>Ga0184608_10000394_pt1 | contig 11534 bp, 12 predicted proteins | sample PLM1_30_coex_FD_133010 | JGI IMG/M metagenome (GOLD analysis project Ga0184608, IMG submission 133010) | Groundwater sediment microbial communities from an aquifer in East River, Colorado, USA - PLM1_30_coex | ecosystem: Environmental > Terrestrial > Soil > Riparian zone | place: USA: East...
GCGGGGAGATGGTTGGCAGGAACTGGATCGCACCGTCGATGCGATCGAGCTCGACGCCGAGGGGCGCGTCGTCATGCCAGGTTTCGTCGATGCGCATACACATCTCTGCTATGCGGGTCAACGCTGGGACGAGTTCGTCACGCGTAGGAGTGGCGCTGATTATCTCGCCGTCCTCGAGCGCGGAGGTGGGATCCACGCGACCGTGCGCGCGACACGCGATACGAGCGACGCCGACCTGCTGGCGCTGCTGCGACGAAGACTCGCGCGCGCAGTCGCGCTCGGGACGACGACGATCGAGGTGAAGAGCGGCTACGGACTCGAGCCCGCCGAGGAGCTGCGGCAGCTGCGCGTGATCGCGGCGGCGGCGAAGGAGTCGCGGATCGACGTCGCGGTCACGTATCTCGCGCTGCACGCGCTGCCCGCGGCGCGCGCGGACGACCGCCGCGGCTTCGTGCGCGATGCGGCGCAGGCCGTAAGTGCCGTCGCCGACGAGGTCCTGGCCGAGGCGGTCGATGCGTTCGTCGAGAACGGCGTGTTCGACATCGACGAGGTGCGGCCGCTTGCGAAGGCTGCGCGCGAGGCCGGTCTCGCGCTCACGCTGCACGCCGACCAGTTGAACGACGTCGGCGCCACCGCTTACGCAGCGCGAGCGCACGCGCGCTCCGCCGATCACGTCGCCAATGCGTCAGCCGAGGGCCTCCGCGCGCTCGCCCGCGCCGCGATCCCCGCGGTGCTGCTCCCGGGCAGCGCATTCTTCGTCGGTTATGCGCCGCCCGACGCGCGGCGTTTCCTCGCGGCGGAGGTGCCCATCGCGGTCGCGACCGACCACAACCCGGGCACGTCGCCGCTCGAGGGCATGCCGACCGCGATCGCGCTCGGCGTCGTGCTCTGCGGCCTGACCCCGCACGAGGCGATCGTCGCGGCGACGATCAACGGCGCGCATGCACTCGGACGCGGCGGACGGACCGGCACGCTGGTCAAAGGACGCCGAGCGGACATCGTCGTTCTCGACACCGACGACGAGCGCGAGCTTGCCTACCGCCTCGGCGCCCCGATCGTGCGCGAGGTGTACGCCGCGGGACGCCGCGTCGCGTGACTCCGCGTCGCGTGACTAGAGCGGCGTGTCCACCAGGATGAGATCGCTTTCCTGTTCGCCATCGAACACAAGCTCACCGGCACCCGCGATGTAGGCCGCGTCACCGCGAGTCATGTGCTGCCCGTTCACGCGAAGCGTCCCGTCGACGAGATACAGGTAGCCACCGCGGCCGTCGGCGATCTCGTGGCGCACCTCGAGACCCGCGGACAGCCGCGACGCGTACATCGATACGTCGCGCGCCACGGTCAGCCCTTCGCCGTCGGCGCCCTCGGGCTTGAGGAAACGGAGCAGGCGGTCCGTCCGATCCGCGACCGTGTACTGCTTCTGCGCGATCGACGGCTGGAGACCGCGCTGCGCGGGGATGATCCACATCTGGATGAACTCCATCGGCTCGGTCTTCGAGTGGTTGCGCTCGGAGTGCTCGGCGCCCGAGCCGAGTCGCATCCGCTGCACGCCGCCGGGCTCGAGGACGCCATCGTTGCCGAGACTGTCGGCGTGCTCGAACTGCCCCGACACGACGAAGGTGATCCCCTCGATGTCGCGGTGCGGGTGCATCGGCCACTCGGCGCCGGGCACGAGCGTGTCGTGGTTGAAGACGCGTAGCGTGCCGATGCCCATGTTGCTGGGATCGTTGTACCGGTCGAATGAGAAATGCCATCGCGCCTTGAACCAACCGCCGTCGATCCGGTAGATGGATCGCTCGGGACGCATCTTCAGCTGCGCGAGCTTCACCAGCTCATTCTTCCACGCGCAAGGTACGATTCGCGCTGGCGTGCACTACCGCATAGAGGAGGCGCGACCGGCGTGAGCGATCGAGTGGCGATCTATCCGGGCTCGTTCGACCCGCCCACCAACGGCCACCTCGACATCGTCGAGCGGTCGGCCGCTCTATTCGACCGCGTCGTCATCGGTGTCGGCCGCAACCTCTCGAAGAAGACGCTGTTCGACGCGGACGAGCGCGTTGCGCTCATGAGGGAGGCCTGTAAAGCGTGTCCCAACGTGGAGGTGAGCACGTTCGACGGATTGCAGGTGACGTTCGCGAAAGAGGTCGGCGCGAGGTTCATCATCCGCGGGATCCGCGCGCTCTCGGACTTCGAGTTCGAGTTCGAGATGGGGAACATGAATCGCAAGCTTGCGCCGAGTATCCAGATGGTCTACCTGATGACGGCGCCCGACTACCTCTTCATCTCCGCGTCACGCGTGAAGGAGCTCGTCGCGTTCGGCGCACCCATCGATGACCTGGTTCCGCCGAACGTCGCGAAAGCGCTCAAGGCGCACATGGGGCAGGGAGGCCTTCGCACCGGCGCCACCGAATCCAACGATTAACGTGAGCGCCGTTCTCGCGATCGACGTCGGCAACACGAACATCGTGGTCGGCGCATACGACAAGGACCGTCTCATCCGGACCTGGCGCCTCGTCACCGTGCACGATCGCACCGAGGACGAGCTCGCGGTGATGCTCGACGGTCTGCTCGCGCAGGAAGACCTCGCGCTCGACGAGATCGATGCACTCGTCCTCGGGAGCGTCGTGCCCCCGCTGACGCAGGCTTTCACGCGCCTTGCGGAGCGCTATCTCGACCGCGCGGCCTTCATCGTCGGACCTGGGATCAAGACGGGCGTCCGTCTGCGCGTCGACAATCCCTCGGAGGTCGGCGCCGACCGCATCGCGAACACGCTCGCCGCTCACCAGCGGTACGGCGGACCTGCGGTCGTCGTTGACTTCGGCACGACGACGAACTTCGACGTCGTGAGCGCGGAGGGTGACTTCCTCGGCGGATCCTTCGCACCGGGCCTCGAGGTCTCCGCGGAGTCGCTCTTCGGTCGCGCGTCGCGGCTCTTTCGCGTGCCGCTCACGCCGCCCGCGACGGCGATCGGAAAGAACACGGCCGACTGCCTGCGCTCCGGCATCGTGTTCGGGTACGTGGGCCTGGTCGAGGGCCTGCTCACGCGCATCGTGGCCGAGCTTCCCGCGAAACCGACCGTGATCGCGACGGGCGGCTTCGCCTCGACGATCGCACCGCTCGCGAAAGGCATCGAGAAGGTCGACGAGGACCTCACGCTCGAAGGGCTGCGCCTCCTCTACGAGCTGAACGCGTGATGGAAGCGCTGCGCGGTCGCTTCATCGTGCTCGGCGTTACCGGCTCGATCGCCGCGTACAAATCGGTCGAGCTCGCCCGCCGCCTCACGCAGGCCGGGGCGACGGTCCAGGTCGTCATGTCGCGATCCGCCGCCGAGTTCGTACGGCCGCTCACCTTCCAGGCGCTCACATACCGGCCGGTCGAGATCGAGATGTTCCAGATCCAGGACGAGCGTGCCGCAGGCCACATCGCGATGGGCCGCCAGGCTGAGGTCGTCGTGATCGCCCCGGCCACCGCGCACGTCCTCGCGCGGCTCGCGAACGGATTTTCCGATGACCTCATCGCGACGACCGTGCTCGCGACCGACGCGCCGATCGTCCTCGCGCCAGCGATGGAAACGCACATGTGGCAGAACGCCGCGACGCAGGCGAACGTCGCGACCCTTCGCGCGCGCGGCGCGCGCATCGTCGAGCCGGAGTCGGGTCCGCTCGCGTCCGGCGATGTCGGTCCGGGCCGGCTCGCGTCCCTCGAGCGCATCGAGGACGCGATCGTGGCGGCGCTCACGGGCTCGCAGTCGCTGGCCGGCCGCCGTGTCGTCGTGACCGCGGGCCCGACGCTGGAACCCATCGATCCCGTGCGCTTCGTCTCGAATCGCTCGAGCGGCAAGATGGGGTACGCGATCGCCGCGGCCGCGGCCGAGGCAGGCGCGGAGGTCTTCCTCGTGTCAGGACCGACCGCGCTGCGCGCACCGGCGGGGACCCAGCTCGTGTCGATCGAGACCGCGGAGCAGCTGCGCGATGCGGTGCTCGGACTGCTCCCGAACGCCGACGCGGTGGTCATGGCCGCCGCGGTCGCCGACTACCGTCCGATCGAGACGCGGGAGCACAAGATCAAGAAGCGCGACGCAGGCAAGCAGCTGGACCTGCGGATGACGGAGAACCCCGACATCCTGAAGGCCATCGTGGCCGCGCGCCGTCCGGGCGCGATCGTCGTCGGCTTCAAGGCCGAGACCGGCGACGCGACGGCGGAGGCAGGACGAATGCTGCGCGAGAAGAAGCTCGACCTCGTCGTCGCGAATGACGTGAGCGAACCTGGTTCGGCCTTCGGATCCGACACCGACCGCGTCACTTTCGTGAGCGCCGATGGCGTCGAGGCATTGCCGCTGCTTGCGAAGACCGAGGTCGCGCGCCGCCTCATCGCGAAGCTCGCCGAGCGACTGGTAAATTAGGGCCGGACCGCCTGCGGGAAATCGAAGACGCGGTCCGGATCGTACTTCGCCTTGACCTGCCGGAGCCGCGGGTAGTTGGTGCCCCAGTACGCGTCTTCCCAGTCGGGCAGCTCCGGGTCCGCGTAGTTCACGTAGGCGCCCGGACCGACGAGCGGCCGAACGGTCGCGTGGAGCTGGCGGAGCCATGCTGTGGTCGCAGCGGCGATCGCGGCCGGCGCGTCGGCGTCCCAGCTTCCATACAGCTGCGCGATCGCGAACGCATTCCGGTGAACGAACGCGGTGTCGGATGGCGCGGCGCGCCACACGGCGCCTCCGAGTGAGTCGAGAAGCACCGCGGCGCCGCCCATGTCCGAACGTCCGATGACGGATCCGACCCCTTGGACGAGCGCCGCCGTCGCGTCGCTCGAGAGCGCGGTCGGCGCGATGACCGATTTCGCGATGAACGTGTCTCGACCGAGCTGTGCATCGGGCGTCGTGCCCTGCAGGTGGCACTGCGAGGCCGACCGTCCGAGGCATCCCGCTTCGAGGAGCATCACGTCGCGATAGGTGCGAGTCCCCGATTCGCGATAGCTCGGCGCACCGGTGAGGGCGACGAGGCCGTCGAGCTGCGCGCTGATGTCGCGCGCGCTGCCGGTGTGTACCGCGTGGATCGCGACCGACCCGCCGTCGGCGCCTGCCTCCAGATGCAGCGTCGACCACAGTGCGTCGGGCGCGCGCGACATCCAAGCCTGCCAGCCGGCGACGACGGCCGCGGCGCGCGCCCACGGCCAGGAGAGGAAGCCGATCGCAAGGTCGCCGGCCAGGTGCGTGCGCAGTATGAGCGAGGTCACGACGCCGAAGCTTCCGCCGCCGCCGCCGCGCAGTGCCCAGAAGAGATCCGGCTCGCGCGACACGTCGCATTCGCGCACCTGTCCGTCGGCGGTGACGACCTGCGCCCCGACGAGATCGTCGCAGGTGAGACCCCACGCGCGCGAGAGGACGCCGACTCCGCCGCCGAGCGTGAGCCCGGTGACGCCGACTGTGGGACAGCTGCCGGCGGGAACACCCCGGCCGCGCGCCGCGACCGCGTCGTAGACATCGATGAGCCGCGTGCCGGCGCCGACGACCACGCGCCCGTTCTGCACGTCGATCGCAGCCATGCGTCCGACATCGATGACCAGGCCGGGTCCCGTCGACCATCCGCCGTAGCTGTGACCGCCGCTGCGCAGCGCGACCCGGACACCGTAGGCGCGGGCGAAGCGCACGCATTCGCGAACGTCATCCACGGTCGCGCAGCGCGCGATCGCCTGCGGTCGCACCCCGTCGAAGCGCGTGTTGTACAGAACGCGCGCGGCGTCGTACGTCGCGTCGCCCGATCTCACGAGTCCATCGCGCAGTGCGACGCGCAGCGCGTCCCAGTCGGGCGCCGCGATGGTCGGCACTGGTGACGGCGTCGCCGGTATGACCGTGGTCGTGGCGGACGCGGACGGGACTAGCGATGGCGAGGGCGTGGCGTCACCTCTGACGCATGCCGTCGCGAGCGCCGTGCCACTGACCGCGAGGCCGCGGAGGAACGCGCGTCGTCGCATCACCAGAGGATGACAGCGTGCGCGCCGGCGCACGTCAGCGTTCGCTGTCGCTAAGTCGTACGGAGCCAATCGACCTCGGTGTAGAGGAGACGCCACCCGAGGTCCTCGAGGTTGTGCGCGGATGCCGGATTCCGTGTCTGACCGAAGAAGAGCCGCAGGCCGCGCTCCCATCCAGCGCGCATGCGGTGCGCGATCATCGCGGTCTGGATCCCGCGTCCGCGGAACTCGCGCAGGACGCTTCCGTTCCCGAGGCCGGCGACTGGACGCACGTCGAACAGCATCCCCGTCGCCGCGGCGACGCCGTCGACGCGCCCGAGGTACGCGCTGAGCGACCGGCCGTGCGCGCGCCGCCGGACGAGCGCCGCCACGATGTCGCGAAACCACGGCCCGCGTTCGGCGAAGCTCGCGTACGCGACGCGTGCGTATTCCGCGGCGTCTTCGGAGCGCACGCGCTCCACGGTGAGGTCCGCGACCGGACGGACGCGCGGCAATGAGCGGCGGTCGTAGCAGTAGATGTGCTCGTCGGTCCCCTCCTGGGGCACGTAGCCGCGGCGCTCCAGCAGTCGCAGCGCGGCACGCGGCGTCGGTCCCTGCGCGACCGCGATGCGCGGTGGACGGCCTGCGTCCGCAAAGCGGCGCTCGAGACGGTCAAGGACCGCGGGTGTCGCCTCGGACATCGTGCCGAATCCGAGAGCGCGGTTCAGGAAGCCGTCCTCGATCGACTTCATCGTCCAGCTCACGAGCCCACCCGCGTGGCTGACGCGCACGCCGCTCTGCTTCGCGGTGCGCGGATCCGCCACGAGGTAGCTCGTGATCTCGGCGCCCTCGGTGCGCTGCATAAGTGCCGCGAGGTCGGCGAGTCGCATCGGCGCGGACTCTAGCGATGATCGCGCAACGCTGTGGGCGTACCGCATGACGCGCTCGCAGCGTTCGCGCGAGGACAGTCCGCGTGGCGCCACTGGAACAGAGTGGCTCGTATGAGAAGGGAGGCCGACAGATGGACCAACGCAAGACATCCGTGCGAGACGACGGGCAGGCTCGCGCGCGCCGCTCTCGTCGGATCCACATTTTCCTTAGCGCCTGGGCCGAGCGCCATTGGCCCGAGCGCGTGACCCGTTTCCCGAAGCGCTAGCCTCCGCGAGTACCGATCAATTGGGTCACCTTCGATTGCTACGGCACGCTCATCGACTGGGAGCGGGGCATCACCGACGCGCTCATACCCCTGCTGCCGGCGCCGATCGACCGCGATGACCTCGCTCGCCGCTATATCGCGACCGAGGTGCAAGTGGAGGGCGAGTCGTACCGCAGCTACCGCGACGTGCTGGACGAGGCGGGCCGCCGACTGCTCGCATCGTTCGGCGTCGACGCGCCCTCGCCGCTCCCCGCGTCGCTGCCCGCATGGCGGCCGTTCGCCGAGGTACCCGCCGCGCTTGCCGAGCTGCGGCGTCGCGGCCGCAAGATCGCGATCCTCTCGAACGTCGATCGCGATCTGATCGCGTCGTCCATTCCGCAGCTCGGGCTCGAGCCCGACCTCGTCGTGACCGCGCAGGACTGCGGTAGCTACAAACCGGCGCCCGGACACTGGCGGGTCTTCCGCGAGCGCAGCGGCGCCGACGTCGGCGGCACGATCCACGTCGGAGCCAGCCAGCTCCACGACATGCGGCCGGCGGCCGCGCTCGGCTGGCGGACCGTCTTCGTCGACCGCCACGGCGAGCCGCTGGAGACGGCGCCGACGCGCGTCATCGGCGACCTCGCCCCGCTTCCGGACGTGATCGACGCGCTGGAATGAAACCTGCGAGCTAATCCGCCCGCGCTACGATTGCGGTGACGCCGGGACCGGCAGCAGCCGGCCTGGACGGAGGTTCACGTGGACATCGCGAAGAAGGTCACGATCCCAGACGTCGTCGCCATGAAGCGCGACGGCAAGCGCATCACGATGATGACCGCCTACGACGCCGCGTTCGCGCGGCTCGTGGAGGCAGCGGGCATCGACATCATCCTCGTCGGCGATTCACTCGGGATGGTCGTGCTCGGGTACCCGAACACCGTGCCGGTCACGATGGACGATATGGTCCGGCACGCCGCCGCCGTATCGCGTGGCGCGTCGCGGCCGCTGCTCATCGGCGACATGCCGTTCGGCTCGTACCAGACCGGTCCGACCGACGCGCTCCGCAATGCCGCCCGCTTCCTGAAGGAGTCCGGCATGGACGCGGTGAAGCTCGAGGGCGGACACGAGACGGTCCCGCTTGTGAAAGCGCTCGTCGAGAACGGCATCGGGGTGATGGCGCACGTCGGCCTCACGCCGCAGCGCGTCGCGCAGTTCGGCGGCTTCAAGACACAGGCGAAGAGCGCTCGCGCCGCGCGCCAGCTCATCGATGATGCGGTCGCGCTGGAGGACGCCGGCGCGTTCTCGATCGTGCTCGAGTCCATCCCCGCGCCGGTCGCCGCGATGGTCACCGAACGCCTTTCGATCCCGACCATCGGCATCGGCGCCGGCATCGACTGCGACGGACAGGTCCTCGTGCTGCACGACGTGCTCGGCCTCTATGGCGACTTCAAGCCGAAGTTCGCCAAGCGCTACGGCGAGATCGGGGCGGCGGTGGTCGACGCGCTTCGTGCGTTCGACAGCGACGTGAGAGAGGGCCGCTTCCCCGACGATGAGCACAGCTTCACGATGAAGGAGAACGAGCTCGCCGCGCTCCGGCAGAACGCCACGCGGCCGAAGGCGGTCTGAGCCACATCGCTGAAGCGGTCCCGCTGCGCGTCGCGATCATCGGAATGGGCGCCATCGGCCGCGTGGTGGAGAAGGCTCTCACCGGTCGTGTCGACCTCGTCCGCGTCGATCGCACAAAGGCGCCGCTCCGCTCCGGCGAGAAGCCTGTGGACGCAGTGGTCGTCTGCGTCAAGACGCAGGGCACCGCGTGGGCGGCCACGGTCGCGGCGCAGATCGTCGGCCGCGAGGGCGTCGCGATCACGATCCAGAACGGGCTCGGCAACTACGAGACGATCGTCGCAGCACTCGGCGAGCGGCGTGCCGCGGTGGGTGTCATCTACGTCGGCGCGCGTCTCGACGAGCAGGGCACGCTGCACGCGACCGGTCCAGGCCGCGTCGAGCTCGGACGGCCGATGGGCACAGCGTCGGCTCGCGCGCTCGACGCGCTGGCGAAAGCGCTGGCGGACGGCGGAATGACGGCGAGCGTCGTCGATGACGCGTGGGCCTCGGTATGGCGCAAGGTCGCGACCAACGCCGCCGTGAATCCAACGACCGCGCTCCTCGGCTACACCAACGCGGAGCTTCTCGCCGACATCGCCGGGTCACGCGTCGCCGACGGCCTCGCGTCGGAGGTCGCGCGCGTCGCGACGGCGGCGGGTGTCGTGATGAGCGACGACGAGGCGCGTCGCTGGTGGCGTGACATGGCGCAGCTCACCGGCGCGAATCGCTCCTCGATGCTGCAGGACGTGCAGGCCGGGCGTCCCACCGAGGTCGACGCGATCTGCGGCGCCGTCCATCGCGAAGGCGAGCGACGCGGCATCGCCGCGCCGCTCAATCAGGCGATGACGGTGCTCGTTGGCGCGCTCGCGCCGGGCCGCGCTTAGGGCTCCCGCGCAACGAGGTCGATCTCCAGCCTCACGTCGTCAACGACCGACAGGATGAGACGGTTGGCCGGAACGGCCATGCCGTAGTCGCCGAACTTGAACGCAGTCGTGCCGCGCACGCGGACCTCGCCGGTCGACCGCGTCACCTGAACGGGCCACGCCAGCGGTCGCTCGACGCCATGGATCTTCATCGTGCCCTCGAGCGTGCCGGTCCACTCGCCTTGCGCCGCCATCGGCATCGGTAGGCCGTTCACGCGCGTCAACGTGAACTCAGCACGCGGGTAGACGCGAGTGTTGAGCGTGTTGAACTTGATCCATTCATCACGCAGTGGCTCGTCACTTTTCAGCGTCTCGAGATCCGCCGCGAACGCGGAGCCGCTCGCGAAACCGCCATCAGGAAGGAGCACGACCGTGCCGCTGAATGCGCGCGTCGTCAGGACCGCGTCACCTGGGGCCGGGATCGATGCGACCTGCTCGCGCACGCGGATGGTCGCGAGCGAACTCTCGGGGACGATCGCGAAGCGCCGCGCACCGGCTGGCAGCGCTGACGCGGTCGCCGTCGACGTCGTGGCTGATGTAGCGGTCGGCGCTGATGGCGAGGTGGCGGGAGCCGCACAGGCAGCAAGGGCGATGGTCGTAACGAGTGCGAGCGCGATGCGGGATGGCATGCGGACCTCCGGTCGACCGAAGGTGCGCACGCCGCCGCGGCGGACGGTCCTCCGCCGGGCCGGAGACCGGAGCAACCTCCGTCTCCGTGCAACCTACGCTGGCGACGAGTACCGGATCGATGGTGACTTGGTTCAGGCGACGCGCACGTCGCCGATCCCACGGTCCGGCTTCACTCCTCCTCTGCGGGTGGCGCTGGCAGCTCGCCCTCCCCGGTCCGCTGGACGCGGATCGGGACGGGCGTCGATGTCGATGGCATGCCGAGGATGACCGTGTTTCCGGACGATCCCGCGATCTGCTGCAACAGCCGGAGCTGCATGAGGGCCGGCCTCTCCTCGACGAGGCGGGCTGCGTTCGCCAGGTTGCGTAGCGCGGCGGTCTCTCCCCGCGCTTTCTCCAGCGCCGCAAGTCCCTGCTGCCGCGCTTCAACGACCTGGGTGAAGATCCGCTTCATCGGTCCGCTGAACATCAGATCCTTGGCGTCGACGCGCAGAAGCTCCACTCCAAGCTCGCTTGCCGGGCCGGCCGCGCGCGCTAACGTCTCCTTGCCGATCTCATCGCGCTGTTGGAGAAGCTGATCGATCGGCTGTTGGCCAATGACCTCGCGCAACGCGACCTGGAGCAGCGAATGCAGCACCATGAGATAGCTCGCGACGTTGTTGATCGCCTTCGCTGGATCGACCACGCGATAACGGGCCGCAAGGCTGATCTTGATGCTGACACCGTCAGCGGTGACGAGTTCCTGACCGGTGAGCGGCAACAACGTCTCGCGGATGTCGACCGTCTGTATCGCGAAGGCGGGTCGAAAGACCCAGTGCGTTCCCGGACCGAGCACGCTCTTGAAGCGGCCGTACTGATACACCAGTCCCCGCTGGTATTCGAAGATCGTCACGCGAGCGAGCAGCGCTCTGGCCACGACCAAGGCGACCACGGCAGCAAGCGCGATGACGAATACCGAATCTGCCCCCACGTATCCTCCTTGCCAGTTTTTCGTCGAGGCGCACGGCTCACGAGCCGGCGGCGGAGGTCTGATCCTGCAGAGTCGCGAGCCCGCTGCATCTCTGCCGAGCGCGTGCGCCCCGACGTTGAAAGGGAGTTGAACCCTCGTCAACCGACGCGGAATCCGATGCGCGGAACCGGACCGGCGATGCCGGAGCGGCCGCACGAATACTCCCCGCGCGAGCGATGCTACACGCGGCGCCTATGAGGACGGTGCACGCCGGAGCGCTCGCGCCGTGGGCCACGCCGCGATGAGCGCGATCGCCGACAGCACGAGGAAGACCACCGCGAGCCAGCCGTAC
>Ga0184608_10000399_pt1 | contig 11417 bp, 9 predicted proteins | sample PLM1_30_coex_FD_133010 | JGI IMG/M metagenome (GOLD analysis project Ga0184608, IMG submission 133010) | Groundwater sediment microbial communities from an aquifer in East River, Colorado, USA - PLM1_30_coex | ecosystem: Environmental > Terrestrial > Soil > Riparian zone | place: USA: East...
CGGTAGTGCTGAATTGGAGCCAACAACTTGTCGTCGTTGTCGAGGAGCCCGACGTCCACGCCCCAGGCGGTCACACCCACGCTGCCGGCGGCACCGTCCAACTGGGCAGAAGCACGGTGGAGACCAATGACGGTCTGTGCAAAGAGCTCTTCGGCGTCCCAATGCTGTTCCCGACCGGATCCAGATGGCTCGTTGCTGAATCGATGCACCTCAGCCGCCTCGAGGCGACCGCGCTCAAGTCGTCCCACAACGACGCGACCGCTCGTGGCGCCCAGGTCGATCGTCACATGGCGGCTCATCATCGGTCATCGTCACACAGCGGTATAGGCACCATCGATGACAATGCTCTGGCCCATCAGATAGGAAGACCTGGCGGAGCACAGGAAGACCACGAGCGCTTCAAGATCAGCGGGTTCGCCCATTCGTCCAGCCGGAATCATGTTCCGCCACCGCTCGGCGAGCTCCGGATTGGCAGTCGTGAACTGCCGCGTCATCTCCGACAGCATGTATCCGGGTGCGATCGCGTTGACGCGTATCCCGATCGGCGCCCACTCCACGGCCAGTGCCTTGGTCAGCATCTCGACGCCGGCCTTGGATGCGTGATACGACGCTTGATGTTGGGGAAGGTTCACGACTCGCGCCGACATTGACGAGACGTTGACGATTACGGCCCCCTTGCCAGCTGCAGTGCAGGCCCGCGCGAGCGCCTGACAGCACAGGAACGTACCCGTCAAATTGATGTCGATCACTCGCTGCCAAGACTCTTTCGAGACGTCGATGCTGTCTTCCCAGACGGTGATGCCGGCCGCGTTGATCAGAATGCTGGGCGAACCGAGCGTGCGACTAACTTCGGCAAACGCAGCGGCGACGCTGCCGTCGTCGGTGACGTCTGCTACCACACCAACGCTCTCTACGGCGAACTCGCGCTGAACCGTGTCTGCACTGTTTGCGACGTCCGCGAGCACGTCGAGCAAAGCGATCTTGGCTCCAGACTTCGCAAGTGCTTGAGCCATGCTGAGTCCGAGCCCTCGAGCTCCACCCGTGATCACCGCGACTTGACCATCTAGGTCCTCAAACACGTTCGTCCATCCCATCTGCCGCTCGTTATGTCCGACATAGCGAGTTTGTGACGTCTCGGATTAGCCATACCACGATCGACTCCCGCAACGCCTACCAAAAGTCATGCCACGCAGATTGCCGATCATCGCCGGCCGGATGGCAGCGGCTGGGTGACGCGCGCCAACCCCAAGGGCAATGAGTTCTGGGTACTCCGCGGTGATCAGGAAGTGACTGATCCGTACGCCCACCTCGTCACCTGAGGCCAAGATCCACTTCAGTCTCGGGTGCGATGTTCTGATTGAAGCGGAAGAAGTTCGTCGCGTCGTACTTACTCTTCAGCGAAGTCAGCCTGGCGTACTTGGCGGCGCCGTACGCGACCCGCACCTGAGTTGACGGTTCGTCGGAGAGGAAGTTGACGTATACACCATCGCTGTACGGACGCATCGCCTCCCAGGCCGTGCGTGCCCAAGCCTTGTGACGCTCGGGTTCGGGATCGTCGGGGAGCCAGGAAGCCACGAAGTTGATGTCGTGCGCACAGCCGCGGCCGGAGAAGGCCGTGGCGTCGTCCTCGGCCCGCGCTACGGCTCCGCCCAGGGTGAAGATCGGGACGGCCGAAAGCGGCGAGCTGATGGCTCTGGCCTGCTCTACGATCACCTCGATTGCGGCGTCGCTGAGGGGCGGCAGCTTCCACGACTTCCAGTAGTAGTGACGACCATGCGGATAGGCCGGGTCGAACAGGGCTTGGTGGACCACATACGGCTTGGGGCCAACGGCGTCGACAGCAGGGGTCATGAACTCCCGAAGAGGGCGGAGCACCTCCCGCCCCTCCTCGATGGGTCCCGCGTAGCAGACGATGAGAGCCACGACCGGTTGTCCCCAGAGCGCCTCGGGGAAAACCGGCAACGGTGGCGCGAGCCGCAGGTTGGCCATGATCCCAACCTCGTCAGGCGCCTCGGCGATGAAGTCACGGAAGGTGTGCAACACTTTGGCCGCCTGTGCCATCGGCCACGCCAGTACGCCAGCGAGCACCATCGGGCCCAGCGGGTGCAGCTGGTATTCGAAGGACGTGACGATCCCGAAGTTGCCGCCACCGCCCCGCAGCCCCCAGAACAGGTCGGGATGCTCGCGCTCACTCGCCACGAGGAGCTCCCCATCCGCGGTGACCACATCGCAGGAAACCAGGCTGTCGATCGTGAGCCCAAAGCGGCGCATGAGATGACCGATCCCGCCGCCCAGAGTCAGCCCGCCAATGCCAGTGTGAGTAACGATGCCGCCAGTCACGGCCAGCCCGAAGGCCTGGGTCTCGTGATCAACGTGCCGCCACATACAGCCGCCCTGTGCCCGGACCATGCCGGCAATCGGATCAGCCCGCACCCCGGTCATCGGGGAGAGGTCGATCACCACTCCGTCATCACACAGCGCGTGTCCTGCTACGGCATGCCCGCCGCCTCGCACGGCGACCGCCATCTCCCGCTCTCGAGCGAATCGCACTGCAGCCAGGACATCCGCCGTCCCTTCACAGCGGGCGATCACGGCAGGCCGGCGCTGGATGTCGCCGTTCCAGATCTCCCTGGCCCCCTCGTAGCCGTTGTCGCCCGGTTCCAGCACCGCTCCCAAGAATTCGTCGATCTCCATTACATCCTCCTGTCCTCAAAAGGTCTTCAGACAGGTCGATGGTGATCTCGGTGTAGCGAGAGTAGAAGTGCAACGTTTGAACCTGGCCGGCGCTCTTAGCTTGCGATATGGCAGCTCAGATGGGGGCGGCGACCGCTGCCCGGCCGACGCGATCCGGAGAGGGCTCGAGGGGATGCAACGGCTGCGGCCCGCGTCCATGATCGCGGTGCCAGTTTGGGAGGGCGCGGGCCAGTGTTCGGGAACCTCGCAGTTCAATCGCCCCAATCCGCAAGGCGTGACCCCATGCGACCTCGCCAAGGTGCCAGCGCGCGAACATCACCGGATCGTTGACCACCACGACAAGATCTTCCTCGCCGCCTGGATACTTCTCGCAGATCTCGGCGTCACCCCGCTCGATAAGCAGCCAGCAGCGACTGCCGGGCCCAGACAGGGTCGGGTAGTCGAAGCGCACCAAGGCCCGGCGCTGCGGCAGCCGGTCGCGGTCGATGAAGAATGTCGCCCACATCCACAGCACTACGCCGGGGTGAGCCTGTTCTGGTGTCAGATCCGCCCACTTGGATCCCCAGCGCTGAAGTGCAGCCATGACCTCTGACAGCTCCCGACCCGCTTCCGTCGGTTCGTACGTCGATCCGGGTCCGTCGAGCTTGGGACGGATCACGATCACCCCGGCCTTCTGCAGCTCCCGCAACCGCTTTGACAGCAGGCCACGAGACAAGCCGGGCACGCCGTCGGCGATCTCGTTGAAGGTCCTACAACCCAAGATCACGATGTTGCGCAGGATGATGATTGACCAGCGCTCGGCGAGCAGCTCCGATGCCCGAGCGATCGGGCAGTACTGGCCATAGCTCCGCATAGCGACAGCCTCCCACCGGTCGGCGAGCGCCACCAGTTCATCTTTTGAACCTCGGTGCTGTTGTTATCACTTCGCGTCGGAAGGCGGCTGCACCATCTCCTGGACCAGCAACTCCCGGCTCGATTCCGGCTGAGTCAGGTCGCCGACCCATTCCAGGGCGTCGTACGGGCACTCCTCGACGCAGATGCCGCAGTACATACACAGCGACCAGTCAATAGCGAAACGGTCAAGCACATTCCGGGTACGCTCGCGGGCCGTCGGCGGCAGATCCGATATCGGCTCGGTATGCGAATCAATGCTGATACACCAGCTCGGACACTCCCGGGCGCAGATCATGCAGGACGTGCAGGCGGGTTCGATCAGCCGGATCCACCGATGCGAGGGGGGCGCAGGCCCGGTCATGTACCCCTCCGCCGAACCCTGCCGCCAACAGCCGACTCGGCCACCTCCGCCGGGTCAGCCAGCGGCTGCGACGCATCGCGATCACCCCACACCACAGGATCAGGAACGCCAGGAGGCACCAGCCGCCGATGGCCTGGCGACGCCTCTGTCTCTCCTGGCTCCTTGGCACCAGGCCAATTCATCCCGGCGCGCGCGGCCAGGACCTGATCCTTGCGCAACGGCGTCCCCTCGAACTCGGGGTTGAGTAGCAGCCGACGGTGATCACCCCCAACGAACTCGACACCGAACAGCTCGGCCACCTCCCGCTCGTGCCATGCTGCGCCGGCAAAGACGTCACTCACCGTGTCGATCCGCGGGTCATCGCGGGGCAGCGAACAGCTCAGCGTCCTCGGCTCCGCCTCGTGGCCCACATTCCGCACGACCAGAACGACCCGGAGACAGTCCCGCCGACCGATCTCGTCCACGCAGCCGAGCCAGTCGAAGTAGTCGAAACCGTCCGCCTTCAACGACTCGACCTCGGCAAGCCAGTCTTCAGGCAACACCTCCGTCACGACGCGACCCGCCCCGCAATCTGGTCCAGCACCGCCGACAGCGCTTCTGGCGGAGGCGGACAACCCGGGACGTACGCATCGACGCTCAGCAGCTGATCGATCCCCTTGGTCACGGCGTACGAATCCCAGTACGGACCGCCTGAGGAGGCACAGGCCCCGAAGGAGATAACCGCCGGTCGGCGCCCAGCCTGCTGCTCGCAGCCATCGACGATCGCCGCGACGGCTGGCGCCAACCGATCGGTCACGGTGCCAGAAATAATCACAGCCACCTGCGCCTGGTCGTCAAGAGTCGGCGGAGGGACCGCAGCAGCTGGCGAGGCGGCATCAAATTCCAGAGCGCAGCACGCCAAGGCGACATCCACCACATACAGCGACCCGTCGCCATACCAGTCGACCCAGCGCACAGATCCACCGTAATGCGGCCTGTCGCGGACCAACGCGGCATATAACATCCACGTCTCATTGGTTCTCAGGGGCTGAAAGTCCCATGCGTCACAGGAATGCCTGCCTATCATGGGGTTAATCGGCAGCCTCAGCGGAGATCGCAGCCACGAACCCCCCTGACCCTTACAAGCGGATGAGGCACGCCACAGGAAGAAGGCACGCAGCGTAGTGAAGCAGGTCAATACCCTCGATCGGGTCGTGATCCGATTCGCCGGGGACTCGGGCGATGGCATGCAACTCACGGGCGATCGATTCACGTCCGACTCGGCAGTATTCGGCAACGACATTTCAACGCTGCCGAACTTCCCGGCCGAGATCCGCGCACCCGCCGGCACCTTGGCCGGGGTGTCCAGTTTCCAGCTGCATTTCGCCAATTACGACATCGTGACCCCCGGCGATCGGCCGGATGTGCTGGTCGCGATGAATCCCGCAGCCCTCAAGGCCAACATTGCCGACCTGCCACGTGGCGGCGTGATCATCACCGATTCAGCTGACTTCAGCAAGCGCAACCTGGCCAAGGTCGGCTACGACAGCGATCCGCTCACCGACGGCTCGCTAGACGACTACCAGGTGCACGCTCTCGACCTGACCGGCATGACCGTCGAAGCGGTCAAGCGGTTCGGTCTTACTCGCAAGGACGCCACTCGGGCCAAGAACATGTTCGCGCTGGGGCTGCTGACCTGGCTCTATCACCGACCGACCGAGGGCACGATCAACTTCCTGACCACCAAGTTTGCGTCCAAGCCTGAGATCCGCGACGCCAACATCACCGCCTTCAAGGCCGGGTACGCGTTCGGCGAGACGACGGAGGTGTTCGCCGTCACCTACGAGGTGGCGCCGGCGCCTATGCCGGCAGGGAAGTACCGGCAGATCTCAGGGAACTTGGCCCTGGCGTACGGACTGATCACCGCATCGAGGAAGGCCGGTCTGCCGCTCTTCCTCGGGTCCTATCCGATCACTCCCGCGTCGGACGTACTGCACGAACTCAGCAAGCACAAGCGGTTCGGTGTCACTACTTTCCAGGCAGAGGATGAGATCGCCGGTGTGGGTGCTGCGCTCGGCGCGAGCTTCGCCGGACATCTCGGCGTCACCACGACCTCCGGACCCGGCGTCGCACTGAAGTCGGAGACCATCGGGCTGGCCGTCGCGACCGAGTTGCCCTTGATCATCTGTGACATCCAGCGTGCTGGGCCGAGCACGGGCATGCCGACCAAGACCGAGCAGGCCGATCTCCTTCAGGTGATGTTCGGCCGCAATGGTGAGGCACCGGTTCCGGTGCTGGCAGCCCAATCCCCCGCCGATTGCTTCCCCACTGCCCTCGAGGCCGTACGGTTGGCGATCAAGTACCGGACCCCGGTGGTGATCTTGTCCGACGGCTACATTGCCAATGGCGCGGAGCCGTGGCTGATACCGGACGTCAACGCCATCCCGGCGATCGACCCGCAGTTCGCGCAATCGACCAACGCCACGGACAAATCTGGTGACCCCGTTTTCCTGCCCTACCTGCGCGATCCCGAGTCCCTCGCCCGGCCATGGGCGATCCCGGGAACCGCCGGCCTCGAGCACCGCATCGGTGGCATCGAGAAGGCCAAGGACACCGGCGCAGTTTCCTACGATCCGGCCAACCACGAGGAAATGGTCCGTACCCGGCAGGCCAAGATCAACGGGATCGTCCAAGACGTTCCTGACCTGACCGTGGACGATCCGGCCGATTCGGACGGTCGCCATGCCCGGGTTCTGGTGCTTGGCTGGGGTTCCACCTACGGGCCGATCGTCGCCGCGACCCGCCGGGTGCGCAACACCGGCCGGCTGATCGCCTATACGCATCTGCGGCATCTGAACCCGTTCCCAGCAAATCTGGGTGACATTCTGCATCGCTACGAACGGGTGATCGTTCCGGAGATGAACCTCGGCCAGCTGGCGCTGCTGCTGAGGGCCAAGTACTTGGTGGACATTCGAAGCTACTCCAGGGTTCGCGGATTGCCGATCTCGCTCAGCGAACTCGCTCGTGATCTTGAAGCCGAGATCGATCAATTGGAAGGAACGGACCCGTGACCGCCGTGGATCAGCTGCATTCGGAGCTTGATCACCCGCCAACCCAAAAGGCTTTGGACATGCCCACTTCCCCGCTCCGTCCGAACGGCACAGGGCAGAGCTACCGAGGCCTTGCTGGCGTACCCCTTTCCCTGGAGCCCCTGAATCGCAAGGACTTCACGAGTGATCAGGAGGTCCGCTGGTGCCCCGGCTGCGGTGACTACGCGGTGCTGGCGGCGTTCCAGGGTTTCATGCCTGAGCTTGGGATCAAGCGCGAGAACACCGTGATCGTTTCCGGCATCGGCTGCTCGTCTCGTTTCCCTTACTACGTGGACACCTACGGCCTGCACTCGATCCACGGCCGAGCGACGGCGATCGCCACCGGCGTCGCCACGTCACGCGAGGACGTGGCGGTGTTTGTGATCACTGGTGACGGTGACGCGCTCTCCATCGGTGGCAACCATCTGATCCATGTGCTGCGCCGCAACGTGAACGTGACGATCTTGCTGTTCAACAACCGGATCTACGGGCTTACTAAGGGCCAGTACTCCCCCACCTCGGAGATTGGCAAGATCACCAAGTCCACGCCGATGGGCTCTTTGGACAATCCGTTCAACCCTGTCTCGCTCGCGCTCGGCGCCGAGGCAACCTTTGTTGCGCGGACCATCGACTCTGACCGAAAGCACCTGACAGGAGTGCTGAGGGCGGCTGCCGCGCACCGCGGCAGCTCGCTGGTCGAGATCTACCAGAACTGCCCGATCTTCAACGACGGGGCTTTCGATGCGATCAAGGAGCCCGCCACGTCGGCTGATGCGATCATCCCGCTGACTCATGGCGAGCAGATCCGTTTCGGTGTCGACGGCCACCTCGGCGTCGTCCGGGATCCGCAGACCGGGGCCTTCTCCGTGGTCGAGGTGGCCGAGGTTGGTGAGGACGCGTTGGCCGTACACGATGCTCATCTGGCGGATCCATCCTTCGCCTTCGCGCTTTCCCGGCTGACCGATGCCGGTGTGCTGCACCGCGCACCGATTGGCATCTTCCGCGATGTTGAAGCGCCGACGTATGACGATCTGGCCCGTGACCAAGTGGCGTTGGCCGCCAGCCTGGGGAACGACGACGACGCCCTCCAGGCAATGATCAATGGCGGAGATACCTGGACCGTCCGTTAGCTTGACTGCCCCAGCCATCAACCACATTGATGCCCTGCTCGCCATCGCGCTTTTGGATCCGCGGCTCGCAGCGCCGTCTCAGATCGGCCCACTCTGCCCGCGAACCGCACGGCTGTCCCCTTGGCTGACTAGGGTGTGCTGCATTGAGGACGACCGGTCAGGAGACGGACCATGAGCTCGAACGACCCGTACGGCGGCCCTCAGCCACCGATGCCAGGTCGGGGGGCCAACCCCGGCCCAGGTCCTGGGCAACCGCTGACACCGTACGGGTATCCGCAGCGGCCTTCGCCCGCCGGGCCGCCCACCGCCTCTGGTTACTCCTTCGGACCCTTCGCCCCTGAGGAACAGGTTCCCGAATGGCAAGGCGGCCCCCAGCATGATCCGTACGGAGCATCTCCTGGCCCGTATGGCGCAGGTCCAGCGCAGCCCCCGCCGCGACCCAAAGGCAGAGGCAAGATCTTGATCATTGTCGGGGCAGCTTCGTTGGCGGTGATCTTGATGGCCGTCTTCGCCGTGGTGGTGGCGACGCGCGGCGGGACGGCTGCCGATCCTGGCGGCAGCACGAGTGCCCAGGGACAGCAGAGCAATCCGGCTCAGAGTGGTGCTCCACAGAGCACGCCGCGACCTTCGGATGCGGTGACGGCATACCTGCAGGCTCTTGCTGCCGGCGACGCGGTCGCTGCCCTGTCCTACGCAGCCGATCCAGCGCCCACGGGTCCTTTGCTGACTAATGAAGTGCTCGCCAGATCCGGGGAGCGCGCCGAGCTGACCGAGATCCGGGTGCCTGTTGTCGACGATCAGAAAGCGACGTCGGTGCCTGCGACCTACACGCTCGGCAATTCTGCTGTCAGCGAGTCCTTCGACGTAGTCAAGGTGGCAGACACCTGGAAGGTCAGCCGTGCCGTCAAAGACCTCGATCTCGGCTTCATTGTGAGCGGATCGGTTCCGGTCAAGATCAATGGAGTGAAAGTGGACCAGGACTCAGTCGCGGTGCTGCCTGGCTCGTACGCATTCACCACCGGGCTGCCCTATGTCGGCTACGGGTCCAAGAACGTCGTGCTGGTAAAGAGTCCGTACGTCGAGGCCGACACCTACCGCATTCAAAGCAAGCTGACGAACTCGGGCAAGAAGGCCGTTATCTCGGCAACCAAGAAGAGCTTCAATAAGTGCCTCCAGGCCAATTCGCTCAATCCAAAGAACTGCCCGATGAAGTTCGACTCGAAGTACCGCTACACCAAGAGCAGCATCACCTGGCGGCAGAGCGGAGGTGATCCCTTCCGGAAACCCAAGATCACCTACGCCGGAACACAGGCTCGGATCGAGATTCCGCTCAATCTGAAGCTGTCGGGTAGCTGTACGTACCAGGGCCGATCCGGAAACTGTTCCGGCATGCTTACGGGAAGAGCGGCCGCTGTCGTCAAAGTGACCGCGAAGCCGATCAACGTCAACTGGCTCTGATTGTCTAATAGCTGCGCGCAGGGCTCGAAGCAGCTGCGAGTGTCGGATGCGCAAGCAGCTCAGATGAATTGTCCTACTGATCGGTAGCATGTGCGAGTGACTGAGACTTCTGCTCAGAGACCTCCGATCGACTTCTCTAGCTTCGACCCCAACGTCCGCATTCAAGACGATCTTTTCCGGCATGTGAACGGGACGTGGCTCAACACGACCGAGATCCCGGCCGACAAGCCTCTGACCGGTGCCTTTATGGAGCTGCGCGACCAAGCTGAAGCGGCCGTCCGCGACATCATCACCACACTCGAGGGCGGTACGCCCGGCTCCGACGCCGCCCGAATCGCCGATCTGTACGCCAGCTTCATGGACGAGGAAACGGCCGAGCTAGCGGGTGCCAGCCCGATCTTGCCGCTGCTGGCCGCGATCGATTCCGTGGAGACCGTGCCCGACCTCACCCGCATGGTCGGTGGCTTCGCACGCAAGGCGGTGCCTGGGCTGGTGGCGCTTCAGGCGGAACCTGACCCGGGCGACCCGAACCGATACGTGATGTTTGCCGGCCAGGGTGGGTTGGGTCTGCCGGACGAGGAGTACTACCGACTCGGGGAGTATTCCGACATTCGCGCGCAGTATCGGGGACACGTGTCGGCGTCCTTCGCGCTCGCTGACATTGAGGACTCCACGGCTCAGGCACAGCTGGTGTTCGATCTTGAGACCGAGATTGCCGCGACGCATTGGGACAAGGTGAAATGTCGTGACCTCCGGTTGATGTACAACCTGATGAGCCTGGATGACTTCGCCGACAGCTGTCCTGGACTGCATTGGCGGGAGTTCCTGGCGGGGGCTGATATTGCCGCGGCCAAGATGGGTGAACTAGTGGCGATGCAGCCGTCGTTCTTCGCCGAGGTGTCGGCATTGATCACCGAGGATCGGCTGCCGGCGTGGCGAGCCTGGGCAAGGTGGAAGGTCATCAGCTCGCTGTCGCCCTATCTGTCGAGCGCCTTCGTCGAGGAGAACTTCCGCTTCTACGGGACCGTGTTGTCGGGCACGCCCGAGCTTCGCGAGCGCTGGAAGCGAGGTGTGGCGCTGGTCGAAGCCTCGGTGGGTGAGGCGGTCGGGCAGATCTATGTCGACCGTCACTTCTCGCAGGTCGCCAAGGAGCGCATGGATCAGCTGGTCGCCAATCTGATCGAGGCGTACCGGCGCTCCATTACCGATCTTGATTGGATGACCGAGGAAACCAAGGAAAGCGCACTCGACAAGCTCGCCAAGTTCCGCCCGCACATCGGATACCCGATCAAGTGGCGGGACTACTCCTCGCTGGTGATCACCCAAGACGATTTGATCGGCAACGTGACGCGGGTGGCCGACTTCGAGGTGAACCGCGCCTTGAACAAGATTGGCCAGCCGATCGACCGCGAAGAATGGCTGATGACGCCGCAGACGGTCAACGCCTACTATCACCCGCTGAAGAATGAGATCGTGTTCCCGGCTGCCATCCTGCAGCCGCCATTTTTCAACGTGAATGCAGATGATGCGGTCAACTATGGCGGCATTGGCGCGGTGATCGGACATGAGATCGGACACGGCTTTGATGATCAAGGTTCCACCTGTGACGGCGACGGAGCCTTGCGCAATTGGTGGACCGACAAGGACCGCGAGACCTTCGAGGAGCGTACGAGGGCGCTGATCGACCAATACAACGTCTTGATACCGGCGCAGGCGCCGGGGCATCGGGTCAACGGTCAGCTGACCATCGGTGAGAACATTGGTGATCTTGGTGGGCTCTCGATCGCCCACAAGGCGTACCAGATCGCACAC
>Ga0184608_10000402_pt1 | contig 11402 bp, 14 predicted proteins | sample PLM1_30_coex_FD_133010 | JGI IMG/M metagenome (GOLD analysis project Ga0184608, IMG submission 133010) | Groundwater sediment microbial communities from an aquifer in East River, Colorado, USA - PLM1_30_coex | ecosystem: Environmental > Terrestrial > Soil > Riparian zone | place: USA: East...
ACGATTGCGAGGACGCTGGACGCTCCCCGCCCTTGGTGGCGTAGAGCCCCTATACCGTGGTGGTGGAGCGATTGCGGTCGAGCAGTTGCGTGATGATCAGAAGACTGCTGACCAGCAACGCTGGCACATAGATGGTCACGATCACCCAATTGACGCCAAGCGCATACGTGAACTCGTTGAAACGTATCGATTGGACGATCGTATTCACCGTGTCGAGCATCCCAACAATGACACAGCCAGGCGAATGCGATGAGCCAATACCCACCAAGCTCAACGTGAATTGAATCCCGAAGAGCACAATCGGCTTCCTCGTCTGCTCCTCCCGGGTGACCATGGACTCCACTTCGCGGACCTACCAGTCCATGGCGGGGATGTCAGATCTTCGGTTCCGGTTGCTCGCCGCGGAAGATCGCGGCATGCCGCATGGCGAACGCATCGAAGCTGGTGGCTGGTCGCCTGAGGATCTTCTGGACGAGGGGTGAGACCTGCGCCTCCTTGCCCTTGCGCCGCTCGGCGAACAGCTCGGCCAGCGCCTCGGCGGTGAACGGGGGCATACCGGCGGCAAGCTGGGCGCTGGTTGCTTGCTCGGGAGAGACGTTGAGGTACTCGATCCTGTTCCCAGTGGCGGCCGACAGCTTCCCGGCGACCTCCGCCATGCTGAGCGCCTCGGGACCGGTGAGGGGGTAGATGGCCCCCTCGTGTCCCAAGCCGGTCAGGACGGTGGCGGCGACCTCGGCAATGTCGCCGACGTCGATCGACGCGATCCGAGCGTCCTCCATGGGCAGCAGCAGCCTTCCCTGGGCGACGATCGATGGCACCTGCCGGAAGTACGCATGCATGAACTCGCCGGCGCGCAGGTGCGTGAAGGCCATCCCCGAGGCTTCCAGCCGTCGCTCGATCTCGCCGTGCATCCGAGCGAATCGGAAGGGGGAGTCGGCGTCCGGGATGATTCCAGAGAGCTTGACGACGTGCTTGACGCCCGCCTTCGCGGCGGCGTCGATGAAGTTCGACTGGACTTCGAGCATCGTGGGATCCGAGGACGAGATCAGCATGGCGCGGTCCACGTCGCGTAGTGCCGGGTCGAGCGTCGCCGGGCGGGCCATGTCGCCTTCCACGACCTCGACCTGCGGCAGCGCCGAAAGGCCTTCGGCCCGGCTGGCGTTACGCGCTAGGGCGCGCACGGAGACACCCGCTGCGGACAGGCGGCGGACCAGTGCGCCGCCGGTCCGTCCGGTGGCACCGGTCACCAGGATCATCGTCAGCCGGCCACGCCCAGCTGGCGCAGCATCGACGCCATGTCGACCAGGCCCCAGTGCTCGGCGATCAAGCCGTCGTCGGTGAAGCGGCAGAAGTCGGTGTTGCTGATCGTGAAGGAGTTCCCCGTCGGCGCGATCCCCATGAACTCGCCGCGGTGGGTGCCCTGCACACTGGTGAACGCGCCAACCATGTCGCCCTCGGCCACCATGAAGTCGGTGGTGAACCGTAGGTCCGGGAAGGCTCCGATGAGCATGCGGAACAGCTGCTTGAATCCCTCGCGGTCGCGGGTGAACTCAGGCGGGAAGGTCGGGTCGTGGTCGGGTCGGTCAGGGGTGATCAGCTCATCGGCCACCTCGACGTCATGCCCGTTCATGACCTGTTCGTAGAGGCGCTGCAGGTTGGCCTTGTTGCGTTCGGCGTCGGTCACTGGACCTCCTCGGTCTCGAACACCGGACCACCCCCGGCGGTTGCCCAAGGGTCAGGCCCCGGGTCGTGGCCTGCCGCGGCCAGCGCGAGCCGCGCCAGGTAGTGCGCCCATCCCGCGGCGCTGCCACGCCGGATCTCCTGCGGCACGCCGCGGTGGACCAGCCGCAGCAGCGTGCCGTCGCCGTCGGGGGACAGCGTGACCTCGACCACGCTGCGGGCAGGCGGCGTCGTGGTGCCGCGCTCCTCCCATTCCCAGGTGAATACCACGCGACGAGGACGATCGATCTCCACGTACTGGCCGCGTGCGACGTCCCCTCGCCCGGTCACGTCCATCCGAAAGACCCCGCCCGGGCGTGCGTCCAACTCGACGCGCGCGGCCTTCCAGACGACGAGCTTGTCGGCGTCGGTGAAGTAGGGGAACACCGCTTCGGGGCTGGCGGCGATGCGGACCTCGCGGACGATCTCCTCGGGCTCGGACGCCATCAGGCTCGGCCACCCCGCGCGTCACCCTCGGCTGAGCGCTTGATCGCCGCTAGACCCTCATCCCAGAAGCTCTCGAGGAACCTCCGGGCATCGGCGAGCCGCTCCGGCCGGGCTCGGTACAGGCGCTGGGTCCCGGCACGGCGCTCCTCCAGCAGCCCAGCCTCCTTCAGGATCCGCAGGTGCTTGGAGATCGCCGGCCTGCTGATGTCGAAGTGTGCGGCCACCTCGCCAGCTGCCCGCTCGCGCTGCCAGAGCAAGCGGAGGATCTCCTGCCGCCGTGGTTCCGCGATCGCCTTCAGCACTGTCTCCACGAGCCGAGCGTATCCCATCGGTTACGTATCCGTCTAGTTACAGAACGAGGCGCGACTGGGCAACAACGCCGAAGCTTCACCAAGGGCCGCGCACACAGGCGGCCATGGTGGGCACGGCAAGCCTTGAACCGGACGACCGTCCGAGTACGGGACGGATGCTCGGCGTCGGTCTGGACGGCTCCAGACTGATCGAGCCTGCTCAGGTTGGATGGCTCGTCGGTCCTGATGGCTCCAGACGGATACAGAAGGATCGTCTGGATGATCATTGGGATGATCTAGGGCCCATCCGACAAGACATCGGAGGCAAGGCGAGCAACTCCTGTGGTCGATCCGCCGAACCCGCCTCCGGCGGGTGGTGTGACGGTGATTCGGCCTGTCTTTCGCTCAGTCGCGGAGCAGACCATGCTCCATCGCGAACATCGCCGCGGCGGCTCGGGTCGAGCCGCCGATCTTGGTGTAGATGTGCTGAACGTGATGCTCGGCGGTACGGGGCGAGATGACCAGGCGCTCGGCGATGGCACGGTTCGACAGCCCACGGGCGATCAGCCGCAGGACCTCGACCTCGCGGTCGGAGAGGCTCGCCGGCCATGAGGTCCGGACCTTGGGTGAGGGCTGCCCGGCCGCCTCGATCACCGCCCGGACACACTCGGGGTCCAGGCGGCCCGATCGTGCCTCCTCGGCCAGCGCCGCTGACGCGGCCTCGGGAGCCAATCCCGGGCGGTGGGAGCGGTTCTGGGTCATGGCCTGGAAGGTGTCCGCGGTGGCCAGGACCCGGGCCGCGGCCGGCACCTGGGTGCCGGAGGTTCCTCGGTGGTACCCGGAGCCGTCTTGCCGCTCGTGGTGCATCCCCGCTGTCCGGGCCAGCGGCGCCAGGACCCGGGACCGGGCCAGGATCCGCTCGGTCTGGTAGGGGTGGAGGCGAACGCGCTCCCACTCGGTGGTACTGAGGGCGGCCGGCTTCTCCCAGATCCGGTTGGAGACGGCCACCCGGCCGAGGTCGTGCAGCAATGCCGCTCGCCGGAGGTCGGTGACCGCCTCGGGGTCGAAGCCGAGCACGCCCGCGGCTCGCTCCGACAGGGCGGCCACCTCGCTGGAGTGGCCGAGCAGGAAGGGTGACTTGAGGTCGACCATGTCGGCCAAGGCGCGCGCCAGGCCATCCAGGCCCTCCGCCCCGATCGTGCGCGGTGGCTCCGGCTCGGCCTCGAGCACGGCTTCCCAGACGTCCCGGGACCTCATCTCGTCCAGGATGTCGGCACCGAAGCTGGCAAAGGTTTCGGCCACACCCGGGTCGAACCAGCCGCCCGCGCGGCGGCGGATCACCTCCAGGGCCGACTCCGGGCCGCCAAGCCGGTCGAAGATGACGGCCTGGTGGCCGACCTCAGCAAGCCGGGTGGGGAGGCAGATGGCCTCGGTGGCCAGGCCCTGGGGGGTGCCGTTGCCGTCCCAGCGCTCGAAGGCCTGGTAGAGGCCGTCGCGGACCCCGGCGCCCAGGCCCAGCCGCTCGGCCAGTTGGGCGCCGACCTCGCAGACCGCGCCCAGAATGGCCCGCTCGGCCTGCTTTCCGGCGCGCAGGGCGCGGGCAAGGTACCGCACCCGGTCGACTCCGGTTCCCCTGCCCGTCTGGAGCAACAAGGCGACGGCCTCGCGAGGGTTCCCGAAGTCGGCTCGCTCGGCCGCGGGACGGGAACCCAGCTCGTCGCCACCGAGGTAGGTCTCCTCGTGGGCGGTCGCGGTGCACCCTAGATGGCGCAGCAGCGCCGTGTAGTACACGTCGGAGACCTCCGCCTCGCCGGTGCCCATCCGCCGCGCCAGCGCGGTGGCGACCAGGCAGGCGCGGATCGCCTTCTCGGGTTCCTGTCCCATCCCCAGGTCGGTGGCCACCGATATGGCAGCCAGAAGGTCGGCCAGCCGGACCCGCTCGCTGCGCATGCCCCTCCTCGCTCGGGACGAGGCCGCAAGCATGTCAGTCCCCACTCCTCGGGGGCCAGACCAGTGAATAGGTAGGCCTACCGATTCGCCGCCCTGGGCGACGGCCCGACGCTTGCCAGGGTTCGTGCACCAAGAGGAGCCATGATCCGCAGCCTGGGTTGCGACCAGGCAAGGTGGTCAGGAGGGCGGCCATGAGCACGCGGAAGGGAACGATCAAGGTCAACGGCGCCGCGCTGGACCGCGGGAGGAGCGCTGACATGGCACCCACCGGCGCGCCCACCATGACCCGGGTGGTGTCCGGCGACGGCACCGAGATCGCCGACTGGACCAGTGGGGAGGGGCCACCGCTGGTGCTCGTGCACGGAGCGGCGGCCGACCACACGCGCTGGCGTCCGTTGCTGTCGTACCTGGAGTCCTACGCCACCGTCCACGCCATCGACCGACGAGGCCGCGGCGCCAGCGGCGACGGATCCGACTACGACGTGGCCCGCGAGTTCGAGGACGTCGCCGCCGTGGTCGACGCGGTCGCCCAAGCCTCCGGATCCGCGGTCGACCTCTACGGCCACTCCTTCGGCGGCTTCTGTGCGTTCGGCGGGGCCCTGCTGACCGCCAACCTCGGACGGCTCGTCCTCTATGAGGGGTGGCCGCCCGTCGACCCCGATGCGCGCGACCTTCCCCCGGGATGTCGGCGAGCGGCTGGATGGGTTGCTGGCCGAGGGGAACCGCGAAGCGGTCGTCGAGACCGTGTTCCGCGAGGTCGTGCTGATGCCCGAGGCCGAGATCACCGCGCTCCGAGCCCAGCCCGCGTGGCCGGCACGCGTCGCCGCCGCCCACACCATCATCCGCGAGCTCCGGGCCATTCCCGAGGTGGCCTTCGATCCCGAGGAGGCGGCGAGGATCACCGTGCCGACCCTCCTGCTGACCGGCTCCGACAGCAGCGACCCCTTCGCGGGCGACACCCCGACCGTGGCGGCCGCGCTGCCCGACGCCCGCATCGTGGTCCTCGAAGGCCACCAGCACGTCGCGGACATCCTCGCCCCCGAGGCCTTCGCCGACCACGTCCTCGCGTTCCTGCGCGACAGCGCTGACAGCCGCCACGACCGGCACCGTCAACGTCGCCGCCCCTACGAGCTCGATTGCCATACGGCGCCCCTATCCCCATAGACGCCTACGTCTGGCAGCCGCCGATGGGTTCACTGGCAGGCTCGCCCGACACAGCCGAGGAGGAAACCATGAGCCGCGGCACTGCCACCGAGGCCGAACCACGACGATTCGACGTTCGATCGACCGACGGGACCTCGCTCGCCATCTGGGTCGATGGCGGTGGGCCGCCGCTCGTCCTGGTCCACGGTTCGCTGATCGACCACACCACCTTCGACCCGTTGGTTGACGAGCTGCGAAACGGCGTGACCACCTTCGCGATGGACCGCCGAGGGTTCGGCGCCAGCGGCGACGGCGCCGGCTACGCCATCGAGCGAGAGTTCGAGGATGTCGCCGCCGTGGTGGAGGCCGCCGCGGCCCGCACTGGCGGACCAGTCGGACTGTGGGGTCACTCCTATGGGGCCGGCTGCGCTATGGGCGGTACCACCTTGACGAACAACGTCCACCATCTTGTGCTCTACGAGCCGGGGCTCGGCATCCCCTACCCGGCCGGTTCGATCGAGGCCATCGAGGAGGCAGTGGCCGCGGGCGACATGGAAACAGCAATCCTCGCCGTGCTGGTCGGGATCATGGAGATGACCCACGAAGAAGTCGACTCCCTGCGATCGAGCCCACGGTGGCCAACCCTTCTCGCCGGCACCCCGACGGTGCCCAGGGAGTGCAGAGCCGAGGACAGCTGGGTCTACCGGCCCGGCCAGTTCGACGCCATCACGGCCCCGACACTCCTGCTGGCGGGTTCCCACAGCCCTTCCGTGCTGACCAAGGCAACACACGAGGCAGCGGCCGCGATCCCCGACGCTCGAATCCGAGTACTCCAAGGGCATGGCCACCTCGCCACCAGGACCGATCCCGCCATGGTCGCCACCGTCCTCCGGCAGTTCATCTTGCCGTGAACATCCCACCAGTTCGACACATCTACGTAGCGAAGCGGGGCCGGCTTCCGGATGCCAGGTTCGCGTTAGAGGATGATCAACAGGGCAAGCAGGGTGAGCGACGAGACGGCCGCACACGTACTCTGACCTGCGGTTTTGGAGCCCAGGTCGGAGTCGCACCGACGACCTTCCGAGTACGAGACGGATGCTCGGCGTCGGACCAGATGGCTCCCGACGGATCGAGCCTGCTCAGGTTGGATGCGTCGTCGGTCCAGACGGCTCCAGACCGATCGTCTGGATAATCATCGGGATGATCAAAGCGCATCCGACACAACATCGGATGCCAGGGCAAGCACTCCTGTGGTAGGGCGATGGCCGCACTCGGCAGCCAAGACGCTCGTATAGATGTCAAGTGGCCGGGGTGGGGACGGTCTGGTTGAGGACTGTGAACATCTCGCGGGCGACGTAGCGCTTCAAGCAGCGAATGATCTCCTTGGTGGTCTTGCCTTCGGTGAGACGCCGTGCCATGTAGTCCTTGGTCGGCTGATGCCAGCGCAACCGCACGACCACGATCCGGTACAGCGCTGCGTTGGCTTGGCGGTCACCACCACGGTTGAGGCGATGCCGGCGGGTCTTGCCCGAGGACGCCTCGATCGGGGAGGACCCGCACAGCATCGAGAAGCAGGCGTCTGAGCGGAGCCGGCCCGGGTTGTCCCCGGCGGCGACCAGCAGCGCGCCGGCCGAGTCGGGGCCGACGCCGAACCGGGCGACCAGCCCGGGGGCGGCCTTGGCGACCAGCCGAGCGAGCTCGGCATCGAGCGTGGCGACCTCGGCGTGCAGGGCCTGGTAGCGGCAGGCCAGGCAGCGCAACGCGAGCTTCGCCGCTGCCGTGGGGGTGACGAGCGGGCCCGGCTCCAGGGCGGCCGCTTGGCGCACGAGCATGGCTGCCGACCGGCCCCGCAACTGCTCGCGCAGCTGTGCAGGCGCGGTTACCAGCAGCGCCTTGAGCGCGTTGATGGCCTGGGTGCGCGCCTTGATCGCGGTCTGGCGAGCCACCCGCAGCGAGCGGATCATCTCCACGGTAGCGGTGCCGGCCTTGGGCAGGGTGGTGACCTCGCCGGCCTGCACAGCCCGGGCGGCGGCCTCGGCGTCGACTGGGTCGGATTTGCCGCGCCGGCGGCGGGCTTGGCGGTCGGGCCGGTTGACCTCGAGCACGACCTGGCCCTGGTCGCCAAGGAAGCGGGTGAGCGCGGCACCGTAGCAGCCGGTGCCCTCCACGCCCCACGCCTCGACCTCGCCCAGCCCCCGGGCCCAGGCGAGCAGGTCCTGGTACCCGGCGGGGGTGGTCGGGATGCTGACCGTCTCCATACGGCGGCCGAGCTGGTCTTTGGCGTGCGCGACGTGGACGTCCAGATGGGTATCGACCCCGACGGTGACGCGCGGCCGCTCGGGGTGTGCGATGGTGGTGATCGCCAGCTCCTTCTGCTGATCGGGTGGTGGGCGGCACGCGCCAGCCGGGCGGGCGGACAGCACTGCAACGGGTCTGGTGCACAGGCTCGTATCAGGTCACGGTCGCCCGGTTGGTGGCACCTGTGGTGGCCGCGGCGCGAGCCGACAGGTCTTGCGACAAGGCACCAGGCCAGTGGAACAACGGGTCAGACTCTCGCCACGACCACCACCGCCAGATCATTGCAGTGGAACAAGATCGAACACCGCCTGTTCTCCCGGATCAGCAGCAACTGGCGAGGCCGGCCGCTGGTCTCCCACCAGGTGATCGTCGAGTTGATCGGGGCGACCCGAACCCGCTCAGGCCTGCGGGTCCAAGCGGAGCTGGACCGGGGCAGCTACCCGCTGGGCGTCAAGGTCGCCGACCGGGAGTTGGCCGCGGTGCCGCTCAGGCGGCATGACTGGCATGGGGAGTGGAACTACACCGTGCTGCCCACCGCCGCCTAGGCCCACAGGAAGTCAGCCTGGTCGGGCGAGCAATGCTGTGTCGGCGCGCCCGTCGTCAACGGCGTGCACATCCAAGGAGTGGAGTGCCGGGCGGGCGGACGATTTGGTCGAGCCGCCGCGGGGAGGCGACCCGGCGCTGGGTGGCGGTTACGGGCCTGGTATTGCTCATTGGGCCGGGGGGAGGAGGGTGGCGATCATGTAGTCGGCCAGCCATCGCGCGAAGCGCGGCAGGGACCAGCCGCGCTGCAGGACCATCAGGTCGTAGAGCTCGTCGGAGGTGCAGGTCCACAGGATGTCGGTCGCCTGGGCCAGGGTGACGTCCTCGCGCAGGTAGCCGCGCTCCTTGAGGAAGCGGGCGTGGTGGCGGGCGCGTCGCTCGCGGATGTCGTTGTGGGCCTTGAGCAGTGTCGCCATGTCGGGGTCGCCGGCCGCGGCGAAGCGGACCAGCCGCGCGATCGGCGACACGACCGCGGAGACCTCGCTGGTGAGGGCGGCCCAGTTGCGCATGATCGTGCGCGGGTCGGTCTCGCGCTCGCGCATGTCGTCGGCGCGCTGGAAGGCCGGGACCGGTTCCCGGCCGGCCAGGCCGCGGTCGTAGATGGCGCGGACCAGTCCCGGCTTGCCGCCGAACGCCTTGTAGATGGTCTCCACCGACACCTCGGCCTCGCCGGCGATCGCGGCGATCGTGGTGGCCGCATACCCGCCCTCCAGGAACCGCCGCTGGGCGGCGTCGAGGATGGCCTCGCGGGTGCGGCGGGCCTGGGCGCGCCGGCCGCTGGAGTCGTAGCGGCGCTTGGGCTTGACGTTGGCCAACGGTTCGTTCCATACTCCTGTATCGGTTACAGTAAAGTGTAGCAAACTTGGAGGGGGCCGTCATGGACCGAGCGGGCCAGGACCCGGCGGTAGTGGTGGAGCGGCTGCTGGCGGCGATCAACGCCCACGACCTGGAGGCGATGGTGGCCTGCTTCGCCGACGACTACCTCAACGAGTGGCCGGCCCATCCCCAGCGGGGCTTCCGGGGGCGCGGGCAGGTCCGCACGAACTGGAGCCAGATCTTCGCCGGGGTGCCGAATCTCCAAGCACGGCTGCCGCGGATGACCGTGGACGGCGACACCGTCTGGACCGAGTGGGACATCGCCGGCACCCGCCGCGACGGGGGTCCGTTCCTGATGCGGGGCGTGTCGATCTTCGGCGTCCGCGAGGGCCGCCTGGCCTGGGTGCGGTTCTACCTGGAGCCGGTCGAGGAGACCAGCGGCGACGTCGACGCCCACACCCGCCGGGTGGTGGGCACCACCGCCGGCGTCGACCCCACGGGGGTGCGGTCATGATCCTGGTCACCGGTGCCACCGGCCACGTCGGCTCGGAACTGGTGCGGCTGCTCGCCGAGGCGGGCACGCCCGCTCGCGCCCTGATCCACTCGCCGGACAAGGCCGACCCGATCCAGCGCCTGGGGCTGGAGACTGCCGTGGGCGACTTCGAGCAGCCCGACACGCTGGATGCGGCCATGGCCGGTTGCGACCACCTGTTCCTGCTGTCGCCGCCAAGCCCCCGCCAGGCCGAGCAGGAACAACACGTCATCGACGCGGCCAAGCGGGCCGGGGTCGAACACGTGGTCAAGCAGTCGGTGCCGTGGGCGGACGATCCGGACGTCGGGTTCGTGTTCTGCCGCTGGCACGGCCAGGTCGAGCAGCACCTGGAGGGGTCGGGCCTGTCGTACACCCTGCTGCGGCCCAGCAACTTCATGCAGAACTTCCTCATGTCGGCACAGCCGGTGGCCGAGCAAGGCGTGTTGTACGGCATGCTCGGTGAGGGTCGGGTCGGCTTCATCGACACCCGCGACATCGCCGCCGTGGCCGCCCAGCTGCTGACCAACCCCGGGCACCAGGGCGCCAGTTACACGCTGACCGGGCCGGAGGCCCTGTCGGCAGCGGAGGTGGCCGAGCGGCTGTCGGCGGCCATCGGGCGCCAGGTGCGCGCTGTCGACGTCGGCCCCGACACCTTCCGTCAGGGGCTGGCCGCCGCCGGGCTGCCCGGCTGGCTGGTCGACGGCGTGGTCGAGGGCAACGAGCTGTTGGCGGCCGGCCAGGGGGCGGAGGTCACCGACGAGGTGGCCAGGGTGCTCGGCCGCCCCCCGCGGACGTTCGCGCAGTTCGCCGCCGATCACCGGGTGGCCTTCGGCGGCCAGCCGTCCTAGCTGCTGGCCGAGCCGCTGCTGCCGCCTGCCGGCGGCGGTGGCCGACCCCGGGGTTGCGGGCTGAGCTGGCCTCAGTGCGGCGGTTCCCCCGTGTGCTGGACCCACTGACGGGTCACAGCGCCGCGGGTGCAGACGTGGTCGACCGGCAATTCAGCCGCCGCTACGACCCCGCCCGCACCGTAGAAGCATTCGCCGCCCGCCTGCGCGAGCAGGTCGACCTCGACGCGCTCTCCGTCGAGCCTCTCTCCGTCGTCGAGCAGACGATGCAGCCGGCCCAGGCGTCCGCTGTGACTGCGTCCGGTGGCGGCCACACGGCCAAGCCGGTAGCTGCACACACCAGCAGTCAGACGATGCTCGCCAGTCAAACCGACGCCCAGGACCCGGTAAGGCTGCCATTGCCTATCGGCGTGCGGCCAATCCAACGGCATGTGATCAAGAGCACCACGGGGATCGCGGGCACGAAGACATAGGCATCGAGGAAACATTGCTGCGCGGGGACCCCTTAGTGGGTATAAGCGCAGGTCAGTGGCCTATACGCCTGAGGGGTCGGTGGCAATCCAGTCGTCTTCGTCGAGGCGACCCACCCTCCATGTATGGGTCGATGACTGCTAGAACACTTGTTCGATCTTGCCATTCCCGGAGCCCCAGAAACCGTTGAAGTCTTCAAGCATTAGGGGAGACTGGAGCCTGCAATGCAGGTATGCGAGCATGCAAAGGCCCGGCCGGGGTGGGGCTCGTTTAGCGGCGACCTCCCCCGGCCGGGCACTTGGGGCTTGCTACCAGTAGCGGCGGCGAGCCTTGCGGTTGGCCTCGTAC
>Ga0184608_10000403_pt1 | contig 11396 bp, 9 predicted proteins | sample PLM1_30_coex_FD_133010 | JGI IMG/M metagenome (GOLD analysis project Ga0184608, IMG submission 133010) | Groundwater sediment microbial communities from an aquifer in East River, Colorado, USA - PLM1_30_coex | ecosystem: Environmental > Terrestrial > Soil > Riparian zone | place: USA: East...
ATCTCGTCGGCGGCTGCAGCATTCTCGCTGTCGACCCGGAGAAGGGTCCGCGTCTCGGGGTTCATGGTTGTGTCCCAGAGCTGATCGGCATTCATTTCGCCGAGGCCCTTGAACCGTTGCACGGACAGGTTCTTGACGTTGAATTCCTTGACGATGCGATCTCGTTCCTTCTCGCTCTGGGCGTACTTGGTCACCTTGCCGGTGCTCACTCGGTAGAGGGGCGGCTGGGCGATGTACAGGTAGCCGGAGTCGATGACCTGCGGCATGTGGCGGTAGAAGAAGGTCAGCAGCAGTGTCCGAATGTGAGCGCCGTCGACGTCGGCGTCGGTCATGATGATGATCCGGTGGTACCGAAGCTTGGTGATATCGAAGCTGTCGCCGATGCCCTCGATGCCCGCACCCAGGGCGATGATCAGCGGCCGGACGTTCTCGCTTGCAACGATCTTGTCGAGGCGCGCCTTCTCGACATTGAGCAGCTTGCCCCGTAGCGGCAGGATCGCCTGGAAGCGTCGATCCCGGCCCTGCTTGGCCGAACCGCCGGCCGAATCGCCCTCGACGATATAGAGCTCACTTCGAGCAGGGTCGCGCTCCTGGCAGTCGGCCAGCTTGCCGGGCAGCGAGAGGCCGTCGAGGGCGCCCTTGCGGATGACGAGGTCGCGTGCCTTGCGAGCGGCCTCGCGGGCGCGTGCAGCCGTCAGGCACTTCTCGATGATCCGCCGCCCGTCGCCCGGGTTCTCGTCGAGGTACTGGCCGAGGCTCTCGCTGACGGCCGTCTGGACCTGGCCCTTGACCTCGGCGTTGCCGAGCTTGGCCTTCGTCTGGCCCTCGAATTGCGGCTCGGTCAGCTTGACGCTGATGACCGCAGTCAGGCCTTCCCGAACGTCGTCGCCGGACAGGTTGCCGTCGGCATCCTTGAGTACGCCCGATCGATGCGCCCAGTCGTTGAGTGAGCTGGTCAGGGCTGCCCGGAAGCCGGTCACGTGCGTCCCACCGTCGACCGTGTTGATGTTGTTGGCAAACGCGAGGACGTTCTCGGTGTAGGTGTCGTTGTACTGAAGGGCCACCTCGACCATCGTCGAGCCCTCCCGCTTCTCGCAGTAGATAGGCCGGTTGTGGAGCGCCTCCTTGTTCCGATTCAGGTGTCGAACGAAGGAAACGAGGCCGCCCTCGAAATAGAAGGATCGCTCCCGGTCGTTCCGCTCGTCGATGAATGTGATCCAGACGCCCTTGTTCAGGTAGGCCGATTCGCGAAGTCGCTGCGAGATGAGGTCGAAGGAGTAGTCGATCGTCTCGAACATCTCCGGGTCGGCTCGGAACTGCGTCGTCGTTCCGCGCCGGCCGCCCGCCGGCCCGATCTTCTTGACGCTCGTCGTCGGCTTGCCCCGGACGTATTCCTGGGCGTAGATGAAACCGCCACGAGCCGACTCGACCCGCATCCATTCGGACAGTGCATTGACGACGCTGACGCCGACGCCATGCAAGCCACCGGAGACCTTGTATCCGCCGCCTCCGAACTTGCCGCCGGCGTGGAGAACCGTGTGAACGACTTCGAGGGCATCCTTGCCCGTCGAGTGCTTGCCGACCGGCACACCGCGGCCGTCATCGACCACGATGACCGTCGCGTCCGCCTTGATCGTGACGAGGATCGTCGTGGCGTGACCGGCCATCGCCTCGTCGATGGAGTTGTCCACCACCTCCCAGACGAGGTGGTGGAGGCCGCGTTCGTCGGTCGAGCCGATATACATGCCCGGCCGGCGTCGGACTGCCTCGAGACCCTCGAGGACCTGGATGCTCGACGCGTTGTAGTCCGAACCCGCCACCTTCGACTTCGACCGTCGGGGCGGAGAGCCGTTGCCCGCGACTGGCTTCGTTCGGGTTGCTTCCTCGGTCACGCGGGTCCGCCGATCAAGCGGTCGTAGATCTGCGCCAGCTCCTCGTCGCTGTAGTACTCGATGACGATCCTGCCGCCGCGGCGGGATCGGGCAAGGGTGACCTTGTTGCCGAGCGAGCGGCGAAGTTCCTCTTCCACGCGTTCGAGCTCGGGTTCGAGTCGTCGCGCCGGCTCACTGGCGGCAACGGTTCGCGGCTCGCGGAGGCGACGGACCAGCTCTGCGGCCTGGCGAACCGAGAGTTGCTGATCGACGACCGTGGCGACGACCCTCGCCTGCTGATCGGCGGCGAGGCCGCCGATGGCGCGGGCGTGGCCCTCGGTGATCGAACCGTCTAGAAGGGCGGCCTGGACGCGGCCGTCCAGGTCCAGCAGCCGGAGGGTGTTGGCAACCGTCGAGCGGGCACGCCCGACGCGCGTGGCGATCTCCTCCTGCGACAGCCCGAAGTCGTCCACGAGGGAGCGGAAGGCGTGGGCCTCCTCGAGGGGTCCGAGATCCTCGCGTTGGAGATTCTCGACGAGTGCCAGCTCGAGCTGGTCGCGATCGGCGAGCTGGCGGATGATCGCCGGGATCCGATCGAGGCCCGCGAGCTGGCTGGCCCGAAGCCGACGCTCACCCGCGACGAGCTGGTAGCCGTCGACCGTCTCGATGACGAGGATCGGCTGCAGGACGCCATGGGCGACGATGCTGGCTGCCAGCGTCTCGAGCTCATCCTGGCCGATCCGCTGGCGCGGTTGGCGTGGGTTCGGACGGATACGGGCGATCGGGATCTCGATGCTGCCGGTCGGATTGGCGCGCTGAGGAATGAGCGCCGCGAGTCCACGCCCCAGCGCCTGCTGGCGATCGGCTCGAGCGGTCACGAGAGGCTTCCTGCGTGCGTCGCCGGTCGTGGCTCCGTGGACCCGAGCACGACACTGCTGGCACCGGATCCGCCCGTTCCATTTCGACCGCGCAGCTCCGTCGCGAGGGCCGCGTACGCCTCTGCGCCCTTGGATTCAGGCCCGTACAGCGCGATCGGCAAACCGAAGCTGGGCGCCTCGGAGAGCCGAACGTTGCGCGGTACGACCGTATCGAAGACGACGCTACCAAGGTGGCGGCGAGCCTCGGCGCTGACATCGGCCGACAGGTTCGTCCGGGCGTCGGCCATCGTCAGGACCACGCCCTTGATCTCGAGATCCGGGTTGAGATTGTCACGAACCAGATTGACGGTGGCGATCAGTTGGGTCAGTCCTTCGAGTGCATAGAACTCACATTGGAGCGGGATGAGCACGGCATCCGCAGCGGTGAGGGCATTGACTGTGAGCAGGCCCAGTGACGGTGGGCAGTCGAGGAGGATGTAGTCGTAGTCGTCGGCGAGGCCGCCCAGCACCCGGGCGAGTCGCCGCTCCCGCTGGTCAGTTGACGCGAGCTCCACCTCCGCGCCGGCCATGCTGATGGACGACGGAACTATTGAAAGGCCGCCGACGCCCGTCGGAAGGATCACGTCCGCAACCGGCATCGAGCCGCTGAGCGCGTCGTAGAGCGTGCCACGCAGGCTCGCCCGATCGATGCCCAGCCCGCTTGTCGCATTGCCCTGGGGATCAACATCGACAAGGAGAACGCGCAATCCGGCTAGGGCGAGGTACGTCCCGATGTTGATGACGGTGGTGGTCTTCCCGACGCCGCCCTTTTGATTCGCACAGGCGATCGTCTGTGCCACTCAGGACCCCTGCCAACTCTCACTCACGATCACGAATTCTACCATCGGAAGCCCTTTGGCTCTTCGGCGAAAGCCTTCATCTTCGGTCGTAGCGACGCACACCGAGCATCGCAGGCGCCGCTTATTCGTCGATCATCCGAGGGTTCGCCGAGCATCACATCCTCGGCCGAGGAGCCTCATCCTTTCTCCGAATCACCAGGCGTGGCGCGCGTCTGAGACGGGCAATGTTTCACGTGAAGCCGAACCGCGATCCAGCGGCCGTCCCACGCACGGCGGCCCGCGATTGCGCCGAACATTGCCCCATCGCCGAGCCCGTGGGATACTCCGCCTTGACATCGCCACAGACCCGGACGTCGGGCAACGCATAGAGCCGGGCGCCGACCCTGGCCCATCCGCCGAGGATCGACCGCCATGTCTCTGTTCGTCGCCGCAGTCGGGGCGGCGGTGACCGCGATCTTTGAACTTACGGTTGGTCCATATCTTCGGGTGGGCGATGCCCAACCGCACTTCGTCCTCGTTCTCGCAGTCGTCTGCACGATTGCGATGGGTCTCGAGACCGGGCTCGCGTGGGGTTTCTTCGGTGGGATCGTCCTCGACGTTCTCGCCCAGCGACCACTTGGCAGCTCGTCCTTCGCTCTCATCATCGTCGTCGGCCTCGCGGCCGCCGTCGGTCGCCTGTTTATCCGGATCCGGCCGCTGGTGGTCGCTCCGGCAGTCGCGCTCCTGAGCCTCGTGTATTCCATGACCTTGTTCATCTTGCTAACTGCCTTGCGTGCGTCAGCGGCACCATCCGAAACCCTCGGCGCGCTCGGACCTGGCGTCGTTTACGACACCGTGATCGCCGTCGTCATCGGACCCTTGGCAGTCGCACTCCACGATCGTCGCGGCGACCAGGGAGTTGTCGACTGGTGAGCACGTACGTCGACGGTCGGCAGGAGTACGGCAGGCCGCTGTCGCGGTTCCTGGTGTTCGGACTAGCCATGATCGTCGTCCTCGGGTCGTTGTCGGCTCGACTCTTCTACATGCAGGTCGTCAGCGCAGGTGACTATGCAGCCCTCGCCGAGGGCAACCGGAGCGTCGTCCAGGCGATCCCGTCGTCGCGCGGCCTCATCTACGATCGAAACGGCGTGGGCCTGGTAACGAACATTCCGACGTTCGTCGTGAAGATCAGGCCGGCCGACCTGCCCGAAGAGAGCCGCGACGAGGTCGTTGCCCGGCTGTCGAGCCTTACCGGCACGCCGGCCGCCGATATCAATGCGGCGATCGATGGAAACCCTGGTTCGCGCTTCGACCTCGTCCGAATCGCCCAGGACGTGCCCAAGGAAACCGCCAACCTGATTGCCGAAGCCGGATTCGAGCTGCCGGGCGTGGAAGTCGTCGTCGAGGCCCGCCGTCAATACGCGACTGGCCCGCTCCTGTCGCAGATCCTCGGATATACCGGCCCAGTCTCGCAGGATCAGCTTGAGCTGCTCAAGCCCAAGGGTTACCTGCCGGACGACATCCTCGGAAAGACCGGGCTCGAAGCCTATTACGAGGAGCAGCTGCGGGGCGTGTACGGCAGCGAGACCGTCGAGCGCGACGCATCGGGTCGCAAGCTCCAGGTGCTTGACACGATTAGCCGCGGCCAGGCAGGCGACTCACTTCGATTGACGATCGACACGAAGGAGCAGGTCAACGCCCAGAAGGCGCTCCAATGGGGCATGAAGGTGGCCGGCCTCAAGCGCGGGGTCGTGATCGTCATGAACCCGCAGACAGGCGAGATCCTCGCGATGGTCAGCCTGCCGACATACGACAACAACGCGTTTGCCCGGGGCATCTCCGTCAAGGACTACACGAAGCTGCTCAACAACAAGGACAAGCCGCTGCTGAACCACGCGATCGCCGCCCACTATCCGCCGGGATCGACATACAAGCTCGTCACCGGGACCGGCGCGCTGTCCGATCGCAAGATCACGGCGAGCACGCGCGTCCTGACCAGACCGTACCTGACCCTCGGACAGACCCGCTTCTACGACTGGAATCATCGCGGCTTCGGGCGCTGCAACATCTATTGCGGGTTCGGTCACTCGAGCGACACGTTCTTCTTCCAGCTCGCGGGCATGCTCGGCATCGATCGACTGGCCTACTGGGCGAAGGACTTTGGGTTTGGCGCCAAGACCGGGATCGACCTGCCGGGCGAGGTCACCGGGATCGTGCCCAGCAACGACTGGAAGTTGCAGAAGCTCGGCGAGCGGATCTTCCCGGGCGAGGTGTATCAGGCGGGGATCGGCCAGGGCTACGACGTCGTGACGCCGATCCAGCTGATCAACGCGTACGCTGCGCTGGCCAACGGCGGCAAGCTCTACCAGCCGCAGATCGTCCGCGAGATCGTCGGGCCCGATGGAAACGTCGTCCGGAAATTCGCACCGATTCTCCTCCACAAGCTTCACGCAAAGAAGGGCGTCCTCGCGACGATGCGTGCGGCCGCCCGTTCGGTGCTGACCCTCCGCCACACGTACAACCTCGTCGACCTGCCGATCGTCGTGGCCGGCAAGTCGGGAACCGCCGAGTTCGGGACGCGCGACCGGCAGGGCCGGCTGCCGTTCCACTCGTGGTTCGTCGGCTTCACGCCGAAGGATCCGCACAAGAAAGCCAGCGATCCAGACGGCCTCAAGGCTCTATCCAAAGGCGATTCGCAGCTCGTCGTTCTCGCCTTTGCCTACGACTCACGAACCAAGGGCAACGCGGCAACCGAGATCGTCAAGTACTACCTGCAGCTGCACTACGGGATCAAGCACGACTACCGCAACTTCAACCTGCTGCAGCGCGGCAACTTCTACCACTCGAACTGATGAACGATCGGCAGAGGAACGCAGCATGGGCGTGATCCGGGCAGAGCCGGCGCGAGTCACCGATTGGGCGGCACGCTCGATCGGGGCCGCCTGGCGTGCCTTCGATCTCCAGCTCGCCGCCTATGCCGGCCTTCTCGCGATCCTCGGACTCGTCATGGCCTACAGCAACAGCATGGAGCACGGCGAGTCGGTCCTCCAGGCCGGAACGACCTTCACCCGCGGGCTGATGTGGACGGGGATCGCCCTGATCGTCTTCATCCTCGCCACGACGTTCGACTACAAGTGGCTCAAGACGTTCGCCTGGCCGATCTATGCGCTCCAGCTGGGCCTGCTCGTCCTGACGCTCGCAATCGGCCACGGCGTCGGTGGGGCGGCCCGCTGGATCTCCTTCGGCCCGTTCGACTTCCAGTTCAGCGAACTCGCCAAGATCCTCATGGCGATCGTCCTGGCGAACTACCTCGGGTCGCGCCAGGGCCGGCTCGGATCGCTGCCGTCGATCCTCGGCGCGTGCATCATCGTCGGCCCGCCATTCCTGCTCGTGATGGTCCAGCCGGACCTCGGGACCTCACTCGCCTTCGTGGCGATCCTCGTCGGGATGCTGTTCCTGTCGGGAGCGAGCCTCAAGTGGCTCGGGGCGTTGGCGGGTGGCGTGCTCGCTGCCCTTCCGCTGATCTGGACGTACGTCCTGCAGGGCTACCAGAAGCAGCGGATCATCGGCTTCCTCGACCCGACGTGCGACTTTCACGGCGCGTGCTGGCAGATCCGGCAGTCGTTGATCGCGGTCGGATCGGGTGGGCCGTTCGGCAAGGGGTTGACGAACAGCACCCAGAACCAGCTCAACTTCCTGCCGGTCCAGGAGAGCGACTTCGTTGCCGCGATCTATCTCGAGGAGCTCGGCTTCCTCGGGGCGATGCTCCTGTTGGTCCTCTTCGCGGCGCTACTCTGGCGGGTCCTCGTGTCGGGCTGGCGCTCGCGCGATCCGTTCGGGATGATGTTTGCCGCCGGTCTCGCCTCGATGATCCTCTTCCAGGTCGTCGTCAACCTCGGGATGGTGATCGGGGTCATGCCGATCACCGGCATTCCGCTCCCGTTCATCTCCCACGGCGGAGCGTCGCTCATCAGCCTTGCAGCCGGATTGGGCATCCTCCAGAGCATCAACATCCGCCAGACCCGTGCGGAGTGGTGATTCGCTCGCCTCGATCCGCCTTATCAACGACACGCCCGGACGGGTGGATCGGACGGATTGGGGCCAGGCCCGCCAAGGGTCAGCGACGCCGGAACAGCCCTCGCCGCTCGTTCGCCTCTGTCGCCGCGCTCTTGCGGCGACCTGCTCGGCGCAGGATCGGGTCGATCTCGTCGCGGTAGGGTCGGCCGATCGGCACCCGATCGAGCCACTCGATGTATTCGAGGTCGGCCCGGGCGATCTCGCCGAGTGACCACCCCGCATAGCGACCGAAGTTCAAAACGCTGCCCGACGCGTTGCCCGGCGGCGGACCGGCCGCACCGAGACCTTCGGGTGCCCGCATCGTCGCGGCGTCATAGCCGCTGCCGGTCGTCGATCGGCCGGACGTCCACTCGGTCGAAACCGTCTCTGCCGGCCTGGCCGCCGGCGGCGGCGACCCCGGCCTCGGTGGCTGCCCCGTCCCCTGCCGCCAAGTCTGGTCCCGCCCGGTGCCTCCCGGCGTTTCTGGTGGTTGCGATGATCCCGTGGCGCCTGCCGTCGGGCCACCGGCGTCCGCCCGAACGGGTCCGCGGCCCGACGACGCCGACCTTCGGTCTCGAAGGGCAAGGTCGTACGCCGCTCGGCGGTCGGGCTCGCCGATGAGTTCCCAGGCAGCGTTGAGGGCGACCATCCGCGCAACGGCCTCGTCGCCCGTGGCCCGATCGGGGTGGTATTTCTGGGCCAACCGGCGATAGGCAGCCTGGATAACCTCGTCCTCGGCCTCCGGATCGACCTGGAGGATCTTGTATGGATCCGGACCGTCGGCCACCCGACTCAGACCTCGGCCGCGGCCCGGTCGGGCGGCCCGGGTGGTTCGGGCTCGGGGATCGCGGCCGCGGGCGCCCTCCCGCGCATGAAGGCGAGTGCCTCGTCGGGGCCCATCGGCGGCTCGTCGACTCGATGGAAGAGGTAGCGGAAAACGTCGCGGGCCGCCGCCGTGATCGGCAGGGCGAGGATTGCCCCAAGCAGGCCGGCGATTGCGCCGCCAATGACGAGGGCGAACATGACCGCGCTCGGATGGAGCTCGACCGCATCGCCCTGGATCTTCGGCACGAGGAAATTGTTCTCCAGCTGCTGGATGACCGTGTACAGGATGACTGCGGCGACGGCGGTGTCGAGCCCGGCCGTCAGCGCCAGGAGCACGGCCGGGATGGCCGCGATGATCGGACCGATGATCGGCAGGAGTTCGAGGACGCCGGCGACGACCGACAGCAGGACGGCGAACCGCCCGAAGATGGGGTCGACAGTCGTGCTCAGCAGGATCAACCCTGCGAACGTCGCGAAGCCGACCGTCAGCCCGAGGAAAAGCTGGCCGCGGAGCCACTGGCCGAAGACCCTCAGCGCGATGTTGCTGATCGCGCGGACATCGGGCCACCACTCGGCCGGCATCGAGCGCTGGGCAGCAGCCGTCAGGGCGGGTCGATCCTTGATCAGGTAGAAGACCCAGACCGGGATGAGGATGTAGCCGACGATCGACGCCACGATGCCGGCAATACCGCTGACGACCGGCAGAAGCGCTGTCGGATTGAACCCGCCGATCCCGGTGGCGAGTTCGCTCAACCATGTATCGATCGCGTTGCGGAGCGTCGGCGCCAGGTCGAGGTGGGCGTACATGTCGCTGACCTGGGCCGTGAAGCTCGGGAATTCGCGGATGAACGTCGCAAGTTCGTCGGCCAGCGGCCGGAGGGTGAGCACGACGGCCTCGACGACGATGAAGACGACAATCGCATAGACGATGAGCACGGCCAGCCAGCGCGGGAGGCCGACCCGTGACATCCGTTCGACGGGCATGTCGAGCAGATAAGCAAGGACAAGGCCGACGACGAACGGGGCGAGAGCGCTGCTGCCGACGTAGAGGACCAGGCCGAGGACGATGGCGGCTGCGATGACGAGCGTGGCTCGTGGCGTCGGCGCGGTTAGGCGATGGGGGCCGCCCGTCCTGCCTGCGGCGGCCGCGCCACTGGCGCTAGGTGACGCCGTCTCGATCGGACCTGGGGGACGGGTAGGAGGGGTCGCCGGTGGGTCGGCTGGCGGTGGTGCCGGATCCGGCCGGACGGGCTCGTCCATCGTTGGCGCAGACTAGCAGACGTGGAGAGCCCAACCGACGATCGCGCCGCTCCCGCTCCTGTTCCCGGGCCCGTCTCCTCGGCGCCAGCCGAACCGCGCCAGCGCTGGCGGCTGACGTTCGGACGGGCGGCCGCCGCGGACGGGGAGGCCCCCGCCGGCCGCGATTACACCGCCCTTTGGGAGAAGGCCCTCGTCGAGTCGGGGCTGCCGCTGGCGATGACCGACGCGGGTCGATGCAGGTTTGCCCTGGGTGCGCCGCTGCCGGCTCGGACCGCGGGTCGGGCCGAGCTCGCGGACCTCTGGCTGACCGAACGTGTCGCCACCTGGCGGGTGCGCGAAGGGCTCGAGCGGGGGCTGCCGCCGGGGCACGAGCTCGTGGACCTCGAGAACATCTGGCTCGGTGCGCCGGCGTTGGCGGGCCGCGTTGCGGCGGCCGACTACGTGGTGAGTCTCGGCGATGCGATCGACCGGACGGCGATCGTTGCAGCGGCGGAGCGCCTGATGGCGGCCGATCGACTCGTCCGCGAGCGGGCGAAGGGCGGCGGCGTGAAGTCGTACGACCTGCGGGCGCTGCTGATCTCGATCGAGATCAGCGATGCGGGCGGTGACGAGGGGACCACCGTCCGGCTGCGGAGCCGGATCCATCCGGAGCTCGGATCGGGACGACCCGACGAGGTCATGGCGGCGCTCGCCGACGAGCTGGGCGAGCCGCTCGAGCCGGTCGAGACGATCCGTGAGCGCCTCGTCCTCGGCGACGAGATCACGCGCTAGGCGGCTGCCAAGGTGATTGCCTCCCTCGTCTCCATTGGATCGAGGGTGACAAAGTCGCTGTCCGCTTGACTCGGACAGAATCGCTGTCCGGTCACACCGATGCCCACGCACGATTGACGCTCCAGCGGGCTTCGTCATACACTCCGCATTCACGCCTCGGGGCTCCCGAGCGTATTTCCCTGTCCGCCAATCGCGGTCGCGCATGCGATCGCCCGAAGTCCTGAGGATCCATGTACGCAGTCATCGAGACCGGCGGCAAGCAGTATCGCGTCGAGGTCGGAACCGAACTCGAAGTCGAGCTGCTCGATGTCGAGCCGGGCCAGGCGATCACCCTCGACCGGGTGCTCCTCGTCGCGGACGGCGACGAATCCGCGATCGGCCGTCCGCTCGTCGAGAACGCCGCAGTCAGCGCCGAGGTCCTCCGCCAGACCCGGGGCGAGAAGCTGATCTCCTTCAAGTACCGCCCGAAGGCCCGCAGCCGGGTGAAGAAGGGCCACCGCCAGGAGCTGACCGTTCTCCGGATCACGGACGTCCGGCTCGGTTCGAAGAGCGCCGCCGAGGCCGTTCGCAAGGCCGAGACCGAAGCAAAGACCGAGCGCCAGCGACTCGAGGAGGCTGCGGCAAAGCAGGCCGCCGCCGATGCGGCCCTGGCCGCCAAGCTCGCCAAGAGCGCCCCGGCCCAGACGAAGTCGACGAAGGCGTCGACCGCCAAGCCGAAGACGACGGCCGCCAAGGCCGACACGAAGTCGAAGGCATCCGCAGAGACCACCGCTGCGAAGAAGTCCACCCGCGCCACGAAGAAGGACGAGTAGACCCGATGGCACACAAGAAGGCAGGCGGCAGCGTCAAGAACGGCCGCGACAGCGTCGGCCAGCGCCTCGGCGTCAAGGCCGGTGACGGCCAGACCGTCAGCGCAG
>Ga0184608_10000404_pt1 | contig 11394 bp, 14 predicted proteins | sample PLM1_30_coex_FD_133010 | JGI IMG/M metagenome (GOLD analysis project Ga0184608, IMG submission 133010) | Groundwater sediment microbial communities from an aquifer in East River, Colorado, USA - PLM1_30_coex | ecosystem: Environmental > Terrestrial > Soil > Riparian zone | place: USA: East...
AAGAATCGCCGCCCCGACTGCACACGCGGGTGCGTCCCCATCAGGTACGCACGCCATTCGTCCTCTCGCGTCGCGAACAGCCGTGGCATGTGTTCGCCTCCGATCCGGTATCCCGTAACCCTAGGCGAAGCTGTTTCCTTCCCGAGCGTTACTCGACCTCGGGGTGGACTTCGATCCACGTACCGGGCTTCGAGGCCGCGGTCACCAGCTCGATGACCTCTTGCGCACGAAGGATCGCGGGCTGCCTCTGCATCCAGTCCTTCACGCCTCTCGTCGCGTCGACGTAGACGTCGGCCGGCCGCTGCTTGACGGTCCAGTCATCGCAGAGGATCGCGAGCACGCCTCTGACCTCGACCGGTCGGCCGATCGCGCTCGAGAGGAGCCGCGATGCTTGACGCGCCTCGGCGGACGCCTTCGGGAGGAAGTCGGTGCGGCGCCGGTTGTGCAGGATGCTCTTCGGTCCCACCCAGACCTTGCCGCTCAGGTTCTTCGTGGTGATCGTGAAGACCCCCGGGGGCCCGATCACCAGGTGCTCGATGTTCGCGCCGGCGTCGCCGACGGCGAGGTTGCGCCGCTCATCGATCCGGCGCGCCGCGATCGCGCGCTCGATGCCGTCGCGCGCGGGGTGCTCGCGCTCATCGACATCCGCGGCCTCGAGCGTCAGGCGGTCGCCGCCACGCGACTCGCTGCCCGACCGCGCGGCGCGGGACCGTTCGGTCATGTCACGAGCCTGGTGTACCGACTCACCGGAAAGGCACGCGCCTCGGCCGATCCCGCGCGGTACCTCCGCGGCTGGCAGATGCGCGGCTCGCTCGCGCCGGCGGTCGAGCCGCTGCGCGAGCTCATCGCGACGACGCTGCCCACCGTGCCCGGATCCGTGCGTGGATCGCTCGCCACGCTCAGCACGCCCGCGGTCTTCGAACAGCGGCTCGCGGAGACGATCGACCGTTCGCTCACGACAGAGGCCGCGGAGTTCCGCGTCCCAACGAGCGCGCTCTGGTCCCTCATCGGTCTCGGGAACTACGCGGTCACGGCCATGCTCATCTTCTGCGCACTGTGGTTCGCCGCGCTGTTCCTCATCCACGAGGCGCCGGTCGGCTCGGTGGACGTTCCGTACCTTGGCGCGATCCCCACGCCGGTGGTGCTGCTCGCGGCGACACTCGTCGTCGGTTTCCTGCTCGCGCAGTCGCTGCGCCTGCACGCTGGTTGGTTGGGCCGTCGTTGGGCGCGACGGATCGGGAAACAGATCACGGTCGGCGTGCGTGAGCGCATCACGGACAGCCTGCTGCTCCCGATCGAACGCTTCGATCTGGCGCGCCAGCAGCTCGCGAAGGCCGCGCGCGGCGCGGCGGAAGACTGCGTGTCCGACACGACATAACCCGCGTGGCGTGGCTCACCCGCCGCAGGTGGGCGCGCGCACGGCTGCAGCGCGAGGGCGGCCGTAGACCGTGAGCCTCGAGCCACCGCGCGAAGACGCGGACCGGAACCCGGGACGGTCAGGCTCGCAAGAGGGAAGGCAATGCGCAGATCAGCTCTCGCATCAGTTCTCGGTCTCGTGCTCACGCTCGCGTTCACGACCACAGCACTCGCGGCGCCTTCGAACCAGACCATCAGCGTGTACTTCAGCCAGGTCAGCTTCAGCAGCATCCTCGGCGGCCAGATCAGCGGCAACGCGTCCGTTTCGGGAGATATCTCCGACGCGGGCCTTTCGGGCTTGCGCGGGACCGCCAACCTCCCGCTTCGTGATTCCAAGCTGTGGATCGATCCCACCGGCACGCTCCTGCTCCAGAGCGAGCAGCTGAACGTGCAGTGGAACCGCAGCTATTGCAACCAGTTCGGCTGCTTCTACGAGTACGGTTTCTCGACCTTCGAGCGCCAGTTCGGCGCTGGACCCGTCGAGATCCGTCTCGGTCAGCTGCGCGGTACCGGAACGCTGTCACTCGCGACGAACGCAACGTGCGTCGCGTCCTGCCCGCCGCCCGGTGCCTACTGGTACGCGCCGACCGGCTTCGTGAATCTGAACGGCGCCGTCATCGGAAACAGCGACGCAGGCAACGTCGGGATGTACGGACCCGCGCCGACGATCCAATAACTCCCCACCCTCCCCATCTCGCTCGTCGCCCCGGGGTCACACCCGGGGCGATGCTTTGTTGCGCGAGATCAGGGCTCGTCGAGGTGCTGGACGCGGAAGATCAGCTCCCAGGTGTTGAAGACGCCCCACAGCAGACTGAGAATCGCGGCTCCGGCGATGACGTAGAGCGCGCTCGCCTCACCGACGAACACCCCGATCCCCGCAGCGATGGTGACGACGAAGAGTCCGAAGCCGGCCAGGAACTGCCACACCGTGACCTTGCGGTCGTAGCCAACGCCGGTCGCGCGCAGTCCACTGCGCGCCGCGGCGCCGAAAGGCACCGTCGCGGCGAGGAGCACCACGAGCAGCTCGATGCCGAACGCCGAGAGGCTCTGCGGCATCAGCGCAAGGAATCCGATGCCGAGAGACACGACATAACCAAGGAAGATGGATCGCGCCACGGCACGCAGCTCCGCGTTCCGGCGCGCACTGAGCACTCGAACGTGGATCGAGAGCGCGACGAACAGCAAGCCCAGCAGCCCGGCGGATGCCGTGACCAGGCTGATGTTGAAGTCGTGCCAGAGGACGAGCTCTTCGGACATGGGCGCGTCGAGGATAGCGAGGCGCTACGCCGGGCTCAGGCCGCCTCTAGTGAGACCCACTCGTGATGTGTCGAAGACAGCCACGGATGCCCCCGCCAGCGCTCGGGTGCCAGCGCAGCGTGGCCGCTGCTGCGCACACAGCGGCGCAGGACGAGATCCAGGTCCGCGAGGGTCACGCGACCGCGCTTCCTCGCCCAGACCGCCCGGAGCGCGACGATCGCGTCGAGCGCTTCGTTGCTGTTCATCTGGAGAACTTTCCGCCCCGCGCGTGGCGCGAGATCCCGCCGAACGGGTGAATCCGCGTGTCGAGAGCGTGTCGGTACATGCTCCGAGACAGAGGCACGCGCTGTGCCAGAGAGCTTTTGGGCGCGTTGCGATCAGATTCGGTCGCGGTACGGGGTCGCACGCCGGAGCGGACGCCGACCGCCACTCGCTGAAAGCGCATCCGCAATTCCCGCAAGACCTCGCAGCGAGTTTGCGGCAAGGTGATCGTCGGTCCGCACGGCGAGAGCCCGCGCGCCCGCGCTCTCCGCCGCATAGCCAAGCGTGCCTGCGAGCGGGTCGAGCCACAAGAGGCGGTACGAGGCGCGCTGCAGCCGCTCAGCCTCGACGAGGAGCGCGCCAGCGTCACCGTGCTCCCACCCATCGGTGACGAGCAGGACGATCGCACCGCGCCCAAGCACGCGACGCGACCACACGCGGTTGAACACCCGGAGGCTTTCCGCGATGCGCGTTCCACCGGACCAGTCGCTGACCTCGCTCGCGATCGATGCGAGCGCCGCGTCCGCCCTCCGCGGTCGGAGGCGACGCGTGATGCGAGTCAGTCGCGTCCCGAACGTGAATACCTCGACACGACCCCAGGCGCGCGTGAACGCGTGTGTCATGTGCAGCATCAGCCGAACGTAGGGCTCCATCGATCCGGACACGTCGCAGATGACAACGAGCGGCCGCGGCTTCGGTCGCACGCTGCGGCGCTGCAGGAACAGCGGTTCGCCGAGAGTGCGAAGGCTGCGACGGAGCGTCGCCCGCAGGTCATAGCTCGCACCGCCGCGATCCGGCCGCCGCCGTCTGCCCTTGCGCGCTCCAGGCGACCACGCGAGGCGCCTCAGGAACAACGCCGCCGCGGCGCGTTCGGCCTGCGTCATCTTCGCGAAGTCCGTCGTTCCGAGGAGCTCCAGAGAACTGGCGGCGCGATGGGCTTCGCGGCGACGGGAAGCGCGCGCATCATCCCCGGCAACGTCGAGCGGGGACGCGACTGTGCCTCGCGTCTGTAGCGGACGCGGCTGATCGCCAGCGTCGACGCGCCGGACGCGACCGATCAGCACATCAATGAACAGGTCGAAGGTCTCATCGAATCGGCCGAGGTCGGCTGGATGGGAGACCAGCGTTGCCCGCGCCGCCGTGCGGACATCCTCTTCTCGCGAGATATCGATCTCCGCGACCGCCGCGAGGAACGCGCGCGCGCGTCCCGCGTCGACCGGCAACTGAGCGCGGCGCAGCAGTCGCGGTAGGACCAGCAGGTTTCGCGCGGCGAAGTCAGCCCGCACGCGCGGCTTCGGCAACGAGCTGGGGCAGCTTGTCCGCGCGGACGCGCGTGACGTCTTCCTCGTATTTGAGAAGTACGCCGAGGGTCTCGCTCAGCGTCGACTCGTCCACCTCGCGTGTGCCGAGCGCCATCAGGGCCATCGCCCAGTCGAGCGTCTCCGAGACGCCGGGTCGCTTGAAGAGATCGTCGCCGCGAAGCGCCTGCACGACGGCCACGACGGCCCGCGCGAGACGCTCCGGTACATCAGGAAGGCGACGGGCCAGGATGGCCAGCTCGCGATCGGCGGTCGGATAGTCGATCCAGTGGTAGAGGCAACGTCGCTTGAGCGCGTCGTGGACCTCGCGGGTCCGATTCGACGTTATGACGATCGGAGGTGGCACTGGCGCACGGAATGTGCCGAGCTCCGGCACGGTCACCTGGAAATCCGACAGCAGCTCAAGGAGGTACGCCTCGAACTCTTCGTCGGCGCGGTCGATCTCGTCGATGAGCAGCACCGGAGGCAGCCCATCGCTTGCGATCGCCTCGAGAAGTGGACGTTTGATGAGGAAACGCTCGCTGTAGATGCGGCCGCGCGCCGCGTCTGCGTGACCCTCGCTCTCGGCAAGTCGGATCTCGAGGATCTGCCGCGGGTAGTCCCAGTCGTACACCGCCGTCGCCACGTCAAGACCCTCGTAGCACTGGAGGCGAATGAGCCGCCGCCCGAGAGCCGAGGCGAGCGCTTTCGCGATCTCGGTCTTCCCGACGCCGGCCTCGCCCTCGACGAACAGCGGCTTTCCCAGCCGCAGCGCGAGATACAGCGTTACGGCGAGCGCGCGGTCGGCAATGTACCGCTCACGCGCGAGCCCTTCCGCGACCTCCTCGATCGACGACCACGCGACCGCGCTCCCCACGCGGCGATTCTAGGGAGCCTCGAGCCGCTCCTTGAGGCACGCGAACACCTCACGTGTCGTCTTGTCAGCGGCAGCCTGCATGAAACGCGAGCCGATGTTCGCGATGGCGCCGCTCACGTTGACATCGGCTCGCCAGCGGAGCGTCGTGCGACCGTCGCCCGCGTCTGCGAGATCGACGACGTTCGACATCTCCACCGCGCTTCCACGCGCTCGACCCGTGGCGCGCACTTCAGCGTGCTCTGGCTCGCGGAGCTCGGTGAATTCCGCATCGATCGCGAACGTTGTCCTGATCGGACCGATCCCTGCGCGAACGGTGACGCGGAAATGCGTCGGGTCCACGACCTCGAGATGTTCGACATCGCGTGCGCACGCGGCAACGCGCGCCGGATCGCTGACGAACGACCAGACGCGGTCGCGCGCCGCCGCTACCGCGACGATGCCCTCGAAGTGCATCGTCCTGCGTCGAGTCCGCGGCCTCCCTAAGAGCGAGCGCGCTCGATCGCGCGCTCGAGAGCGCGGCGCGCGTAGACGGTCACGAGATGCCGGCGGAACTCCGCGGAGGCGACGAGGTCGCTCATGGCGTCGACGCCGTCAGCGGCTTTGGCCGCTGCGGCAACGATGGCATTCGCGTCACCACGCGTGCCGACGATGGCGCGCTCGGCAGCCGTCGCGCGGAACGGTGACGGGCAGGCACCGGTCACGGCGATCGCGGCGCGTTCGACGCTGCCGTCGCCTTTGACCGTGGCGACCGCTGCCACGCCCACGATCGCGAAACCGGATGCCGGATGGGCGAACTTTGCGTAGGCGCTGCCAGAGCGGCCGGCGGGCGCAGGAAAACGAACCTCGATCACGATCTCGTTCGGGGCAAGCGCGGTCTCGAACGGACCCTTGAAGAATTCCCGTGCCGGGATGTCGCGGCGTCCCTTCGGGCCGATGACGCGGATCGTCGCGTCGAAGGCGAGGGTCGTCGCGGGCTCATCGGCCGCAGGGTCGGCGTGCGCCAAGCTGCCACCGATCGTCCCTCGCGAACGCACCTGAAGGTCGCCGACGGCGGCCGCGGCCTCCGCGAGCGCGGTGAGCGCTTTCCCGATGGCGGCGTGGTCCGCGATCGATCGGTGCGTCGCGAGCGCGCCGACGACGATCGCGCCGTCCTCGCTCTTGATGTCACGAAGCTGCCGGATGCGTCGAAGGTCAACAAGCTGCTTTGGCTCGGCCAGGCCGAGCTTCATGAGCGGGATGAGGCTGTGGCCGCCGGCGATGACCTTCGCCTGGGGCGAACGCCCAAGCGACGCGACGGCGTCCTCGATGGTCGCCGGGCTCTCGAGGGTAAAGGTCTGTGTGATCATCGTTTTGCCTCCCCCGCCTTGCGAATCGCTTGCCAGACCTTTTCCGCTGTCAGTGGCATGTCGATGTGTCTGATGCCGAGCGGAGACAAAGCGTCGATGACGGCATTCACCATCGCGGGCGTCGATGCGATCGTCCCGGCCTCGCCGATCCCCTTGACGCCGAGCGGATTCGTCTTCGTGAGCGTCACGGTGTGATCGAGCGCGAAGGCAGGCACGTCCGCCGCGGTCGGAACGTGGTACTCCATCATGCTGCCGGACAGCAGTTGGCCGTTGTTGTCGTAGACCGCGGTCTCGTACAGCGCCTGTCCGATGCCCTGCGTGATCCCGCCGTGGAGCTGACCTTCGACGATCATCGGGTTGATCTGCCGGCCGCAGTCGTCGCACGCGGAGTAGCCGATGATCTCGATGGTCCCGGTCTCCGGATCCACTTCCACCTCGGCGACGTGTGTGCCGAACGGGAACGTGAAGTTCGGTGGGTCGTAGTACGTGGTGGCCTCAAGCCCCGGCTCCATGCCTTCCGGCAGGTTCGATGCGAGGTAGGCCGCCATCGAGATCTCGCCGAACGCTTTCGCCTTCTCAGGGACACCCTTCACGAAGACCTTGCCGCCCTGGACCACGACGTCCGCGGGAGAGGCCTCCAGCAGATGCGCGCCGATCTGGATGACCTTCTCGCGGATCTTCTGCGCAGCGTTATGGACGGCGATGCCACCTACCGCGAGGCTGCGGCTGCCGAACGTTCCAACACCCATGCCCGGCGACTCGAACGTGTCGCCATGACGCACTTCGATGTCGTTCGGGGTCACCCCGATGGCGTCGGCCGCGATCTGTGCCCATGACGTCTCATGGCCCTGGCCATGCGGAGACGTGCCGGTGAATACCTGCACGGCGCCGGTCGGGTGCACGCGTATCCGCGCGCTCTCGTAACCGCCCCATCCGACGCCAAGAGCTGAGTTCGCCTTGGAGGGAGCGAGGCCGCAGATCTCGACGTAGCTCGAGAGGCCGATCCCGCGATACTTTCCGCGCGCTTTTGCCTCGGCGCGCCGCTTCTCGAAGCCTTTGTAGTCGGCCATCACGAGCGCGCGATCGAGCGCGGGTTCGTAGTTACCGCTGTCGTACGTGATCCCGCTGATCGTGGAGAACGGGAATGCGTCCGGCGGGACGAAGTTCTTGCGACGGAGCTCCGCCGGATCCATGCCGATCTCATCGGCGAGACGGTCCATCCCTCGCTCGATGGCGAACGTCGCTTCGGGCCGCCCGGCGCCGCGATAGGCGTCGACCGGCGTCGTGTTCGTATACGCGCCTCTGACCTCACAGTCGAAGGCGGGGATGCGGTACGCGCCCGGAATGATGAACGCGTGAAGGATCGTGGGGATGCCGGGGGCGAACGCCTGCAGATACGCGCCCATGTTTGCGACGGTGCGGATCCGAACGCCGAGCACGGTGCCGTCGCGCTTTGCCGCCAATTCGACGTCCTCGACGAGGTCGCGCCCGTGGATCGTGGCGAGGTAGCCTTCGCGGCGGTCCTCCGTCCACTTCACGGGACGGCCAAGGGTCTTCGCGAGGTGCGCGATGAGCAACTCCTCCGCGTAGACCTGCAGCTTGCTTCCAAACCCGCCGCCCACCTCGGGCGCGATCACGCGCACTTTGTTCTGGGACAGGCCGAGGTTGACCGAGAGGATGAGCTGAACGAAGTGCGGGATCTGAGTGCTCGTCCACACGGTGAGCTCACCGGCCTCGAACTTCGCCACGACCGAGCGCGGCTCCATCGCGTTCGGAATGAGGCGCTGGTTGACGATGCGAAGCTTGACCGTCGCCTCGGCGTCACGGAACGCCTTGTCGATGTCGCCACCCTTCACGGGGTAGGTGAAAACGAGATTCGTCCCCAGCTCCTCGTGGAGGATGGGCGCGCCCGGCTCGAGTGCTTTCGTCGCGTCGACGATGACCGGCAGTGGCTCGTAGTCGACCGTCACCAGGTCGGCGGCGCGCTTTGCAGCCTGACGCGTGTCGGCGACGACGGCGGCTATCGCGTCTCCGGCGTAGCGCGCCTTGTCGGTCGCGAGTGGCATGTGCTTCGTGCCGTTCAACCCCGGCACGGTGATGAACACGGGCAGCACGCCCGTCGCCTCCGCGTCCTTGCCGGTGACGACGGTCACGACACCCGGCTCCTTGCGCGCTGCCGCCGCGTCGATGCGCCGGATGCGCGCATGGGCGTGAGGACTGCGCACGAGCGATACGTAGACCATGGCCGGGAGGGTCACGTCGTCAGTGAACGTGCCGCGGCCCTGGATGAGCTTGGGGTCCTCCTTGCGAGGAGTGCGCGTTCCGATATAGGTCGTCGGTGCGGTGGCGGTCATCTCTTCACCTCCGCTGGCGTCTTCATCGGCATCGCTGCGCCGCGCATCTCGGTCGCGGCCGTACGGACCGCGTTGACGATGTTGTGATAGCCGGTGCAGCGGCAGAGGTTCCCCTTGATCGCGTGGCGGATCTCCGCGTCCGTCGGCGCGGGGGTGCGCGAGAGGAGGTCGACCGCGGTGATCATCAGTCCTGGCGTGCAGAACCCGCACTGGAGCGCGTGCTCGGCGCTGAAGGCACGCTGGATCGGATGGAGCGCGCCATCCTTCGCGAGACCCTCGACCGTGACGATCTCGGTGCCGTCCGCCTGGACCGCGAGCACGGTGCACGATTTCACCGCGCTGCCGTCGATCAGGACCGTGCACGCGCCGCACTGGCTCGTGTCACATCCGACGTGTGTTCCGGTGAGACTCAGCTTTTCGCGGAGCAGCTCGACCAGGAGTAGCGACGGCTCGATCTCGAGTTCGTGCTCAGTGCGATTGACCGTGACGGTGATCTTGGCCACGCGACACCTCCCCATTACGTGCGCTAGCGGTAGCGACGCAGCTCCCCAGCTTCGAGGCGGCGTCAGGCTAGTCCCGGCATATCGAGGGGTCAAGCAACGATCTACTGCGCTAGGCTCGGCGCGTGGGAGGATCGGTCCGAGCAAAGAAGACTGAGGGTGTCTGGGCGATCGCGCATGGCCGCGCGCGACCGAAGAAGAAGCCGAACCGGCTGCCACGTGTCGAAGCTCTTCAGTACAACAACCCCTACGCCTACAAGATCGAACGGGTGTGGTTCGATGGGCGCGTCGTGTTCGCGACCGAGCAGGGCGAGGTCGATGTCGACCCGAAGAAGGTGAAGGTCGCGCAGGAATACCAGATCGTCTACTCGGTGAAGCTGACGCCGAAGGGGAAGCTCGCGGGCGGCAAAGGACCGAAACGCGTCGCCGGCCAATTCAACATCTACGACTCGGTGCCTGGAATGAAGAAGTACAGCGCGATCTGGCAATTCAACTACGTCATCGTTCCGCGGGACTACATCACGAACACACTCCGCTCGGAGCGCGACTGCCTACACAGTGGCTACGAGATCAAGAAGAGCACCGTCTTCGAGAACTGACCGGTGCTCTAACGCCCGCGGTCGCGGGTGTTCAACATGAGGCGCTGGTGGCGTTCGAGCCAGAGGCGCAGGAGCACGAAACGCGTGATGGTCGCGATGGCGTTGCCGAAGGCAAGCACGGCAAGCTCCAGCGCGACGCCGGGCGTCGGGACCGTGAGCTGAAGCAGACTGATCGACGCGGACGAGATCGCGAGCGCGACCCCGAGCGCAGCCAGACCGCCGAGGTGATCGGCAACGAGCCCGGCGCGCCCGCGTACGCCGAACGTGAAGTACCGGTTCGCCTGAGTGTTGGCGAGCGTGGTGATCGCGAGGGCGAGCAAGTTCGAGACGTGGGCCGAGGCGGTCTCGCGGAGAGCGGCGTAGATCAGGGTGTACGCGAGCGTGCTCACGACGCCGATGGCCGCGAACATCAGCGGCTGGAGGATGCCCAGGCGCGTCTTGAACATCGCTCTGAGACTGCGCGCGCAAGGCGCGCTGGACATGAGATTCAGGTAAGAAAATCGGCCTTGGGACGCCGAGAGCGCGCGTTAGCGGATCGGCCAGCTCTTCACGTAGAGCGATTCTCCGATCGCCGGACGGACGAAGCCCGGGAGATTCCCCACGTGTCGGTAGCCAAGTCGGGCGTAGAAGGTCCGAGCGCGCCGATTCGTCGTCGTAACCAGGAGAACGAGATGCCGGCAGCCGGACGCGCGGGCTCTGCGCTCAGCGTCCGCCAACAACGCTGCTCCGACGCCCCGCGACTGGTTTCCCTCAGCGACGAGCAGGAGGCGGAGGTAAGCCGCGCGATCGAGCGCCCGCGTCGTGATGACCCATGCGAGACCGAGCGGCTGGCCGCGTTCGAGCGCGACGAGGAGCTGGTCGCGTTCCCTCAGCCCTTCAAGGAGGCTCGACCGCGCGCGGCCAAGCGTCATGCCATAGCGCTGAAGGAGCGGTGAGGCGGTCATGAGCCGAGCGAGTGCGGGGACGTGCGTTCGGGTCGCGCGCGTGATCCTCATCGTCGCTGCGGGTCGAGCGCGTCGCGCAGGCCGTCGCCGAGAAGGTTGAAGCCCAGCACCGCGACCATGATCGCGAGTCCCGGGAAGATCGCGAGGTGGGTCGCGAACTCCAGGTACTGCCGGCCCTCGCTGAGCATCACGCCCCACGACGGCGCGGGCGGCTGCGCCGAGAGCCCAAGGAACGACAGCGCGCCCTCGGTGAGCACGGCCCACGAGAGCGCGAGGCTGACCTGCACGATCAGCGTCGACATCAGGTTCGGCACGATGTGTCGTACCACGATGCGCGGCCCGGTCGCGCCGACCGCGCGTGCCGCCTCCACGAACTCGCGCGCCTTGAGCGCGAGCACCGGACCGCGTACCACGCGCGCGAAGATGGGCGTGTACACCACGGCGATCGCGACGATGACGTTGTTCGGATCGGGCCCGAGCGCCGCAACGATGCCAAGCGCGAGCAGGATCGCGGGGAACGCGAAGAAGACGTCGAGGACCCG
>Ga0184608_10000406_pt1 | contig 11377 bp, 10 predicted proteins | sample PLM1_30_coex_FD_133010 | JGI IMG/M metagenome (GOLD analysis project Ga0184608, IMG submission 133010) | Groundwater sediment microbial communities from an aquifer in East River, Colorado, USA - PLM1_30_coex | ecosystem: Environmental > Terrestrial > Soil > Riparian zone | place: USA: East...
ATTCAGCGCGGAAGCGTCATGAACATGAACGGCGACCCGAGCACACCGGGCTACCCGAGCACCGCCAACGCGAAGCGGATAGCAGTCGCTTCGATGGATGTTCCTCGCATTCCGGTGCTGCCAGTCTCCTATGGAAACGCCACAGAGCTTCTGCGCGGGCTAACCGGGCAATCAATTCCGCAGTCGTGGCAAGGCGGGCTCCCGTTCCGGTATCACGTTGGACCGGGCCCCGTGCAGGCGAGAATTGCGGTGGAGACCGACGCCGCTACGAACCCATACAAGCAAATCTGGGATACGTTCGGCACGATTCGCGGCAGCGTGTATCCCGATGAGATTGTGATCATTGGCGGCCATCGGGATGCGTGGGGCCCGGGTGCCGCGGACAACGTCAGCGGAACTGTGAGCGTGCTCGAAGCAGCTCGCGCCATCTCCGAACAGGTGAAGGCCGGAAACAGGCCAAAACGGACGATCGTGTTCGCGACGTGGGACGCAGAGGAGTGGGGACTCATCGGCTCGACCGAGTTTGTCGAACAGGACTCGCTGCGCCTGGCGAGAAGCGCGGTTGCTTACCTGAATCAGGATGACGTCGCTCAAGGTCCGAATTTCGGGGGAGGCGGATCGCCCTCGCTGCGCGCGTTGCTCCGAGATGTCGCGAAGACAGTCCCGGATCCGAGCGGCAAAGGAAGCGTCTACGATGTGTGGAGAAAGCGCGCAAATCTCTCCGCCGACACACTCGAGCCGCAGATGGGAGATCCGGGCGGAGGATCCGATTTCGCCGGATTCTACAATCATCTTGGTATTCCGATCGCGGATTGGGGTTTCGGTGGACCACAAGGCGTGTACCACTCGGCGTACGACTCGTATCACTGGATGGAGAAGTTCGGCGACCCGACTTTCGAGTTTCACGCGGCCAATGCACGAATCGGAACAGCAGCGCTGCTTCGCATCGCCAACGCCGACATTCTTCCGTACGACTACGTGGAGTACACGCGCACTGTGCAGCGTTTCAGCTCGCAGGTCGAGCGCGCAATCGCAGAGAAACACTGGAAATTGTCCGGTGCCGTACTGAATGCAGCCGTTGCGAGAATGGAAAGCGCCGCCGTAGCATTCACCACGGCGCGGGACCAAGCGCTCTCGGCTCAACTCTCACCGACGCTCGCGAAACAGGTAAACGCGACGCTTCTCGGAGTTGAACGGGAGCTTACAAGACCGCAAGGTCTCGTGACCCGGCCCTGGTTCAGGAATCTTGTGTACGCCTCGGACGAGAACAACGGCTATTCGACCATGGTGTTGCCTTCGGTGAACGAAGCGATTCGTGCCGGAGATGAATCAGTTGTGGAGCGAGAGCTAGCTGATCTCGTCAAGCGCTTTGACTCAGCAACGCAGGTGCTGAAAGTGGCAACGGGATTGCTACAGAGAAAGTGAAATCCCGCGTTTGTACCTTGCGTGTCCGGGCCCGGACATTGCGATGCACTGCTGCACGACGAGAGTAGAAATGATGAGAGCCGAATGAAAAATGGTCGAGAGGGAGTGCGACGCTCACGTCTCACTCCGGAAGAAGTAGCGCCGATAGGCGCGTACGGCGCGCGAGCCACGTGGCCCAGTGGATTCCAACTATACCAGCGCGGCGCGGCGGCAGACGGCGTCTTCATCGTTCTCGACGGACATGTAGTGCTGCGCAACAAGATCAAAGTCGGGCGCGGATTTGTGCCCGTCATCGCGACGACCGGTCAGACTTTCGGAAGTGAGGGGCTCGCACCCAACAGTCGCTACGTCACCGATGCGAGCGCATCGGAAGAAACGAAGACAATGTTTCTCAGCGGCGCTCAATTCCGTGCTCTGGTGCGCGAGCATCCCGCGCAAATCATTCCGCTTCTTTCCCAGATAATGTCCGAGAGAGCGTACCTCCTCGAGAAGCTGCACGAGCTTGCCGCGCTCAACGTCGATCAGCGTCTGGTCTCTACACTTACCCATCTCAGCACCGATCGGAGCTTCACCGCTCCGGATGGCCGTCTCAAGCTGGAGAACAGTCATCACCGGCTGCTGTGCGAAATGGTCGGAGCGACGCGGGAATCGATTGCGCTGGCGTTGAGTCGTCTCGTGTCGGCAGGGATTGCAGAAAGGAAGGGAATGACTTTTCTGATCGAGCCCAGCTCACTGACATCGTCCCTGGGCGAAAACGGCGATCGGAATTCAGCGGTCCCCGTGGCAAGAGAGTTGTCGTCATCCTGATGATGAATGGGCGACAGGCAAGGCGCTGACGCAGCTGCCATACTGCCGGGTGCCGGGACGATAGATCTGCAGGAGGAGGGCTCGGACGGAGTCCTCCTCCTGCATGGTTTTGGAGACACACCGCAGACGCTCGCCCTGCTGGCGCGACGGCTCAGGAAATCCGGCTACAGCGTCCTCGCACCGCTTCTCCCGGGACACGGACGAAACATGGAATCGTTCGGGAGTTCACGTGCCGGCGACTGGATCGCCGCGGCGAAAGATGCGTACAGTGGCATGCGCTCCCGTCACAATGCGGTTTCAGTCGTCGGGCTCTCTATGGGTGGTGCGCTGGGCGTGATACTCGCGGCTGAGCGGCACGAAATCCCGGCGCTGGTTTTAATCGCGCCGTACCTTGGAATGCCGACGCTCCTGCGGGCCGCGGCGGCAACGCACTGGCTATGGGGGAGCTTGGCGGGGCAAGTGAACGCGAGAAATCCGCGATCGATTCGCGATCCGATCGAGCGCGAAAAGAGTCTGGCCTATGGCGCGGTTACGGGCCGGGAACTACACGAGCTGTCGGAAGTGGTGAGCCGCGCGAGAAAGGCGCTCAAGGACGTCCGGTCACCTACGCTGATCGTTCAGTCACGGGAAGACCCGCGCATCGGGCCGGCTGTTGCAGAATACGCTCTCGAAGCGCTGGGCAGCGAAGAAAAAAAAGTGGCCTGGACCGAAGGTGCAGGCCACATCATCACTGTCGACTACGGACGCGAGCGGGTTTTCAGCGAGGTCGAGCGGTGGCTCGATGCACACCGCCGGCCTGGCGCGGCAGCCGCTACCTAGAGAACGGCTGCCGAACGCCCTACGAGCTAGAACCGGTCCTGGACGAAACCGGTAACGCTATCAACGCCGCGCTCGGCGAGACCGACACCACGCTCAGCGAGGCTTGATGCCTGTTGCACGACGCCGCTCGCGACGCGCTTCACGCGAGCCACGGGAGACTGAGACCGACGACGCGGACGCTTCCGTGCTGTGGCTTTCCTGCTCGACTTCCGCGCGGAAGTCTTGCGCCCACCGCGCTTGCGGCTGGACGAAGCTTTCCGACGTGCCGACTTCCTGCCGCCGGCCTTGCGCGCACTGCTCACACGCTTCCGAGTCGAGCGCTTGCGCGCGCCTCCACTCTTGCGTCCGGAGGATCCGGACCGCGACCTCTTTCTGCCACTTCTTGATCTACTGGACTTCTTGGCTGCAGCCATGGGAAGGCTCCGTGTAGGAGGGTTCGTAGAACGGATAGCAAGATTCGCGCACAACAACGTCAAGACACACAGTACGACGCTGCACTGTTACCGTCTGGCGTTCGCGCGATTATCCGAGTCTGCGCGTTTCGCCATGTTGCATGATCCAGAGATCTTCGTTCGGGAGTCCAGCTGTCCGCCACTCGTGTCGCATGCGCGTTGGCGGCTCGTCCATCGGTTCGTCGGTCAGCTTGAAAGTGCCCCAGTGGGCCGCGGCGACGATGAGCCGCTTGTCTTCCTGTGCTGCTTTCAGCTGTCCGAATGCCTTCACGGCATCTTCCGGATTCATGTGAACGGAACCCATGAACCAGCGCGGCTCGTAAGCTCCGATCGGCAGAATCGCCACATCTATCGGGCCGGAGCGCGCTCCAATGGAGCTGAATTCAGGATGGAGACCAGTATCTCCGGCGAAGAAGACCGTGCGGTCGGGGGCACGCAGCGTCCAGCCGCTCCACAGAGTGCTGTTGCGCTTGCCCAGGGTCCTACCCGAGAAATGTTGGGCAGGGACGCAGGTCAGGTGGAGGTCTCCCACACTGCCCTCCTCCCACCAATCTCTTTCAACGATGTCTCGAGCTCCGCGATGACGGAGGAAATCTGCCGTCGCGAGCGGAGCGTACCAGACAGCGGCAGGGTAACGCTCGACCAGACGTGTGATTGTCGGAGCGTCGAAATGATCGTAGTGGTCGTGGGAAAGTACGACCACGTCGATCGGGGGTAATCGATCGAACTCTACCCCGGGAGAAACCCAACGGCGGGGGCCGGCAAACTGCACCGGCGAGGCGCGCTCGCTCCAAACGGGATCGATCAGGATGTTGAGACCGGCCATCTGGACGAGGAAGGACGTATGTCCCACCCACGTCAGGGTGAGCATTCCCGGCTCGGCGCGGGGAACCATGAAATGAGGTACGGCACGAACGAAGACGCTGGGATCCGGGTCGGGACGGCGCGGATTCCGCCTCCTTTCGATCAATGACCATTTGAGGAAATCCAGAAAACCATGAAGCTCGGCCGAAGGCCATGGATTTCTGAACCCGCCTTCGGGCCGATGATGCGCGGGGAGTTGCGTTGCTGGCTGAGCTAACTGATTTGCGGACACTCGAGATTTGCTTCCAGGTGCGAGACAGACTTCATCCCGACAAGCGCAGCCGCCAGCGGAAGCGATTGTGCAAATGCTATCGCGCGACGAGCATCCGAGCTGAAGCCGGGGAAAGTGGAATTGAGCTGCTTGGGCAGTGATTGGGCCAGTTGGGATTGCATAAGAGTCGCACTCCCGACGACGGAGACACCAAGGCGGTGGGCCGCCTCGAGAAACGGCATGCGATCGGCTCCAATGGGCTGTGTTGGTACCCGCACTGCTTCGGTCATGGCCAGATTGACGGGAAGTTGAACCACCTTGAAATGGTGGTGCTCGCCTCCGGCCTCGCGCGCAACAGTCACCAACTCCTGAAGACTCAAATGGTTTCGCGCTTCCGGCAGGACCCTGAAGCCGTTCCAGGTGGCGCAACCGTAGTTGCCGATTACTCCGCGCCTTACCTGATTCTCGAGTGCAGCGAACGCCGAGCGCATGACATTCAGAAAATCCGGGCGTGACAGGACATCGAGCTGCTGCTCGGGATTGTGCAGGTAGTAGATATCGATGGAACCGAGGCCGAGGTTCTTTCTACTGCGCTCGATCTGATCGTCGAGATAGCGTGGCGTCAGACAATGTCCGCCCGAAACGACGTCATCGGGTCCCATAATGCCGGGGCCGTAATACTCGCTGTGGAGAAAACCCCGATATCCCTCCTTGGTTGCAGGCGGAGTCCGCTCGAGCGGGATGTATCCGCCTTTCGTGCACACCACAATCTGTTCGCGCGTTATTTCGCCGCTCGAGATCACACTGCGCAATGCTTCTCCGATCGCCCGCTCGGACCGCTGACACCTATAGTTGATTGCGGTATCCAGGATGTTCACTCCCTTCCCGAGCGCGGCGATGGCAGTGGCGGTGTATCGCGCGTCCTCGGAGTCCTCGCATTCGCCGAGGTAGGTGCCGAGGCCGAGCGATGACACGATCGCTCCGTCGGAGAGTGGGCGATAGAAACGATCCGGCTGGGAATTCACGAACCGCTTTTGAAATCGGCGCGTACCCTCAGCGGTCGCGCGTCCCTCGACAAGGGACTCCAATGCTTTCGTGCGAGCCATTGCGGAGAGGGTATGGGCACCGCGTGAGTACCGCAAGGTGTCGGTGTCGTGCGCCGGCCCTTACGTTGCGGTTTGCGCGGCTACAGCTTACGAACTTTCTCACTACAACGGCTCCCAAACGTGAAGCGTTACGGTCTTCTGGCAGTGGCTCTTGCCGCTTGCTCGCAGCAACAACGCCCGGTCGTGCTCGCTCCGGTGCGGATGGATGTGCCGGCAGCTGATTCTTCCGGTGTGGCGCGACAGGCGCGTGCTCCTTTTGACACCCAGCGCGATGATCCCTTCGCCACGACCAACCGCATCGACTGGCCCGGCCCGAACCGGTACCGGTCATCGAATGGCGCTCCAGGGCCCGATTACTGGCAGCAACGCGCGGACTACACGATTACGGCGACGCTGGACACTGGCACGACAGAGCTCGCGGGATCGGTTCAGATCAGATACACCAACAACTCTCCCGACACCCTGCGTTACATCTGGATTCAGGTCGATCAGAATCTCTACCGCACCGGTAGCAAAGGCTCGGCGCTTTTTCCGGCCGACTCCCGTTGGGGAGTCAGGGGCTTCCAGGGCGGCTACACGTTCAGGGATGTGCGTGTGAACGGCTCATCGGTCGAGCCGCGGATCAACGACACGATGATGCGACTCGATCTTCCGGCTCCGCTGGTTCCGGGAGGTGGGAAAGCAACGATCTCGATCGGATTTTCCTTTAAGGTTCCGGAACACGGCTCGGATCGAATGGGCCGTGACAGCACGCTGTTCGAGATGGCGCAGTGGTTCCCGCGAATGGCTGTTTACGACGATGTCCGCGGCTGGAACACCGATCCGTATCTTGGGCAAGGCGAGTTCTACCTCGAATACGGGGACTACGATTATTCGGTGACGGTGCCGGCGGGATACATCGTCGCCGGCAGTGGAGTGCTGCAGAACCCGGAGCAGGTCCTCACTACCGAACAACGCCGGCGGTTGACGCTCGCTTCACGAAGCAACGAGGTGGTTCAGGTCATTACCGAGGCCGAAGCAGCGGCAGCGAAAACTGCCGCGAAGCCGGGAACGAAAACCTGGCACTTCCGCGCCAGCAATGTCCACGATGTCGCCTGGGCGGGCGCGCCGGATTTCAGATGGGACGCCACGAGCTGGAACGGGGTTCTCGCGCAGTCGTACTACGAGTTTCCCAAGGCCGGCAAGGCCTGGGAGCAGGGCGCGGAACAAACGCAGTGGACCATCAAGCACTACTCGCAGACTTTCTTCCCGTTTCCATATCCGCAGGCGACCAGCGTGGCCGGCCCGGTTGGAGGGATGGAATACCCGATGTTCGTGATGGTGCACTACGGCAGCGAAGATCCCGCGTCGATCTTCGGGACCATCAATCACGAGCACGGGCACGAGTGGTTTCCGATGATTGTGGGATCCAACGAGCGCCGCTATGCGTGGATGGACGAGGGCTTCAACACGTACCTGAACGCATTCGCCAACGAAGCGCGGTACCCTGGGCAGAGCGCCTATCCCGGCTACCTGAGAAACTGGAATGACGCGGTCACGCGCAGAACGCAGTCGCCGCTGATGACCGCGCCGGACAACATCGATGCTTCCGCACTTGGCGCGATCGGCTATCGTAAACCGGCCGTTGTCATGTTGACGCTCCGCAACCACGTCATCGGTGCCGACATGTTCGATCGCGCGTTCAGGGAGTACATCAAAACCTGGGCGTTCAAGCATCCGACACCTGGAGATTTTTTCCGTAGTATCGAGAACTCGACGGGCGAGGATCTTTCGTGGTTCTGGCGGAGCTTCTTCTACACGGACGACGTCCTCGACATCGGAATCGATAGTGTTGCTACCCGGACGGCCGAGGGTCAGACTTTCGCAACGATCTCGCTGAGGCGAAACACCTCGATTCCTTTCCCGGTCAAACTTCGCGTCGCCTACGCGGACGGCACTACGCAGGACTTCCAGCTACCGGTAAACGTCTGGGCCCGCAGCAATCGCTTTGATGCGGTTGTTCCGGCGAAAGGCACCGTTACCGGAGTTCGTCTCTGGCCCGACCCGTCGGTTCCCGATTGGAACCCGTCCAACGACACCTGGGGGAATGCTCCGGCCGGCAACCCGGCTGGTCCGGTTACGCGAAGGTGATGTGGTCGTTTGGTTTAAGGATACCGGTCGGTTAGTATGCATAAGCGAGACTTAGATAAACGGAGCAAGTGATGCCGGATTTTGGAAGCTGGGCAACGGCTTGGTGGAAGCCGATTCTGTTCGTGATAGTAGCTGGACACCTCACCAATGTGTCAGTGACACTTTTCCTGCACCGCGCCCAGACACACCGCGGTGTGAAGCTGCACTATCTGGCCGCGTTGCCGATGAGAATCTGGCTGTGGCTCTCTACTGCGATCGTCACGAAAGAATGGGTCGCCTGTCATCGCAAGCATCACGCGTTTGCTGACCGCGAGGGCGATCCACACAGCCCTCTGATGGAGGGCCTTCGGAACATCGTTCTCAAGGGTGCCTTCTACTATAGGAAGGCTGTTCGCCAACCGGGCGTGCTGGACAAATACGGAAAAGGCACTCCCAATGACTGGCTCGAGCGCCACCTTCTTTCGCCGCTGAACTGGGTCGGGATCCTGGTCATGCTAGCGGTCGATGTCTACCTGTTCGGTTTCTTCGTCGGACCCGTCGTCTGGGGCGTTCAGATGATCTGGATTCCATTCTGGGCCGCCGGAATCATCAATGGAGTCGGGCACGCAGTCGGTTATCGGAACTTCAACGTCAAGGACGAGAGCCGGAACATCTCGCCGATTGCCATCTGGCTGGGCGGCGAAGAGCTCCACAACAATCATCACGCCGATCCTCACTCGGCCAGTTTCAAGGCAAAGTGGTATGAGCTCGACATCGGCTGGGTCTATCTCCGGCTTCTCTCGATCTTCGGCCTGGCTGAGATCTCGTACGCGCGTCGGTAGCTTCAGACGTGCCTGAGACTGTAACCTGCGTGCGCTGCGGCCAGACGCGCGCGGGGTTCGTTAAGCCTCCCTTTCCCGGCGCCATTGGCGCTCGCGTTGTGGAAGAGATCTGCACGCAGTGCTGGGCCGACTGGCTCAAGCAACAGACGATGCTGATTAATCATTACGGCTTGAACGTGATGGATCCGCAGGCGCGAGCATTCCTCACGAAAAACATGACGGCGTTTCTGTTCAAGACCGGCGCATCGTCCGACATCGACACCAGCAAGAAGGGGACGATCTCGCACTGATGACGCTGAACTCGAAGCGATTGCTCGCTTTAGCTCTCCTGGTCGCTGCGGCTGGCTGCAAAACGACCGGGAGCAATTCCGTCGAGTCCGGCCAGCTGGGGGCAGCGACCTCGTCGCATTGGACCGACTCTGTTCTTGCGTCGCTCACCCTGCGCGAGAAGGCTGCACAAATCGTTTGGCCGAGCGTTCTCGGCGACTATGCGTCGGGTGATTCTCCTCAGTGGGGGCGGTTGACCAGGTACATCCAGCAGGAAAAGGTGGGAGGATTCACCATTTCTGTAGGATCACCGACTGAAGTGGCTGCCAAGCTCAACGCGCTGCAGTCGATGAGCAAAGTCCCGCTTCTGTTTGGCGCCGATCTCGAAGCGGGCGCCGGATTTCGTGCACGCGGTGGTTACTTCGTCCCAAACGCGATCGACCTCGGGGGCGCGATTGTCTTCCCGCCCGAGATGGCCATCGGTGCAACTCGTGACACTGTGCTTGCTTACGAGCAGGGCCGTCTCACCGCACTCGAAGGTCGCGCGCTCGGAATCCACATCGCGTACGCACCCGTGCTCGACGTCAACAACAATCCCGACAATCCGGTTATCAACACTCGCTCTTATGGCGAGGATCCAGCGTTGGCGGCGCGAATGGGGGTCGCGTTCATCCACGGCGTGCAGGATCATGGGATGATTGCGACGGGAAAGCATTTTCCCGGTCACGGCGACACTGGAGTCAACTCTCATCTGGCGTTGCCGATCGTAACTGTGAGCAGAAGCCGGTTGGATACGGTGGAGCTGGTGCCGTTCCGTGCCGCGGTCGACGGCGGTGTTGGGGCGATAATGTCGTTTCACGGCGCGATGCCGGCGCTCGACTCGTCCAATGTGCCCGGAACGCTTTCACCCAAGGTCTTAACCGGGCTTCTTCGCGGGGAGATGGGTTTCAAGGGAATCATCATCTCTGATGCGATGGACATGCGCGGCGTTCTCGATCAATTCGGCGCCGGAGAAGCTGTAAAGCGGGCTATCTCAGCGGGTATCGATGTCTTGATCCAACCGCTCGACGTAACGCAAACCATTGATGCCGTCGTGTCAGGAGTAGCAGAGGGCCGATACACGGAGGCGCGCCTCGATTCGTCGGTGCGCCGCGTGCTCGAGGCGAAGCGCAGACTGGGGCTCGCGCGAAACAAACTGGTCGATCTCACTGCCCTACGGTTTCTCGTCGGGGATAGCTCCAACCTGCAGATCGCTCGGCGGGTAGCAGAGAAGTCGATCACGCTGGTGAAAGATTCGCTGAAGCTGGTTCCGCTCAATGTGCCGAGCGCGCGGGTGCTTTCGATAACCCTGGCCCGCCGGGCTGACCTTCCCGCCGGCAACGCGTTCAACGCGGAGTTGCGGAGTGGTCTGCCAAATTTGCGCACCGAGTTTGTCGCGACCGAAGATGCCGCGCTCAACTATCCGCGATTGATCGCGGCCGCTGATTCATCCGACGTCACGATTGTCAGCTCCTACGTGGGGCAAAGCTGGGATGCTCAAACGGCGAGCGCGCCGCAGGCGTTCACCAACTTTGTGCAGAGCCTTGCTCAACGGGGGCGAAAGCCAATTGTGGTCGCCTTCGGAAATCCATATCTGCTGCAACAGCTGCCGTGGGTAGGCACGTATCTCATTGCCTGGGGTGGCTTTCCTGTTTCTCAGACGGCAGCTGCGCGCGCGCTGCTTGGAACATCAGCAATCTCGGGTCATTTACCAATCACCATACCGCCATACGCTGGTCGTGGAGCCGGAGAGGAGAGAGCGGCGCAAGCGCGGGAACCCAAATAGTTCTGCTGAGACTCGCCTCCTGATCGAAACAAAAAGTTTTTGAAAAATTGTCTGTTGACGATGGCGTCGTTGATCCGTATATCAGTGGACACCTGCCTCGAGACGTTAGCGAACGTGCCGCGACGTCACCCCAAAAAAACCAAATGATGCGACCTTGACTTTAGTCTCAGAAAGTGACTAATTCGCATCCACCATGCGTGATCGCTCCCCGAAGCCCGCGGCGTACACTGTCGACGTCGTTGTCGTTACCGCGATGGGGGACGAGCTGGCAATTCTTCTGGCTCGCAATTCGACGGAGCGGGAACGATGGTCTCTGCCGTGGCGAGTCCCGCAAGCTGGAGAAATGCTTGACGCTGCCGGTGGACGGGTCGTTCAGGATGCATTGGGCGAGCCGCCGATCTGGATGGAGCAGGTCGGGGCGTTCGGTGACGGCAAGCGGCATCCCGGGGACGCGGATGTATCCGTCGCTTATGTAGCGCTCGTACCTCATGAGACCGCCTCCCCGCGATCGGGCTATACATGGTTCCCGGTTGGTGACCTCCCCCCTCTGTCACCGAGACAGCGCGCGATGGTCGAGGCGACGACCAAAACGATCGAGGGAAGGCTCGATCAGGCCCCTATAGCCTTCCGGCTTCTCCCGCCCACTTTCA
>Ga0184608_10000407_pt1 | contig 11372 bp, 9 predicted proteins | sample PLM1_30_coex_FD_133010 | JGI IMG/M metagenome (GOLD analysis project Ga0184608, IMG submission 133010) | Groundwater sediment microbial communities from an aquifer in East River, Colorado, USA - PLM1_30_coex | ecosystem: Environmental > Terrestrial > Soil > Riparian zone | place: USA: East...
GCGCTCACCGTCTCGATGAGAATCGCCGGCAGGGCGAGGGCGATGCCGCCGACCGACTCGGCCCCCTCGCTCAGCGCGACACCGCCGGTGACGAGACTCGCATCGGCGCTCGTGCCCCCCATGTCGAGGGTGAGGAGGTCCCGGACGCCCACGGCCTCACCGACGACGCGGGCGCCCACTACGCCTCCCGCCGGTCCCGACAACGCCAGGCCCGCCGCATGAGCTGCCGCAGCGTCGGGAGCGAGCGTCCCGCCACTGGACGTCATGATCCGCAGGGTGCCGATCGCGCGCTCGGCCGCGAGGCCGGCCGTCCTCGAGACGTAGGTTGACACACCCGGGCGCAGGAACGCCTCCGCGGTGGTCGTGCTGGTCCGCTCGAACTCGCGGAACACCGGAAGCGTCTCGTGGCTCGTGACGACGGGGACGTCCGGCAGCGCGGTGCGCAGCGCTGCGGCGAGCCGCGCTTCGTGACCCGGATGTCGGAAAGCGAACAGCAGCGCGATGGCCACCGCCTCGGCGCCCAAGGCGCGAACGGCGGCGACCACGCGGACCACTTCACGGTCGGTCAAGGCGACCAACGCGCCGCCCGGGGCCATGCGCTCGGCCGCGCCGACGACGTGATCCCGCGACACCAGCGGCGGCGGGTGATCGCGCGTGAGATCGTACAGGGAGGCTCGATCCTGCCGCCTGAGCCACAGGAGGTCTTCGAAACCAGCGGTCGTAACGAGCGCGACGCGCGCGCCGCGCCGCTCGAGCAGCGCGTTGGTCGCGACGGTGGTCCCGTGGATCAACACGTCGATCGCCTGCCCACTCGTCCCCAGCGCGTCGATCGCGCGAAATAATCCCAGCGACGGGTCGTCCGGCGTGCTCGCCACTTTTCGGATTGCGATGGTCCCGTCGGGCAAGGCGGCGATGAGATCGGTGAATGTCCCGCCGACGTCGACGCCGACCCTCATGGCTTTGCGGATGGTCGACTGCGGATCGCGGATTGGATGAGTACGGCTCCGAACCCCAGCGTCGTCAGGACCGAGAGCAGTCCGACCCAGTCGCCCCAGCGCACGTACAGGGTCGTCACGTCGCTGGTCCGCAGGCGACCCGTCACAATGGCTTGCTGCTCGAGCGCGGAGGCCTCGTACGCGTGTCCGAAAGGATCCACGAACTCGGAGATACCGGAATTCGCGGCGCGGGCAATGCCCATCCGTGTTTCGATGGCGCGCAGTACGAGGTGAGAGGCATGCTGCCTCGGCGCGCTGGTGCGGCCGAACCAGACATCGTTGGTCACGTTGACGAGAAAGTCGGCCCCCAGCCTGCGGTATTTGCGCGGCAGGTCTTCGAATGCCGATTCGTAGCAGATGATGACCCCGAAGCGCCCGAGCGCGGTGTGATACACCGGCAGGTCCTGACCGCGGGCGAATCCCCCTGACCAGCGGCCCACCCCGGGAAGTTTGCGCATCCACCGCACCGGCACGAACGGCACCAGCTCGACGATCGGCACGAGGTAGTGCTTGCCGTAGACCGGGTGGCCGCGGCGATCGCCCGTGGAATCAAAGAGGAAGGCCGCGTTGTAGTACGGCACCGGCGGAGGAAGGCGAGGGTCGGCGTACAGGCCGCCGGTGACGATGGGCGTATGACTCACGCGGGCGAGCCCGCTGATCGCTTGATCCCATTCCGGGTTTTGGAACAGGTAGCCGGGAATCGCCGCCTCGGGCCACACGATGAGCTGGGGTCGCGCGAGCGCCATCGCCTGTTCCGACATCTCGAGCAACTTCCCCACGACGGCGTCTTCGCGCGCGGGGTCCCACTTCTCGCGGAACCCCTCGTTGGGTTGGATCAGAGCCACGACGCCGACTTCGCGCACCGGTACGGTCTTCTCACGCCACAGTCCGTAGCCGAGCGCGAGGACGACCGTCGTCAGGACGGGCGCAAGCTTACGCCCCAGGTCCCACGCCCGACGCCGTTCCAGCCACGCTTCAAGAATCGCGACATTGCACCACGCGAGCCACAGCGTGACGCCGCGGGCGCCCGCCAGATCGGCCCATTGCACGAGCAGCGGCGCGTCGGCGAGCGACGTCCCGAGCCCGAGCCACGGGAAGGCGATGTCTCCGATGTGACCGACGAACCACTCCAGCGCGGTCCAGGCGACCGGAAAAACGACCCACAGCGGCACCGCCGGCGCGGCGAGCCGCACGCGCACGACGAACCAGAACAGGCACGCCGTGAACAGCGCAAGCGCCGCGATCGTGGCGAGGTAGCCGAGCGCCGAGAACGGCGTGAAGTGCCACAAGGCGAAGACCATCCAGTACAGCACGAGTCCGTTGCTCGCCAGGCCGTACCACCAGCCCCACCGGAATGCGGCGCGTGCGTCGGCGGATTGGGCGGCCTGCCGCACGAGCAGGACGGCGGGAATGAGGGCGAAGAAGCTGAGTGGCGGAAGCGGGAACGGCGGGTAGCTCAGAGCAAGCGCGAGCGCGCCCAGCGCCACGAGCTTCACAACAGTACGTCGTGGCCTTCGTCGGCCGAGCGGTACACCGCGTCCAGCACCCGCTGCAAGGCCAGCTGGTCGCGCGGTGGAGGCGCGTTCACGTCGCCCTTGATGACGGCCATGAAATAGGTCCACTCGGCGCGATACGACTGTGTGAACGGCGTTTCGCGACCGGTCGCGCCCGTCGGCGTGACGTCCGCAGGGGTGCCATGCTGATCCTTGAAAATCCGCAAGGGCTGGATGGACGCAGATCCCTTGGAGCCGACCAGATCGAACCAGAAGCGCTCGCCCTCTCCCATGTGCCGCCAGCTGACGTCGATCGTGAGCGACACGCCGTTCTCGCAGACGATGAGCACAGAGCCCATGTCCTCGACGCTGTCCTTCCCGGGCGCGGTGAGATGGGCGGAGATCCGTTTGGGGGCGGGCCATCCGGCGAGCCACAGTCCCAGGTCGATCAGCGGCAGGCCCAAGTCGAGCACCGCGCCACCCCCCGCTTGCTCGCGCCGCAGGCGCCAGCCAAGCAGCTGGCGGCTGGGTTGAAAGGTGTACCAGCCACCGCGAACCGCCTGCAGCGCGCCGAGGTCGCCGCCCGCTAGGAACCCGCGTACGGCCTGCACGTCGGAGCGGAACCGGTGGTTCATTCCCACCATCACCCGCTTCCCGTATTTCTCGCTGGCCTGGAGGACGCGCTCGACGCCGGCGAGGTTCAGGGCCATGGGGCGCTCACACAAGACGTGGACGCCGGCCGCGAGGGCTGAGGTCACGTGAATCTCGTGGAGGTGGTTGGGCGTGCAGATCGCCACGGCGTCGACGTTCGCGTAGCGCAGCACCTCCTCGATATCGTCGTAGGTGTCCTGCACCTCGAACCGCGTGGCGAGCGCCTGGGCCTTGGAGAGGTCGTTGTCGCAGATCGCCGCGACCTCGACCCCCGGCAGGCGGCGCAGCACGGGCAGGTGGGCGACCTGCGAGATAGCCCCCGCCCCGATCACCCCGACCCGTATCGGATCGTTCACCGCGCGGCGCCCAACCGGTACATGATGCCGCTCCGCAGACTGACGGTGGAGAGGCCGCTCGAGATCACGCCGCGGCCGTCCAGCGTGAATCGCCATGCCTTGGAGAGCGCGAACTCCGCCCCGATCGAGCCGTTGAAACCCGCCGTGACCTCATCCAGCGCGTCTTCCACGAACGTGCCCTTGATGGCGGCGCCGGTGCCGTTGCGCAGGTGGACGCTCGCCCCGACGCCGATGTAGGTCATGATGCCGCGGCCCTGGGGGATCGCGTACTGGAGATCGAGATCGCCGGTGATATCACTCCAGAAGATCCGCCCCACGCGGATCGTGTCGTCGTTCGCCGGATCGATCACGAATTGGCGGATCCGCTGCTCGAACCTCGTCCGCGCCTTCGAATCGAACTCGGACCGAAAGTACGACAGACCCAGGAGCACGCGGACGTGCGGGGCGATCATGCCGTAGTCGAGCCGCAGCCCGGCCACGACGGCGCCGGTCAGGTCGCTCGACCCGAGCGGCCCCGCATCCACCTGGATTCCCGACAGGCGGAGATTGTCGTAGGAGAACTGGTTGAGAACACCTTGGGCGGAAAGTGGGAACGATGGAACGATGGAAAGGAGTACAGCCGTCACCCCTACCATCGTTCCAACGTTCCATCGTTCTGCTCTAGTAGATTCGGTCAAGTGTCGTCCCCGGAAAATAGGTCGACAGGATGCGGCGGTAATCGTGGCCGACGCGAGCGCGGCCCACCGCCCCCCACTGACACATCCCCACGCCGTGCCCCGACCCCGCTCCCGCAGCCACGAGCCGGCTGACCTGCCCGCCGTCCTTGGACACCGTGAGCTGGAACGCGGCGCTGCCCAGCAAGCGGTCGGCGTCGGGCCGCAGCACGGAGCGCACGTTGCTGCCGGCGATCCGGACGTCACCCCGCGCGAACACAATCCGCATCTCGGCGACACGGCCCGAGCGTGTGGTCCGGCTCACTTCCACATCGGTGATCGGCTGCAGCCCGTCGCCACCGATCGGCATCACCGCCGCCAGCGTCCGCGTGAATATAGCGCGGAGCTTCTGGCCGTCCCACTCTTCGCGCCACCGGAAACGCGGCGAGATGTCACAGTAGTAATGCCCCTTCCCGCTCGCGTCGGAGACGGGCCGCAGGTACGGACGCGCCCGCGCGGTGGGGAACGCCTCTTCCACGCCGGCGGTGCTGAAGCCGCTCGTCGAATGGAAGAAGGCGTCGATGATCTCGCCGCGGTAACGCAACACCTGTCCGGCCGTGCGCTGCACCGCCGCCCACGCCTGCGGCGTCTCGGCGGCGACGCCGTTATACACCTGGTCGCGCACGTCGGCATAGGCGTCGAACCCGAGCGATTCGTAGCGCCCGCGGTTCCGGAGGGCGAAGCTGCGCGACACGACCGCCTGGGCCAGCACGGCGGCCTCTTCGTTGGGCCGCCGCGCCCCGATCTCCGGGCCCACGACGCCCGCGACATAACTCTCGACGCCCAGCCGATTCACGAGGGTGAGCCCGCCGCGCGCCGCGATCACGTTGATCCGGCCGCGGTAGCGGCGGCCGTTCGCCATCGCGAACCGATTCTCCGTCACGTTCACGAGGGCGATGCCGCGGTGCGCCTCGGTGACCGTTCCATCGGCCTTCAGGAGGCGCAGCTTTGCGCCTCCGGTGGCTGAGTCGGGGACGGCGGTCCACCGCGCCCCCGCGGGGATCGACCCCACCGGCTGGCCATTCGCGTCGTCGGTGATGAACAGCTCCCCTCCCCCGTCTCCACCCAACACCACGCTCGGGACACCGACCGAGAGCGCCACGCGTAGCTCGGGCTCGCCACCGGCCGGGGAAGGCTGCGTGGCGGGCCGTGGGCAGGCCGCGGCCGCCACCAGCGCCGCGCTAGCGAGCGCGCGTGTCGTCGAACGCCGCATCCAGCTGCGTGATCGTGAACTCGATGTCCGCGTCGGTGTGAGCGCTCGAGACGAAGCCGGCCTCGAACGCCGAGGGCGCGAGGAAGACCCCGCGGTCGAGGGCAGCCTTGTGCCAACGGGCGAATAGCGCGGTGTCCGTCGTCTTCGCATCGGCGTAGTTGCGCACGGGGCCCGCGGTGAAATAGGCGCCCCACATGGATCCCGCGTGTCCGAGAGTCATTGGGATGCCGCGGCGGCGCGCGGCGTCCTCTAACCCACCCAGAAGACGAGCGGTGCGCCCCTCGAGCGCCTCATAGAAGCCCTGCCGGGCGATCTCACGAAGGGTCGCAAGACCCGCCGCCATGGCGACGGGGTTGCCCGACAACGTACCGGCCTGGTACACCGGTCCTTCAGGCGCGATGCGCCGCATCAGGTCGGCGCGTCCGCCGTACGCCCCCACGGGAAAACCGCCCCCGACGATCTTGCCGAGGGTCGTCAAATCGGGCCGGACGCCGAGACGCTGCTGCGCGCCACCAGACGCCACGCGGAACCCGGTCATGACTTCATCGAAGATCAGGAGGGCGCCGTGGCGGTCGCACAATGCGCGCAGCGCCGGGTGGAATTCCGGCGCCGGTGGGATGAAGCCGACGTTCCCCACGTACGGCTCGACGATCACGGCGGCGATCCGATCGGTGTGCGTCCGGAACAGATCGGCTACCGCATTGGCGTCGTTGAACGGGGCGGTCAACGTGAGACCGGCAAGAGCCGCCGGCACGCCGGGACTGTCGGGGAGACCGAGAGTCGCGACGCCCGACCCTGCTTTGACGAGGAAGCTGTCGGCATGGCCGTGATAGCAGCCGTCGAACTTGATGATGACGTCGCGACCGGTCGCCGCCCGCGCCAGCCGGACTGCCGACATCGTCGCCTCGGTGCCGCTGTTCACGAACCGCATCATCTCGAGCGAGGGCATGCGCCCTCGTACCTCTTCGGCGAGCTCGACCTCGGCGGCGCACGGCGCCCCGTAGGTCCAGCCCCGTTCCGCCGCCTGGCGCACGGCGTCGAGCACGGCAGGATGGGCGTGGCCGAGGATGAGGGGACCCCACGAGCACACGTAGTCCACGTAGATCTTGCCGTCGGCGTCGGTGAGGCGGCAACCGGCGGCACTGGCCACGAAAAAGGGCGTTCCACCCACCGCGCGGAACGCCCGTACCGGGGAATTCACCCCGCCGGGAAGCACCCTTTTCGCCCGGTCGAACAGCTCGGCCGAGCGACTCACGTCAGCGCGACTGCCCGGAAATCGTAGTCTTCGGACTCGGTGACCCGCGCACGCACGAAGCTGCCGACATCCGCCCATCCACCCTGCGCCAGATAGGTCACGCCGTCCACGTCGTCGGCCTGCCACTGCACGCGACCGACGTGCGTGGCTCCCTGCTCGTCCGGGTCGCTGACTCGATCGACCAGGACATCCACTTCTCGGCCAACGAACCGCGCCAGCCGCTCGCCTGAGATTGCACGTTGTACTTCAACGAGTTCTTCTAGACGCTCTCTCTTGACGTAGTCGTCTACGTCGTCGTCGTATTGTATGGCCCGCGTCCCTTCTTGCGGCGAGTAGGCGAACGCCCCCAGGCGGTCGAATTGCGCTTCCTCGAGGAAGGCGAGCAGCGCGCGGAAGTCCTCCTCGGTCTCGCCCGGAAACCCCACCAGACAGGTCGTGCGGATCGCCAGGTCGGGGATCGCGCGGCGCAGCCACTCGAGCTTCTCGCGGAGTGTACGCACGCGCTCGGGGCGGCGCATGCGCTCGAGCATGCGGTCGGTCGCGTGTTGGATCGGCATGTCGATGTACGGGACGATGCGGCGTTCACCCGCCACGAGCTCGACGAGCCGCTCGGTGATGCCCGCTGAATAGACGTAGAGCAACCGGTACCACGGCACGGTCGTCCCGGCCAGCAGCGCGTCGAGCAATTCGGGCAACTTGGGGCCCTCTCGGCCGAGGTCGCGCCCCCAGTGGCCCAGGTCCTGCGCCACGAGGTTGATCTCCTTCGCGCCCTGCGCCTCGAGGGTCTGTGCTTCGCGCACCAACCGCTCGAGCGGCTCGGAGCGGTGCTTCCCGCGCATCAGGGGAATGGCGCAAAAGGCGCAGGTGTGATCGCACCCTTCGGAGATCTTGAGATAACGAACGTGCGGCTGGTCACCGAGAAACGTGCGCACGCCTGGATGGGCCGCCACCGGATCCACGATGAGTCCGCGCTGGGCGAGCTCGGGCACGAGATGATGCAGGTCGGAGAATCCGAGAAAGAGGTCGACCTCCGGCATCTCCTCCTGCAATTCCTTCTTATAGCGCTGCACGAGGCATCCGACTGCTACTACCGCCTTGACCCCGCCATCCTTCAGTTTCGCCGCCCCAAGAATGGCGTCGATCGATTCCTGCTTGGCGGCATCGATGAAGCCGCAGGTATTGATCAGGATGACATCGGCGCCGGGAAGGTCGGGGGTGACGACGGCACCGTGCCCCACCAAGTCGCCCACGAGGCGCTCGGAGTCCACCGTGGCTTTGTCGCAGCCGAGGGAGATGACGCCCAGCTTCATCCGCGGTAGTTCCCGAATTTCAGCTCGAGCCCGAAGTCCTGGCTCCGAATGAACGCGATCACTTCCTGCAACTCATCCTTCGATGGCGCCTGCACGCGGATCTCTTCGCCCTGGATCGAGGCCTGCGCCTTCTTGAATTTCTTGTCCTTGATCGCCTTGACGATGGCTTTGGCTTTTTCCTGCGGGATGCCCTGCGTCAGCTTGATCTCGCGGCGGACTGTGTCGTTGGCGGCCGGCGTGATGGCCCCGAGCTCCAAGTTCTTCACCGGCACTCCGCGTTTGATGAGCTTGGACTGCAGGACGTCGAACAGCGCTTTCATTTTGAAGTCATCGTCGGCGACCAACGTCAACGTCAGCTTCGCCCGATCAAACGCGAGCGAAGCCTTGGAGCCCTTGAAGTCGTAGCGTTGGGCCACCTCTTTGGTGGCCTGATTGACGGCGTTATCGACCTCTTGCAGGTCGGCGCCGGTGGAGATGTCGAACGACGCGGTGGTGGCCATAGGGCGGTAAATCTACCCGCCCAGGGCCTACGACAGGAAGCTTTCCAGCGCCCGAGCCCGCGACACGTGCCGTAGCCGCGCCAGCGCCTTTTCCTTCAACTGGCGCACCCGCTCCCGGGTAATCCCGAGCAGCGAGCCGATTTCCTCGAGCGTCATCGGCTCCTGGCCTTCGAGGCCGAAATAGAGCCGCAGGATCTTCGCCTCGCGCTCCTTGAGCGTCGAGAGCACGGATTCGATCGACTCGGTGAGGGCGTGCTCGAAGATCTCGTCGTCGGGGCCCGGGTTGGTCGTGTCGGGCAAGTAGTCGAGGAGCTTGTTGTCTTCACCCGGCGTCAGGGGCGCGTCGAGCGACAGATGGGCTTGCGAGATCGACAGCGTCTTGGCGACCTCTTCTTCCGAGATGTCCATCCCCTCGGCGATCTCCTCGACGGTCGGCTCGCGACCCAATTCCTGGAGCAGCGACGCCGAGCGCTTCCCGATGCGATGCAGCGTGCCGGCGCGATTCAACGGGACGCGCACGATGCGCGACTGCTCGGCGAGAGCCTGGAGAATGGCCTGCCGGATCCACCACACGGCGTAGGAGATGAACTTGATGCCTTTGGTCTCGTCGAACTTGTGGGCGGCGCGGATCAGCCCGAGGTTGCCCTCGTTGATCAGGTCGGAGAGCGAGACGCCCTGGTTCTGGTACTTCTTCGCCACCGACACCACGAAGCGCAGGTTCGAGCGCACGAGTTTGTCGAGGGCCTCTTCTTCGCCCACGCGGATGCGTTGGGCAAGGGAGACCTCCTCCTCACGCGTGATGAGCGGGTATTGGCTGATTTCGCGCAGGTACTGATCCAAAGATCCCTCGTCGAACGATGCCCGCTTCGCTGTGTTCAGTTGCATGGGGTGGTCACTCCTCCAAAAAGGAACGACGCCCTACGGAACGTGAACGCTGCCACCTCAACGAATCACCGATCCGAGCCGGCCCCAGCGGATGTCCGTCAGCCAGGGGAGCGCATCTCGGGTCCCGCGATCGTAGCTGAAGTACACAACGAGCGGCCGGCCCTTCACGGCGCTCTCGTCCACGAACCCCCAGTAGCGTGAGTCTTCCGAATTGTCCCGGTTGTCGCCCAGCACGAAGTACTTGCCGGCCGGGACGCGCAGCGGACCCCAGGTGTCCCGCGTCGGGTGGTACGCGCGCCGCTCGTCGGACGTGCTCCCCGCCAAGAACCGACGCTGCCAGTTGAACTTCGTCTCGAAGTTGTCGTGGAGCGGATCGATGCGTTGGACGTACGGCTCGTCGAGCGACACGCCGTTCACGTACACCTGTCCGGCACGCATCTCCACCCGATCCCCCGGCGCGCCGATCACGCGCTTCACGTAGTTAAGCGTGGGATCTTTCGGATACGCGAAGACGATGACGTCGCCGCGGCCCGGCCGCTCGAAGCCCGGAAGACGCGCGTTCGTACCCGGGATCTGTGCCCCGTAGACCGCTTTGTTGACGAACAGAAAGTCTCCGGCGAGTAGCGTGCGTTCCATGCTGCCCGAGGGAATCTGAAATGCTTCGATGATGAAGGTGCGAATGACGAGGAAGAGGATCAGCGCCATGCCCAGCGAGCGCATCCAACTGTCGAACCAACGCCCCAGTCTTGACCGGCGCGTTTCGGGGGGCGGGAGGACCGACGGCGCGGCTGTCGCGACGTGACCTGCCCGAGGAGCCCCCAAGTCGTGCATATATCTTAGGTTAACGAGGCGTCCCGCACGGCGCAACAGTCACGGCCCAGCCGCGGGCCACCCCCCATGCCCGAATTCGGACTCGGAAGTGGTCCGCCGGGTCGGCGTGTCGCACCCGGGCGGCGAGACACCGGGCCTCGCCCTCCCGTTCGAGACGCGCCCATGTGACCGTCGTCCCCTCGAGTGCGTCGAGCGCGTCACGCTCGAGCGGCACTCCGCCCCCGCCCGTCGACAGGATAACGACTACCGACTCGCGCTCCACGCCCCGACGGTAGCGCCGCCGGACGTGACCCGCGTCACCATTTCATCGCACGGACCATCGAATTCCGGCGCCGCTCAGTAGCGCGGCAGCGTCGGATCCACCTCGTCGCGCCAGCGGAGCACCCCGCCGATCAGGTTCGCCACGCGCCGGAAGCCGGCATCGGCCAAGTGCGAGGCCGCGGCCCGGCTCCGGGCTCCACCCTTACAGTAGACCACGACCTCCCGGTCCTTGTCGAGCGTCTCGGCGACTTCGGGGAGCGTGGCGAGCGGCACGAGGCGGGCCCCCGGAATCCGCGCGATGTCCCACTCGAACTGCTCGCGCACGTCGATCAGGTCGAGATCTTCGCCCCGAGACAGGCGGGCGGTGAGCTCGCGCGGCGTGATCTCGACGAACCCGGCGACCGCGCGCGGCTCCGCCTCCGCCGCTCGCACGCCGCAGAACTGCTCGTAGTCGATCAGCTCGCGAATCTCGCGGGTGCCGCACGCCGGGCACGCTGGGTCCTTGCGCACGGTCACCGTGCGGAACGACATCCCCAGCGTGTCCACCAACAACAGCCTCCCGGCCAACGACTCGCCCAGACCCAGGATCAATTTGAGCGCCTCGGTCGCCTGGATCGTGCCGACGAGTCCGGGGAGCACCCCCAAGACCCCACCCTCGGCGCAGCTCGGCACGAGGCCGGGGGGCGGCGGCTCCGGGAACAGGCAGCGGTAGCAGGGGCCGCCCTCCAGCGCGAACACCGACGCCTGCCCCTCGAACCGAAAGATCGACCCGTACACATTCGGCTTGCCGAGCAGCACACAGGCATCATTCACGAGGTAACGGGTCGCGAAGTTGTCGGTGCCGTCCACGACGATGTCGTACCCGCTGAGAATGTCGAGCGCGTTCTTCGACGTCAGCGCCGTCTCGTA
>Ga0184608_10000415_pt1 | contig 11270 bp, 8 predicted proteins | sample PLM1_30_coex_FD_133010 | JGI IMG/M metagenome (GOLD analysis project Ga0184608, IMG submission 133010) | Groundwater sediment microbial communities from an aquifer in East River, Colorado, USA - PLM1_30_coex | ecosystem: Environmental > Terrestrial > Soil > Riparian zone | place: USA: East...
GTCGTGCACGGCTTCGAGCCGGGCTTGCCGTCGCTGTCGTACCTCGCGCTGCGCGACGCGCAGGCGCTGACGGTCGCATCGTTCCTCTCGCCCGAGCGGCTTGGCTACCCGCCCGGAAAGGCCCAGCGCGACCGGCTGCTCGCACGCCTTGATGCACTCGTCGCGACGAGCGAGGAGACGGCCGAGGCAGCGGCCGTGCGTTTCCCCGGCCAGTACCGAATCGTCAGCGAGGGAGTCGACAGGACGCTGTTCCGACCCGGCGCCAAGCGCAACTTGATCGTCCTCGAGTGGCGTCCGAACGAGCGCGCTCTGCTGCGCGGCGTGTTTCGCGCGCTGGAAGAGCTCCCCGACTGGGAGCTGTTGCTGCTGCGCACGAAACCGCTCGCCGGGCGGCCCTCGATTCCGCGATCGCTTCGCGACCGCGTGCACATCCGGACGGCTCGCGACGGCGCAGCAAGAGCGCCGCTCCTCGCGGAGACCAGCTTTTTCGTCCCTGCACTCGCGGGGCTGAACCGCGTCCGGCTCGAGGCAGCGGCAGCCGGTTGTGCAATCGCCGCACCGCCCGGGATGCGAGAGCAGCCCGAGCTCGCGGGCGCCGAGGTCGCACGGCTCGCCGAGGACCCCGACTTTCGCCGACGCAAGGCCGAGCGCACGCTCAGGGACGCCGAAAGGCACGGATTCACCGACGTCGCCCTCGAGCTCGACGCGCTGTACCAGGAGCTCACCAAACGACGTCATACGCCGCGCGCGGCGGCGGAACCCCTCGCCGACCGCGAGTGGATCCTCTGCGACCTCCACATGCACACGAGCTGGTCGCACGACTGCGCTGTCGATCCGGCAGACCTCGTCATGCATGCGGAGGCAATCGGCCTCGGCGCGATCGCCGTCACCGACCACAACGCCATCGGCGGCGCCCTCGAGACCGCCCAGCTTGCGGGCGATCACGAGCTCGTCGTCATTCCAGGCGAGGAGATCAAGACCGACGGGCAGGGCGAGGTGATCGGTCTCTACCTGCGGAAGGAGATCCCACGCGGAATGTCGTTCGCAGAGACCGTGGCGGCGATCAGGGAGCAGGACGGGATCGTCTACCTCCCGCATCCGTTCGACCGCATGCATTCGATCGCCGATCCGGCGACGCTGCAGCGCCACCTCGCCGACATCGACATCTTCGAGGTCTACAACGCGCGCCTGCTCTTCGAGGCCTACAACGACGAGGCGTTGCGCTTCGCCCGGAAGTACAACCTGACCATGGGAGCCGGATCCGACGCTCACGTGCTCCAGGGCGTGGGCACCGGCGCCCTGCGGATGCGTGCCTTCCACGGCCGGGAGGAGTTCCTCCAGAGCCTCCAGTCGGCCCAGGTCCTGAGGCGCCCGCGGTCGCTCGTGTACCTCCAGTCCCTCAAGTGGATGGCCCAGGCCAAGGAACGGGTTCGCTAGTCCCGAAACTGGAGAGAGCGTGCCGGCGACCGACGAGATCTACGAGAAGTACCTCCAGAAAGCCATCGTCGAGATCAACGATCTCGCCCACGAGGTGGCACGGACGGGCGGCCCGCGCGTGCCCGTGGTGGGCTCCGGCCATCCGCTCGCCGACGTGATGCTGCTGAAGTTCAAGCCGCAGCCGGCAGAGGTCCAGGAAGGAGTGGCGTTCTACGGGCGCGCCGGCCAGGCGATCCTGAAGTCCCTGCAGCGCCTGCACGTCGACCCCATGTCGGTCTACGGCACGAACTGCGTCAAGTTCGCCGACGGTGACGAGGAGGAGTCGCGCCCATTCCTGACCCGCGAGCTGCACATCGTGCAGCCGAAGCTGATCGTCGCGATGGGCGAGAACACGGTCGAGTATCTGAACTCGATCGAGTTTCCGCTCGCCGATAAGGTGGAGTACAAGCCGGGAGAGCTCCAGCGCTTCACGCCGACAGTGCAGGTACTCGTGGTCCCCGACATCGATACGGCACTCGACGAAGCTCCCGCCAAGACGAAGTTTTGGAACGCTTTCAAGCCACTCGGCCAATGGTGGGCCGAGCTGCCGCCTTACTAGTACTCGGGACGGCGCTCGGTCTCTACTACGCATTCCACGATCGGCTGTGGAATGCATCGACGTGGTGGGACATCGCGTTCGTGTCTTTCGCGCTCATCCCGGCCTGCTTTGCGCTGGTCTGGCTCGTGCTTCCTTTCCGGGATGCCCCTGGGCTGCTCTGGGTTGGGCTCGCGTTCGGCCTCGCCGCGCTCCTCCTGCACCTCGTGGGCGCGAGCACTCCCGAGAACTTCTGCAAGCTCTTCGGCGTCACGGCGATCGGCTTCTGGTTCCTCCGCTACTTCGAAAGCCTGAGCTGGATCGTCCTCGTCGCGTTGATCATCCCGTGGGTCGATGCCTACTCGGTGTGGCGCGGGCCGACGAAGGTGATCGTGACCGAGCACCGCAGCGTCTTCACGAATTTCTCCTTCGCCTTCCCGATTCCGGGCGAGAACGGGGGAGCGAACCTCGGCCTGCCCGACCTGCTGTTCTTCTCCCTGTTCCTCGCGGCGTCCGCGCGGTGGAACCTCCGGCCGCGGCTGACGTGGTTGTTGCTGACTCTGTCCTTTGGCGCAACGCTTGCGCTTGCGGTCTGGCGTGACATCGGCGGCCTGCCTGCGCTGCCCTTACTCGCGCTCGGGTTTCTGCTCGCGAACGCCGACCTGCTCTGGACGCGCGTCAGGACGGAGGTGCGGGAAGCACGCTCCGATCGAACCGAAACACGTTCTTCGGGTCGTAGCGAGCCTTGACCCTCCGCAGACGCGGCAGGTTCGACGCGTAGTACGCGACGTTCGGCTGCTGAAGCTCCGGGTCGATGTAGTTCTGATACGCCTGACCGGAGACGAAAGGCGCCATCGCTCCGCGAAATGCGCGCAGCCAGTCCGCGTCCGCTGCAGAGGAGCTCCCGGCGACGTACTGGACAGAGAAGAGCTGGTCACGGTGGACGAACGCGGTCGAATCCTTGCCGACTCGGTTGATCGCACCACCGTACGCATCCATGAGAATGCTGCCGCCGGCGAGCGCGGGATCGTTCTGCCGCTGCTCGATCTTCTGGATCATCGCCTGGATCCCGCCGCTCGGCAGTGGCGCCGCGACGTAGTCGGACTTGGCGAGGAAGTCGGAGCGGCCGACCTCCGCATTCGGGACCCCGATGTGACAGCGGGCGACCTCCGAGCAGTTGGACCAGTCGAGCGCTGCGTTGATGAACGAGCGGAGGCGAATCTCCATCGTCTTCGGCGGCGCCGCGTTGACGAGTGGCTGAAGCAGCGTCTGCAGAGCGGCAGTGCCGCCGAAGTACTGGCCGTTCGACGCCACAATCGGACCGCCGGGCCCGTCGGTCGCGATCAGGTCGCACATCGAGAACAGCTCGTCGGGCGCGCTCGGGGCCCATGCCTGCCAGGCGGCGACGATCTTGGCCGCGTCGCTCCAGTTCCACGTTGCCCGATACGTTGCGACGTCGCTCGCGGGATGCGTGTTGAAGACGAAGCTGGTCACGATCCCGAACTGGCCGGCGCCGCCTCCGCGGCAGGCCCAGAAGAGATCGGGGTGCTGCGTCTGGCTCGCGAGGAGCGCCTGACCGCTCGCCGTCACGATCGTCAGCGAGCGCAGGTTGTCGCACGTCAGGCCGTACTTGCGGCCTGAAAAACCATGGCCACCGCCGAGCGTGAGTCCCGCGATGCCGACGGTCGGACACGATCCGGCCGGGATCATCACGCCGTTCTGGAACAACTTCTGGTCGACGTCGATCAGCCTCGCGCCCGCGCCGACCGTAGCCGTTCCCGCCGCGGGATTCACGGTGACGTTGCTCAGACGCGTGACGTCGGCGACGACGCCGCGACACGTGGAATAGCCCGCGTAGCTATGTCCTCCGGCGCGCGCGACGACGCGGATCGAGTGCCGCTTCGCCCAGCGCACCGTGCGCCAGACGTCCTGCGTCGTCTCGCAGAAGACGATTGCCCCTGGGCGGACGGAGTCGTAGCGAGGACTGTAGAGCCGGCGGGCAGAGTCGTACGCGGAATCGGCGGATGTGACCACCGTGCCCTGCACCAACTGTGCGAGCTCCAGGACCCGAGGGTCGACCGTCGAACGCGAGCCGGCCGTGACCCAGCCCGGAAGCGCCACAATGGCGGCTCCGCCCAGAGCGACGCGACCGCCGCGAGCGAGGAACTCGCGCCGGTCCAGCCTGTCCGTGCCAGAGCCCCTGGTGTCCGACACCGTGTCGTAAGTGTGCCTTACGCCAGTTCGAGGAGCGAAACGGATTCCACGTGCGGCGTGTGCGGGAACATGTCCACCGGCTTCACGCGCCGGAGGTCGTAGCCGTACTCCGACCGGAGCCGCTTCACGTCGCCGGCGAGCGTCGTGGGATTGCAGCTCACGTAGACGATCCTCCGCGCGCCGATCTCCCCGAGGCGTTTCAACGCTTTGCCCGCGAGGCCCGCACGCGGCGGGTCGACGACGACGACGTCGGGGTCGCCGCTACGGGTGTGCAAGTCCTCGAGCGTCTGGCCGACGTTGCCGGCGAAGTAGGCCGCGTTGTGGATCTCGTTCAGGTCTGCGTTCTCGAGAGCGCACGCGATCGACTCCTCCGACACGTCGAGACCCCAGACGGTCAGCGCATCGCGCGCCAGCACGAGACCGATCGTGCCGATGCCGCAGTAGAGGTCGTACACCGTCTCGTTGCCCGTCAGCCCGGCGAACTCGCGGGCGATCCCGTACAGCTTCTCCGCCATGCCGGTGTTGGTCTGCAGGAACGCATTCGGCCTGACACGGAAGCGCAGCCCGCAGAGCTCCTCCTCGATCGCCTCCTCACCCCACAGCAGCTCACTCGGAAGATTCGTCGTCACCTCCGCAAGCCCGTCGTTCACCGCCCAGTGGATCGACCGGACCTCGGGGAACTGGCGCAGCACGTCGACGAAGCCCCCGCGGTCGAACTTCTCGCCCGGACTGGTCACGAGCTGAACGAGCATCTGTCCGGTGTTCCGTCCCTCGCGCACGACGAGATGCCGGAGATAGCCGGTGTGCTCGGTCTGGTCGTATGCCACGAGCCTGTCGCCGCGCGCCCACTCCCGCACCGCATTGCGAACGGCATTGCCGACGTCGGTCGTCAGCCAGCACTCATCGATCTGGAGCACCTCGTCCCAGCGACCCGCCTTGTGAAAGCCGAGCGTCGGGCCGTCCTCTAGCTGCGTGAACGAGTACTCGAGCTTGTTGCGGTAATGGAAGATCTCGTCCGCCGGTAGGAGCTCCTCGAGCGGCGGCTCCGCGAATCCGCCGATCCGGCGCAGCGCATCGGCGACCTGATCGTGCTTCGACTGTGCCTGCGCCTCGTAGGCGAGATCCTGGAAGCGGCAGCCACCACAGACCGGAAAGTGCTTGCACGGCGCCTCGACGCGCAGCGGGCTCGGCTGCAGAACTTCGGTGACGAGCGCCTCCGCGTGGCGCCGCTGCACCTTCGTGACACGCGCGCGCACCGTGTCGCCGGGCAGACCGCGTCGCACGAAGACGACGAACCCGTTCAGGCGTGCGACACCGTTTCCGCCGTAGGCGAGGCGGTCGATCGTGAGCTCGAGCTCTTGGTCTCTGGTAACAGGAGCGGCCACTCGTTGAGCGTAGCCGCTCCTGTCTTCGACTCAGTGAAGGTCGGTCTGAGGGTGCGGATTCAACAACAGGGGCCGACGCGGCTTCTGCGTGAAGTTGAAGTCGCGAACGAGCGTGCCGAGGATCGGCTCGTTCTCGCGGACGTCAGGCCGTGGGTCCGGACGACCGTCGTTCGCTGGGTTCAGCCGCTGCCCGCCCAGGAAATCGTCTTCGATGAACTTCGCGTAGGCGTCGAAGCTCAAGGTCTGGTGGTCGATGAAACCCTTCCGCGCATACGCGGTGATCACAAGCCCAGGGACGCGCAGGCCGTAGCCGTTCTGGTCGACGCTCGGTGGCCTGACGTGATCGTAGAAGCCGCCCCAGTCGTCCCAGGCGACGAAGATCGCGGTGGACTTCCAGTCCGGTCCGCGCATCGCGGCATTCACGAGCCTCGTCACGTAGGTCTGCCCCGCAGTGATGAGGGCCGGCGGATGCTCGCTGACCGAGCCGGTCGGGTTGATCCACGAAACCGCAGGCAGCTTGCCGTCCTTCGCAGCCTTGAAGTAGTTCGAAAGGCTCGTGACATTCTGCGTCTGCCCGTTCTGCTTGACGGTGTCGAAGTACGGCAACGGGTTCCAGATGCCCGGTGTCTTCGCGCCTTGCTTGACGGATTGACAGATCATCGCATCGTCCTCACAGTCCGGCTCGGTGCCGCTGAAGACGTAGTAACGCCAGCTGACGCGATGCTTGTACAGCAGATAGGTGAGATCGGTCCACGCGTAGTTCGGGGCGACACCGTGGCTTCCGCGCCAATCGGGTGGTGCACCGGGGTTCTGCAGCGCGTTGACGCAGCTCATCGGATCGTTCGCGCGCGAGCAACGAGCCGACCACTCGGAGACCAGAAACAGATGAGCAGGAAGACTCCAGGAAGCGTTTGGCTCGTAAAGGTGGTCCTGCAGGACGAAGTTCCGGGCATACGCCCAGTAGTTCGGGATGTCGCGCCCATCGTGGTAGCCCATGACGTCGGGGTTCACCGAGCGCTGGGAGCAGATCGGGTCGTTGGGATTCTTCTTGCATCCCCTGCGCCTCGCGACCTCCGCCTGTGCGACGAAGCCGTTCATCCTGCCCCCGTTGACGTCGGCGACCGCATTCGCGGCGCCGTGAGGGCCGCCGGCGTTGAGATCGTTCGTGTCGTGAAACGGCTTCTGGCAAGCACCCTTCAGCGGATCGGGAACGCACACCGCGAAGTCGCCGTTCGCCTCGCGTGGGATACCGTCGGCCCCGGGATACGTGCCGAAGTACTGATCGAAGGACCGGTTCTCTTGCATGATCACGATGACGTGCTTGATCTTGTGGATCGCAACCGGCGCCTTTGGCGGCGTGCGTTGCGTCCCTGCATCGAGCGCCGAGGCCGCGAGCACCGCGGCGAGCCCGGCCCCCAAGAGCGCGATCGCGACGAGCGAGTTTCGCATGACCTTCATTGCCTCGACCGACGCGTTCTAGCGGCGCGCCTTTAAAGCACGGTTAGCGCCGCGTTAAGAGATCACCTTGGTCGCCGATCAGGCCGCCTTGCGGAGGTTCGGCGCCACGACCCGGATCGGATGATTCGACCGGAAGAGGTCGTGCGGATCCACCTGCGCCTTCACGGTCTGCAGGCGTCTGTACGTCGAGGCGCCGAAGAGCCGTTCGCCGCGCTCGCGCCGCTCCGTGAAGTTGAGGTAGTCGCGCCCGGCATCCCAAGGGGCGAGAGCCGCCTGGACGACCTCGATGTGCGCCCGCACTGCAGCGCCCATTTCGGGCGTCATCGAGATCCCGACCGCGAACATCGCGAACCCGGCCTCGATCGTCGCGAGAGCGCCGTGGCCCGGCTGCATGCGACCGAGCGCGCCGCCGAGGTGTCGCACCTCGACCGAGAGCAGGGGTGAGCCCGAGCCGGCCCCGGCTGCGGCGACGACGGCCTCGATCGCCTCATCCGTGAAGTCGCCGAGCAGCATCCCGTCACCCGCGCCCGGCACCGGATGCTCGGGATCCATGTGCACGTGCTTCAGCTTCTCGACCGGAATCGTCGCGAAGGTGTCCATGGCAGGCCCGAGCGCGCGCAGCGGCCGCAGGAGCTCGTCGGTCGCGTGCTCGCCCAGAAGGGACGTTGCTTCGACGACGACGAACGATCCGCCGCGCAGCGGCTCGGGGATGTCGGGGATCGGCGGGAACTGCAGGAACCGGCCGACCGACGTGACCTCTTCCGGCACGTCTTCGATCCAGCGCCTCCAGGCTCGCAAGACCTCGGCTCCACGCTCGAGCGGGAAGAACAAGACACCGGCGTACACCTCGGAAATGGGATAGAGCGTGAACTCGAGCGCCGTCACGACGCCGAACGAGCCACCGCCACCGCGAAGCGCCCAGTAGAGCTCCGGCTCGTTCTCTGCGTCTGCGCGCACGAGCTCGCCCTCCGCGTTCACGAGTTCCACAGCGATGACGCTGTTGGCCGCGAGCCCGTGCTTGCGCGCGAACCAGCTGATGCCTCCACCGAGGGAGTAGCCGACGACACCGACGTCGGGTGACGATCCGGCGAGCGCGGCCAGCCCATGCTCGGCGGCGGCCTCACCGACCTCCGCCCACAGCACTCCGGCCTCGACTCGCGCGCTGCGAGCCACAGGATCGATTGTCACGCCGCGCATGCGCTCGGTCTTCACGAGCACGGTGTGCGCGAGCGAGCCCATCGCAGCGGCGTTGTGTCCAGTCCCCTGCGGGGCGACTCTCAGGCCCCGGCTCCGGGCCCAGCGCACGACGGCGGCGACATCCTCGGGTGATTCGGGCAGCGCGACCGCGGCCGGCTGCTGGTCGACGGCAAGGTTCCAGGCGAGGCGGGCTTCGTTCCAACCCGGTTCGTGCGGTAGCACCAGAGCATCGGTCTTCATCACTGCCTCCTAGGCGATCCGTGTTCGTGCCTAGGACGTTGGCAGCACGACGAGCGCTGGGGTATGTGGTGCGCCGGTGTCTTGCAGTGCGGTAATCCGTACGCGCGTGCTCGCCGGGCTCTAGCTCAGTGCTGTGACGTAGACCTTGCGGTCGCGCGGGCCGTCGAACTCGCAGAAGAAGATCCCCTGCCACTGGCCGAGTGCGAGCTTGCCGCCGTCGAGCGGCACGAGCACGTGCGGGCTGATCAACGACGCCCTAATGTGCGACGGCGCGTTCGGCCCGTCCGGGTCTTCTACGTGCTTCCAATCCCAGCCGTCGTCGACGACCTTTTCCAGCGCCGACTCGAGGTCCTGGGCGACCGCCGGATCGGCGCCTTCGTTGATCGTGATCGCCGCCGTGGTATGCGGGACGTAGACCAGTGCCGCCGCCGCACCGTTGGGCGAGCCGATCGCTTCTTGCACCTGCCGAGTGATGTCCACAAGCTGGGTGCGGCGCTCGGTCTTGATACGGATCTCCTGCACTGCTACGTATCCTACGAGACAATGCCTCTCGCTCCACCCTCTGACCGGGAGCTGGACGCCTATCGCGAACAGGCGGACCGGTTCATCGCCGAGCTCGACGAGGAGTTCTACCTCCACTACGCCGGGCTGAAGGAGACGTTCGACCTGGCGCCGATCTACGAGCGCCACAAGAACCTGACAGAGCTCGACGAGGTCAAATCGATCGGCCTGGCAGTGAACGGCGGCGCACGGGTGCGTGAGCTGTGGCGCTTCGCCTGCGAGGGGTACTTCGGCGACCTCACGCGCGACCACGCAGAGAAGCTCGCCCAGCTCGAATCGGAGCTGTCGGTGAGGGTGAGCGGAGAGGACATCCCCTACCGCATGGTTCGTCCGGCCCTTGCGAACGAGCCGGACCGCAACAAGCGGCGAGAGCTCGATGCCCAGGCGAACGCGGTTCTCGACGAGCAGATGAACCCGCTCCACCTCGACGCCGCCCAGGTCGTGCAGCGTGGCGCGCGCGACCTCGAGTATGCGAACTACCTCGAGCTCTACCGCCGCGCGCTGCCGTCGTCCGCGCTCGACGATCTCGCAGAACAGTGCCGGACCTTCCTCAGCTCGACCGAGAGGCTCTACGAGGAATGGGCCGACAAGCTCTTCCGCACGCGCGTCGGCGTCTCTCTGGGCGAAGCGGAGCGCTGGGACGTGCCGCGCCTCTTCCGCGCACCCGAATGGGATCCGATCTTCCCCGCGGACCGGATGGTGCCGGCGCTCGAAAGCACGCTCGAAGACCTCGGCATCGACCTGAACGCCCAGGAGAACGTCACCCTCGATCTCGACGAGCGGCCGAACAAGAGCCCGCGGGCATTTTGCGCACCGATCGAGGTCCCCGACCGTGTCGTCCTCGTCATCCAGCCGATCGGCGGCCCGGACGACTGGCGCGCGCTCTTCCACGAGGGCGGACATACCGAGCACTTCGCGCACACGTCACGCAACCTCTCCATGGAGGAGAAGCGGCTGGGTGACAACGCCGTCACCGAAGGCTGGGCGATGCTTCTGCAGCACCTCACCGACGAGCCCGAATGGCTGACGCGGCGCCTCGACTTCCCACGACCGAACGAGTACGCGATCGAAGGCGCGACAGGCCTCCTCTACTTCGTGCGCCGCTACGCGGCCAAGATCCTCTACGAGCTCGAGTTCCACGCGGCAGAGGACGTGACGACGATGCGAGGCCGCTACGAGGAGCTGCTTTCGGACGCGCTGAAGATCGACGTCACGCCGGCGAACTACCTCGCCGACATCGACTCGGGCTTCTACGTCTCCTCCTACCTGCGCTCCTGGGCGTTCGAGGCGCAGCTGCGGGCCTTCCTGAAGGAGAAGTTCGGCTCGAAGTGGTTCGCGAGCCGCGAGGCAGGATCGCTCCTCCGCGAGCTCTGGGGCGAGGGCCAGAAGATGCGTGCCGAGGAGATGCTCAAGGAGGTCACGGGCTATACCCTCGAGATGGAGTCCGTAGCCGACCGGGTTCGCGAGGTTCTGCGCTGAGCGAAAGCTGCGCTTTCGCTCAGAGTCAGGTGCAGCGCTTTGCGCAAAACGTGCGCGAGCGAAGCCCGCGCACTCTCACTTGTGGATCCGGCGGGCGGTTGTTCCCTTCCGTGCCGGCACGGGCGCTGACGCGGCCGCGCCCGCATCAGTTCGCCTACAGCTAAGCCCGGCTTCGCCTGGTCTTAGCCTCGGGCGTTCTTGGCTCTGCCGGAAGGGCGCTTCAGGCCGAATCCACGACCTCTCCCACGGGATCCGACTCAATGAATAGGCTTTATGCATGGCCAGGACGCGAGTGCTGATCGCCGGCGCTGCCGGACGCGACTTCCACAACTTCAACCTCGTCTACCGGGACCGGCCCGAATGCGAGGTGGTCGCCTTCACCGCGACGCAGATCCCGAACATCGACGGGCGCAAGTATCCGCCCGAACTCGCGGGGTCCCTCTATCCCGAAGGGATTCCGATCCTGCCCGAGTCAGCCCTCGAGCAACTCGTCCGCGAGCATGAGATCGACGACGTCGTCTTCGCCTACTCGGACGTGACGCACGAGCACGTGATGCACATCGGCTCGCGTGCGCTCGCGGCCGGCGCCTCGTACCGCCTGATCTCGCCGCGCGAGACGATGCTCGCTTCGAGCAAGCCGGCCGTTGCGATCTGTGCGGTCCGCACCGGATCCGGCAAGAGCCAGACGACCAGGCGCGTCGCCGAGCTGCTCCGCGAGGCCGGCA
>Ga0184608_10000416_pt1 | contig 11267 bp, 11 predicted proteins | sample PLM1_30_coex_FD_133010 | JGI IMG/M metagenome (GOLD analysis project Ga0184608, IMG submission 133010) | Groundwater sediment microbial communities from an aquifer in East River, Colorado, USA - PLM1_30_coex | ecosystem: Environmental > Terrestrial > Soil > Riparian zone | place: USA: East...
CGCCCGACGAACATCAGGCGGTGGAGGCGCATCTGCCTCAATGCCCCGACTGCGAGATAACGCTTCGCCGGTGGCAGGCGCTTTCTCGGGCGGTCGCGACGGCCGCACCGTCCCGACCGCGTCCACGGCGCCTGCTATTCGTGATCCTCGCTGGGGTCATTGCGCTGCTCGTGGTCGGATGCGGCGTCGCCGTCGCGACCGGTCTGTTCAGCGAGGTGTTCAAGATCGGAAACCTGTCCGCGGCGGCGAGCCGCCCGGTCACCCTCGAGCAAGCCCGTGTTGCCAACCTTCCCATCCCTCGCTCTGACCAGCTGCCCGGAGGTTGGAAGGTGGATCAGGTCCAAATGACCATGACTCCGACGTGGCGCTCGGTCGACGTCCACTACCGGCGGCCCGGCTCGCGCGGAATGGGCATCACTGTGTACTCACACGACATTACGGTGAACCCGGTCTCGGAGCGACGCGAAACCATCACGGTGTCGGAGGTTCCTGTCGAGATTGGATACGGTCGCGGCGACAGTGCCACCGCTCGCTTCACGTTTAGCGAATCCACCGTCATCATCCGCTTCTTCACGAGTGAGGTGGACACAAGTGGAATCCGCGCCCTCGTCGCTGCCTGGATGGAACAGGCCAGGTGAGTGACGCGATCGCCCGCGCGGATCCAGCGCTCCAGAGCGTGTACGCGAGCCTTTTGAAGGCGGTCCAGTCGTTGGGCCCGGTCGTCGAAGAGCGGGGCGAGCGGTCGGTGCTTCTCCGCAGCCGCGGTGGCTTCCTCGGTGTGCATCCAAAACATGACTGCCTCGATCTGCAGATCGTCACCGATCACGCGATCCGCGCAGCCCGAGTCACGAAGGTCGATCCCGTCTCAGCACGGCGGTTCCACGTCCACGTCCGACTCGTCACGGCGGAGGAAGTGGACGCGCAGCTGCTGGACTGGCTGCGCGAGGCGTACGACTTGATGGCATGAAAATGCTCGAGACCGATCGCCTCGTCATTCGTCCGTTCGTACTGGACGACGCGACGATGTTCAGGCGCCTGCTCGACGAAGCGTTCGGGCACGACAGCCACGGAACGGGGGACACGAAGCGGATCCTGCTTGAATACAACGTGATCGCCGACAAGGCGCACGAGGCATTGCATCAAACACCATACGGGGACCGTGCGGTCGTTCTGAAGAGGGACGGCAGCCTCATCGGAGCGGTCGGGTTCGCCCCGTGTCTCGCGCCGTTCGGTAGGTTGCGCTCGTTCGGCGGCGGGCCGCACCGCACACCGGAGGTGGGTCTCTTCTGGGCCCTCTTCCCCGAGCATTGGGGACAGGGGTACGCGACGGAGGCGGCCGGCGCGATGGTGTCCTACGCCTTCGACGAGCTCGAGCTGGGGCGGATCGTGGCGACCACGGAGAACGACAATCTTCGGTCGATCGCCGTCATGAAGCGACTGGGGATGACGATCGAGCGCAATCCGTCGGATGAGCCCCATTGGTTCCAGACCGTCGGCGTGCTGGTGAATCCAGCCGCGTAGTCGCGCCGGGTCAGGCCTTCGGAGAGTCGCTCGCCTCCGCAGACAGACCGAAGTCGGCGAACCGCTGCTTCGTGAGCTGCTCCGCCTCGTCCCACCACTTCGCGAGGCGCTCTTCCTGCTCGCGCAGGCGCTCGCCGAGCTGATGCTCGAACTCGACGAGCTCTTCCATGAGCTGTCCGTGGAACCGTTCCTTCTCTTGCGCGAGCTGGAGCTCGGCGCGCTCGCGCTCCGCGAGCTTCCACTCCTCGATGCGCGAAAGCTCGGTGTCACGCTGTTCTTTGAGCGAGGCGACCATCGCATCGATGCCGATGCCCAGCCGGCGTCGTTGATCGGCCATCCAACGCTCGACGCGCTCTGACGTTTGCTCGATAGCGCGCTGGAGCTCTTCGCTCGCCGCGGCGCGAAGGGGATCCTTTGATTCGACCGGAGTGGCGGCGCTTTCGGCGGCCGCTGGCGTCGCGGACTCTGCTGACGAATGAGTCGGAGCGCTGGCTTCGTCGGCGCGAACATCGCTCTCGAAATCCGCGTCTTCGAATACCGGAGATACCGGTACCGGCGTCTCGGCTCGGGGTCCGAGACGCAAGCGAAGTGGGGTCGGCTCGGGCTCAGGCATCCAGCTCATCTCAGTCGCCTCCGGTGTGGTGCGAAAAGGGTCCTACTCGGAGGCGGTACTTCCAATAGGCCGAATGGGGGAAATTTCGCCGCGGCGCTAGTGGGCGGCGATGAAACGAATGCTGATCATCGTTCGGCAACGCGGACAACTGAGCGTCGCGAGCGACGACTCGGTCTGACCGAGGGCTGGTACGAATCGGAGACCGTCCGCCTCCGCCACGCTCCGCTTGCACTCCGGGCACCGGAGCTCGCCACGATCCAGCTCGGCGTGGGTCGCCTGTAGGTCGGCGAAGCCGATTCGCTTCTTTCTTCCCACCTAGTTTTGCCCCCTTGGCCGTCGGGCCCACCGTCGAGTGTGCGCCATCCGGCGCCCGGGCGCCGTCGGTGATACCCCGTTTGCGAGCGCGAGCGTGGCCGCGTCGGGAATAGCTACGCGCTCGCGCCGGAAAGGCACCTTGGCGAGTCGACGGATATCTTCGAAGTCCTTGCGCTGTGTTTCGTTGACGAACGTGTAGGCGATGCCGCGCCGGCCGGCGCGCCCGGTCCGACCCACGCGATGGACGTACGTGTCGGCGTTCTCGGGAAGGTCGTAGTTCACGACGTGGCCGATGTCGTCGACGTGGATACCGCGCGCGGCGAGGTTGGTCGCCACGAGGGTCGGGAACGTTCCGCGACGGAAGCCCTCGAGCACCCGCTCGCGCTCGCGCTGACCGACATTGCCGTGGAGAGCGCGTGCCGGCCGACCGAGGCGGCCGAGCGCTTTCACAAGCTTGTCGGCGCCGTACTTGGTCCGTCGGAACACCAGCGTCCGCTCCACGCCGTCGCGGCCGAGCAGCTCGTGGAGCGCGCCCACCTTGTCCGCCTCGCGCACCTCGATCCAGGCCTGGTCGATCGCGTCGACGGTCGGCGTCTCCGGCCGCACCGCGACCGTCGCGGGGTTCTTCGTGTAGCGCTGAGCGATGGCCTTGACGTCCGCGGTGAGCGTCGCCGAGAAGAGCGCCGTCTGGCGGGATGCGGGCACGAGCTTGACGATCCTCGCGATGTCGGGCGCGAACCCGAGGTCGAGGAGGCGATCCGCTTCATCGAGGATCAGCACGCGGACTTTCGAGAGGTCGCAGGTCCGTCGGGCGACGAGGTCGAGCAGCCGGCCGGGCGTCGCTACGGCGACGTGGACGCCACGGCGCAGAGCGAGCTCCTGATCGCGGTAGCCGACCCCGCCGTAGAGCGCGACGACCCGAGCGGAGCGGTGCCGTCCCAGCGCTTCGAACTCGGCTGCGACCTGCGCGCAGAGCTCACGTGTCGGAACGATGACGAGCGCGAACGGCGCGGTCGCCCGGCCGTCAATCCGCTCGAGGATCGGCAGAGCGAATGCGCCGGTCTTTCCGGTGCCGGTCTGCGCCTGCGCGAACAGATCGCGCCCGGCGCGAAGGTGCGGGATCGAGAGATCCTGGATCGGCGTGAGGGTCGTCCAACCGAGGTCGCCCGTCGCGCGATCAAGGTCTGGGGCAAGAGTGATCAAGTGAAGCGAGGTCCTTCCCTGGGGCTAGAAAAAACGGGCCGCTCGATGCGGCCCGGCACATATCTCTTCTGGGGCCCGATTAAGTTGTTATAAGCATACCGGTCCGATCGCTGAACGACCGCATCTGCCTCTCGTAATGATCCTTTTTGGTTGTACGCTGATATCTACGCGGGCCGCTTGACGGCCAGAAAGGCGGGCCGCGTGAGATCAGGTGGATTCCCGTGCCGATTCGTCGGATGCCGCGAGTGTTTCGTGGTGACCACCCAGGGCTCTATGCCGGCACTGACCGCCGCGAGCCTCCTCCGTACCCAACACGAGGTCGCCGTCCATAACTACCAGCACATCAAGCTCGAGGAGCACCCCCGCGGTCTTCAGACCGCCGTTCGCTTCGTCCCCAAGCGCACTACCACCTAACTCCTGGTCGCTCGACCGGCAGGCGGCTTCGCCGTCGGTCTCCAGGCTGCTGGCACGAGGCGTGCGCGGTGCCGCATCATGCGAGGCGGGTTGCTTCATCGTCCGCTCATTACCGCGCGAGCGCTCGCACTCGCGACCGTAGCGCTCGTCGCGTGCACGGCCTCGACCCCGGAGGCGACACCCACGCCCGGTGACCAGGCGCAGGGTTCTCCGGTGCCCACCGCGACTCCCATCCCTCCGCTCAAGCCCGCGCGTGCCGTAAGCCCGGTCGGCTCCGGCGTCGCCGCGAGCGGTGATTTCAGGGGAAATGGCAAATCGCAGATCGCGCTGCTCGAGCCGTCGGCGGGCGACGCGAGCCTGCAGATCGAAGTACGCGAGCCGAGCGCCGATGGCGAGACCTTTTCAGGTTCGGTCTGGCTGACGAGCGGGCCGAACACCTTCCGGCTCAACCGAGCGAAGTTCGCGGTCGCCGACGTCACGTCCGATGGCAAGGACGATCTCGTCGCGCTGTACGACGAGAGCGAGAACAAGTCAGGACTGCTCGTGTTCCGCTCCACGGGCTCGAGCTTCAGCCCAGCTGAGAAGTGGTGGGACGGTGAGGACTACGCGTGGAACCGCGCGCGGAGCATCGTCGCCGGGAACTTCTCAGGGAACGGCCCCGACGGCGTCATGGTCGCGTACCAGTACGACAACCTTCAGATGCGCGTCCACTATTTCGAGTCGACGGGATCGGCCTTCACGTTCGGCGGCACCCAGGGCGCCTACGACTCCGGGCCGGCGAAGTTCGATCTCTCGCTCGCGCGCTTTGCGGTCGGGCACTTCACACGCACCGGAGGTGCGCAGCAGATCGCGGCGCTCTATCAAGCGCCCAACGCGAAGGCGCGGATGTTCGTGTTCGATCCCAACCCGAAGGGCCTCGCCCTCATCGACAACGTGTACGAAACGAACGAGGGCGAGTACGACCTCGGCCGCGCGTCGATCGGCGCCGCGGACGTGACGAGCGATGGAAAGGACGATCTCGTCGCGGTGTACGGCGACGCCGACGGGAGCGCGAACGTGCAGGTCTTCGACTCGGGCAATTCCTTCCGGCCGGCGAGTGGCTTCGGGGGCTGGGCCTCGCTACCCGCGGGCTCCGGGTGCGCCGGAGCGACGGCCGTGCTCCTTGGCGATTGGAACGGCGACCGCAGGGTGGACGTGGACGCCATTGCCCCGGCCGACGGGGTTCTCTTCCACAGCAATGTCCTGCGGAACACCGGCGGCGCGTTCAAGGTCACGTCCACGCCCGAGGAGATTTTGTGCCCGCGGTGGCCGCTGACCGGAATGCCGCTCGGCGGCGGCTCCGTTTCAAAGCGACCGCTCTACGTGAAGATCGACAACAACCCGCACGCGCGCCCGCACTACGGGATCACCAAGGCCGATCAGGTCTACGAATGGCTCGTCGAAGGTCTGACGACGCGCCTCGCCGCGGTGTACCAATCCAAGGACCCCAACGTCCTCGGGTCCGTGAGGAGTGCGCGCATGACCGACACGCCGATCATCCCGAGCCTCGGCGGCGCGTTCGTGTATTCGGGCGGCGGACCCGAGGAGCTCATGCGGATCCACTACGACGCCTTCGTAAGCTATCGGTACATAGACCTCGCGCCCTCGTACGGATGGGGGTATCGCGTCGGATTCCGCGACGCGCCCTACAACTACTTCACGACCTACGCGAATCTCCGCGATGCCCTCGCAGCGGCGCCGGACGGGGACCAGCCGGTGAGCATCCCAGCATGGGACTTCCTTCCGCCGTCGGCGACCGATCCGCTCGCGGGTGGCTTCGCCGGGAGCGTCGAAGCGACCGCGATCACCGTGCCCTACCGCCCGGGTTTCGCGGTCGCCTATCGCTACGACCCTGCTTCGCGCAGCTATGCGCGTTTCCAGGACGGTGTTCGTGAGGTCGACGGCGAAACACGCGAGGCGGTCGCCGCGAAAAACATCGTCGTCGTCCAGACGGAGGTCCACTTCACGACCGAATTCGGGCTCGATCCCGCCGGCAATCCCAAGCTCGACATGACGCTCGTCGGGACGGGAAGTGGTTCAGTGTTCCGCGATGGCAACCGCCAGGACGTGACCTGGACGCGGCCCGACATCTTCGACGTCTTCACGCTCCGCAACGCGAGCGGTGAAGCTGTCCGGCTGGAACCCGGTCAGACCTGGATCCATATCGTCCCCGCGGACTGGACGATCCCGAGCCAATAACGGCCGGTCACCATTCCCACCGCTGCCGCCTCACGAAGATCGCCCAGCCCGCAAGGATCCAGAGCGCGATGGGCACGAGTGCGCCGGCGCTCGTGAGCGCGCCGAGGCCCAGAAGCGCGGCGCGGTCGTTGCCGGTGTAGCCGCCGGACGCCGCGAGCATCTCGATCCCGTCGAAGAGTGCCAGGAGACCGAGGCCGAGCGTGAACACCGAGATCACGGCGAAGAGGACCACGCGACGCACGAACATCACCCAAGAATCGTCGCACGGAGCGACGGCTTTCGCCGCCGCCCCGCGCGCTGCTCCTAAGGGATTGCGAGGATCGCGATGACCTGCTGCTGGTAGTGCGCGTGGTTCGTGCCGTCGTCGTACGTCGTCACGGAGGTCGTGTAGCTCTTTCCGCCGGCGGAGGCGATGCCGAAGTAGTCGCCGATAAAGGTGTTGAGGCACGTGGGGCACGAGGTGTGGGGCGAGTGCAGCTGCGGGTCCCACGTGTGCTGCGTGAGCCGGACGTTGTGACCCTTCGGCGCGAGCGTGGGCGTGTAGAACTGGATGCTCGCGTTGACGCAGTAGTTGGTCGCGCCGTACGGCGGTAGAGCGCCGCCGTAGTTGGCGTTCGCGGTGTCGAGCGCGATACCCGCTGCGGCCGCCTCCGCGGTCCCGGCCGCGGGACAGGCGAGGCGGCGGTCGTAGAACGCGACGCTGACGGTGCCGTTCGCGGCGACGTCCAGGTTCGGCTGGAACTCGTCGACCGCACTGGCGTTGTCGTTGACCTGGATCGGTGAGGTCCAGGTGGCGCCGTCGTCATATGACGCCGCGAGGAGGATGCTGACGACACCGGCGCTGTAGTCCTGCCACGTCACGTACAACGGGTAGCGAGAGCCCACCTTCTTGATCCCGACCGCGAAGCTCTCCTCGATGCCGTCGCGCAACGTGGTGTTGGCGTACACGAGCGGCGGCGCCGAAATCGTGTCGGTGATGAGGGTGCTCGTCCAGGTGAGGCCGCCGTCCTTGGATTTGTCTAGGAAGAGAACGTCGCAGCAGTAGCCCTTCTTCGGCATCGTCGTGATGAGACTCGTGTACAGAACGCCGTCCGGCGTGATGTGGGGGAGCAGATACGTCGAGCCCTGAGGCGTGCCGCCAACCTCAGGTAACGAGATCGGCGCGGACCAATCGGTGTGCGTTCCGTCGGGACGCGCCTGCGCGATCGAAACGAGCGGATGCGCCGTCGCCGGTCCGGTGAAGACGACCCACATCGCGTAGATGCGGTCGTGGAAGGGGCTGTCGGGATTCGTGTCGATCGCGATCCACTGCTTGTCGGGCTCGCGCCCCTGCGCGGGGTACGGCGCGACGATGTCGGGCTTCCCGTTGTGAGTCGTGATCCACCCCGTCGCGGTCGTCGAGCCGTGCGGCCGGACCGACACCGAGATCACCTCGGCCGGCTGCGATGGGTTCGGCTCGCGGTTCTTGTTTATCTGAAAGTTGTGGGAGTCGCCGTCGTAGAAGAACTGATAGGGGAGCAGCAACGAGTAGAAGTTGCCCCAGCGGTCGAACGCCCCGACCGGGTCGGTGTTGTCGGTCCAGCCTTCATACCCCGGCACGTGGCCCTGAACGGGCCAGGTCACTCCGCCATCCATCGACTCGTAGAACCCAACAAGGTGGTTGTACCCCTCCGCGGTGACGAACCACTTGGACTGACCGATGAGATGGTTGGGATTCGTCGGATCGATGCGGATGTCGGACTCGGAATGGTCCTTCACCAGCATCGGGTTCGCGGCTGGATACCCCGGGTTGCTGCCGGCCTGGGTGGGATAGCGGCCGGGATTCTCGCCGGTGTTCGCGCCGGTGCAGGTCGTCATGCCGTCGTAGCCGTTCGCCGGCGCGAGGCTCGTGAAGTACGGGACCTCCGGCGTGTAGCAGCTGGTTTTCTGGGTCGTCGCGAGGACATTCGTGACCGCGTATCTCGCGGCGCTGTTCGCGTAGCGGCTGTCGGTCTGGGTGCCTTGCGGCACGTTGCCGATGCCGGGCGACGCGGTGCTCGCCGGGACCGCGGCGAGCGCGAGGATCGCAACGATCGCGAGGGTCGTGAGCGTGGTTCGCCGGAGCATCAGATCCTCCCCGAATATGGAGCTGCACAGCTCCCCATCCCGGCTGAGCATCGTAGCCTTTGCACGTGCGCGTTCGTCGGCGGGCCGCGGCGATCGTGTTCATCGGCCTCGTGCTACTTGGATTGCCGACGGGAATGCTCGGCATCGCCTGGCCGTCGATGCGGGTCTCGCTCGACGCTCCCTTCGCCGGGCTCGGCCTTCTCGTCGCCGCGATGACCGTCGCGCAGTTCGCCGCCAGTGCCGCGAGCGGTCTCCTTCGCGAGCGTCTCGGCACGATCGCGCTCCTCCTGACCTCTGTCGCCGCGGCGGCCGGAGGTCTCGCCATCTTCGCCATCGCGAGCGGCTGGTGGGCCACGATCCTCGCATCGGCGGTGCTCGGCTCCGGCCTCGGGCTCCTCGACGCCGCGGTGAACACCGAAGCGGCGCTTCGCGGCGACCTCCGTTTCATGGGTGGGCTGCATGGCGCGTGGGCGATCGGCGCTTCGCTGGGTCCGCCGCTTGTCGGGGCCACCCTCGTCGCGAGCGATTCGTGGCGCCCGGCATACGTCGCCGCCGCCGGGGCATTCGCACTGCTGGGCCTCGCCACGTACGCGGTCCGCGCCGATCTTGCCGACGCGCCCGAGCTCGAGGCCGCACCGAGCGGCGAGCGGAGCATCGGGCGGACCGTGGTGCTTGGCTGTGCGCTGATGTTTGTGTATGTGGGAGTGGAGCTCGGCGCCGGGCAGTGGACGTACACGCGGTTCACGGTGGACGCTTCGCTGAGCGACGGCCTCGCCGGACTCGCCGTCTTCCTGTACTGGTCGGCGCTCGCCGCGGGCCGCGTCGCGCTGGCTGTCTTTGGCGACCGCGTCGCGCCCGCGCGCCTCTTCGACATCAGCGTCTTCGGCGCCCTGGCGAGCGCCTTCGGATTTTCGGTCCTGCCTCCGCCGGCCGCGGCTCTGGTCGCGCTGCCGTGCCTCGGCGCGACGCTCTCGGTCTTCGTGCCCGTCCTTCTCTATCTCACGCCGCGACGGATCGGGAGCGCGGCGTCGCCGCGGGCCATCGGCTATCAGGTGGCTGCTGGGATGATCGGCGGCGCGTCGCTTCCAGCGGCCGTCGGTCTCCTCATGCAGGCGATCGACGTCGCCGTGCTCGGGCCGTGCCTCGTCACGATGGCCGCTCTCCTCGCGGGACTGCACGTCGCGTCGACGCGATCGCTGCGCTCGCGGGGCTACGCGCGCCAGCTCTTCAGGTAGAGCGACTCCGCGATCCCGGGACGAACGAATCCGGCGAGGTCGCCAACGTGCGCGTATCCATGACCTTCGTAGAACGACCGCGCGCGCCGGTTCGTCCTCGTGACGAGGAGGACCAGGTGCCGGCAGCGCAACGCGCGCGCCTCACGCTCGGCGCGGGCGAGGAGCGCCGCGCCAAGTCCGCGCGATTGGTGCGTCTCGGCCACGAGGAGGAGCCGCAGGTACGCCGCCCGATCGAGCGCGCGAGTGACCGTCACCCACGCGAATCCGACGACCGCATCGCCCTCCATCGCGACGAGAAGGACGTCTCGTTCGCGCAACGCCTCCGCGAGACTCGCCTTCGCGCCGCGCGCCGTCACGCGGTAGCGGCGCAGGAGCGGCGAGTCCGCCATGAGGCGGGCCGTCGGACGGAGGTGCTCCGTCCTGGCGCGGACGATCCTCGTCATCGCCGCTGCGGGTCGAGCGCGTCGCGAAGTCCGTCGCCCAGGAGGTTGAAGCCGAGCACGGCGATCATGATCGCCAGACCCGGAAAGATCGCGAGATGCGTGGCGAACTCGAGGTACTGCCGGCCCTCGTTCAGCATGACTCCCCACGACGGCGCCGGCGGCTGCGCCGAGAGACCCAGGAATGAGAGCGCGCCCTCGGTGAGGACCGCCCACGACAGAGCGAGGCTCACCTGCACGATGAGCGTCGAAAGAAGGTTGGGCACGATGTGCCGGACGACGATGCGGGCCTGGGTTGCTCCGATCGCGCGCGCGGCCTCCACGAAGTCGCGCGCCTTGAGCGCGAGGACCGGTCCGCGCACCACGCGCATGAAGATCGGCGTGTAGACGACCGCGATCGCGATGATTACGTTCCGCGGATCCGGCCCGAGCGCGGCGACGATCCCGAGCGCCAGGAGGATCGCCGGAAACGCGAAGAACACGTCCATCACGCGACCGATCACGAGATCGGCGATCCCGCCAAGATAGCCCGACACGAGCCCGAGAACGCCGCCGACCGCAGTGGCGACGGCTACCGAGAACACCGCGACCTGCATCGAGAGGCGCGCGCCGAAGAGCACGCGGCTGAAGAGGTCGCGCCCCAGCGCGTCGGTCCCGAACGGGAATGCCGCGCTCGGTGCGGCGAGGCGGTCCGATGAGAGCTGCAACGGATCGCGGAGCGGCAGGAACCCCACGCCGAGCGCGATCGCGGCGTACGCCGCGACCATGACGAGGCCGGCGAGCGCGATGGGCTCGCGCGCGATCGCGGCGAGCACGCCGGTCCGGCCGAGACCGAACGCCGCGGGCGCGTTACGCGAGGCGGATTCGGGGATCCAGGTAGCCATACAGAAGGTCCACGACGATGTTGAGCGCCACGAAGAGGATCGCGATCGCAAGGACTCCGCCCTGAACGAGCGCGTAGTCGCGTTGCACGATGGCGGTGAGGAGCATGCGGCCGACGCCCGGGACGGAGAAGATCTCCTCGACGACGACCGCGCCACCGAGGAGCTGGCCGACCTGGATCCCGAGCAGCGTCACGACCACGATGAGTCCGTTCTTGAGCACGTGACGCCGCAGCACGAGGGCCGGGCGCAAGCCCTTTGCCCGCGCGGTACGGACGTAATCGGCGCTGAGCACGTCGAG
>Ga0184608_10000417_pt1 | contig 11257 bp, 10 predicted proteins | sample PLM1_30_coex_FD_133010 | JGI IMG/M metagenome (GOLD analysis project Ga0184608, IMG submission 133010) | Groundwater sediment microbial communities from an aquifer in East River, Colorado, USA - PLM1_30_coex | ecosystem: Environmental > Terrestrial > Soil > Riparian zone | place: USA: East...
ACTCGCAGATCCACGCCGTGATCCACCCGGAGGGCCTCGTGCACGCGCTCGCGGAGTTCCGGGACGGGTCGATGACCGCTCAGTTCGCGGTCCCCGACATGCGGCTGCCGATCCAACTCGCGCTCGCGTGGCCCGAGCGGCTCCCCACCGGCGTCGGCCCCGTTCCGCTCGCCGACAGCCGTCTCACGTTCGAACCCGTCGACCGCGAGGCGTTCCCGGCCATCGACCTTTCCTACCGGGTCGGCGAGCTCGCTCTGACCTTCCCCGCGGTCATGAGCGCGGCCAACGAGGTCGCGGTCATGGCCTTCCTCGAGGGCAAGATCCCGCTCACGCGCATCGTCGAGGTCGTCACGACCGTCGTCGATGAGCACGAGCCGCCCTCGAGCGTGGTCTCGGTGGTGAACCTCGAGCGGGCCGATGGCTGGGCCCGCCGACGTGCCGCCGAGATCATCGAGGCTCGCTAGGACGTATCGCCGTGGCGGCTCTCGGCATCGGTGCCTTCATCGTCGCTCTGATCCTCGTGATCGTGATCCACGAGGCCGCCCACTTCGCGGTGGCGCGAGCCTTCGGGATCAAGGTGACCGAGTTCTTCGTCGGCTTCGGTCCCAAGCTCTGGTCGCGGATGCGCGGCGAGACCGAGGTCGGCGTGAAGGCGATCGTGGCCGGCGGCTACGTGAAGATCGCCGGGATGAACCCGTACGAGACGATCGCGCCCGAGGACTATCCGAGGACGTTCGGCGCCAAGCCCATCTGGCAGCGCGCGCTGGTGATCCTCGCCGGTCCGGCGACCCACTTCGTCCTGGCGTTCGTGTGCTTCGCGCTCTGGCTGGGGTTCGTGGGAGAGCCGGTGGCGAAGGGGACCGTGATCGACGAGGTCGCCCCACGACTGGAGGGCGTCGAATCGCCGGCTGCGGCCGCCGGGCTCCAGCCCGGTGATGTGGTCGTCGCGGTCGACGGCATCCGCGACCCCTCGACGGATGAACTGGTTCGCTACACGACGGCGCACGTCGGCGAGCCCATCACGTTCACGATCCTGCGCGACGGCTCCACGTTGCGACTGGAGCCGGTGCCCGTGATCTCGGAAGGGGTGGACGGCGAGCAGATCGGCCGGATCGGCGTCCTCGTACGGCCCGAACGCATCGTTCGCGACACGGAGGGTGTGTTCGGCTCGGTGACCGGCGCGGCCGACCTCGTCGGGGACAACCTCGTCGGAACGGTGCGCGGCGTCGGGCGGATCTTCGGACCAGAGGGGATCGGGCGTCTCGCGACCCTGGTGTTCACCGACGCCCCGCGACAGGATGAGGATCCGGCCAGCGTGGTCGGCGTGGGCCGGGTGGCGGGCAGCCTGGCATCACGCGATCAGTTCGGAGACCTGCTTCTCCTGTTCGGCGTCGTGAACGTGTTCGTCGGTCTGCTGAACCTCCTCCCGCTGCCGCCGTTCGATGGCGGGCACCTGACACTCCTCGCCATCGAGAAGATCCGGGGCCGCCCGGTCGACATGCGCAGGGTGATCCCGGTCTCGGCCGCGGTCGCCGCTTTCTTCATCATCTTCACGGTCGCCGTCGTGTACGTGGACCTCGTGAAGCCTCCCGTCTAGGACGTTCCTGAGGTGTTCGCGCTCGGGTATCCGAACCTGGCACGGCGGCGCCACGATTTCTCAACACCCTTGCCGAAAGGCCGCGATGCCCGGCGGCTACGATGGGCCGGTGACCGAGCAGACCGTGCTGGTCGTGGACGATGAGGCGGCGATCGCGGAGGCTGTCCGCGCCCGCCTGTCGAGCGAGGGCTTCCGCGTCCTGGTCGCGGGCGACGGCCCGCAGGCGTTGGAGCTCGCCGGCGCCGAGCACCCGGACCTGGTCGTGCTCGACCTGATGCTCCCGGGGATGGACGGTCTCGAGGTGTGTCGGCGACTCCAGGCCGGGCGCTGGGTGCCGGTCCTGATGCTCACGGCGCGGACCGAGGAGGCCGACAAGGTGGCCGGGTTCGCCGTCGGCGCCGACGACTACCTGACGAAGCCGTTCAGCCTGCGCGAGCTCACGGTGCGGGTCAGGGCGATCCTCCGGCGCGTCGAGCGCATCGCCTCGCCCCCCTCGACCGAACCGATCGACTTCGCCGGCCTGTCCGTCGACCCCTCGAAGCGCAAGGTCAGCGTGGACGGCGCGGAGGTGCAGCTCACCCCGCTCGAGTTCGAGATCCTGCTGGCGCTCGCCCGGGAACCGGGCGTGGTCCTGACGCGCGAGCAGCTGATGGACCGCGTCTGGGGGTACCGCGACTACGCGGGGGGCCGCGTCGTCGACTCGCACGTCGCTCGGATCCGTCGAAAGCTAGGCGAGGACGGGGCCGAGCCGCGGTTCGTCCGGACCGTCCACGGCGTGGGTTACGCGTTCGGGGACGAGTGAGCCCGGCGTGACGCTGCTCCAGCGTTTGCCGACGATCCGGTCGAAGCTCGGCTCCGTGATCGTGTTCGCCGTCGGGACGACCCTGCTGCTCGTCTACCTGATCCTGGGCGTCGGGTTCGAGGTGTTCACGATCGGCGGTCACTGGTGGGAGCTCCTGCTCGCGGGGGCGCTGGGCGCGGGGATCGCGCTGGTGATCGCACGGTGGGTGGCGCGCGGGATGACACAGCCGCTCCGAGACATGGCCCAGGCGGCCCGTCGGATGGAGACCGGCGATTACTCCCAACGGGTCGTCACGGATTCGCGCGACGAGGTCGGCAGGCTCGCCGAGGCCTTCAACCGGATGAGCGAGGAGCTCGAGGGTCTCGAGCTCCTTCGGCGCGAGCTCGTCGCGAACGTCTCGCACGAGCTGAAGACGCCGATCTCGGCGTTGCGCGCGCACCTGGAGAACCTCCTCGACGGCGTCGAACAGCCCGACCGGGAGACGCTGCAGATCATGCTCGTCCAGTCCGAGCGTCTGGGACGGCTCGTGGACCAGCTCCTCGATCTCTCCCGGCTCGAGTCCGGCGACGTGCCGCTCGAGCGCGAGCGGGTGGAGCTCGCTCCACTGGTGTCACAGGTGTTCTCCGAGATCCAGGTCGCCCGCCCCGAACCGGGGGTGACGCTCGCCGACGATCTGCCGGGCGACCTCCCACCCGTCTTCGCCGACCGTGAACGCGTGCACCAGGTGCTGTTCAACCTGCTCGACAATGCGGTGCGGTTCACGCCGACGGGTGGTCGCGTCACCGTGACCGCTTCGCGCCACAACGGGTCGGTCGACGTGGCCGTTGCCGACACGGGCCCCGGCATCTCGTCAGAAGATCTGTCGCGGGTGTTCGAGCGCTTCTACCGCGTCGACCACTCGCGGTCGCGTGACGACGGCGGAACGGGGATCGGGCTCGCGATCGCCAGATCGGTGGTCGAGGCGCACGGAGGGCGGATCTGGGCGGACAGCGAGCCCGGCCGAGGGAGCACCTTCACGTTCGAGCTGCCGATAGCTCCCGGGGCCGGGCCAGCGAGCGGTAGCCTCCCCGAGAACAGGACAAGGAGGACCGAGTGAGATCCGTCACCACGTCCGTCGAAGTCGCCGCGCCGGAGCGGTACGCGTACCTCGACCTCACCGAGGAGCTCGAACGCGCGATCAAGGACTCGGGGGTCACCGACGGTTCCGCCGTCGTCTTCTGCGCCCACACGACGTGCGCGCTCATCATCAACGAATGGGAGGACGGAGCCCTCGAGGACTTCCGCACTCGCATGCTCCACCTCGTCCCGGACGACCTGTACTATGCGCACGACGACCTGGCGCGCCGAACGCAGAACCTCGACGAGTCGCACGAGCGACGCAACGGGCCCGCCCACGTCAAGGCGATGCTCCTGTCGGCCTCGTCGCACGCGATCCCGGTGGCGGACGGAGCTCCGATGCTCGGACGCTGGCAGCGGCTCATCCTGTTCGAGATGGACGAGCCCAAGGATCGCCAGGTCGTGTTCCACGTGTTCGGCGGGTAGCCGGACGGGGGTGCGGGGGCTCGAGGAGCGAGCGCGAACGCGCGAGCGGTAGCCCCCCGAAGGGAATGGGACACTGGAGCCGTGCTGACCGAACGCCGGAAGACCCGCCAGGTCCGGGTGGGCGACGTGACCATCGGCGGGGACGCCCCGATCCGGGTGCAGTCGATGACCACGACGAAGACCGCGGACGTCAACGCGACGTTGCAGCAGATCGCCTCGTTGGTGGCCGCCGGCGTCGACATCGTCCGCGTGGCCGTTCCGCACTGGGACGACGCCGAGGCGCTCGCGGCGATCGCCTCCAAGTCGACCGTTCCGGTGGTGGCCGACATCCACTTCCAATGGAAGTACGCGATGGCGGCGCTCGAAGCCGGGATCCAGGGGCTGCGGATCAACCCGGGGAACATCAAGTACCAGGACAAGGTGCGCCTGATCGCGCGCGAGGCGAAGGCTCGAAGCGTGCCGATCCGGATCGGTGTGAACGCGGGTTCGCTCGAGAAGGACCTGCTCGCCAAGCATGGTGCACCGACGCCGGCCGCGCTCGTCGAGAGCGCGCTCTCCGAGGCTCGGATCCTCGAGGACGAGGACTTCTTCGACATCAAGATCTCGGTGAAGCACTCGAACCCCGGCGTCATGATCGAGGCCTATCGGATGCTCGCGGACGCGTGCGACTACCCGCTCCACCTCGGCGTCACCGAGGCTGGTCCGATGCCTGCAGGTGGGGTCAAGAGCGCCGTCGGCATCGGAACGCTGCTGTCCGAGGGGATCGGCGACACGATCCGCGTCTCGCTCACGGACGATCCCGTCGAGGAGGTCAAGGTCGGTACGTGGATCCTGCAATCGCTCGGCATGCGCAAACGAGGGCTGGATCTGGTGGCGTGTCCTTCCTGCGGACGTGCCGAGGTCGACGTCCTCGGGCTCACCAAACAGGTGCAGGAGGCGATCGAGCGGGAAGGCCTGAAGGTTCCGATCCGCGTCGCGGTGATGGGCTGCGTGGTGAACGGCCCCGGCGAGGCTCGCGAGGCGGACCTCGGCATCGCCGCGGGCAAGGGCCAGGGGTTCCTCGTCGTCAAGGGCGAGGTGATCGACAAGATCCCCGAGGACCGGTTCGTCGAGCGTGTCATAGAAGAGGCCAGGAAGATCGCGGCCGAGGGCGAGGCTGCTCCTTCCGGGTAAACCGCTCCGGAGGCGAGAGGCACGCTCGCTGTCCTGGGTGCGCTCGAGCTCGGGTGCCCTACCCGACGAGCGACAGGAAGTTCCGGACGATCTTCGGGCCCTCCGGTGTCAGGATCGACTCCGGATGGAACTGCACGCCGAACCGAGGCAGCCTGCGATGCTGTGCGGCCATCACGAGCTCGTCGTCGCTCCACGCGGTCAGCTCGAGCTCGGCAGGCAGACCCTCGCGGGTCACGACCAACGAGTGGTAGCGGCCGGCCTCGAACGGGTTCGGAACGTCGGACAGGATCCCGCGGCCGTCGTGATGGACGAGGGACGCCTTCCCGTGGACCGGGGTCACGCGCCCGACGCGGGCGCCGGCGACGATCCCCATCGCCTGGTGGCCGAGGCACACGCCGAGCACCGGCGTCCCCTCCGGCAGGATCCGCAGGAGCTCCGTGAAGCACCCAGCATCCTCCGGCCTCCCCGGTCCGGGCGAGAGCACCACGGCTGCCGGCTCCCGCGCGACGAGCGCCTCGGCCGGCTCGGCGTCGCTCTTCACGACCTCGGTCGTCGCTCCCAGGGTCTCGATCAGCTGCACGAGGTTGTAGGTGAACGAGTCGTAGTGGTCGACGACGAGGATCACGGGCCCTCCTCGGCGCCATAGGCCTCCGCGTCCAAGATCGCGGGCAGGAGCGCCGCGGCCTTCGCGTTCGTCTCGGCGAGCTCGACGTCGGGGTCGGAGTCCGCGACGACGCCGGCGCCGGTCTGCACGTACGCGGTCGCGTCGGCGACCACCGCCGTGCGGATCGTGATGCAGAAATCGAGGTCCCCGGCGAACGTGCAGTAGCCGACCGCACCCGCATACGGTCCGCGTGCGGTGGGCTCGAGCTCGGCGATCAGCTCCATCGCCCGGCGTTTCGGCGCGCCCGTCACGGTTCCCGCCGGGAACGTGACGGCGAGCGCGTCCAGCGGATGCTCGCCCTCGGCGAGCTCGCCCTCGACCGTGCTGACGATGTGCATGACCTTCGAGAAGCGTTCGACCGACATGAGCTCGCTCGCCCTGACCGTCCCGGGCGTGCACACGCGGCCCAGGTCGTTGCGGGCCAGGTCGACGAGCATGGCGTGCTCGGCGCGCTCCTTGGGGTCGGCGAGGAGCTCGTGCTCGTACAGACGGTCGCGGAGCTCGGTCTCCCCGCGTGGGCGCGTCCCCGCGATCGGGCGGCTCGTCACCGTTCGCCCCTCGACGCGGACCAGCGGCTCGGGCGACGAGCCGGCGAGCTCGAGGCCGAGCATCCGGACGAAGAACATGTACGGAGCCGGGTTCGTGACGCGGAGGCGCCGGTAGACGGGGAACCCGCCGCCCGAGCAGGCGAAGCCGACCCGCCGCGAGGGGACACCCTGGTAGATGTCGCCCGCCACGATGTGCTCCTTCATCGTCCGAACGATCTCGCGGTAGCGGTCGTCCGGCATGTTGGGCTCGCCGAGGGAGTCCGCGTACGCCGTCGCCGGCCCGGGCAACGGGTCGGGCGCCGGGGCGCTCGGGGACGACAGCCGCGCGGCGAGGCCCTCCAACGCGTCCGCGCCCTCGTCGTAAGCGCCGGGGCGGACGTGGGCGACGAGGAGCATGCGCTGCCGCCAGTGATCGAACACGACGGCCCGGTCCACCAGCATCAGCGCGATCGGGGGACCCATGGTGTCGCCGCCGGGGAAGGGGTGTCCGTCGAGGAGCGCCGCCGCCTCATAGGACAGGAAGCCCATCAGCCCGCCGGTGAGCGAGGGCAGGCCGTCGACCCGGGGCGCTCGGAGCGAGCGAGCAAGGGCGACGAGGTCTGCACGGGCGTCACCGCTGCCCGGCGTCTCGAGCGTCAGTCGCTCGGTGGCGTCCTGCACCCGGACGCCGTCCCGATCGAGCACGATGATCGCCGCGGGGTCGCCCGCGACGAACGAGTACCGCCCCCAGCGCTCGGAGCGCTCGACGCTCTCGAGCAGCAGGCCCGGTCCGTCACCGGCGAGCGCCGGGAAGACGCCGACCGGGGTCGAGACGTCGGCGAGCAGCTCGGTCCAGACGGGTGCAAGCGCGAACCCCTCAGCTTCCCGCTCGAACGTGTCTCGATCGGGGCGAACCCTCACGCGGTCTCCTTCGCCGGACGCCGGCATCCGTTCGCGAGAGCCGTACCCTACCCGGACCCGCCGAGCCGGCATGGGCGGTGACCGGGGCGTCCGCCGCGGTCGACTGGTCTGGGGGCGTGGGGTAGGGTGTTGCGCCATCGAACAAGGGGGGGAGCCCGCGATGCGAACGTCGCGTAGGCTGCTTGCCGTCCTGACCGGCTTGGTCGCCGGCGCGGGGTTGCTGCTCGTCGCTCCGGCGGCGGCGGAACGGCAAGCCCGACCGCACGCGCGGACGGCGGCGCGAGCGATCGTGCACGGTCGGGATGCGGGAGTCTCGCAGAGCGATCCCACGTCGTTCGGCGTGTTCTCGCAGCGGTCCCGACCGGCCTACTCGATGAAGGCCGAGCCGTCGGGTTCGAGCGCGCGGACACCGGCGTTCGTATCGGGATTCAACGGGCTTACCGATCCCTTCTCGGAACCATCGGACACGACGGGCGCTCTCGGTGACAGCTTCTTCGTCGCGGCCGTCAACACGCAGGTGGCCGTGTACGACCGGACCGGGATCCAGGTCGTCGCGCCGATCCAGCTCGATACGCTGCACCCGGATTCCGTGGGAGGGTTCGCGTTCGATCCCAAGGTCATCTACGATCAGTACAACGCCACGTTCCTCGTCGTGTACCTCGTCCAGGATGACTCGCCTCGGCAGTCCCTGATCGTCACGGTCGCGATCCCGAACGCAACCGCGAACACCACCAGCACGTGGTGCCCGACTTCCTTCTTCGGCGACCAGGTGCCGAGTGCTCCCAGCCTGTGGGCCGACTATCCCTCGGTTGGCTACAACGACACGCGGGTCACGATCTCGACGAACCAGTTCACGTTCCCGACCGCCACCGCCAGGTTCCGCTACTCGCAGGTCCTGACCATCGATAGCACCGACCTGTACGACTGCAGTACGACGGCTACCCCGACCGTCTTCGCCGGCACGAAGACGCGGGACGCGAACGGCTTCCAGTCCTTCACCATCCAGCCCGCGCAGACCGTAGGATCGTCGTCGGGCGCACAACTCTTGATCTCGTTCGAGCCCATCAACGGCAAGTTCGACTACCTGGTGCTGTGGCGGATCAAGCCGACGGCGACGGGCTTCACGCTCAAGAAGGCTTGCTGCGGGTCCACGGGGAGAGTGTCGGTCCCACCGCTGGGATCGCAAGGCGGCGGCGGGGTGAACAACCCAGACTTCTGGTGGGACGCTGGAGACTTCCGTCTGATCAACGCGTTCTACGACGCCGACCGCAACGAGTTGTTCGCCGCGCACACGGTGTTCAAGAACTTCAAGCCGGACGTCCTGACGGGTTCGTATCCGGAGGCGGCGGTGCAGTGGTACGAGGTCAACCCGAAGAGCAACCTCGGGAACTCCGTTCTCGCCCGCAAGGGCGTGATCGGCTCGACCGAGGTCGACGTCGGGTGGCCGACCGTGGCGACCGACTCCAGCGGGACGCTGTTCGTGACGTACAGCCGGGCGAGCGATCCGCACGACGAGTTCCTCTCGGCCTGGGTCGCCACGATCCCGTCGAACTCGACGGCCGATACCCAGCTTCTCCTCCAGGCGGGATCGGCGACGTACGACGCGAGCAACGGGCCCGAACGCTGGGGCGATTACGCCGCCATCAACCGCGACCCGCTGGACGGTCAGGCCCTCGCGACGTTCAATCAGTACGCGTCGTCCTCGACCCAGTGGCAGCAGTTCATCAGCGTCGTCACCGATAACTAGGGGCCGAGCGCGACCGGTATCCTGAGCCTCCATGAGGCTCTCGGCTCTGTTCGCGCCCACCCTGCGCGACGATCCCGCCGACGCGGAGATCGCCTCGCATCGTCTGCTGTTGCGCGCGGCGTTCATCCGCCAGGTGGCTGCGGGCGTCTACACGACCCTGCCGCTGGGTCTGCGTTCGATCCGCCGGATCGAACGGATCGTCCGCGAGGAGATGAACGCATCGGGGGCGCAGGAGTTCCGGATGCCGATCCTGCTGCCCGCCGAGCCGTGGAAGGCCACCGGTCGCTGGGATCTGTACGGGGATACGCTCTTCCGGTTGAGGGACCGGCACGAGCGCGAGATGCTCCTCGGACCGACGCAGGAAGAGGTCGTCACGGAGCTCGTCGCGGCCGACCTGCCGTCCTACCGCGATCTGCCCGTCAACCTCTACCAGATCGAATGGAAGTACCGAGACGAGTTCCGCCCGCGTTTCGGGCTTCTGCGCGGGCGCGAGTTCCTGATGAAGGACGCCTACACGTTCGATCGTGACGAGGAAGGCATGGCGCGCTCGTACGACACGATGCTGCAGGCCTACCGGAGGGTCTTCGACCGATGCGGGCTCTCGTACGTCGTCGTGGAGGCCGAGCCCGGGCAGATCGGCGGTGGCGTCAACCACGAGTTCATGGCGCGGGCCGACGTGGGGGAGGACCTGTTCGTCGAGTGCGTCAACGGCGACTACCTCGCGGACTGGAAGGCGGCGACCCCTCGACCGCCCGAACCTGCGTCGGTCGACGGGTCGGCGCCGCTCGAGAAGGTCCACACGCCGGACGCGGCGACGATCGACGCGGTCTCGAAGCTGCTCGGCGTGCCGCCCGAGCGGACGTTGAAGACCATGTTGTTCGACGCCGGAGGTGGGACGATCGCCGTCCTGCTGCCGGGTGACCGCGAGGTCGAGGAGGCGAAGGTCGAGCGCTTGATGTTCCCGACGCCGGTCCGCCGGTTCGAGGACGCCGACTTCGCCGCTCGAGGGTTCGCGAAGGGCTACGTGGGTCCGCAGGGTCTCGGCGAGGACGTGACGATCCTCGCGGACCCCTCGGTGCGAGGCGGGAGCGATTGGGTGACCGGCGCGAACGAGGCGGACCACCACGTCACCGGGGCGAACGTCGGGCGCGACTTCCGCGTCGACCGCTACGAAGACCTCGTCGCGCTCCGTGACGGCGACCGATGCCCCAACGACGGCGGTGAGCTCCGCGTGGGGCGCTCGATCGTCGTGGGCCACATCTACCAGCTCGGGACGAGGTACTCGACGCCGCTCGAGGCGACGTTCGTGGACGAGGACGGATCCGAGCGGCCGTACCAGATGGGGTGCCACGGCATCGGCATCTCGCGCATCCTCGCGGCCGCGGTCGAACAGTTCCACGACGACGGGGGGCTCCGGCTGCCGAGGTCGCTCGCACCGTTCGAGATCGTGGTGATCCTGGCGAACCGCGACGACGAGCGCGTGGTGGCGGAGGCCGAGCGCGTGTACGCGGAGCTGCTCCAGGCGGGCGTGGACGCTGCGGTCGACGACCGGGAGGCGACCGCCGGCGTGAAGTTCGCCGACGCCGACCTCATCGGCTACCCGGTCCAGGTCGTGATCGGCAAGCGCGGCGTCCAGGCGGGCACCGCCGACCTCAAGGTGCGCGCGACCGGGGAACGGTCGCAGGCGCCGCTCGCCGAGGCCGCCCGCGCGGCGGTGGACCTGCTCGCGACCGCGCCCTAGGCTGGCTCTCGTGGGCACACGCGAGCGCGCACGGTGAGGGCGCCGAACGCCCTCCGGGACTTCGTCAAGCTCCGGCCCGAGGTCGAGGCGGTCCTCCAGCACGTCGGGTTACGGACCTGGGACCTCCTGCTCGTCGACGCCACCGGCCTGTGGGTGCGTGACGAGTTCGAGGACGAGGAGGCGGCCGAGGCCGTCTGCCGCGAGCTGGGCATCCGTGTGCACCGGGGCTGGGAGGACCCACGCATCGTGCGGCGGATGGGTGCGAGGGACCACTGGAACACGCCCGACGGGCAACGCCGAGCCCTGTGAGGGACGCGCTCGAGCTTCGGAGCGATGCACGTCGGGTATACTGAGCAGCAGAAACGGAGCGGTTTCACCCGGAAGTGGGCTCGCGCCCACTTTTTCTTTCGAAGGGGTCGTTCGAGGTGCGCGAGAAGGAGGTCGGCGATCTGGTCCGGCCGGTCGTGGAGGACGCCGGGCTGGAGGTGTGGGAGATCTCGTTCGACCGGGAGGCCGGTCGCCGGATCCTGCGGGTGAAGGTCG
>Ga0184608_10000418_pt1 | contig 11240 bp, 11 predicted proteins | sample PLM1_30_coex_FD_133010 | JGI IMG/M metagenome (GOLD analysis project Ga0184608, IMG submission 133010) | Groundwater sediment microbial communities from an aquifer in East River, Colorado, USA - PLM1_30_coex | ecosystem: Environmental > Terrestrial > Soil > Riparian zone | place: USA: East...
CGGCCCGAGCTCCAGCGGCTTGAGTCCGGCGCGCTTCAACGCGTCGGCACCCGACATGCGCGTGTTCTCGAGGAAGGCCTCGCCCTCTCCCATCAGGACCAGCGCCGCGTGCGCGAGCGGCGCGAGATCACCGGAGGCGCCCACGCTTCCATGCATGGGGATCACCGGATGCACGCCGCGGTCGAGCATCTCGAGCAGCATCTCGGCGAGCTCGTGGCGGACGCCGGAGCGGCCGGCCGCGAGAGTGTTGGCGCGCAGGAGAAGGACCGCGCGGACGACGTCGACCGGCAGAGGATCGCCGACACCCGCCGCATGGCTTCGGATGAGATTGCGCTGGAGCGCCCGCAGGTCGCCGATCGGGATGCGGACCGTCGCGAGATCGCCGAAGCCGGTGTTCACGCCGTAGACAGGCGCGTCGCCCGCCGCGAGCTCCGCGACGAGCTTCGCGGACTCCGACATGCGACGCTCTGCCGCGCGGTCGAGCGCGACAGGCGTGTGGCGGCGGGCGACCGCGATGACGTCGGCGATGCTCAGATCCGTTCCGGTCAGGCGCAGCGTTGGCACGGAGAGCTACTCGGTCTCCTTCAGGTTCTCCCGGTACCAGGCGGAGAGATCGGCGTAGTGGTGCGCCGCTCCGCTCGTCCAGCGGTCATCCTCGGGACGGACCTCGCGGACGACGCGCGCGGGAACGCCGAGCACCAGCGAGCGCGCTGGGGCCGCGAAGCGCTCGGGGAGAACGGCGCCGGCGCCAACGATCGTGCGCTCGCCGACGGTGTTGGCGCCGACGAGGACCGCGGCGGAGCCGATCAACACGTTCCGCTCGACTATCGACGAATGGACGATCGCTCCGTGACCGATGGTGCACTCGGGCCCGATGATCGTCGGCTCGCCCGTGTCGGTGTGGATGGTGCAGTTGTCCTGCACGTTCGAGCGCTCGCCGATCTCGATGCGGTCCATGTCGCCCCGTAGCACCGAGCCGAACCAGACCGACGCGCCGGACCTCACCGTCACGTCCCCGATGAGCACGGCCGTCGGCGCGATGAACGCGTCGGGCGCCACCGTCGGTCGTTTCCCGCGGTAGCCGTAGAGCGGCACGGCTCCGTAGAGTAGGTGGCGCGATGAAGACCCGCGACCTCCGCGTCGAAGGCTACCGGCCGCTCATCCCGCCGGCGATCCTGCTCGACGAGCTCCCGCTCTCCGAGACCGGATCTCGGACCGTCGCGACCGCGCGCGAGGAGCTCGTGCGCATCCTCGATCGCGAAGACGATCGTCTCATCGTCATTGTCGGGCCGTGTTCGGTGCACGACGTCGAGGCCGCGACGGAGTACGCGCGTCGGCTCGCAGCGCTCGCGAAGGACGTCGCGGCGGATCTGCGGATCGTCATGCGTGTGTACTTCGAGAAGCCGCGGACGACCGTCGGTTGGAAGGGCCTCATCAACGATCCTGGTCTCGACGGTAGCTTCCGCATCAACGACGGCCTGCGGCTCGCGCGCCGTTTGCTGCTCGATCTCGCCGAGCTGGGGGTGCCGGCAGGCTGTGAGTTCCTCGATCCCGTTTCGCCGCAGTACACCTCGGATCTCGTGAGCTGGGGCGCGATCGGCGCGCGGACGACCGAGAGTCAGGTGCACCGCGAGCTCGCCTCGGGTCTGTCGATGCCCGTCGGATTCAAGAACGGCACCGGCGGCACCGTGCAGATAGCGATCGACGCGGTGAGGGCGACCGCCCACCCGCACAGCTTCATCGGTGTCACCGAGCAGGGCCTGGCGGCGTTCGTGAGCACGCGCGGAAATCCGTACGGGCACGTGATCTTGCGCGGCGGCGCGCGCGGTCCGAACTACGACAAAGCGAGCGTGCGCGGCGCGCTCGACGCGCTGCGCGACGCGGGCCTTCCCGAGAGGCTCATCGTCGATGCGAGCCACGGGAACAGCGAGCGGGATCACCTGCGGCAGCCCGCTGTAGCGGGTGAGATCGCGGCGCAGATCGCGGCCGGTGAGCGCGGCATCGCGGGCGTGATGGTCGAAAGCTTCCTCGTCGCGGGACGCCAGGAGCTCACGGATCCGGCGCGCCTCGTCTACGGACAGAGCATCACCGACGCGTGCATCGGGTGGGACGACACCGTGACTGTGCTACAGGGTCTGGCCACGGCGGCGCGCGAACGCCGTTCGCGGAGCGAGGGTCAGCGGCCTCGGGTCGCGTCCACCAAGCGGTAACCGAATCCTCGCGCGGTCTCGATCGCGACCTCGGTCACGATGGCGTCTTCCAGCTTCTTGCGCAGGCGGCCGACGTGCACGTCGACCAGGCGCGTGTCGCTGCCCGGCTCGTAGCCCCACACGCCTGTGAGCAGATCGTCCCGCGTGAACACGCGGCCGGGCTCACCGGCGAGCGTGCGAAGGAGCTTGAACTCCGTCGGTGTGAGCTGCACCTGCCGGTCCCCGGCAACGGCCTGGACGCTGCCGCTGTCGATCACGAACCGCCCGAAGCGCATCTGCTTCGCGCCAGCGCCATCGTGCGACATCTGTGCGCGGCGGAGCAGCGCCTCGATGCGCGCGAGCAGCTCGTCATTGTCGAACGGCTTGCCGATGTAATCGTCCGCGCCGACGCGCAGGCCGACGACCCGATCGGGCGGCTCCTTCTTGGCGCTGATGAACAGGATCGGGACGTCGGTGTTCCGGCGCAGCTCGAGGCAGAGGCTGATGCCGTCAAGGCTTGGCATCATCACGTCGAGCGTGACGACGTCCGGGTGGACGCGCTCGAAGGTCTCGACCGCCTGTCGCGAGTCGGTGACGACGTGCGTCGCGTAGCTCTCCTCGGCGAGGATGCTCGAGAGGAGCATCGCTATGTCCCGGTCGTCCTCGACGATCATCACGCGCGCCCCGGTGTGGGACGGGGACGTGGCGGCAGACGCACGCTGTTCGATCATCGTGACGGCCTGTATCGCATTTGCCGTGCCACATGTAACGACGCTCGACACGTCCGCACTCCGGTTTTGACGGTCCGTTGACCCTCGCGCCGCGGGCTTGGACCGACCTTAGAAGGAAGCGTTCACCGCTGTGAGCTTCTCCCGGGTCCAGCCGGCCGACGCGGCGACGTCCTCCGGCCACCCCGAAAAGAAGAGGCGGTCCGTCTCGTCCTCGATGGCCTGGCGGGCTTTTGCGCCCTTTTCGGTCGTGCGCGGCTGACCCCCTGTCGCGACGAGGCCGTCGCGCTGGAGCGACGCGAGCTCCCCCGCGACGTCGGCGGCCCGCTGGGAGGTGAGCTTCGCGGCGAGATCTTCCTCACTCGCGGCCTCGCCCCGCCAGATGCGCGTGAGGGCGTCCAGCGTCGGACCATCGAGGCCGGCCTGCCGCCAGGCCGCCATGTGACAGTCGTCCCGCGCCTGCCACAGGCCAAAGACCGCGTTCTCGAGGGCGACCATTGGATGTGTGGTCGCGTCGCCGGCCATCCGCGCGGCCCTTGGGATGTGCGAGTGCCAGCGTCGATCAAGGCTTGCTGCGGTCGCCTCGAATGCGCGTCCGAGCAGAGACGCGAGCCGCGTGAGGTCCTCCACCGATAGCGGCGACGGCAGCCCTGCGAGGTACGCATCGGCCTCGCGGCGGTAACGCTTCATCAGCTCGCGACCCTTCGCCGTCAGATCCCACCGCCCGTCCCTCTCGTCGACGAGGCCCGCGTCGCGCGCCGCGGCGGAGGCGGGCTGCTGCTGATCCCACTGGGTCGCGTAGGGGTTCCACATCTCGCTGAAGCGCCCGCCGCCCTGGGGCGCGACGCCGCCGATGGCGAAGAACAATGCCGGTCGATCGATGCCGAGCTCCTCCAAGAGGCGCAGCGGGAAAGTGAACTTCGTCCGCCGCTTGGTGAGAAACTCGGGGAAGAGCGGTACCAGCTCGACCGGGTACGGCGCCCTCATGCGGGCACGGCCTTGCGCGTCGCGAGCCGCAGTGCGAGCTGCTTCAGCGCGATGGCTGTCTTGTCGTTCGGCTCAGCGAGGACGTAGGGCACACCGAGGTCCGCCGCCGCGTCGGCCTTCTCGGCGTATGGGACGATGATGTCGGGTTTTCGCTTCAGGAATTTCGCCACGCCGGCGTCGTCGATGCCCTTGGCGGTATTCCGAACGAGCGCGACCAGGATCCGCTCGTCGGCGATACCGATTCGCGTGAGCATCGCGAGCGTGTCGGATGTACTTCGGAGCGACGCGATGTGTGGCGCCGTGACGACGCAAACGATGTCGGTGACATCGAGTGCCGCGAGCGTGATCTCGTCGAGCTTCGTCGCGAGATCGAGCACGACGGTGTCACGTCCGCCGCGCGCGAGATCGATGGCCTGCTGAACGGCGCCTACGCTCACCAGCTCGGCCTCCTCGGGCGATGGTGGCGCAGAGAGGACGCGCACACCACTCTTGTGGTCGGCCAAGAACTGATTGAAGTCTTCCTCGGTCACGCGGGTGACGTCACCGCGCGCGAACTCAACGATCGTCGTGCGGGGTCGTAGGTCGAAGAACATCGCGGCGTTGCCGAACTGCAGGTTCAGGTCGATGAGCACGACCGACTTGCCATCCGTCGCGAGGGCTGCCGCGACGTTGGCTGCGAGCGTGGTCGCGCCAACTCCGCCTTTGCCGTGCGCGAACGCGATGACCATGCCGAGCTTGCGCGGTGTCGCGACGACCTCGGCAACGGTTCGCGTATGTCGCAGGATCGTCTCGATCTTCGCGGCCAGGACGGCGAGGTCGATCGGCTTGCCGATGTAGTCGTCGGCGCCGTGGGCGTAGCCGGCCAGGATGTCCTGCTCCTGCTTGGCAGCGGACAGGACGATGATCGGTGTGCGCGCCGTGCGCCGGTCCTCGCGAAGGCGCTTGACGAGCTCGAGGCCGTTCATCAGGGGCATGTTCACGTCGGTCACAACGAGGTCGGGCGCCCCCTTGCTTTCGATGAGCTTCAGGGCCTCGACACCGTTCGCGACCGCCTCGACCCGGTAACCGCGCTTCGCGAGATAGACCGTGCAGAGCTTGCGGATCGGGTCCTCGTCGTCGACGCAGAGGATCTTCTCGCCCGCCATGTCTTCCTTTCGGTCTTCCACCCGCGGCTAGACTCGCCGCAATGCGCGGTTTCGAAACAATAATCGACCAGGTTTCGTTGGGACTCGCTTGAGTACGGGAATCAACCTTGGAGACCCGTACAGCAGTCCACGACGCTCGCGACTGGCGGCCCGCATCCTTCTTGCGCTCGGAGTGATCATCGCGGTCGTGGCGGGCGCCGGCACCTATCTCTATGCGGTCGCGGCCCGGACAGCTCCTCCATCCGAGACCGCGATGGTCGATGTGCTCGTGGCCGCGCGAGACATCGAGGCCCGGTCCGCTCTAGGGTCGAGCGACGTCAAAGTCGTGCAGCTGCCGCGCGACGCGGCGCCGGCCAACGCACTCCACGATGCGACAGGCACGACAGGTCTGATCACGACCGTCCGCCTGTCGGCGAACGAGCCGGTGCTACCGACGAAGATCGCGCTGGCGGGTAGCCAAGGCAACATCGCGGTCCTGCCGCCCGGCCAGACGGTGGCGACCTCGGCCGCGTTCCGCGCGATGTCGGTGAACATCCCGGATTCGAACGCCGCGGGTGGGCTGATCGAGACCGGGGATCACATCGACATCCTGTACACGCTCGCGATCATCGATCCGACGAAGCCGGACTATGTCGGTCGCATCGTGCTCCAGGACATTCCGGTGCTCGCAAAAACGCTCACCGTGTACACGCTTCGAGTCGACGCGACGACCGCGGAGCGCATCGCCGCGCTGCAGGCTTCAGGCGGGACTCTCCAGCTGCTCCTCCGGGCGCCGGGCGACGCGCGACCCGCAGGCACCGCCGGCGCGAGCTTCACCAGCGAGTCGCAGCGGATCCTCCGGCCCTAGTCGCGGGCGCGGTCACTCGACGAGCGAAGGCACCCGCGTGCCGGTGATCGATGCCGCTGTGAAGTTCATCGTCAGGGTGTTGTTGCCGGTCACGGTCAGCTCGTACGCCACGATCTGCGACGCGATCGTGAGGCTGTTGACGAGCGTGAGCGTGAGCGTTGCCGCCGGCACGTAGAGCGTTCCGCTGAGGGTCGTGCCCGTACGCACGCTGATCGCCGCGCCGTTCGTGCAGCTCCGATCCTGGAACAGGAGCATTCCCGCGTACGAGCCCGTCTTGCTCGCCGACAGTGTCATGGTCCCAGTCCCGGCGAGGGAAATGTTTCCGCACGATCCTCCCGGGGCCGGATAGCTCGCGTTGCCGTTGTAGAGGAGGACGCCATCGCTGCCAGCGAGCACGATCGAACCGGTGCCGGTCGTCCGCAGGCCCGCTCGGAATACGTAGTTCCCGGGATTCAGACTCGCGACTCCGCTATTCCCGACCGTGACGAGGCTCGTGTACACCCCCGGACTGAGCGTCACGGGCGTTGTGATGGTCTGCCCTGCGAACACCGGCAGGCTCGTCGTTGAAGGACCTGCGACCGCAGCGAACGGGTCCGCGGTCGCGGGCACGCCCACAGTGGGTGCGGGGCTCATACGTCCCGCCACCGTTCCAGAGACGTTGCCGGTCACGCGGTGGAAGGTGCCCGTCAGAAGGCCGCCGCTTCCGATATTCACCGCGGTGTTGCTCGTAGAATTCGTGCTGGTCCCACCGCCGCTAACGGTGAGGCGTGTGCTGCCGTTGAGGGTGAACGTGCTGCCACCCGACCCCCGGGTGACGACGATCGCCTCGCCGCTGCCGGACCGCGCCAGACCCGCCACGGCCCGGACCGTGACGGCGGTGCGACCTGCGCTTGCGCCCAATAGGAATCGTGTGAGCACCTGCTCAGTGATCGTCACCTCGACGTAGCCTGGATCGTTCGCGTACGTGCCGCTCGTCGGTGGCGATGCGGTGGTCACGGTGACGAAGCCACCGTCGGTGTAGCCGTTGCGCGTTGCGTCGGTCGCCGCCGCCGTTCGCGCTTGCGCGGCGCTGCCGCCTGCGTATAGCACCGCAGCACCTGCCCAAGCTCCCGCGTCGGCCGCAGTCTGCGCCGCGCGGCGAGATACGAAGAGCTGGCCGGTGTCGAGGGCGAGCCCGACGCCGAGCAGCAATGCACCAAGCGCGATGGCGATGAGGATGAGCGCCTGACCGCGGTCGTCGCGCGACCAGAGCGTCATTGCTCGATCACCAGCGTCGAACTGGATTGCAACGTGATGCCGAGCCCGCCACCGAGGAACACCTGCGAGAGGATCGGTGTGAACGGGAACGTCGCAGTCACGACGATGCGGCTTCCGCGGTTCGCATTGCCATCCGGCCAGGTCGACAGGACCGTGAGACTGTTTGGCACTCCGGACGCGTAGCTCCGTACGTGCGCGGTGATAGTGGTGTCGGTGTTTGGCGGCGTGTACGAGGCAGCTCCGGGACCGGTCGGCGATCCGCTCAGTGCTCCGTGCACCACGCCGTATCGCGTTCCCTCACGAACCGCGGTCGCGAGCGTGTTGCTGAGCCAGATCGCCCGTCCCACATCAAAGAGCCCGACGATCAACAGAAGTAAGAGAGGGAGAACCAGCGCAGTCTCGACAAGTGCTTGTCCGCGACTGCCGAGCGCGGACCCGGCCCCGAAACCCTCTCTACGCGCGAAACCCCGTCCCTTCGGGCCGGGGACCCCTCGCGCGCGGGGGCCCTCGGTGCCGGGTCCGCGCTCGAACTGACTCGTCGGACACGCTGCTTCTCTCGTCAGGGTAGAGAGGGTTTCGGTGCCAGCGCCGACCAACACGGTCATGGGTAGTTCCGAAACGTCGCGGTGCGATCGAGCGAGAGCGAGTTCGGAACGAACGGCCAAGGCGCAAGCGTTCGGTACGTGTACTGCACGCGCACGTTCACGAGCGACTCTCCACCGGCACCGGTGGTGTGTGTCACGGTGATCGTCGCCGCGGCGGGATCAACCCCCGCGATCCGTCCAAGTTCGTCGGTGGCGTAAGCGATGGCCTGCGCATCGGTCGTGGCGGCCCGCGTGGCCCACGCTTCGGCACCGGCGCGGGCGGAGTTCTGCACTCCCATCTGGGCCGCGAATGCCCGCGCCATGTCAGCGCCGCCGAGGATCGTGAATACAAGGAGCGACAACGAGAGCGCGGTCTCGACCAGCGCCTGTCCGCTCTCGCCCGCGTGATGACCATCTCGGGTCGCGCGACGCTTGGCTACTCGTTCATTGTGCGGGTGAGTGTTTCCTCGCAGAATCCCTCTATGCAGGCCGATGAGTTCAGCAAGCGCCGGATGGAGTTCCATCTCCTGGACGTCCGCGAGGACGACGAATGGGCCGCCGGCCACATCGATGGAGCGCAGCACATCCGCTTGGGCGAGCTCTCCGCGCGTCTCGGCGAGCTTCCGAAGGAGCGGACCATCGTGGCGGTCTGTCGCAGCGGTAGCCGGAGCGGGGCAGCGGTCAGCGGACTCCGAAAACTCGGGTACCAGGCGGAGAACCTCGAGGGCGGCGTGAACGCGTGGGACCGGGCGAAGCTGCCGCTCGTCGACAACAGCGGCGGGCGCGGCCGGGTCATCTGAGTACGCTACGCGGGATGGCAGAGCCCACCCCGAATGACGCGCGACACCTCGACCGTGATTGGCTCCAGCAGCATCTCGCCGACGAGCGCAAGGAAGCCGAGTGGCTCGGGGAGATCCGCGAAGCGCTCTTCGGCATGCAGGACGGCCTCGTGAGCACTCTCGCTGTGGTCAGCACCGTTGGCGCGGCGAGCGGAGATCGCTTCGCGGTCCTGGTCGCGGGGATCGCCTCCGCGCTCGCAGGTGTGTTCTCGATGGCCGCCGGCGAGTACATGTCATCGAAGAGCCAGCGGGAGATCTACGTCGCGCAGATCGAGAACGAACGCGAAGAAGTGCGCGATCGCCCGGCCGAAGCTGAGGCGGAGGTCGCGTACATGCTCGAGTCCGAGGGTCTCTCCGAGGCCGCCGCGCGACGGGTCGCGGCCGAGCTCGCTCGCGAGCCCACCGTGCTTCTCAAGACGATGGTCGAGAAGGAGCTCGGCCTCGTCATCGAGGAAGGTCCCGGCGCGCTGCAGGGCGCCATCGTCATGGGCGGTGCGTTCGGGCTTGCCTCTCTCGTTCCGATCCTGCCGTATCTCTTCGTCCCGATCGCCAACGCGCCGCTCGCGTCCATCGTGCTGTGCGGCGTGGTCGTATTCGGCATCGGTGCCGTCAAAAGCAGGTGGACGAAACGCGATCCGATCCGCTCCGGTCTCGAGGTCGTCGCTCTGGCCGCGTTCGCCGGCATCGCCGGGTACCTCTTCGGTTCGGTGTTGCCGAGCGTGCTCGGCTTCGCGGGGCTCGGCCCGCTGTAGCTGTCGGCTGTGCTGCTGCAGCAGTTCTTCGATGCGGGGCTCGGACACGCGAGCTATCTCGTGGCCGATCCTGATGCCGGCGTCGCGTTCCTCGTCGATCCCGACCGCGCCGTCGACGTTTATCTCGCGGCCGCGTCGAAGCTGGACGTCCTCATCACGCACTCATTCGAGACGCACATACACAATGACTACCTGTCGGGCTCGCGTGCGCTCGCCGAGCTGCGGCCCATCGCGGTGGTGGCGGGTCCTGACGCGCGCGTCGATTACCCACACGTCACGCTGAACGACGGAGCGAGTCTTGACGTCGGCGCGCTCCGGGTGCGGTGTGTCGCAACGCCGGGCCACACCCCCGAGCACGTGGCGTTCCTCGTCAGCGACATGCGCCGCGCCGACGATCCGCAGTACCTGTTCAGTGGAGGCGCCCTGCTCGTCGGACACATCGCTCGTGTCGATCTCCTCGGTCCCGAGCTGGAAGAGCGGCTCGCGCACGATGCGTACGCGACGCTTCGCGACAAGGTGCTGAGCCTCGCCGATTACGTCGCGGTATTCCCGACCCACGGCGGCGGCAGCGCTTGCACCGCTACGGTCGAGACGTCGCGCTGGACGACCCTTGGCTTCGAACGCCGCCACAACGAGGTCGCGCGCGCAGCGGGCGGTGACTTCCGGGAATTCCGCGAAACGATCGCACGCGGCCTGCCCGTGGCTCCGGCGTACTACCCCCACGTGCGCGCGCTCAACCACCGCGGCGCGACCCTCGCGGATCGTCGGCCGCTGCCGCTGCTCAGCGATCCGTTGCCGCCGAGCGCGGCGCTGCTCGATCCTCGACCGCCGCAGCTGTACGGCGCCGGTCACCGCCGTGCGGCGCTCAACATCGTGGGGAACGACGGCTTCGCGGTCCGGTGTGGCGCGGTCGTCCCCTTCGGCACGCCGGTCGTGCTCCTCACGCGTGATGAAGAGCAGGCGGAGCGTCTGCGTACGCAGCTCTCGATGATCGGATTCGATGACGTGCGCGGCTACGCGGAGCCGATCGGGCCGTCGGACGACGCAACGGCAACGACGCAGCAAGTCGACGCACGCACCGCGGGACGGCTTGCGGGCGACGGCGCGCGAGTCGTCGACGTGCGCGAGCGGTCGGAATACGACGACGGTCACGTGCCGGGCGCGCAACACATTCCGTATGAACAGCTCGAGCAGCGGATGAGCGAAGTGCCGATCGATCGAACGGTCGTCGTGTACTGCGCAAGCGGCGTGCGTTCGAGCCTCGCGACGGGGATCTTCGAACGTCATGGCATCACAGCGGCGAATCTGCGCGGTGGATTCAACGCTTGGCGGAATGCAGGGCTGCCTATCGAGGGCTCCCGCTAGCGGTACAATGACTACGGGCACTCCCCACGATCATCTGTTCCTAAGGCGCCCCTCCGGGTGGCCAGCGATCCCTCCAAATGAGCGCCCAGTCGGGAAGTGGTGCTATGCGTATTGCCTTCGTCGCGTCCTCGGTCCCTCGTCGCTGTGGCATCGCCACGTTCACCGCGGATCTTTCGGCAGCCGTGAAATCGGCCGATCCGGCGGTGCGCATCTACGCGGCCGCCATCGACGAACCTGGCGCAGCGCGCGCCTACGGGCCCGACGTCCGCTGGCGCATCCGTCAGGAGGAGCCGACCACGTACCGCGACGCGGCGATCGCCATCAGCGCGTCGAACGTGGACATCGTCAACGTGCAACATGAGTTCGGTCTGTACGGCGTGTGGCATGACGGAACTTACGACGACCACCTGCGCGTGTTCCTCGAGAACTGCACGAAGCCCGTCGTCACGACCCTTCACACCGTCGCGCCGAAGCCAGAGCCGTGGGCGCTCGAGACAATTCGCTACATCTCGGAGCACAGCGATCAGGTCGTTGTCATGGGCACGAC
>Ga0184608_10000420_pt1 | contig 11210 bp, 11 predicted proteins | sample PLM1_30_coex_FD_133010 | JGI IMG/M metagenome (GOLD analysis project Ga0184608, IMG submission 133010) | Groundwater sediment microbial communities from an aquifer in East River, Colorado, USA - PLM1_30_coex | ecosystem: Environmental > Terrestrial > Soil > Riparian zone | place: USA: East...
CGATATCTGGAGCGACGCGGAAAAGTGCTGGAAGCTGGAGCGAAGCCCGCTCGCTGGACGGTGACCTAGTCGCGAGAGTCCTATTGACACGGCGTGAACATGTGTTCTAACTCCTTTTGGTGTGGACTCAAGAAGACCAGCGCCTCTACAACGTCGCGTATTACGCGGAACATCGCGACGAAGAAATCGAGCGGGTCCGTGTTCGTCAGGAAGCAACGCTCGAATTTCTTCGCGACCTCAGACGTCGGCCGTGCGCAGACTGCGGACAGAGCTTTCCGCCTTGGGTCATGGACTTTGATCACCGGGACCCGAAGACGAAGTCCTTCGCGCTCGCGGCGGGGCACGCCTTGCTCAAGCCACGGGACGTATTGCTCGCGGAGATCGCGAAGTGCGACATCGTTTGTGCGAACTGTCACGCCATACGGACGTACAACTGGATCAAGTCCGAAGACGTCTTCGCATCACGAGCGCCGGGGAATTCACGCTATCTAGAGAGAAGAACCGCATACCGAAGGGTTCAGGCGACGCTCCTAGCGGAGCTGCGAGCTGTGCCGTGCGTCGACTGCGGCCGAACGTTCCCGTACTTCGTGATGCAGTTCGACCATCGTGACCCGCGCGAAAAGAAATACCTGGTCAGCCAGATGGTCGGACGTACGGGGACGGAGACGATCCTCGCGGAAGTCAGGAAATGCGACATCGTCTGCACCAACTGCCACCGCGAGCGGACCTATCAGCGCCGATGTGCCAGTAGAATCGATGTGAACCGCGGGAGTAGCTCAGCCTGGCTAGAGCGGCTGCCTTCCAAGCAGTAGGTCGCGGGTCCGAATCCCGTCTCCCGCTCTGTGATGCATCGTCAATTTGCAAAGAGCCTCGTTGCGCTCGCCCTGCTGGCGACCGCGTGCGGTCAGACGCTCTCCGGCGGAGCTATCTCGACACCGGATCCGGGGACGACTCCATTGCCGTCGACGATCCAGCGCGCCGACGCGATCGCAATCGTGCGGGGACTCAACGCGCAGGTTGGCCGAGTCGACCGCATCGAAGCGAAGCTCATGACGCTCGAGGAATATGTGAAGATCGCCGGCCCCGTCCGTCCGCGTCCGGGTGATCCACAAGCGACGGTGATGCCGGGATCGGTGGGAATCATCGGTGATCCGGCGAAGCGCTACGTCTGGGCGGTCGCGGTGGCAGGCGAGGTCTGGCCGAATCTGCGCGATCCGATTTCGTTTGGCCAGCCGCTTCCCGGCAACCCAACGCCATATCCGCCGTACCGCTGGGGGATCTTTCTCGTCGAGGCGGTCCCTGGTCGGATGTTCGCGGTTGGCGACGCCGGTACGACGGAGGGATGGCCTTCATCGTTCGATAAGCTCCCGAATCATCCACCGACCGGATATGTGCTGCCGATCGCGACTCCTCGTCTAACGACCCTCGCGGTCAAGATCCAACAGCCGGAAGCGACCAGCGCTGTGATGAGGCTGACAGCCGAGGTGCGGCGGATCGATCGAATCGAAGCCAAGCTGATGACGTGGCGTGAGTACTTGGCCAGCGGCGATCCGGGAGCGTACAAACCAGCGGCGGCGGACGACAGTGCGCCGGTCTGGATCGTCGCGGTCTCCGGCGAGATAGTCCCCCAATTCGGCCGTGGCCTCACCTTCAACTGGGGCGTATTCACTATCGACGGGACGGGTGGGGGCATCACGTCCCTGACGGCGCGGAGCGATGCACCTTGGCCGGCGTTCTTCGACGGGCTGCCCGACCACCCCGCACCGTCGCCGTAGCCGACGGCCGCGCACGCAGGAGACGTTCCAACGAGGCTCCGAAGGTGGATGTGCCACTTCAACGCCAGCGGGTCAGGATCACCTCACGCTGGAATAACCGCGTCGCGGCCCAGACCGCGCCCGCCGCGATGATCGCGAGAACGACGCCGATGCCGAGAGCGAGCCCCGGCCCAAGCACGATCACCCCCGCGAGCTGACCGAAGAGCAGCGCGAGCACCGGCACGACGAGCACCGCTGAGAACTGCTGCGCGGTGCGCGGATCGTTCACCCGCGACGAGAGCACAACGATGAGCGCCACTCCAATCAGTGCGAGGAGCGGGGTGTCGACGACCACGGCGAGGATCCAACCGGGCGTCACGATGACCTCGCGGACGCGGTCGGTTACGGCGAACGCGAGGATGCCGGCGACGAACAGCGACGCGGAGGCGATCGTGATCGCAAGGGCCGGGATGAGCGCGGCGAGGATCTTTCCCAGCAGCAGCTCCCATGTGCGGATCGGCGTCGCAAGAACGGGCTCGAGGGTGCGCTCCCGTTTCTCACCGACGATCGCGTACGACGCGAGCACCGAGGGTATGAAGATCGGAAGGAGCAAGAAGAGGATCGAGAACTGTCGCCCGACGATCGCCTGGCCGATCTCGAGTGGCGAGAGCAATGCGAACTCGGGAGGAAGAGGTCCTCCCTGAGGGATCGTACTGGCGGGGATCTTGCCCACGGCAAAGAAGCCGACGACGCCGAACACGGTCATGACTGGAGGGAGAAAGAGCGTCGCGAGGAGCAATCCCCGCTGCAGCCGGAGCTCGAGCCACTCCTTCTCGAGAACGATCAGCGCCTTCTTCACGCGTGACCTCCGACGAGCCGCAGGTAGACATCCTCGAGTGAGTGTTGAAGACGCTCGACGTAGCGGATCCGCGCGCCGGCTGCCCGAAGCGCATCGACGATGTCGGGATTCCGCGAGTCCGGATCGTCGAGTTGCACCGTGAGCGTGTCGCCCTCAGCGCGGACCTCGCGCACGAACGCGAGCGCGCGCAGGACCGGCACGTATCGCGCGGCGTCGCCCACGACACGAACGACCGTCCCCGCGCCAAACAGGCCCGCACGTAACTCACGAGGTGACCCCATGCGAAGGAGCCGCCGCTGGAAGATCCCGATGCTGTCGCAGAGCTCGTCGGCTTCGGGCAGGTTGTGCGTGGTCAGGAAGATCGTGCGGCCTTCCCTCTTCAGGCCCTTCACGAATTCGCGCACGGTGCGTGCCGCTTCGGGGTCGAGAGCTGCGGTCGGCTCGTCAAGAAAAACGACGGTCGGCTCGTGCAGTAGAGCGCGCGCGATCGCGAGCTTCTGGCGCATGCCCTTGGAGAATGTGCCGACGGGCTCGTCGCGGCGGTCCCAGAGCTCGAGCAGACGGAGATATCGCTCGACCTGCGCATCGGCTCGCGCCGGCTCGAGGTCGTACAGACGCGCGAAATACCGGAGGTTCTGTCGAGCAGATAACCGGTCGTAGAGGCCGGGCTGCTCGGTGAGGATCCCGACCGAACGCCGAAGCGCCGTGTCGTCGACACCCAACGCGTGGCCCGCCACGACCGCGTCGCCGTCTGTCGGCGCAATGAGCGCCGCGAGCATTCGGACCGTCGTGGTCTTCCCCGCCCCGTTCGGTCCGAGGAAACCGAAGACGGTGCCCGCTTCGATGGTCAGCGAAAGGCCATCGACGGCAACCCGGCCGTCGAACTTGCGCGTCAGTCCATGCGTCTCGATCGCGTGAGCCACGCCTCAACAGGAAGATAGCCTTACGCAGTGGAACGACGCGATCGACAAGTACAACGAGGCGAACAAAGAGGCACACGAGATGAGACGGTGCGGTCGCTCGGCGGCCGCACCGTCGATCTCCTCGTCATCGGCGGCGGGATCATCGGGGCGGGCATCGCACGCGACGCCGCCCTTCGGGGGCTCGAGGTCGCTCTCGTCGAGCAGGCCGACTTCGGCTCCGGCACCACCTCCCGACCGACCCGGCTGATCCACGGCGGGCTTCGCTACCTCGAGCTCTTCGATTTCGCTCTCGTCCGGAGCGACATGCGCGAGCGCGAGATCCTCCTTCGGATCGCGCCCCACCTCGTCTTCCCGCTCGCGTTTCTCCTGCCGCTGTATCGGCCGACCTTCTCCTACCAGCTGAAGCTGCGGATCGGGATGCAGCTCTACGACGCCCTCTCGCTCGACAAGAGCCTGCCGAGGCGGCAGCACCTTGACCGCGCCGAGACGCTGGCGGCGGAGCCGTCGCTTGAGCCCGATGGGCTCGTCGGCGCGTGGCGCTTCTACGACGCGCAGGTGCCGCTCGTCGAGAGGCTCGTGGTGGAGAACCTCGTCGACGCGTCGGCGCGCAACGCGCTCGTCCTGAACCACGCGCGGGTCGTCGATTTCCTTCGCGAAGGCGATCGCATCCTGGGTGCGCGCGTGCGCGACGCCATCGCCGAACGCAACATCGAGATCCGCGCTCGATTTACGGTCGTCGCGACCGGACCATGGCTCGATCGCACCATCGCGCCGCTCCGAAAGCGGTCGGATCCGCTCCTCCGCCTCACGAAGGGCGTTCACATCGTTACGGGTCGCGCGGTGCAACAAGCACACGTCCTCTTCGCGAAAAGCGACGGACGGCTGTTCTTCGTGGTCCCCTGGCTCGACGCGACGATCGTCGGCACGACGGACACCGACTACACGGGCGATCCGGGACAGGTGGTGGCGAGCGAGGAGGACGTCCGGTACCTCCAGGACGAAGCCCGTCGCGCATTTCCGAGCGCGCCCTTCGATGAGATCCACTTCACTTGGGCCGGGGTTCGCGCACTGGTGCGCGAGGAGGGCGTGAGCGAAGGGCAGGTCTCGCGCAAGCACGCGCTGTTCGATCACGCCAAGCGCGAAGGTGTAGAAGGCATTCTCTCGGTCGTCGGCGGGAAGATCACGGCGTACCGGGCGATCGCGGAAGAGGTCGTCGACGCGGTGAGCCGCAGGCTTGCCCGCGACACGCGATCGCGGACCGCCGACGGCCCGCTCCCAGGGGCGCGCCCGGTGGATCTTGCCGCCCGGCCCGGCGATCTCACCCTCGACGCGGCGACGCGCGCGCATCTCACGTCGATCTACGGTGGCCGAGCGCGCGAAGTCCTCGACCTCGTGCGAACCGATCCCTCGCTCGCGTCACCCCTATGCCCACATCACCGCGGGATCGAGGCGGAGGTCGTCCACGCGGTGCAGAACGAATGGGCTCAGAGTCTGGGCGACGTCTTGCTGCGTCGCAACGCGCTCGGTCTCCTGGCGTGTCAGGCCCTCGACTGCATCGAACGCGTCGCGGACCGCGTGGGTACCGTGCTTGGCTGGGATCAAGATCGACGCCGCAAGGAGATCGAGGCCTACCGGCAAGAGGTCGAGCCGATGCGCCGTTTCAGCACGGAGTGACCGCGGTCCTCGCGCTCGACCAGGGGACGACCGGCTCGACCGCGATCGTCCTCGACGAGACGGGTGCGATCCGAGCAAGCGCCGACCGCGAGATCCGGCAGTCGTATCCCGCGTCGGCGCACGTCGAGCACGATCCCGACGAGATCTTCGCGACGACTGTGGCGGTGGGTCGCGAAGCCCTCGCCGGCGCCGGTCTCGCGGCCGGCGACCTCTCCGCCATCGGCATCACCAACCAGCGCGAGACCACCGTCGTCTGGGAGCGCAAGACAGGCCGTCCCATCCACCCCGCCGTCGTCTGGCAGAGCCGGGCCAGCGCCGCGATCTGCGAGCAGCTGCGCGCCGACGGGCACGAGAAATTGGTGCGCGAGCGCACCGGGCTCGTGATCGACGCGTACTTCAGCGGCACGAAAATACGTTGGATCCTCGACCAGGTCCAGGGCGCTCAGCAGCGCGCTGAGGCCGGCGAGCTCGTCTGCGGGACGGTCGACACGTGGCTCATCTGGAATCTGACCGGCGGCCGCACGCATGCGACCGATGTCTCGAACGCATCGCGAACCCTGGTGTTCGACATCCATCGCGGAGCCTGGGACGACGAGCTTCTTGCGCTGCTCAACATTCCGAGGTCGATGATGGCGTCGCCGGTGCGGTCGAGTGGCATCGTCGGGGAGGCCGACGCGCGACACTTCGGCGCGCCCGTACCGATCGCCGGGATCGCAGGCGACCAGCAGGCCGCCTTGTTCGGTCAGACGTGCTTCGCCGCCGGCGAGGCGAAGAACACATACGGCACCGGCTGTTTCCTTCTCGTCAACACCGGTGACCGTGCCGCATTAGCGAGCGGTGGCCTCCTCACGACGGTCGCGTGGGACATCGGCGACGGCATCCGCTACGCGCTCGAGGGAAGCGCATTCATCACCGGCGCGGCGGTGCAGTGGCTTCGAGACGGTCTCGGCATCATCGGGGCGGCCGCCGAGACGGAGGCCCTCGCGGCGAGCCTCGCCGGTAATGACAACGTGTATCTGGTACCCGCGTTCACCGGCCTCGGCGCGCCACATTGGGATATGTACGCGCGCGGTCTGCTGATCGGGATCGAGCGCGGGACGACGCGCGCGCATCTCGCTCGCGCGACGCTCGAGAGCATCGCGTACCAGACGCGCGATCTCATCGAAGCGATGCGCGGCGCGGGTCAACCGATCGACGTGCTGCGCGTCGATGGCGGTGGGACAGCGAACCGTTTCTTGATGCAGTTCCAGGCGGATATCGCGGGGATTCCCGTCGAGGTCGCGACGATCCCCGAGACGACGGCGCTCGGCGCGGCATTTCTCGCGGGCCTCGCGACCGGCGTCTGGAAGACGGCCGATGACCTGCGGCGCAGGCGCACCATCGCCGCCCGCTACGAGCCGCGCATGTCGGCGGACGAGCGCGACACGCTATACGCCGGATGGCTGCGGGCAGTCGAACGGTCGCGCGGGTGGGCTCTGCGCTAGGTCTTCGGTATGCGCTCCGGAAAGTCCGACACGATGCCGTCGACGCCCCATTCGCCGAAGAGCGCGATCTCGCGCGGCTCGTTCACCGTCCAGGCGTTCACCTTCACACCGGTGGCGTGTCCGGCCTTCACGAGCTCCGGCGTCACGTACGCGCGATTCGGATGCAGCGCCCAGAGACGCATGCCGCGCGAGCTCTCCATCAACGACGACCGGTCGGGCGAGTCCGCGAAGAGGAAGGCCCGCCGCACCGCGGGTCCGGCAACGCGGCATCCCTCGAGGGCGGCCCACCAGAAGCTCGATACGTAGATGTCGGGATCTCGCCGCTCGGCCAGCAGCTTTCCGACATGGGCGCCGGTCTCCTGGGCGGCCTTCTCGCTCATCTCGCTCTTGAGCTCGACGTTCACGCCCATCTTGCCGCGGCAGAAGTCGAGGACTTCTTCGAGCGTCAGCTTCGCGTCCGGCCCGGGTCGGTCATGCGTTATCAAGAGGCGACCATCGTCGGCGAGCCACACGTCCGTCTCGACCTCGTCGCATCCGAGCGCAACCGCCTTTGCGAACGACTCGATCGTGTTGTCGGGCGCATGCCCCTTGGCCCCGCGATGGCCGATCCGGCGCATCGCTCTAGCGTCCCACATCCCGGCGCCGCATAGCGACGAGCGCTACGGCCGTCCCGGCGGTCCCGATCGTGATGAGCGTCGCAATGCCGCTCCAGTCGTCCTTCGACATGGGCGTTCCATACAACGCGTAGAGCGAGATGTTGTTCACCCAGTCGGGCCACTGGAACAGGGGACCGAGCTGCTGAGCGAAGTAACCGACCACGGCGAGCGCACCGAGGATGACCACGGCGACCCGCGGGCGCCAGCCAACGAGCGCGTGGCCGATGCCGGAGAACGCGTAGGCGACCGGAAGCACAGCCGCGGACGCGAAGACGAAGCGGCCGCCGGGGAGGCTAATGCCCGTCGAGGTCGCGGTCAGGTAGACGGCCAGCGAGCTCACGGCTACGACGAAGGCGCATGCGAGGACGACCGCGGCGATGCGCTCGACGACCAGGCGCGCACGCGACACGGGCGCGCTCAGGATCATCTCGAGCCGGCCCTCGGCGTCATCGGCAGCCCAGGCGTTCACCTGAGCGATAACGAAAAGCGAAATGAGCAACAGGAGTGTCGAGAACCAGATCACGCCGACGAAATCGGCGTACGCATTGATCCCGGCGCGCTCGAAGTACGCACGAAGCATCGGAATGTCGGAGTTTCCGAACGCGTCGACCATCGTCTTGGTGATCGAGGTGAGGAATCCGGCGAGGACTGCCAGCCCCAGCGCCCACGCGACGATCCACACGCGCTGCTGGTCCACGATCGCGAGGACCGGCGTTCGGAGCAGCGGGTCCCCGGCCGGACGCCGCACCACCCTCGACTTGCGCGGCGCCCCGCGAAGGAGCGGACCGCCGATGTCCCGACGGACAAAGGCGACGACCGCGATGGCGACAAGCACGAGCGAGCCGATTGCCAGCGCTGCGGTGGCGGCAACGTCGAGCGAGCCTCCACGCAGCAGTGGATTGCTTCGCTCGAACAGATAAAACGGCGACACCAAGCGGATCGGCCCGATGTCGACGCCGGACCGGCCGGCAGAGTTCAGCATGAAGAGAGCGAGCACGACGATCCCGGCGATACCGGTCGCACCTCGCCTCGTCGTCACCAGCTGCGCGACGACAAGCGCGAACGCGAACACAAATAGCGTGAGCATCCATATGGCAACACCCTCGAGGGCAAGCGGGCCGACAGACAACGGCTCCCCGCCGATGGCCGCCCCGACGTCGGTCACAGCCAGCATGATGGCGATCGAGACCGCAGCCACGGCGGCGAAGCCCGCGGCCCGCACCGCGATAAGTCTCATACGTGAGGCGCCGGTCGAAAGCCAGAGCTCTACGAGCCCGCGCTCCTCGTCACCGCGACCGGCGCCGGTGCCGGCCAGAAGTGCCCAGAAGGCGTAGATGAGCACGGCTGAGCCGAACCAGCGCCAGGTCAGATAGCCCGCCATCGTGTCGAGCTGCGCCGGTGCGGGAAGCAGGTACGTGAGCTGCCGGGCGAGGAGCTCCATCTGTTGCGCGAAGATCGCCCTCGCCCCCGGGGTGTCGCCCGCGATCTGCGCGAACCCGACGGCGTTGAGGAGTCCGCCGGAGGCGACGACCAGCGCGGTCATCAAGAGGCCGGTCCGGTGCGATCGAACCGCGAGACGGAGGAGCGTCACCTATAGAACCCGAGGAAGATCTCCTCGAGCGACGGCTCGCGACTTTCGAATTTCGTGACGCGGGAGCTCGCGAGCGCCGCGAGCAGAGGCTCGAAGTCGCCGCGGAACATGCCGGTAAGGCGGTGATCCTCGACCGCGAGCTGGTCGAATCCGGGGATCGCGCGGATGCGCTCGACGGGCGGAGGCCCGGCGAACACGATCTCGATGCGGTGCGCCCGCATGCCGGCGAGCTGGTCAAGCTGACCGACAGTCGCGAGATGGCCCTCACGCACGATCCCGACGCGATCGCAGACGTGCTCCACCTCGGAGAGGACGTGCGACGAGATGAAGATCGTCGCGCCGCGAGCGCGCGCGTCGCGGACGAGCCCGTAGAACTCCTGCTGGTGGAGCGGATCGAGTCCGCTCGTCGGCTCGTCGAGGATCAGGAGGGCGGGCTTCGGGGCGAACGCGAGAAGGAGCGCCAGCTTCTGTTTGTTCCCATGCGAGTACTCGCGGTACCTGCGGCCGAGGTCGAGGTCGAGACGCTTCGCGACCGCTTCGACCTCGCTGTCGGCCAGGTCGCCGCGCAGGCCGGCGATGTAGGCGACGATCTCGGACCCGCGCCAGCCGCCGAATTGCGGAAGCTCGCCGGGGACGTATCCGATCTTGTGCTTGAGGGCGACCGCATCGTGGTCGGCGTCGAGCCCGAGGATCGCAGCGGATCCTCGTGTCGCGTGGATGAGGCCCATGAGAAGCTTGATCGTCGTGGTCTTCCCCGCCCCGTTCGGGCCGAGATAACCGAACACCTCGCCCTCTTCCACGGCGAGGTCCAGGTCGAAGATGCCGTGACCGGCCCCGTAGTCCTTTGCCAGGCCCCTGGTTTGGATTGCCGTCGTCACTTCCGTCTCCTCCTCGCGTCGCACGAGGCGCGCCTACACGTAGGTCTCCGTACGCATCCACCGCAGCCGCCCACCTGCACCGACCGCGACCGTGACGAACGTCGCCCCGCCGAGCGCATGCTCGTCGAACAGTTTCAGCCGCCGAGGCCGCAAGCGATAGAAACGGTATGCGTCGAGGTCGCTGCTGTAGGTGCGAAAGCGGTCCGCGTAGAGCCTCTCCGCCACACGAGCGGCCTGCCCACGAAGCTCCCGCGCTGTCCCGAAAAGCTGGATACCGTGGTCGGCGCGGCCCCATGTCTGCGTCGAGCGGTACACCGCGACAGCGGCCGACGGATTTGCTCGGATGTTCTGCGAGTGGCGCGCCTCGGGCGCTGACAGCCACACGATTTCGAACGCCGGGCTCCACGCGAAGTAGGCCGTGTTCACGTGCGCGCGCTCCCCCGGCGAGACGGTTGCGATCGCGCAGAGCTTGGATTGGTCCAGCAATCGCCGCGTCATCGCGGCCAGGCGGCTGCTTGAGGGATGCTTCGCGATCCGTCGCACCGGCAAGGACACATCATGCGCGCAGGCGACTAGGCTTCTGATGATGCCGGACCGGTTCGTCACTCGCGGATTTGTCGGCCGCCGCGAGCCGGCCGAGACCACGCAGGCGAATCGAATCCCTCCCGGTCAGCACCTGGTGAAAGACTTCCCCGTGCTTTCCGCTGGGCCGACACCGCGGACTCCGCTGGCGTCGTGGTCGTTCAAGATCGAGGGGCTCGTCAAAGAGCCGGTCTCGTGGGGATGGGAAGACTTCCAGAAGCTCCCCGCCCAGGAATTCACGAAGGACATCTCATGCGTGACGAAGTGGACGAAGCTCGACACGCATTGGCGGGGCGTGAGTGTCGACACCCTGCTCGAGCACGTCGACCTCGACCGCCGCGCGGCGTTCGTGACCGCGTTCTCCGATGGCGGATACACCACGAACATCTCGCTCCCCGATCTCGTCAACGGTCAGGCGTTCGTCGCGAACGAATACGAGAGCAAGCCGCTGGCGCCCGAGCACGGCGGACCTGCGCGCCTCGTGGTGCCGCAGCTGTACTTCTGGAAGAGCGCGAAATGGGTGCGCGGCCTGCGTGTGATGGAGCGCGACGAGCCTGGGTTCTGGGAGTCGCTTGGGTACAACAACCACGGTGACCCGTGGAAGGAAGAGCGGTACACCGGCGACTGATGAAACGTCCCCTCGCGTGGCAGATCGCCACCGTCAAAGATCTCCGAGAAGAAACACCCGAGGTGAAGACGCTCACGCTGGCCCTCCCGGACTGGACCGCGCACCGCCCCGGGCAGCACTACGACGTGCGCCTGACCGCGGCGGATGGCTACTCGGCGCAGCGGAGCTATTCGGTCGGATC
>Ga0184608_10000422_pt1 | contig 11185 bp, 11 predicted proteins | sample PLM1_30_coex_FD_133010 | JGI IMG/M metagenome (GOLD analysis project Ga0184608, IMG submission 133010) | Groundwater sediment microbial communities from an aquifer in East River, Colorado, USA - PLM1_30_coex | ecosystem: Environmental > Terrestrial > Soil > Riparian zone | place: USA: East...
AAGGTCCTCTCAGAGATCGTGCGAGTCGCGCCCCATGGACGGCACATCGCGTACGAGCCGCTCGAGGTATTCAACGCAGAGCTGAGATCGAGGTTTCCGCAGGTCGACGTTCGCCGCCACGCCTTGTCGGATGCCGACGGGGAGACAACGTTCACGTATGTGAGAGAGAGGCCGTGGGTCAGCGGCTTCCGCCGACCCGACTATTCGGGCAGCGGCAGCACGGTCGATACGATCACCGTACGCACGGAGCGGCTGGATGACCACCTACCCGAGGGATATGTGCCGCACTTCATCAAGATCGACGTCGAGGGCGCCGAGGAGCTCGTGTTCCGGGGCGCGCTTCGGACGATCGTGCAGCACAGACCGATCGTCGCGTTCCAACACGGACGGGGCTCGTCCGAGTACTACGGGACGAAGCCGGGCGACATCTTCCGTCTGCTCACCAGCGACGCGGGCCTGCGGATCTTCGATCTGGACGGAGGCGGCCCTTACACGTCGCTTGCTTTCGAAGCTGCCTACGACACGAACTCGTACTTCCACTTCATCGCTCGGCCGTAGGGCGCGATGAGCCGCTGATGGAGTCGTCCGGTATCGCCAGCGGGGTCGGATCGCGACTTGAGCGCGCAATCGATGCGGGCCGATCCGTGATCACCGCCGAGCTCGCGGTACCGGCGACGGTCGCGCACGAGCTGATCATCGAACGGGTCAAAGGGCTGCTCCGTCCGCAGATCGTCGCCGTGAACATCACCGACGGCCTGCGTGGCCGCCCCGCACTTTCGCCGATCGCGGCCGCGGCGATCCTCACGCACGCCGATCTCGGCGTCGAGCCGATCGTGCAGCTTGTGGCCCGTTCGCGCGCGAGGAACGCGCTGATTGCCGATCTCCTTGGGGCTTCGGCGCTCGGGGTGCGCAACCTCCTGTGTATGACCGGGGACGTCCCGGTGTCGTCGGCGGATGTGCAGGACGTCGACGTTTTCAGCTTGATCGAGCTGGCCCGCGCGTTCCCCGCGGGCCTTGGCGTCGAGCTGTTGGGTGTGGCGGAGACGTTCTGCGTGGGGGCCGCGTGGTCTCCGTTCGCGCCCGACCCCGTCCACGAAGTTGGCCGGCTCGTCCGCAAGCACGCGGCGGGCGCGCAGTTCGTCCAGACCCAGCCCATGTTCGATGCGCGCGCCTTTGTCGCGGCGATAGACCGCATCCCGGGGCCGCTCGCGGACCTCCCGCTGATCGTCGGACTCGCTCCCGTTCGGTCATGCGATCACGCGCGTCGTCTCGAAGCGATCCCCGGCATCGTGATCCCCGCGCGCCTGCTCGCCATTCTCGAGCGCGCGAGCGACGACGCCGACGCGTGCGAACGCTACTGGGCGTACCTCGATGAGGAGCTCGACTGGCTCGCCCGCAACGCACGGCTCGGTGGATTCCACCTGATGCCGATCGGTCATTCGAAACGTGGCATCCGGCAGACATCGTCGTTCGATCGCCTCTACCTGGCGGCGACGAAGGCGCTCGCCCAGCCCGAAGTGGCTCAACCGTGGGCCACATCCAGTCTCAACACCACAGGGTGACGATGTGCCCGTGTTAGAGAGACGCCGTCCATCCCCAGGTCCCCTCCCGTCAGCGACGCCATCAAAGGTGCAGTCCGTTGTGGCGGGACCCGTGGCGGGGCAAGCAAAGCTTCAACTCCAGCAAGCCCTGTTGGGCGGCCAGACCAGGCCGAGCAGTGCGGATCTGTTCGACTGGCTCTTCGCCGGCGTGCTCGCGCATCCCAGTGGTGGCGTCGCGGGATGGCGCGAACGTCGCACCGGCCGGCTTTCGGACGAGTATCCCGAGATCTCAGGCTACTACCTCAGCGCCGCCGTCTTCGCGGACATGACGGGCAGCGCTGCCGTGATCCGGGCCGCTGATTGGCTGAGCGCCCGGATCGAGGCGAATGCATCCGCATCGCGTCGCGTCGACGGGTCGGCGATCTACAACTTCGATCAGGGCATCATCGCGGCCGGCCTGATCAAGTACGGAGTACGTGCGGGGAATGCCCGGGCCGTCGCGGCCGGCATCCGCACGGCTTCGCGGCTGAGAGACCAGGTCAACGAGCTTGGCCATCTTCCTCCGCTCGATCCGACCGCTGGCCCGCCGGATGGACGCCCGGCAACGTGGTCGACCGTGGGCCGCCTGCATCTCGCGAAGACCGTGCAGTGCCTCCTCTTGGCGGCCGAGCTCGGCGTGGCTGGGATGCGCGAAGCTGCGTTCCGCATCATTGATGACGTCAGTGGGGCGTTCTCCCTTGCGAGCGATGGGCTGCGTGATGAAGCCGGCCGGATCAACCTGCACGCGACGTGCTACGCGCTCGAGGGACTCTGGATCTGGAACGCGGCCCATCGAACGACGGGTCTCGACGAGATCCTCCACGCGGCGTCCGACGAGCTGTTGTCTTATCGGCTCCCGTCCGGCGGTTTCCCGCGCCTCGCGGTCCCTGGCGCGACCCGCGAGCAGAGCGATGTGCACGCGCAGGTCATCCGTCTGGCCGCGCTCCTGGGACGCGCGTCCACGGTACGGCCGTCCATCGCGCGATTGCGGCAGGTCGCCAGCCCGGCCAGGTTCGGCTGGTCGGTGCCGTATGAACCGCAGGCCGCGGAGGTCCACGAGAACGCGTGGGCCACGATGTTCGCGGCACAGGCGCTCGCGCTGGTGGACGGCCCGGCTGACCTGGAATGGTGGGAGCTGATCTGACGCTCCGGGTCGAGCGGCGCGGCGAGCGATGGCCGAGCCACGTGCGCATCGGTCAGGGCACCCTCATCGACGATGACGTGCGCGTTGGCAGCGAGCACACCAGGGGCGCATCGCATCCGATCGAGATCGGTCGCGATGTGCGCATCCGCGGCGGCTCGAGCATCGACGACGGCGCGCGGATCGGGGATCGTTTCGAGACGGGCCACAACGTGTTCATCGGCGAGGATGCGGTCATCGGCGACGACTGTCACATCGCGAACAACACCATCATCGGGGTGGGCTGCACCCTCGGTGATCGTGTGCGGGTCCAGGCGAACTGCTTTGTCGCTGCGTTCACGACGATCGAGGACGACGTCGCGATCGGCCCCGGCGTCGGCCTGGCCAATGACCCGCATCCGGGCAGCGTGGACCATGCGTGCATGCGTGGACCGACGATCGAGCGCGGCGCCCAGATCGGTATGAATGCGACGATCCTTCCCTTCGTCACGATCGGCCAGCGATCGGTCGTCGGCGCGGGGAGCGTGGTCACCCGCGCTGTGCCAGCCGAGCTCGTCGTTGCCGGCAATCCCGCTCGCGTGCTGAAGTCGATCTCGCAGGTGACCTGCCCGCTCGATCTGCAGCCCGGCGAATATCTCGACGGGTCGTCGGAGGCAACGCCAGCTCGCTAGACCCTGCCGGGCTTAGAACTGGAAGTAGAAGAAGGCGTCGCTTCCGGCCGGCGCCGCGAGCGAAGCGATGACCACCACCGCTGACGCGGCGGCGCCCACTGCGATCGGACCGAGGCGTGGCATCGTGACGCGACGTGCTGTCCACTCCCCACGTGAGGCGAACCATGTCAGCAGAAGTGCCGCGGCCGTCGCGATCACGAACAGCGAGGCGCGGAGACTGAGCGTGCCTGCGCCAACGCCCTGACCAGCCATCGCACGCACCATGACACCGGCGGCGTCGAAGTCCGGGCAGCGGAAGAACGCGAGGCTCACGAGGTAGAACGGCATCGTGAAGAGCCAGCCGCCCACCGACAGCGCGCGGCTCGGTGGCAGGGGAATGAGAGTGCGAAGGAGGTGCTGTAGTCCAAGCCCAACGCCCCATATCGCGCCGAACGCCGCGTAGTGCCACGCCGCTCCGTGCCACAGGCCCGCGACAACGAACGTGATGAAGAGGTTACGCATGACCATCAGCATCGACCGTCGGGACCCGCCGAGCGGGAAGTAGATGTAGTCGCGCAGCCAGGTGGAGAGTGAGATGTGCCATCTCCGCCAGAAGTCCGACAGCGATGTCGCGAGGTACGGCATGTCGAAGTTGATCGGGATGCGGAAGCCGAAGAGGGCGGCGGAGCCGCGCGCGATGTCGGTGTAGCCGGAGAAGTCGAAGTACACCTGAAGCGCGAACGCGAGCATCGTGACCCACGCGTCCGTCGTCCCGATCGCGCCATCGCTCGCGGCGCGGACCCCGTCCATCACCCATGGCGCGAGGCGATCGCCCAGCAGGACCTTCTTGGCGAGGCCGCGGCCGATGAGCCACAGGCCCTCTCTCGCGAGCACCGTGTCGAACTGTCCGATCGACGCGAGCGACGGCACGAACTGCTGGAAGCGCTTGATCGGGCCCGCGATCTGCGTCGGGAAGAACGCGGCGAACACGTGGAACTTCGTGAAGCTGTGGACGGCAACGTCGCCGTGGTAGATGTCGACGAGGTAGTGGATGAACTCGAACGTGAAGAACGAGATGCCCAGCGGGAGCACCAGCGTGAGAAGCGGCGGCTGGAGGTCGGCGCCGAGCGCGGCGTTCGCGGCGCCGGTGACCGACGTGAGGAAAAAGTCGTAGTACTTGAAGATGCCGAGGACCGCGAGGTCTACCGCGATGAAGGCCGCGAGAAGCGCCCGGCGCCGCGTGGTGGCGCGGCCGAGGGCGATGCCGAACACGTAGTTGGCCACGACGAGGCCGAAGATCATCACGGCGTAGGGGATGCTCCAGCTCGCGTAGAAGACGTAGCTCGCGACGAGCATCACGTCGAGGCGGCGGCGCGCCGGTGTCGCCCAGAAGGCGACCCACGCGATGGGAAGGAAGATCAGGTAGGCGAGGCTGTTGAAGAGCACGGTCAGTCGTGCGCCATCGTGCGCATGCGTTCACCCACGCACGCCGAGTGTCTCTCGGCCGCCGCCTCGACCAGGTGCGTCACATCCCGGAAGTCCGATGCCGAGAACGACGCTCTGCAATCGATGAGCGGCACCGCTCTCTCGCCGGCGAGCTGGCGGATCGCCACGTCGGCGCGCTCCAGATATGGGCCGGCCTCCTCGTACGCGGTCGGGTGCAGGGGAGGCAGAAGGAACGCGACTGCGATCCCGCGCGCGCGAAGATCGTCGACGAGCGAGCGGATCACATTCGCGCCAGGGGCGTCCGCCGTCGGCGTACCGACGTCGGCGAAGAGCCTGTCGGCGGTGGCGACGAGTCGCGCGTAGCTGTTGGCGGAGCCCGGCGCGACGTAATAACCGAGGAGGCTCTCGTCGTAACGCTGGCCTGGAGCGAGCGCACTGAACCACTCCTTCACCAGCTCCCGCTGTCCGTACGCCGACCACAGGCTGCCGAGAGTCGCGTCGATGCTTTCAGCGAGATCGAGCGGTGCGCCGCGCGCAGCGAGCTCGCTTGGCGACATCACCTGCCGGGCCAGCTCATTGCTCTCGAATTTCGCGGCGCCATCGACCGCCCAGGGAGACACGCTGATCACGACGAGCTTCGGGTGCATGAAGGTCAGAAGCCGCCTGGTCATCGCGTCGGTGGTCCACGGGTTGGAGGCCGAGAAGCCACCATTGAAGCCGGGGCCGCAGTCGCACGATCGCGACACGATCGTCGGCAGGACGCTCGTCATCATGGTCGAGTCGCCGACATACAGGACGTTCGCGTTCGGCTGGCGTGCGGCGATGGCGAGCTTCGCCGCCGGCCACTGAGGGTCAGAAACGGCTACGTGTGAGTCGAAGAAACCCGAGCGGAAGACGGCCAACTCGAGGCAGATGAGCATCACCAGGCACGTCCCCAGCGCCATTCCGATGGCGCGGGCGTGGATGCGGAAGATCGGCCATGGGCCGAGGTCCCCGGCATCCGCCGTTGCCACACGATCGCCCGCCACCGCCACACCGCGCGCGGTGGCCTCTGCCGTCCTTACGTTCACTGACACAAGAGAAGTCGCACCTCGCCGCGATCTGCTCGCCCATTGAGCCTGCAGACGATTGAGGCGCCGTTGACACCGGGTTAAAGAGACCGCAGCGCGCACCGTGGTCGACCGTCCCGGGCGCGCGGCCCTCAATGTGGCGCCATCTCCTGTCCACACGCGACGGGGCTTTTATCGATGCCAGTGGCCGACAAACTGATCGTTGGGACTGGCAGCTACTTGCCCGACCAGATCGTCACCAACGCCGACATCGAGGCGATGGTCCTCGATTTCGATCGCGCACGCGCGGGATGCACGCTTGACGAATGGTGCCGGCGGCAGATGGGCGCCATACAGCGGCGGCGCGTGGCACCCGGCGAAGGCACTTCGGACATGGCGACCGCAGCAGCCGGCCGGGCGCTCGAGGATGCGTGCATGGTCGCGACCGACCTCGACCTGATCGTGCTTTCCACGATCACGAGCGATCATCGCGTGCCACCCACGGCCGCGCTCGTCCAGCGCGATCTCGGAACCCAGGCGCGGTTCCTCCAGCTGGACTCCGCGTGCAGCGGGTTCGTGGACGCGCTCATGGTCGCCGACGCGCTCCTAGATCGTCTGGGCGGCGAGGCGGCGCTCGTGATCGGTACCGACGCGATGTCGAGCTACATGGATCCCCAGAAGTTCCGTGCGCAAGCGATCTTCGGCGACGGCGCGGGGGCCGTCGTGCTTCGACGCGGAGCGGAGAACGGCTATGGCGTGAAGGCGTATTCGACCGGCTCGAGCGGCGCGGACGGCTTCATGGTCGCGGTACGCGCGGGCGGAACGAAGCAGCCCATCACGAAGGATGTCATCGCGCGCCGCGAGCAGTACATCGAGCTCGCTCTGAAGGTCATACCGACCTATGGGGTCGCAAAGATGGTGCAAGCGACGCGCGAGGTGCTTGCACGCGCGGACGCCTGCTTGACCGATATCGACTGGGTCGTGCCCCATCAGGCGTCCTGCAACATCGTGAGCGAGACGGCCAGCCAGCTAGGGCTGCCGCTCGAAAGATTCATCCTCAACTTCAGCACCGTCGGCAACACGTCGGCGGCCTCGGTCCCGATCGCGCTCGACGAGGCCAATCGGATGGGTTGCCTGCGAGACGGGCAGCGCCTCGTGATGCCGGCTGTCGGCGCCGGGATGGCGTGGGGCGCCGCGTTCGTCGTCTGGCAGGACTACCGGCGAAACTGATGTCGCACCGGCCGTTCGCTGGAAAGGTCGCGCTCGTCACCGGCAGCTCGCGGGGAATAGGCCGCTCGATCGCTGTGCGATTGGCGCGTGACGGCGCCGATGTCGTAGTGAACTACCGCAAGCGAGAGGATGAGGCCCGCGAGACGGTGGCTGCGATCGAAGGCCTCGGCGTCAGAGCGATGTGTGTCCAGGCGAACATGGCCGAACCCGCCGAGATCGAGTTGCTGTTCACGACTCTCCGCGAGACCTTCGGTGCGCTCGACTTTCTCGTCTGCAACGCCGCCGCGGGGATGCAGGGCACGATGCTCGAGGCGACCGTGAAGGCGTGGGACCTTGCGATGAACGTGAACGCGCGGTCGTACCTGCTCTGTGCACAGGCGGCATTCCCACTGCTCACCGCGCGCGGCGGTGGACGCATCATCGCCGTCACCGCACGCATCGCGACGGAGCGCGCGTTCCCGTACTACGGGACCGTCGCCGCGTCCAAGGCCGCCATCAACACGATCACGGCGTACCTGGCGGTCGAGCTCGGCCCGTACGGCATATCCGTGAACGCGATCTCGCCGGGCCTCGTCGACACCGAAGCGCTCGCGTACTTCCGCCGGGGCGGCGAATTCCTGGACCGGGCTCGCGCCCTCACACCCACGTGCCACGCGACGACCGTCGACGACGTGGCCGACGTGGCGGCGTTCCTCTGCTCGGATGCGGCACGACAGGTGAACGGCCAGGTGCTCGAAGTGGACGGCGGCTACACGAGGCTGTTCCTGTGACCGGCCCTTCGACTCCTTTACCTGTTCGTCATGCGGCTGAGGGCGCCGGGTTGAGCGCCCATTGGCCTCGGGTTGACGGAAGACCCCGTTTTGACGGTCCGCTGCGTGCGCGGCGTCCAAGTGTCATGCGGCAGACGCACCGCTCCTTAATACCGCGGTCGTTCCATGACGGGCATGACGGCCGAGCCGATGGCTCTCACCAGCGCGATCACCATCGACGCGGCGGTAGCCGCGGCCCGGCCGTCGACCACCCAGCCCTGGACTCGGACCGCTGCTCGCCGGGCCTCCATCGCGGCGTACGCGGCGACCAAGCGCGCGCTCGACATCTTCGTCGCCGCGACGCTGTTGCTCCTCCTGCTCCCGATCTTCGCGATCATCGCGCTCGCGATCCTGCGGGAGGCTGGCGGGCCGGTGTTCTATTGCGCGGAGCGCGTGGGACGGTTCGGCCGGACGTTCTGTGTCGTCAAGTTCCGCTCGATGCGCACCGGCTGCGATCAGGCCGCGCACGCGGCCTTCGTGAAAAGCCTGATGCAGGGAACGACGTGCTCGGTCTACAAGGTGCCGGACGATCCGCGCATCACCAAGGTCGGTGCCTTCCTGCGGCGCACGAGCCTGGACGAGCTGCCGCAGCTCTGGAATGTTCTGCGCGGCGAGATGAGTCTCGTCGGTCCACGGCCGGACGTGCCGTATGCCGTCGCCGAATACCCCGACTGGATCCACGGACGCCTCGCTGTACAGCCGGGTATCACGGGTCTGTGGCAGGTCAGCGGTCGCAGCCGCCTGAGCCTTCTCGACATGTACCGTCTCGACGTCGCGTACGCCGCACATCCGTCGCTTTCGCAGGACCTGCGGATCCTCCTGCGGACGATCCCCGTCGTGCTCGGCCGTGACGGAGCAGCCTGACAGGCGTCCCGCGCCCCTCGCCGCGCTGACCACCCTTCGTTATCCTTCAACTCACGCGCAGCGGTGGGATGACGCGGGGACGGCGGTGGCTTCGGGCAGCGGATGCAGGAGATCCTCCTGGTCGACGACGAACGGATCCTCGTCGACCTGCTTGCTTTCATCGTTCAGCAGGCGGGCTACGTCCCGTTGGTCGCGACGGAGCCCGCGGGTGCGATCGCGCTCTTCGAGGAGAAGCACCCGATCGTCGCGGTCATCGACCTCAATCTCCGGCCGTGGGACGGGTTCGATCTGCTTGCCGACCTGCGGCGGCGGAGCGCGGCACTTCCGATCATCGTGCTCACCGCGCGCAGCACCGAGGACGACAAGGTGCGCGCCCTCGACATGGGTGCTGACGACTACGTCGTCAAACCGTTCGGACATCGGGAGCTCCTGGCTCGCATCCGGGCTCACGCGCGGCGTGTGGGCGGCGATCGTTTAGAGAAGCCTGTCGCTGTCCTGGAGGTCGGTTCGTTCCGGCTCGACCCGTCGGAGCGCACGCTGTACGTCGACGGTGTGCCGACACGTCTGACCGGCACGGAGTTCCGCCTCTTGCAGTACCTCATGCGGCATAGCGGCACCGTCGTGCCGACCGAGGCCGTCGCGAAGCACGTGTGGGGCTTCAACGACGAGCCGGCGCGCGATGTGGTCCGCGTGACCGTGCACCGACTTCGCCGCAAGCTCGGGGATGATGGTGAACGTCAGCGCTTCATCCACACCGTGCCCGGTGTCGGCCTGCGACTACGCCCCGGATCATGACGATCGCGTAACGAGGGTCCGCTGTAACGCGATTGTTCCGTGCGGTCCGCATCTGTGATGGCATTGTTCTCAACGCTTAACGGACAACCGCCGCGCGCTGCGTTCTCATGCTTCCGTTCATAGAGTCGTACTCGAGCCTCAATGCGATGGCACAAATCTCGTCAGTACCGTGACACAAGACAAGGTGGGGGGAGCAAGTGATCAAGATCCTGCTCGTTGAAGACGATCCCGACATTCTCGATCTGACGGCGTACGTCCTACGCCGTGAGCGTTTTGTCGTCATCGAAGCCACGGACGGCGCGCAAGCACTCAGGCGATGGAAGACCGACCGACCCGATCTCGTGATCATGGATCTCGGCCTGCCGGCCATGGATGGGTTCGAAGTGCTGCGCCGCATCCGTGAAGAGGACCAGACGCCCATCCTGGTCATCACCGGCCGGAAGGATGCGCACGACATCCTCCGTTGCTTCAACCTCGGGACCGACGATTTCGTCGCGAAGCCGTTCGAACACCGCGAGCTGATCGCCCGCGCGCGCGCGATCCTCCGGCGCGCACAGGTCGCACAGTCGGAAGCGCCGGAGCCCACGGTCCAGCTCGATGGTCTGACGCTCGATCCAGTCGCGTACGAGGTCAACTGGCACAACGAATCGGTCCGCCTCACTCCGACGGAGTTCCGGATCCTCTATCTGCTCGTCACCAACGCGGGACACGTCGTCCCGGCCAGCCGGCTCTACACGTACGTGTGGGGCAGTGAGGGCGCGGACGCCAACGCGCTTCGGTCGCACATGAGTCACCTGCGGCGCAAGCTCGAGATCGGCGGCTCGACCCCGGGCACGATCTCGTCGATCCCCGCGGTCGGCTACGTGTTCCGGCGGACTCAGACGCCCGCGGCCGTGGCCGAAGCGCCGCAGGAGGCCGCCGGCTCCGCGGCCTGACGACGCCTACGCGCGCAGCGCCGGGTGGCGCTGCGTCGCGACCAGGAGCACGAGCGAGACGAGCGCGAGCGCCGCGGGCGCGAATGTGGGCGCCGGCCCGACCGCTTTGCTGAACGCTGCCCACCAGCGCTCGATCTCCGACATCCCTGCCCAGAGTTGTTCGTAGCGCTGGTCGAGCGGCCCCGCGACGTAGTTCTCGTTGATGTGGAGCGCGACGCCGACGGCTGCGGCGATCATCACCGCGCCCGCGAGCAGCCGCGCGCGGCGCACGGCGGCGGCGTTCGGGCGCCGCATCAACAGGAGAGCCGCATAGGCGAGCGCAACGAGCGCGAACCAGGGAACGAGACGGATCGGCGTGCCCCAATGACGTTCGACGAGGAGCTCGGCGGTGAGTCCACTGATCGCGATGACCACAAGGCCGACGAGGCTGCGGCGCAGGACCGAGGCGTCATCCGTCGCCGCGGGCGCGTCGACCGGACTCACGGCAGGCTGAGCGCCGCCAGGATCCGGCTCAGCGTGTCGGCCGACGGGTTGTATTTCGCGAGGTTGCTCTTCAGCTTCGCGAGGGTCGGATCGTCGACGGGATAAGGCCGGTACTCCTGCACCTCAACGACCCAGCGCGAGGCATTCGGGACGCCGCCGGCTTCGAACGCGGCCTGGAGCTGCGTCGCCGTCGCGTTGTTGGC
>Ga0184608_10000425_pt1 | contig 11163 bp, 4 predicted proteins | sample PLM1_30_coex_FD_133010 | JGI IMG/M metagenome (GOLD analysis project Ga0184608, IMG submission 133010) | Groundwater sediment microbial communities from an aquifer in East River, Colorado, USA - PLM1_30_coex | ecosystem: Environmental > Terrestrial > Soil > Riparian zone | place: USA: East...
CCGATCATCACGACGCGCCACGGCGTGGTGATGCGGCCCAGGACCGCCGCCGGCTGCGCCAGGCGCGTGGCCTCGGCATCGCCGTAACGCAGCGTGAAGGGATGGCTCGCGGGGTGCGAATGGCCGAGGCGCGCCCGGAAGCCGCGTTGGCCATCGGCCTGGAGCGCCATGCCGGCGTAGTCGATCACGGCAGCCTCGGTGATCGACGCGTACCCGGCACCGTTCGGCAGCTTGAAGGTCAGGGGCGGCGCGGCCCAATCGCCGGCCTGGACCTCCGCGATCTCCTTCTTGGCGTGCGTCCCCTCGTAGTGTCCGTTCAGATCGTGATACCACACCGTGGACCCAGCGGGGAGGACGAATGCGGTCGCCTCGTCGGGAACCCTGGTTCCCGCACCCGGGACGACCCAGCGGAACGCGATCCCATCGTCGAAGGCGCGCACGTCGAGGATGCACTGGCGGAGTGCGATGCGCGCACCGCGGAACTTCGCGACCGCCTCGGCATGCACGCCGCGCCACGGAAAATGATCGTTCCCGTGGTACACCTCGACCTTGCCCTCCCCGGCCTCCTGCGCCCGATCGGCGCCGTCGACAAGCATGCCGAGCGGCGACGGCTCGATCACGGGCCGGCCGCGGAACGTGACCCGATAGGTGAGCTGAGGCCCGTAGAAGAGATCGAAGGCAATCGCGCCGTTCGGACTGGCGACCTGCGTGCCGTCGGCGGCGCCCCGCGGGAGCCGTGCCAGTGCGGGCGCGACGAGCGTGGTGGCGAGGAACTCTCGGCGTTCCATCGTTATGGCAGCGGATCGAACGTGCCGTTGGCCCAACCCATGGTCTGCTGCAAGTTCGCGTTCAGCTGGATGTGCGCCTGCGGAATCGCGTAGAAGTAGTAGTTCAGCTGCCAGGTGATGGGCTGCGGGTCGAGATTGATCACCTGGTGCGAGAAATACTGCGGATAGGTCGAGTCGAGATCGACCGTGTCGCGCACCGCGTTCCACGTCGCCACGGGCACCAGCAAGGTGACCTTCAGCGCGCGCCGGCGGGTCCCGTTCAGGAGCGATTCGAACAGCATGTTCCGGCGCAGGTCCCAGTGACGCTTCGCCTCATACGCGAACTCGATCTGCCGCTCGTGCATGATCGCATTCTGCATCTGCGCCGTGGTCATGGCTGCGTCGAGGCCGTATAAGCCGGCTCCTGGATCGATCCTCGCGCGTGCCCGGAGCGCGATGATCTGATCGTACGCCACCTGGGTGTTGCCGATGGCATTCGCGGCCTCGGCGAGATTCATCAAGACCTCGGCATAGCGCAGCTCGATCCACTGCGTCTGCCCGTTGAACGCCCTGAACGCGTCGTCCGCCGGATTCACCGCCTTGCGCGTATAGAACCCGGAAGGCGTGGGATTGTTGGATTCGGCCCCGACGTACGTCCACTGCCGCCGGCCGGTCACGCCGTTCAGCTCCCACACAGCGCCGTTGTAGGCGATCGTCGCGTAGAACCGGGGATCCCGGTTCTTCCAGAAGTAGAGGGTATCGTAGGCGGGGTTACCGGCGATCGGCCGGCCATCCCGCATCGGAAATGCATTCACCATCTCGAGCGTCGGCCGGTTGGCGCCGGTGGCTCCCTGCGACACATCGAGGGGCCGCGTCGCCGCCGCCCAACGATGCACGCCGCCGATCTCTTCCCCGTGCTCCTCTCGGCGCACCGCCGACTGTGAATACAAGTACCGCCGCACGAAGACGGCCTCCTTGTTCATGTCGGCGAACCACAGTCCCGCAAAATCGGGGTACAAGCCGAATCCGTGGCTCGCGAGATAATCCCGCGCGGCGAGATTGGCGTCGTACGCATTCTGCCAGCGCGTCACATCCCCCGTCCGATTGAACTGGGGACTCGCGTAGTACAACAGCACCCGGCCCTTGACGGCCATCGCCGTCCCCTTGTGCACCCGACCGTTGTTGTCGGGCGAGGTGGCCCGCGCCGCGGGGAGGAGCGCGATGGCGCTGTCCAAGTCGGCCACGATCTGACGGATGACTTTCGACGTGGAGTCCCGCCTGACGAACAGCGAGTCGGTCAGGGCCTGCGGTTTCAGAATCAACGGCACGCCACCGTACCGTTTGACCAGCTCCCAGTAATCCCACGCCCGGAAGAAGTGCGCCTCGCCCTTCATTCGTTTCGTGAGGGCGGTATCCAGCGTGCCCTGATCGATGTCGGCGAGGAGGATGTTGATGCTCCTGAGGCGGTCGTACGGCGGGTGCTCGCAGCCGGTTGCCCGGATGCACCAGTAGGCGACCGAGTTTTCCGTGAGCAGCCCGTACATGTACGCGTTGCCCCCGGGAGATTCATCGGAGTTGTTCGCGTCTCCCGTCGACCAGCCGGGCAAATTGTCCGCATAGATGCGGCTAATGAAGGCCTGCGCCAGGCCTGGGTCCGTCCATAACTTGGTGTCGTCGATCGCATCCAGGTCCTTCAACCCGAGGATGTTGTCACAGGCACTGAGCGCCAGGCTCAAGGCGACGACGCAGACGGCTTTCGCGGTCGTCATTGGACCCTCCTTTTCAGCGAGACGTCCATGCCCACGGCGAAGGTCTTCATGAGGGGGTACGAACGGATGTTGTTCATTTCCGGGTCGAACCCCCAATCGCCGAAATGATCGTTGAGCATGAGCAGGTTCGTGCCTGTGAAATGGAGTGTGGCGGTGCTCACGCCCAGGGCGTTGGTGAGTCGCTCCGGCAGGAGGTACGAAACCGTCAGGTTCTTGAGCCGCAGGAACGACGCATCTCGCAGCCAGAACGAGGAAACGGGGTAACTCGTCCGGTAGCTCGAGCCGCCGGTGAATGGGATCCGATATCCGGGATACGCCCCATCGGGATTGTCGGGCGTCCAACTGTCGGCCCAGTACCCGTACGAGGCCTCCTCCGCGCGCGCCTGAATGTCTCTGCCGTTGGCGTGCATCATCCGCTTGAATCCCGCGGCTCCCTGCAGCAACGCGGAGAAGCGTAGCCCGCGCCACGAGGCGCCGAGGGTGATGCCGTAGGAGAGCGGCGGGCTGTCGTAGTCACAAATCCAATTCTGATCGTCGCTCGTGATCTTCCCATCCGGCGCATCGTTGCCCTGGCCTACGCCCCGCAGATCCTTGTAATTCAGCATGCCGAGCTGCGGGGGCACTCCGATGATCGTGTAATTGGGGGGAAGCGCGTCGATGTCCGCCTGCGTCCGGAGCATGCCGCCGTAGACGTAGCCGAAACAGGAGCTGTTGGGCGCGGTGGTCCGGCCGATGCGCGACTGATACTTTCGGATGTTCTGAGCCTCGTTGAGCCGCACGATCCTGTTCGTGGCGTAGCCGAGCGTGCCGTGGAGGGAGAACCTGATGGGCCTCGCCGCGTCGCCCGCGGTCCCGTCGTATCCCAACTCCACCTCGAATCCGCCCGCATCGATCTCCTGGTAGTTCGAATCCGCCAACACCCCCCCGAAGGTGCTGGGCACCCGTTGCTGGGGTGATCCGAGGATGTCGTAGGTGTTGCGATAGAAGAGATCGACCGTGACGCTCATGCGGTTGTGCCAGAAGCGCGAGTCCACGCCGAAGTTGTACGACTTCGCTTTCTCCCAGGTGATGGCCCGGTTCGCGAGATTGCTCGGCGTGAGACCGAGCGTGGGCGAATCGAAAATCGCGCCCAGCTCGAAGTCGTAGCCCGGCCGCCATTGAAAGGGATCCACGGCGTCGTTCCCGACGATGCCGTACGAGGCCCGCAGCTTCAACTCGTCGAAGAACTTGGACTTGAAGAACGGCTCGTCCGTCAGGCGCCAACCGGCCGAGATCGACGGGAAGAACCCCCAGCGATGCTCGGGCGCGAAGATGACCGAGCCATCGTAGCGGAACGAGGTCTGGAGGAAATACCTGCGGGCGTAGTCGTACCCCAACGAGCCGACGTAGGAGCTGCGCGCTCTTTGCTGCTGGCGGCCGTCCACCCAGGAGTCCTCACTGCTCGCCGCGACAAACTGGTCGATATTCGGTGAGATGAAGGCGTTGCGTTGACCTTCGAACCAGGAGCTATCGCTCGCCGCCTGCTCGTAGACCAGCAGCCCGTCGAAGTGGTGATTGCCGACGGCTCCCACGTAGTTGAGCTGCGCATTGACCTGATAGAAATTGTCTCGTCCGTCGTTGTTCAGCAGAAAGTCGATATCGCTCCGGGGCCGGAGGCCGACGGGCTGGTCGCCCACGATGTGATTGTGCGTGCCCGTCGTATTGAAGACCGTCATCTGATACGGGAGGTTGAACTGCTTCCGGTAGCCCTCGGCGTATCCTTTATAGTACGCGAGCGTCGCGTTCAGGCCGTTGACGAAGGGGAGGCGGTACGTCAAGCGGGCGGTGGCATTGTACTCGAGCCAATTCACCTTGTTGTATCCCGACTCGTTCGAGATCACGACCCCGGGATGCCATTCGACCCAGTTCCCGACCGGCAATCCGTCGATGTAGGGGGGCACCATCCGGGTCCTGAGCGCCAGGGCCTTGTACAGGTCTTCCTGGCCCCAGTCCTGTACACCCGAGGCGTTTATGCCCCAGCTGGGGCCATGCCGGTCGCGGCGCGTGCTGCTGAAGTCGACTGACGCCTTGAGCCGGTCCGTCAGATCGACGTCGAGGTTCCCGCGCGTGGTGATCCGCTTGAAGCTGAGATTGTCGAAGGAGCCGGTGGCGTCGAGCAGCGAGCCGGACAGGAAGTAGCGCACCCCCTCCGCGCCTCCCCTGATGTTCAGGGAGTGTTGCGCGTCCATGGGGTCACGCCACAACGCCTGGATCCAGTCCCACGAGTGCGTCTTGAAGTAGTCCAGCTCGTCCGGGGTGTAATAGCGTGCGTCCGTCGTGGGGATCTTGCTGTAGGCGAGGGCATTGTTGATCGCGGTCGCATGCTGAAAGGCGTTGAGCGAAGGTGGGATCCTCGTCGGTTCCTGCGTACCGACGCTCGAATTGTAGGAGAACTCGGCGGCACCGATGCCACCCCGCTTGGTCGTGACGAGAATGACGCCGTTGGCGGCGCGCGAGCCGTACAGCGAGGCGGCCGCGCCGTCCTTGAGGATGGAAATGCTTTGGACTTCCTGCGCGGCGAGGCCGTCGAAGGCGAACTTGTCGCTGACGACGCCGTCGATGACGTACAAGGGGTCGGCGGTGTTGAAGGTCCCGACGGCGCGAACCCGGATACTGGACTCGCGCCCCGGCGTGCCGGCGTTCTGCGTGATCGTGGCGCCGGCGAACTGTCCCGCCAGCGCGTTGGAGAGGTTGTCCGCCGGGATGCCCGCGATATCCTCGCCATTGACCGAAGCAACAGATGCGGTCACCGTGCGGCGATCCTGCACGCGATAGGCCGTGACGACCAAGCCCCCGATCTCGACCGGCAGCACCGCCAGCTGCACATCGACCTCCGACCGCCCGGCGATCGGGACTTCCTGGGGTTTGTAGCCGATGAGCGAGAAGAGCAGCGTATCCTGGAGGGAAGTCACGTCCACCGCGTAACGGCCGGCGACATCGGACGCTGTCTGCTGGTTCGTCCCCTTGACTCGCACCCTCACCAGCGGCAAGACCCGCCCGCTGACGGAGTCGGTGACCGTCCCGGTCACGGATTGCGCATGCGCGTGCGGGGCGAACGCCCCCGCCACCGCCATCCACAGGAGCGCCAAGAACCACCGACGACAACACCACATGGGATCCTCCGAGTGCACGGGATTCGGGTGTCGTGTTGCAGGCGCAAACGATATGCCGACACGTGATGCAATTACGCCCGAGGCGTCCGCACGCCGACTGGCGGGGTCGACACAGCGCTCCGCGCAGCCTCGCCATGTCGCGATGGGTGGCGAGGCGCTGACGCGACTGCTGTCGCGGGATCGCGACGAACCGAACTAGTACCCGGGGTTTTGCCCCAGTCCTGGTGCCAGGTCGATCTCCCGCTGTGGAATCGCGAGGAACACGTGGTGCGCCTGCACGTAGGGGCCCGCCACGGGGTCTCCGCGGAGCACCGTGAGGAACGTGCCCCAGCGCTTCAGATCGAACAGCCGCTTCGACTCGAACGCCAGCTCGAAGCTCCGTTCCAGGCGGACCGAGTCCCGGAAGTCGGCTTGGCTCAAGCCAGCTGTCAGGTTGGGTAGCGCGGCGCGCGTGCGCACTCGGTTGATCGCGGTGTATGCGTCTGCGGTCGGTCCGTTCGCCTCATTCTCCGCTTCGGCGTACATCAGCAGCACGTCCGCGAAGCGATAGATCGGCCAGTTGAGGTCGGTGCGCTGGCTCTGACTATTCTGGATCGACCCGTTGGCGTCGAAGAATTTGCCATAGTACGGCATCGGCCTGGGGAAGCGTGGCCGCTTGTCGCCGAAGAAGCCCGGGAGCGAGTCGTACCGGTACGTCGTGCACCCCACGGCGCCCGTGGTGCAGCCCAGCGGAACGTTCACCCGAGTGAGAAAGGTGACCTGCTTGCGCGCATCCGCATTCGAGAACGTGTCCATGAAGTCGGCGGTCGAGTACCAGTAGTTGGTGCATGATTCGACGCCGATCCCCGCGGGCCGCGACTGGCAGGTGAACAGGTTGCGCTGCGTGCCCTGGAACTGGATCGAGTAGATGTGCTCGGGGCCGTTCTTGTTTCGGATCAGCCAGAGGTCCGCGAAGTTCGGGACCAGACTGTAGCGGTTGCTGTCGATCACCGCCTTGGCCGCGGCGGCGGCATCCGCCCAGTGGTTCTGGCTGACGAGCACCCCCGACATGTTCATATAGACGTCCGCCAGCATGGCCAAGGCGGCGCCCTGCGTCGGCCGGCCGTCGTCCGGCGTGGCCGAGTCGGGCCAGCGGAGCGGCAGCAACGTGGCCGCTTCTTCCAGATCCGTAACGATTGCCGCGTAGACGTCGGCGATCGGTGCCCGCGTGACGGCCGCCGCCTGGGCAAAGTCGGTCATCGGCGCCAGCATCAGCGGCACGCTGCCCCACACCCGCACCGCGTTGAAGTGGTTGAACGCCCGATGGAACAGGGCGGCGCCGAGGTAACGGTCTTTCACAGCCTGCGACACCTGGGTCATCTGTGGGACGCGGGCGATGATGAGGTTCGCCTGATTGATCGCGCCGTAGATCTGCCGCCAGACGCGCCACAGCCACTCGTTCGCGGGGGTGAACGTGTAGGTGTCCTGCTCGTAGCGGGTGGGGTCGGTCGGGCGCTGGTAGACCGTCTGATCCGAGGGCACCTCGGTGATCATCGGCCAGCCGCGGATGAAATACGGCTGATTCGTGCCGCCCGAGTACCAGTTGTCGATGCCGCCCAACGCGAGTTTCAGATCGGCTTCCGTGACCGGAAAGTCGTCGGGGGAGAGAAAGTCCTCCGGCACTTCGGTCAGGAAATCGTTGCAGGCGACAAGCAGTACGGCCGGCAGCACGGCCAGGAGGAGTAAACGAGTCCGGAGTTTCATGGCGTGTCTCCTAGAAGCTCACGTTCATGCCGAAGGTGATGATCCTGATGCCCGGGTAGCTCGAGTCGTCCCAGCCGAGCTCGAGATCGTCCGTGCCGCGCGAGCTGGCCTCCGGGTCGTACCAGGAATAGCGGGTGAGGGTGAAGAGATTCTGTCCGCTCAGATACACGTGGACCTGCCCCATCCCGAAGTGTCCGCTGAGTCGCTGCGGCACCGTCCAGTCGAGTGTCAGGTTCTGCAGGCGGAGGAACGAGCCCTCCTCGATCCAACGCGACGTCATGCCGGAGAAGGGACCGACGTCCAGGGCGGTCATCGTGTTGGTGGGGTTGGTGGGGGTCCAGTAATCGAGCACCGATCTGAGCTGGTTCGAGCTGGCGCCCGGCGTTTCCATGCCCTGGCGATTCAGGTTCACCACCTGGAAGTCCAGGGCGCCGCGGAGGATCCAGCTCAGTGAGAGCGCCTTGTAGGCGACCGTGCCGGTCAGGCCGACGAGAAAGCGGGGTTGCCCGTTGCCCAGGATCGTCCGATCGTAATCGTCGATGACCGAGTCTCTCACCCCAAGGGGACCGCTGATGTCCCTGATCTTGTCACCGCCGAGGCGCTCACCCGGTTGCACGATGGTGTCAAGCTCCGCCTGGGTCTGGTAGATCCCGTCCCAGATGTAGCCGTAGAAATTGCCCAGGGGTTCGCCCACGCGCACGATCGCCGACTCCCGGAACGTGGGTAGCGACCCGTTCGCGCCAGCCAGGAAGAACTGCCGATCGCCGCCGAGATCCAGCACTTTGCTCCGATTGAACGACAGGCTGCCACCCAGGCGCAGCTCGACCGCGCCGGCGGTGTGGCGAGTATCGAGCGCCAACTCCACTCCGCGATTCTGCACCTTCCCGATGTTGGTGACGTAGCTTTCGAACCCCGTGAAGTACGGCACCTGCTTCCCGTACAGGAGATCGCGCGTGACCTTGTGGTACACGTCCGCGATCAGGCGAACGCGATCGTCGAATAGACCGAGGTCGAGCCCCGCGTCGTAGCCGGTGGTGGTCTCCCAGCGCAGGTTCGGGTTCGCGTTCCGGCTGGGGGTGACCCCGTTGCGGTACGTCGTCGCGCCGATGGCGTAGATCGAGCCGATGGTCCACGCCGCGAGGGACTGGTACGAGCCGATCGCTTCGCTCCCCGACCGGCCGGCGGAGAGCCGCAGTTTGAGGTCGTTGACTGCGGGCGCGAGCCGGCGGAGGAACGGCTCCTCGCTCACGCGCCATGCCACAGCGGCGGACGGGAAGGTGGCCCACTTGTGGTTCGCGGCGAATCGGGATGACCCGTCGGTCCGGAACGTGGCGGTCAGCAGGTACTTCCCGGCGAAGGCGTAGTTCACGCGACCCAGGAACGACACGAGGCGGTTGCGGCCCGCGCTCGAGCCCCCGGTCACGGTTTCCGCCAGATTGAGGCGCCGGTAGCCGAGCAGATCCGTGGCGAAGCCCACACCCTGCTGGGTGCTCGCCCCGCTGCGGGTCTCCTGCGCCGTAAAGCCTCCCAGCACTGTAAAGGCGTGCCGGTCGGCGAGCGTGCGACGCAGCGTCACCGTGTTCTCGGACAGCCAGGTCGTGCTTCGGGTGTTGTCGATGTTGGCCTGCCCAGTGTTGAACGCGGCGCGCAGCTGCCGCGAGGTGTAACGCTGATTAAGGCCGGCGCGCGCCGTGTAGCTGAGGCTGGTGCGCGCCGTCACCCCCGGCGCGAGGTCGTACTCCCCGAAGGCGTTGCCGAGCAGATAGTCGGTCGTGGTCTTGTCGTCCAGCAGTTTGACGATGGCCAGCGGGTTGTCCATCGTCTGGCTGGGGAGGAGAGGCCCGCTGAAGTCTCCGTTCGCGTCGTACAGCGGGATCGTCGGCGCGAAGCGCAGCGCCATCATGGTGATGGGTCCCCCGGCCGAACCATAGCCGTCGTTGACGCGAACCTCGTTCCCCACGGACCGGCTGTAGGTCACCCGGGTGCCGAAGCGAGACCGCTCACTCACATCCTGGTCGAGGTTGAAGCGCACGGATCCACGCGTGAGCCCCGAGCCGAGCACGATGCCCTCCTGGTCGAATAACGTCCCGGAGAACATCAGCCTGGTGCCCCCCGTCGTGCCGCTGACTCGAAGCTCGTGATTCCGGATCGGAGCGACCTGATACACCACCTTTTGCCAGTCCGTCGTCGGCAACGGGCTCAGTGTGTCGTACGTGATGCTGGGGTCGTGGGTCGGGCTGCGCATGTAGAGGCGGGCGAACTCGTCGGCGCTCAGCACGTCGATGTGCTTGGTCACCTCTTGCATGCCGGTGTAGCCCGAGTAGCCGACGCGAACCTGGCCCGGCGGGCCGCGTTTGGTGGTCACCAGGATGACCCCGTTGGCGCCGCGCGCGCCGTAGATCGCGCTGGCCGAGATGTCCTTCAAGACGTCGACGGCCTCGACATCGCTCGGATTGATCTGGTTCAGGTCCGCGCCGATGACGCCGTCGACGACGACCAGCGGCCCGTTGCTTGCCTCCAAGGAATTGCTGCCGCGTACACGGATGCGCAGCTCCGAACCGGGCTGCGCGTTCGTCGTCTGCACCTGCACGCCGGACACGAGTCCGGCGATGGCCTGCTCGATCCGAGGCACCGGGATCGTCCCGATCTGTTGGCTCGACACCGAGCCGACCGAGCCCGTCACGTCCCCCTTACGCTGCGTGCCGTAGCCGACGGCCACGATCGGGTTCAGCTCGATGGGGCTCGCCGTCAGCTGAAAGTCCGCGACCGCCTGCTGACCGTCCTGCACGACGGCCGTCCCTGCTCCCGGGACATAGCCCAAGAGGCGGACCCGCAGCGCGTAGGTGCCCGGCGGAACGCCCGTCAGGGCATACCGGCCCTCGGCGTCGGTCTCCGCCGAGAGTCGCGTCCCGACCACCGTGACCGTCGCGCGCGCGAGCGGGGCGCTCGTGGCCGCGTCCCGGGCCGTTCCGGCGATCGAACCCTGGGCCCGAAGAACTTGGACCGACAACACCGCGAACAACGAGGCGAACAAGAGACATCGTCTCATGGCAAGACCCTCTCGAAGAAAGGTCACTTGAGCGCCGGCCACGGGCGCCGATCCGACGGGGGAAGCGCCACCGGACTCACCGGGGGCAGCGGCGTCACGGCGTCGAGGGCGAGCACCACCGACGCCCCCTTCGCCAGCTCGATGACAAAAACTCCCGCGTCGACCCGCGTCACGGACGGCGCGGGACCGGTGTGCGCACGCACCAGCGCCGCATCCCAGTCCGCGACGACCAACCGACAGGGTTGGCCGGCGAGACTCTCGATCCGCACCCACGCGGTGCGCCCGTTGTGACGCACGGCGCTGACCAGGAAGGCGCCATCGGCGCGCAGATGGTCGAAGGCGGCCTCCGGCCACACGGTGGGCACCGCCGGGAAAACGCGCAGCGCCCCCCCCCCGCCCCAGTCCTGGAGGAACAGCTCTTGGATCGACGTCGCCGCCGAGAGGGGCGTCTCGATCACCGGCCCCGCCTCGGCATAGAACGTGTTCGGCTCCATGTAGCGCGGCGCGTCGAGGTACAGGTTGAGCCGCGTCAACGCCGTGTCGCCGTGGCCGAGCCATGCATGCATCGCCGCGCCGCCCGTGAACGAGTAGCCCCGGAAGAGTGACGGCTCCCGCTCCCACGTGGCGAGCGACCGCTCGATCAACGCGCGATCGTCGGACCGCTCGGGAGAGATCAGCCCCAG
>Ga0184608_10000426_pt1 | contig 11155 bp, 10 predicted proteins | sample PLM1_30_coex_FD_133010 | JGI IMG/M metagenome (GOLD analysis project Ga0184608, IMG submission 133010) | Groundwater sediment microbial communities from an aquifer in East River, Colorado, USA - PLM1_30_coex | ecosystem: Environmental > Terrestrial > Soil > Riparian zone | place: USA: East...
ATCAATCGCTTGAAGACGGTCGCCGCGCCCGGGCTTTCGACGATCAGCTACAGCTACGACGCGACCAGCAACCGCACATCGATGCTCGATGTCACCGGCACGTCAACGTACGCCTACGACGGCCTCGGGCGCCTCACGCAGGCCGTCCAGCCCAACGGGACGCTCAGCTACGGCTACGACCTTGACTCGAACCGCACGACGCTGACGTATCCGACGGTCGGGAACGTGTCCTATGTCTTCTCGCCCGCCGGACGGCTCCAGAGCGTGACGGACTGGGCCAGTCGCCTAAGCACCTACACGTACACCGCCGCCGGTCGCGCCAAGACGCTGGTGCTGCCCAACGGCATGTCCACGACCTACGCATACGACCGCGCGCAGCGGCTGACGAGCCTGCTGAACGCGACCGCGAGCTCGACCGTCTCGAACCACGTGTATACGCTGGACAACGCTGGCAACCGCGTGGCCATCGACGAGCTCATGAATGGCATCACCCCGAGCGTGAAGGTCAATTCCGATGCCGGCACCGCAGTGCAGGACCACCCTGCGGTCGCGATCGGCGCCGACGGCGCGACGTACCTGATCTGGGACGACGCGCGCGACGGCAATGCCAACATCTACTTTGATCGACGCGACCCGTCGACCGGGCAGTGGGGCGCCACCGACGTCAAGGTGAACACCGACAGCACTACCCGCATCCAGCTCAACCCCGCGGTCTCGCTCGACAGCTCGAGCAACGCCTACGCGGTCTGGCAGGACGAGCGCAACGGCGCGGCCAAGCCCGACATCTATTACTCCAAGCGCACCGCCGGGACTGGCTCCTGGCTCACGCCGAACCTGAAGGTGAACGATGACGCCGGCGGCGGAGGCGGCGCGGTGCAGCGCAACGCGCGCATCGCCGGGAAGAACGACGGCGACCAGACTGCGGTGTGGGTGGACTTGCGCTCCAGCCAGAACAACATCTGGTCCTCGACGCTCACGGACGGCGCGGGCAGCTGGGCCGCGAATAAGAAGATCACCGACAACACCAGCGCGCTCAAGGACTTCCCCGACGTCGCGATGGGCCCGGACGGTACCAGCTACGCGGTGTGGCAGGACTCTCGGAACGGAAACCCCGACATCTACTTCGCGTCGCTCGCACCGGGCGGCGCGAGCTGGTCGACCCCGAACCTGAAGATCAGCGACGATCCGGGATCAGCGGCGCAGACCATGGGCCGAATCGGCGTCGACGCTGCCAGCAACCTCGTCGCGGCCTGGATCGACGCGCGCACCTCACCCGCGCATGTGCGCGTCGCCCGCCGGCCCTCGGGGGGGTCGTGGTCCGCCTCGATCGATGTCTCGCCGTCACCAGCGAACGTCCAGTCGCTGTCGCTCTCGGTCCGTCCGGACGGCTCCGCCTGGGCGCTGTGGGGTGACACCCGCGGCACAAGCCAGGACATCTGGGGCTCGCGCTACGACCCGTCCACGAACGCATGGTCCCCGCCCCAGCGCATCGACGATGATTCCGGCAACACGGCTGGCCAGCTGAGTCCAACGGTGGCATTCACCAACAGCGACACCGTGCTCGCCTGGCGTGACAACCGTTTGAGCGCGAACGGCGATGTGCAGGCGCGACGCGTCGACCATTTCACCCTGACCTATGACGGGCTGAACCGACTGAATTCGGTCGGCGGTCCGGTCGCGGAATCGTTCACTTTCGACGGCGCGTCGAACATCGCGACGCGGACCGGGCCGAGCCAGACGGATAGCTACGACGGCGCAAACCGCCTGACCAGCGATGGGACGGTGAACTACACGTGGTCCGACGCCGACCGCTTGGCGACCCGCGGCAGCGACAACTTCACCTACGATCCGCTCGACCGACTGACAAGTTCGACTGTTGCTGGAACCAGCCGGTCGCACACCTACAACGGCGATGACTTGCTGCAGAGCCGCACCCAAGGCGCGACGACGACTCTCTTGTGGGATCCCTCCGCTGCGGTCAGTCCAGTCGTCAAGCTCGGCGCTGACAACATCGTCTACGGGCTCGGACCGCTGTATGCCGTACGCGGCGATGCGTCGACGGTGACGTTCGCGCGGGACGGCAGCAAAAATGTGCGAGCCGAAATATCAAGTTCGGGCGGCGTGACTGGAGCGTGGCGCTACCGCGTGTACGGAGACATCGCGACAAGTAGCGGAACACCTGCGCCGACCTACCTTGGTCTTGCGAGTCAGGTCCGCGACTCCAGCGGCCTGTACTACATGCGCGCACGGTGGTATGACCCGGCGGTAGGCCGCTTTGTCAGTCGAGATTCGCTTCGCGGCAGCGCTTCGAGTCCCGTCAGCTTGAACTCGTACGCATATGCCGCCTCCGATCCAGTCGGACTCCATGACCCGACTGGACTGGATGCGGAGGGGTTCGACCTACAGGACGCGCCCTGCACCGGACTGATTCCGTTGCCTGGCAAGTGCTACGCACCCGGGCAACTCTCTGAGGACTACGAGGCATCGCTGCTGACTACGATTAGGCCCACCGGCGGCATGGCAATACAGATAGTCTTTACAAAAGCGGCTAAGGCAGGGTCTGGTGGAAAGGGCGGTGGCGGAGGACCTGGCGGAGGTGACGGGCGGCTCATCTATTACCTCTATCAGAAGCTCAGCGCAGCGGGTCAGCACCTCAAATATGGCGTCACGAGTAACCCCGTCACACGCTATACGACGGCGAAGCTGGCAGGTGGCCGCCTCAAGATCCTTGCGCAGGGCACCGCCGAGGACATGCTTGCACTCGAGCGAGCAGTGCATGAGTGGTTGCCGATTGGTCCGGAGGAGGGTCAGGCCCATTACAAGCAGGTCCAGGCAAAGAGAGGATTTAGGCTGCCCCCGTATTGACTGACATGACGGAATACCAGCTCGTTTTTCAACTTCCTGGATCATCGCACTCCGACTTCGAGGATCTGATTGCGCTGGAGAGGGAGTTGCGGGCCGCTGTAAGTGACCTTGGGCTCGTGGATGGCCATGACATGGGAGTGGGGGAGATGAACATCTTCATCCTGACGTCCAAGCCAATTCAAGTGTTCGAACGAGTAAAAATACTTCCGGGCATCAACCGCGCGATGCCACGGATGAAGGTCGCGTACCGCAGTATCGATGGCGACGCGTACGAGATCCTTCATCCGCTCGGCCTCTACAAGTTCGAGGTGAAATAGGTGTCCGCATGACATTCCATAAACCGAAGCTCGGCGGCGTTGTTCAGTGAGACGTAAAGCTGCGGGATGGTGGTCGTGACCGTGCAGCAAGGGGTCCAGCAGCTGGGGCGTTATCTGGCGGCACGGTGCCTTACGACGGGTACCGCCTCCCCACCCATCGCCCGTTCTCACACCCAGTTATGACTTATGCCCAACTGGACTGGTCCAGTCTCTAAACCACCGCGAGCCGTGGAGCAGGTGCGGATCGTACTGGTGCCAATGGGGGATTCGATCCACCCGCCGATCACGAATCGTTTCTTTCGTGCGGGGGCGCTTCCGCAAGTTCGCTGGAGCATCGACTTCGACAGCCGGGCGCGCGAGGCTTCAGTCCGTCGGTCTAGACCGTTGCAGTTCCGCTGTCGTCATGCCGTATGCATCGAACGCTGGCTCGCTGATGTCGCGCAGGAGAAAGTTCTCGTCCTCTCCGCGAATCGTTGTTTCTGGCGTCCTGAGGCGATGTGCCATATGAGCCAGACAGGTTCCCGCCGCCCGCGCCAGCGCCTCGGGCACATCCTGGTCGTTGACCAGACCGTATACGGCGTTCCACGCGTCCAGTTCGTCGGAGTGTTGCAGGCGACTCAGTGCGCTGACCCGCGCTTCAAGGCCCGCGCTCGCGTCGCCCAGAATGGCAGTGTCCGATTCGCCCACCCCCCGCAGGATGCCACGAGGACGAGTGGTGGGGAGTGCCCCCTTCGCTCGACCAGCGACACCGCTGGCATAGCAGCCGTGATCCCCATGCGCATCGCCGTTAGAGGTGGAATCCCCGGTGACGCTGACCGCGTTGCCGACGACTCGCGCACGGCGGCTACCCGTGCCGGGCTGGTCTGGCCGACGCCGGGCGCGCTCTCTGGCAGCATGGTCACACGCCGCTACTCGCTGCGCGTCGATGAACTGCGCGTGTTGGAGGAAGCGGCGCACCTCGCCGACGAACTCGCCACCCTCAACGCTCGCGGGCGCCTAGGCGATGGTGCCCGGCCCACGCGGGCGGATGGTGCCGAAACGCCCTGCTCGAAGAAGTTACTGGCGGTTTCGAGGGACGAGGTCGTTCGCAGCGGCCCGGCGGCGCTTGTCGTAAACGTGCCCGGTGGCTACACGGCGCGCCACAGTAGGTCTAGCCCGCCGTCGCGGACGCGCAAGGACGGCCCACCGCGATGACCGACCAGCACAAGTACTCATCAGGACACGCCAGTCGCTCGCCGTGCCGACGTGCGCTTTCGCGAACGCGCCGTCCAACTCCCAGCGCCGCCGAAAAGTGCCGACCACAGGCAACCGATGAGCGCCCACATGAAAACCGCCTCCCATGTTCCTCCGACGTCCGTTGGAACCCATGGAGGCGAAGGGCGGAGGTCCACAACGACCCAGACGAAAAGACCGATGAAGTAGCCCACAGAGGCAGCGAGCCACCCCCGGCGCGTCACGGTCAAGCCAACGAGAAAGGCGATGAGGGCGACCAGACCGAAGTTGATCGCCGAAGCAAGCGGAGCAGGAATCGACTGTTGGGGTCTCAGCACTCCTGAGTACACCTGGTCGAGGTAGATACCAACTGCTGCGGCGCCGATGACAATCGCGATGACCGATCTCATGTTGATGCTGCCGATCCTAGACTCAGCGGTCCGGCCAGGTAGGTCATCGTGGTGTGAGCTTTTGCCACCTCGCTACGCCGCGCGGCGCAACATATCGAGCCCGCCGTCGCTAACGCGCAGAGTGCGACGGCGGATGCGGGTTCGAGTCCTGTCTTCCGCTCGACGTGATGGGTACCCGCTTGATGCGTAATCGGTTCTCGAATCGGAACGACAGAAGTCTGCGGCGTAAGAGTGGGTCAGCCAGGAGCGCTATCTGCGATATTGCTAATGAATTCGCGCGTCGGTTCGAAAATCTAGCGAGAAGTCTGCAAAACCTTCATCGCGGGTTCGATTCCCGCCGTCGCCTCAGAACCGCGCAAATTGCGAGATCTTCGAGGGGTAGGGCAGAGGTTCGGTAGACCTCTGCCGCCCTACCACTTCCGGCGACGCGAATTTCATTAGCGTCTTGGCGCGGGCACGGCAGAAGTCCGCCGGCGAAAGACAGAGGTCTGCAGGACAGAAGTCTGCTGGATGCAGCCGAGCAGCCATCAGCGGCACACCAGCGCCAGACGAGTCATCGACCTTGGCAACTGCAGAGAGCATTTGAGGTCGCAGATTGCGATCTCAAACACGCGCCTCTGTTCCGTTTACGAGGACTCCGACGGAACGGCCGTTGTGTTCCGAAAGGGAGGCCGCGGCGAGGGGAATCCCACCCCCTACAACCTGCGGATTCTCCGCGGACAATGATCTCGTGGTCCCAGAGCTCAGCCTTAGCGTCATCCGGGCTGGCGTGCCGCGCAGTCTTGCCGAAGTCGGACCTATTTCGAGCTACGACTTCGACCCGCTGCTGGCGCAGCTTCTTGCTGAAGGTGACTGGGCCCAGCCCGCCGACCGGACCGTTCCCACGGTGGTGGACTGTCATGGTGTCTTCGACGAGACGAGTCCCAGTTTGGTCGTGAATAGATTCCTGCTCGGCCAGTTCGTAGAGTTCGGAATGTCCATCCGCCTGGTTCTTACGCGACTAGCTGTCGGAACCCAGAGCGAAGACAATCTGTCTCTGGGTTCCTCGCAGACAGAGGTGGTCTTCGGCCTGGAGACTCACGAATCGAGGAGCCCAGAAGAACTCTCGCACGCGCTTGGCCTACCTCCAACCTCAGCGATACGCGCAGGCGAACGCACCACCCCGAGGAGTCGCGTCTCACCGACCACTCGTTGGAACTTCTCGACCGGGCGCCGTCCGAGTCGCAATTTCGATGATCAATTCCGCGCCATGATCGCGATCCTGCGCCCGCGTGCGGAGGCGATCGCATCATTGACAACCGAACGTTGGGACGGCGTTCTTTCGTTCGTGGCCTACTTCGTAGACGCCGTTCCGCAGCTCGAACTCACGAATCAGGATTTGAGGTTCCTTCGTGAGCTTGGACTCGAGATCGACGTAGACCTATACCCGATCGCGCGTGAGCGGCAAGACCCGCTTCGCAGTGCGCCTCCGTGACGTCAGAGGCGCGATCATTGGGAGAGCCTATACAGGTCGGCTGGAAACTTCGTTCGCTCCGCCTTCGCGTCGGTCTTAGGAAGTCTGGCGCAGTGACTCTTCGCAAGCGCAAACACGAATACGGGAATGTCCGGGAACAAGTGAATCGACGAAGTGTGAAGGCCAACGGTGGGATCGGCTGAAGCGTCAGTCGTCGGTTTGGCGCTCTGGGGCATATTCGCATGGCTCACGCTGCTTCTGTATTGGGCTGTTGTGGGGCGGGGGCGAGCGACGCCGCTCACAAGTCGACTTGACGGGTTCATCCTTCAAATGCTTTCCCGCGGTGCAGCTGTGACCGAGGCTGCAGGCCCGCCACCCCGACGGTCACAAGGCTACCGTGCTGGCGCGGTGCTGGTGGGAGCAGGAATGGCCGTGCTCAGTCAATGGGTCGCGGTCTCCTACCTTCTCGGGTCTTCGTCGTCGTCATCCGTTCGCACGGCCATGGCCGTCGAGCTTGCCGCGTGCGCCGTTTGGGTTCTCGTGTTGATCACCGATTTCTTTCGGCGATCGCGAGCCTAGGGACCTCGGAGCGACGACGATTTCCGCCGGATCGCTCAAGAGTTGGAGCGTCTCTCGCGGGAGACCTCCCGGCGCGTCGGCACGCCGCTGCATCCAAGCTCGATCTAAGCGACCCCGCCCGCTCAGATGATGCGCACCCACTAGTGTCGAGGCGATTGGAACAGGCTCCGCTCACGCCGCAGGACGTCGAAGCCCGTCTTGAGTCGGGGAGGATCCCAGATAGTGCTGATCTCCCTCGCCCGCGTTGAAAGACTCGCCAGAGTTTGCGATTACGGTCAGAGGATTCTGTGAAGAGTCGGAGGGTACGAATGTAACCATAGGTCCACGACACAGTGGAGAGATCGTCGATTTGTTGCGCGAGGCGCAGGCGCACTGCAAACAAGTGTTAGCGCCACGGCGAAGGGTCGGGGCATCTGCGCGCGGGCCGCGGTACCTCTGCTCCGGAGTCTTCACCGAGGGTCCTCTCGGCCTAATACTCCAGCCCGACGATGTCCGGACTCTAGCGAGCGAGCGCGCGGCGCTCACCGTTCGTTTATTTCGGAACGTCGAGGCCTTTCGTGAGCGCATTCTCGCGGTGCGCGACGAGAAAGAGCTTGATGACTACCTGCAGCCGGCGAAGGGCGAGTCGCCCGAAATTGAGGTCATCTTTGCTCTGCGCGGAGTGGGGCTGGACTTTGGCGTAATAAGCAAAAGGCTCGGTCTCGAGCCTACTTATACGAGCAGCCCCCGGCGACCGTTTACCAGCGAGGGCGGATCGCGAAGACACCAGTGGATCCTCACGACAGGACCTCTGCGCCTAATGGACTTTCAGGAACCACTCGCGCAGTTATTCGAACGGTTAGCTCCATTGACTGACCAGATTCGAACCCTTGCCAACGAGATGCTCGTCGAGCCGAGCGTCGACCTAGTCGTCCTCGAATACAGCGACCGAATACCGACGCTGCGACTTGGTCCCAACGACCTGCTGCTTCTGGCAAACCTCGAATCGAGGTTTTGGTTGGATATTCTCTGACCGCCTCGTTTTCACGATCACACCCTGGCGCCAGCACCGCATCGCATTCGTCTACGAGGAGGCGCTGCAAGACAGCGCCAGGATGCCACTCATGTTGCCCAGGCCCGGTGCGTTGATCCCGTACGTGCTGTTCGCGAAATTGATCCAGGTCGGCCGCGCCGTGGCTGTCAATCCGCCTTGTTCTCACGTGACTAGCTGTCGGATTGGGTAGCGAAACCGATAAGTCTCTGGGTTCTCCGAAGACAGAGGTTCTTCGGCTTGGAGACTCACGAGTCAAGGACCGCAGACCAGCTCTCGCAGATGAACCGCAGAAGTCTGCGGCGTACGAGTTTGGTCAGCCTGGAGCGCTGTGTGCAACATTCCTAAGGAATTCGCGGGTCGGTTCGAAAATCTAGCGAGAAGTCTGCAAAACCTTCATCGCGGGTTCGATTCCCGCCGTCGCCTCAGAGAAAACGCTAATGAAAACGCCCGGTCCACCTTATCGGTGAGCCGGGCGTCTGTCGCTCTGTAGCAGCGAATGTAGCAACGCGGGCCGGTCACGGCGCACGTGTGAACTGAATCCGACGGCCTGAGTCGGGGTCGCCCACCGAGAAATAGAGCACGGTCGGCGAACCCGGGAAATTAGATGTCCAGAGTTGGTCGCCGAAGTCGTCATCGAATCTGAGGTAGATGTCTCCGGCCCCCGCAAACGTCTGAATCTTCCAACTGCCGCGACCTGAGTAGGTGGCCCACGCCGCGCCGCGAAGGCCCGGGCGCGGATACTCGACTGCGGTGAAAGTGCCGCCCGGGTTGAGAGTGAGGCGTGGCGCCACGTTTCCCACCTCCGTCGGTAGATAGCGACGGGATGACTCCGTCATCGACCAAGTCCCCACTAGGTCGTCTGGGTTCACCCCGTTGCAGCTGATGGCGCCGCACAGCACGAGCAACCCGGCGACCAGACGGAGTGTTAGTGCGAGGGAGCGCATGTCGGCGAGAGTACGTTCAGCGTTCAGTCGACCGGGTTACTCAGCGGTCCCAGACGGCACCGGGACCGCGACTCTTTTGTGGCAGCGAATCTGGTAGCACGGGGCGGTCAGGCTCCGAGAACGCGGTCGAGCGCGGTCGTCGCCTGCTCCGAGCAATGTGGGGCAGGGACCTCTCGGCTGAAGGCGAGGGTCTGCACGGCAAGGGTCTTCGCGCTGCTTTTTGTTCCACTTCGAGTGGCTCGGACTGGACGGTTCAGAACCTAATAGGGCGGCTCATCGCGGTCGGCGCGGTCACGCAACCGGACGCCCGTTTCCGACGACGGCTCACATCCTTGTCGTGTGATCCTTGTCTCGTTCCGATGCGCGCCGGCGGCTGCGCTGGAACCAAGAACGTGAAGCGGGCTCGCCCCCTCTGGCTGCAGACAGGCGCTACGTCCGGCTCAGCACCTGCGCCCGCGCATAGCTCGGCTTTACGTCAGTCACGTTCGCGGGTTCGATCGCGGTCCAAAAGTGACCCTCCATGGCAGCGATGTAACCACCTGGGCAATAGGCCCACCGGTCGGCATGCATGGTCACGATCGGAACTCGTGTCGTGTGGGATGTGCACAGGAAGCGAATCTGGGTCCCGATGTCCCTCGCGCCGGCGTTCTCCATGTCTTGACCTCCCGCGCTCGATGTGGGGGCAGGCTATCGAGGGCTCGCAGGCGCCGCATGACGAAATCGTCATGAACCTGGGAGGACAGCCTCAGCCGCGCTGGGCTGCTTCCGTTAGTTCTCCGCGGCGTCGAAGAAGGCGACGAAGCGATAACCCGCACCTGGCAAGGTTTCGATGTATCGAGGCTTGTGCCAGTCGTCCGTTTTCGCGAGATACCGTTCCGTGTGAGAGCCACAGGGCGGCCGTGCAGGACGCGAGAGTAAGTCGATCGCATGAGACCATCGTTCTCACCGCCGACGGCCCGGCGATTCAGAGGCTCCGTTAATCCTTAGCGATCGGCAGCGCCAGGACGAACACGCTTCCATCGCTGCTCGGCTCCAGCCACAACCGGCCATGGTGCTGCTCGGCGATCCTTCGGCTGATGTGCAGGCCGAGGCCCGTGCCGGCGATGTCGCGTGTTCGTGAGGTGCGGAAGAACGGCGCAAACAGCAGGCCGCGCTCCTCATCTGGCACACCCAACCCTCGGTCGCTGACGCGGATTTGCGCCTCGTCGCCGACGACGGTCAGCGCGACGCCGATGGGCGACCCCGGCGGGCTGTATTTGATGGCATTGTCCAGGAGGTTGCTGACGATCTGCGCGATTCGTTCGGGATCGCCCTGGATACGCACCGCGGGCAGTGCCGTGAAGATGATGCGCGGCGTGTCCTCGTGCTCGTGTAGACCAATGGTGGTCGCGATGGTCGCGGCCAGATCGAATGTCACCACCTCGAGGCTGAGCGCTCCCGCGCTCACCCGGGCGTTGTCCAGCAGTTCGGCCAGCAGCCGGTTCATGCGCTTCGTCTGTTCGCGGGCGTGTGCCAGCGCCTCGGTCGCGCGTGCGGGATCCCCTTTCGCCAACAGCCGCTCCGCGAACTGCAATTGACCCGCGATCGACGTAAGCGGTGTGCGCAGCTCGTGGACGGCGGTACTGAAGAAGTCGGCGAAGGCCCATTCCGCCGCAGCCGGTGCGTCCAGGTCTGGGAAGACCTTGATCGCGTCGGCGGCCAGCCCCTTGCCGTTCGCGCCCTGCGCGGGTTGCGGTGTATCTACCGCGTGCTTGAGCGTGGCGAGGAACTCCACTATCAGGAACGGCTTGTCGATGACACCGGCGTAGCCGGCGGCCTTGCTCCGCGCGGTCGTGCTGGCGCGGGCCTCGGCCAGCGCGCTCGGATCCGCCGTGAACATCAGCACCGGCAACTCTGGATTGGCGCGTCGGATCGCGGCAGCGTCGGCCCATGACAGTTCGTGACCGCGGGACCCGGGATCGCCGTCGAGGATGACGCACCTGGGTTGCCAGCGCACGATTGCCTTTGCGATCTGCCGATGGTCGGAGATCGAGATGTGCTCGTAGCCGGACTCGTCGAGAAGACTGCCCACGAGCTTGCTGAGAGTGGGCTCGTCTTCGACGAGTAACACCATGGGCTTGCTCGGTGAGGAGGACGTCGGGGTCGGAATTGCCTGACGCCGCTTAGCCACACGCCCCTCCGCCAGCGCTCTCGCGATGCTCGGCTGGCTCGCAGTCACCGATAGTAATAGGGGGGCCTACCTCGAGCCCCTCGCAATCCAATTCCTCGCGGAGAGTCGGAATCGCGACATAAGTCGTCCTACGCGGTCTCAGCCCCTGTGGGCTTCTCGTGAACGGGACCTA
>Ga0184608_10000427_pt1 | contig 11126 bp, 10 predicted proteins | sample PLM1_30_coex_FD_133010 | JGI IMG/M metagenome (GOLD analysis project Ga0184608, IMG submission 133010) | Groundwater sediment microbial communities from an aquifer in East River, Colorado, USA - PLM1_30_coex | ecosystem: Environmental > Terrestrial > Soil > Riparian zone | place: USA: East...
AGGCGAACAGATAGGTGAAGAAAAAGGTAAGGTTACAGGTCAACGAGTTTTAGATATTGATGAGAGTGGAACGCCAAAGATAGAAACAACTTTTTCTTCTAATGCAAAGTTCAAAGGAATAGATACCGTAAACACGGTAACATATTGGACGGTTCCAAGACCCGGGGGATGCTATACGGGGAAGCAAAAGGAGTACTAATGTCAAAAGACGTAAGTGGATAAGTAGTAACTTTTACTGCTCATGCAGTTGGAAGGTTTACTTCTCTTGGGAGAGCTAGATTTCATGGATCAGTATATTATCGAACTAGATCAACTGGAAAATTAGCATTTCTAGACAATCTGGTAGGACTTTTTGAACATGACTCAGACGAACAAGGTAATGCATCTTCGAAAATTTGGGAATGGAAATAAGAAGGCTCCAGACAACATTAGGTAACTATTGTTGCGGTGGTGGGTAAATAGGATTTATAAGAATAGTTGGCTAAGTTGTGTCGTCCCATCTAGAAGAAGATTAGGATACTAGCCAACTACCGCTGCAGCCCCTCTGCAGCGGTGAAACTATATTATCATATCTACAATAAATACCTCGATTAATTAGGTTACTTCAAACCATGGAATGGATGATCGGCAAGTAACGTAACATAGTTGAGCTAAGGAGTGCCTTTTGCTGCAGAAATAGTACTGAGGACCTTAGCCCCAACTAAAGCAATGAATTGTCTAAAGCCATCTATTACTAGGACGAGCTAAGGATGATGCATGGCTATAGATGCCTCTTCCTTATCTTAATTGATATTTTTTCTGCTAATTATAATTTATTTTGTCTTGTATAATACATCTAGAGCAAGACGTTTATTATCTAATGCTAGCTTATAATTTGGGTTTATAGACAATGCCTTATCAAAGATACTAATAGCCTCGTTATTTTTTCGTAGAAAATGAAGAACAAGCCCCTTGAGATCTAATTCTCTAATGTCATTTTCACGAGCAAACGTTGCGTTAGCTGTATTAGTTTGTGGTATTGTTGTACCTAGCGTTGCTGTTGATACTGCAGATATTGAAGTCGTTAGGCAAACAATAATCAAAGCAGCGAAAACTAATTTCAAATTCAATGTTTGTTGCAATTATATATTTTTTGTTTATTGATCTATCTATTTTTGTGTAATCATTGCATATCAAGCTTGCATGTTTTATGAGAGAATTTTAAAGACTCTGAGATTAATCCCTAAGTCAGGATATACTTTTAGAATAGAAAATAATATTTTTTGTTTCTCCCTTTCCTTATTTTAGAATATATACTAGAAAAATAATAGATGAAAACCTAAAATGAAGACTCTTTATTATGCTATAAATACAAAAAAAAGGAGAAAAGTCTTGGATTCTAAACTATGCGTCCTGTATACGGCTACTATTGAAGCTACACTCTAACTCTCTTTTACTTGCAATAATTAGGAGATTCTACACAAATCAGATGCTGAGTGCCATATATTGGTGTGTTTCCAAAGTGATTTTTAGTCTTTGATGGATCGAGCCAGATACTTACAGCACTTTCATCCATAAGTATTATCTTTGTTGGCACATCATTTACAGGGCCATCTTTCATAGTAACTGTAGATGTGCCCTCATACATAGTGGAATTATTATTTGTAATAGTTGGTGCTGCATTCAGCTTAAAGTCTGAAATAGTATGTTGATGTGATGCAGTGCCATTTGTCTTTATCATGTAAAAAGTCGCATTAAATACAGGAGAAGTGGTATTTGCGTTATCCATCCTAAAAACACCCGAAACTATCCAATTAGGCTTTAACGTAGATGCATCATTTTGTATACTAGTGAGAGCTCCTTTTATTGAATTCTTGGATAAGTTAGTAGATTTTTGTGCGTATGATAAGGTTACAATACTCAATACAAGTGCAGCTGATATTATTGCTACAGCCAATGTAAGACCAATTATTCTTGTTTGCATATTTATTACTAGTAGTTGCAAGAATGTGCGTTATATAAAAAGTAATCTAAATTTCCATCCATTCATATGTTTTACATGACAATGAGAAGGGTTATGTGTCACTGCTACTTCTTCTTTGTATCATCTCTTTTATTCCCAGATAGTCTACAAAGTTTTTAATATTTTTAGTTTGAAAATAAATTGAGCCGGGACCTACTATTTCCGTGACTAATCCTTCTCCACCAAGAAGGGTGCTTTTTAATCCTCCAAACTTTTTTACAGTGTAGTTTGAATCCTCGCCCAAAGCTACAATATGATGGTTATCAATTATTATTCTTTCTTCTTTCTGTAAATCTTTTTGCACAATTGCTCCAAACGTATTAAGAAATAGATCTCCTCCTCCATTTGCCTTCAGCATAAATAACTCACTTCCAAACATACCTTTGGTAAACCCTTGCCATTGAGTATCCAATATAACACCAGAAGTGGAAGCAATGTAAGCGCCAGAATGAACTATTAACCCATTTTCAGGATTAATCTCCATTTTTACAATATCGCCTATTGGTGCACCTGAAAGACCAATGGAACAACCATTGTTATTTGCAACATAATTATTCACAAAGAAAGATTGTCCACCCAAGACACTTACTTTGAGCTTTTTAAAGAATCCTCCCCCTTCTCTAGTCTTTGTTTTTATTTCAATATCGCCATTCATGTATACCATTGAACCTGCTTCTGCAGTAATTGATTCGCCTTTTTCTAATTGAATATCTAGGATTGCCATAGGTTCTTTTAGAATTTGATACTGCATGTATTATTCTTACATCATCTCACACATCAAGATAAATGTTTAGAAGAAACTACAGTAATAAAACCAGGCTAAGAATTAATCATCTTCGAAGCGATCCAATTTGCAGTGAGACAAAAAATTGAGGCTCCTTGAAAACTCATTGTATACAGACGCCAGATTCTATGAACCAGCACAATTAAGAAAGAGGGATGAAGAATATGATTTAAAGGTAATATCCCTAGACTCTTCATCATTGGGTTATTTTTTGAATGCAACTAAAGAGACAGACAGAAAAGATATGTCGTAAAAATGTTGAATGCGTCAACCTCAAATAATAAAGTTTCATCTAAGGACAATAAAGTTAACGTAACATTAGGCTCATCATCCACAGCTAGAATTCTTTTCCCACCGTGAGTTGATTGCTGATTATGGTTACTTATTATCATTCCATTCGTCCGTGCTCATACATTAAATATACTGAATGAGTGTAGCGTAAGCTAATCATGATATTTGCTACTAGTCATCTAAAATAGTAAAAGCTAAAAACTAATTTCGTTGCAATAGAATTAGTGACATTCAGAGCCAACCTTTTTTGGATTTGCCATATGAAGTAGTATTATCTTACATGTAGCGGCGGTGATGGCTAGAAGAAAAAATAGGAATACTTGTTGTGTTATTGTGAAGACGAAGCAGAAGAGGCGGGACTTATTCTATAAATACTTCCGTCACCAAATGATAAAACATATAACATTCCATCTGGTCCTGTCTTAATATCAGTTATGCTATTAAAGCCATTTCCTAAATTAACTGCATTTAATTCATTTTCGTTATCTACTACTAAATCAGAGAGGCCAGCAGATTGTTGGTTACTATCGAGCCCTATGCCTGTTCTGTCTTTATTAAGCATAAAGAAATACAAATTACCATCATTATAGTCCCCCACAAAGACGTTGTTTTGATAATTAGGCCCAAGTTTTGAAGATTTCATAAATTCTATTGCAGTGACTGCCACAGGTTTAAGCCAGCTAAATACTGGATCTGTATAATGTGATCCTAGAAAGCTAACCAAGTCATTTTCAGTAACGCCACTGCTTCTAGAAAGAGGACCCATAATAATTTTCCAACCACTATTAAACCCTGGTTTTACCAAATTAATTTCATCGTAAGTATTTTCACCGTTTTCTGTTTCCCATAGATTTCCTGTAATAGGATCAAATGCAATCCCAAAGCTATTTCTTATACCGTATGCATAATATTTGTGCATTGCTTGATTATTATCATTTGCAAACGGATTATTTTTTGCTGGTGATCCATCTGCGGGGTTTACTCTAAATATTACTCCTGTGTCATCGGGGTTTAGTCCATCTTTGATATTTTGAAGCTTACCGTTGTGGTTTAATTCACCTATTATAGCATAAAGATAACCATCTGGTCCAATAGCTAATTTCCCACCATCATGATTAGGCCCAGGCTCAGCTGGAAGTTCTAATATCAGGGTAGGATTAACAAGTGACTGTCCATTCCATTGATATTTGTATACTCTATTTCTCAAAGGATCTGCTTCAGTATAATAGAGGAATACAGTAGTAGTGTTCTTACCACTACTACTACCACCTTGACTGCCACCCCCTGGCATCGTAGCGATCCCCAATAATCCTCGTTCACTTTCTGTGTTCACTGAAACTTGCAAAACTGGCTGTGGTTGTAATTGACCCTTTGATACAAGACGAACTTGCCCTCCCTTTTCTAAAACTAGAATTTGATTATTATCTAGAAAAGCCATGCTTGTAGGTGAGGACAATCCACTGACTGTTGATTCCGCCTTTAGATTAGGATCTTTTATAGATGGTTGTGCTGTAGCATGTTGGATCATTAAAGGATGGTTAAGGATAACACTGGCAACAGCAAGAACAACCACAATAACGGCAATTCTTGATGTTCTTTTGAATAACATTATATATTGCTGTGATAGAGAAATGCGCGAAATAAAAGGAATGACAAACATAGTTAACAATAATTATAATCACGCTGTCCTCCAACTATACCAAGCGGATAACTCATCTTGAATAAATTGTGGCATATGCATATAGTGGCTATCTCTTTTGATTGCACAAGATGAGTCTTTGCGCGAGCCATAGTTTTGTACAAGTCTGCTATTTCTTACCAGACATATGTGTTCCAATTGCTTGTAGTTCTTGTCCAAACTTATTCATGTCATAATTCTGTGTATGTAGAACAGCACTCCAAAATGATGTTTGAGCAACTATAGCCGCCAATTCATTTAATTCTTCTTCACTAGCACCATACATCTTTGCACCCTCTCTATGGAAAGTTTGGCAGTAAGGACATTTCATTGCAGCTGCCGCGGCAAGGGCCATCATTTCTCTATATTTTTTAGGTATAATAGAATCGCCTAGTCCATATTTCTTTAGTAAAGGCCACATCTGTCCTACAACATCCTGAGGCATATTTTTTACAAATTCTGGCACAATGCCAAACGTATCTTCTATATCTTTGATTGTCTGTTGGTAACTCATTTCCATATTAGTAATATTCAGGACTTATTAAACACATTGAAACATCAATAGCCTTTCTCGTCCTGCATCCTCTTCTACCTATTTATTGGTTACAGGTTAGTGTGAAAAGGTTTCAGATAGTAGTAAGTTTGGTTACTAAGTTAAACCTATTTTCATGTAAGATGATATAAACGAAAATATACAATCAGTATCTCAGCCAAAGAATGATCATTCAGTTCCTAAAATATCTACGATCACTTTTCTGCTTTCATTAATGAGTATGTTAATGCAGCTGCGGAAACTGCAAGAAATGAGACAAATATTGCAAGGATTGGTTCCAATTTATCCTACTCTTACCTCGTGAATATTTTCCATAAATTCTGTATAGTGTTCTGGATATTGCCTTACTAAATCAAGATTAACCTCTAATACATTCACATACTGGGGAGCAAAGACTAGAGCGTTACTTACCTTGTTTCTTTCTATATTTAGTTCAATTAGTGTTCTGACAGTATTTTGTGGTATCCCCGTTGCTTTACTTACATTTGAAACTTGTGCAATAGCATTATCAGGAGTAATATGCGGATCAACTGTTGATGCTGAATCTGAAGAAGGTCTTGAATGAAGGAACTTTGGTGACTTAAATTCTTGGGCGATCAGTTTTGAACCTACTATTTTTCCATCCAGGGTAAGAAGACTACCATTGGACTGAAATGGCAGTGTGACTTCTCCTATCAATACTAAAAGAATAGGATATCCTATACCCACAACCAATATCATTAGTATTATTACTCTGAGAGAAGGTCGTATATTCTGGAAAAATAAGTCGCTTAGTGATGGTCTTATAATTTGAGGCAGCAAGCGTCTTAAATTCTGAGTAATTAATTCTCTTAGGCTCTCCATCTTACATCACTCATCTAATAAATACAGTTAGCAGCATGTCTATTGCCTTTATAGCTATGAATGGTAGGACTGCTCCTCCTATACCATAAATTACAATATTTCTGAGGAATGTCTTTTGTGGTGGTTCGGGCTTAAATTTAACGCCCCTCAAGGACAAGGGAATAAGCGCTGGTATAATTATTGCATTGAATATCAATGTAGATAGTATGGCTGTTTCAGGACTGTGGAGCTGCATTATATTTAGCATTTGTAGTTTGGGATTACCACCTACAAACATTGCAGGAAGAATTGCAAAGTATTTCGCTGCATCATTAGCAATACTGAAAGTAGTGATAGCTCCACGTGTCATAAGTAACTGCTTACCTAGTTTTACAACTTTCATTATATTTGATGGATCAGAATCCAAATCCACCATGTTAGCAGCTTCTTTAGCCGCTGCAGTGCCGCTATTCATAGCTAAAGCGATATCAGCTTTAGCAAGTGCTGGAGCATCATTTGTTCCATCGCCCACCATACCAATAACACGTCCTTTCAGTTGCTCTTCTTCAACTCGCCTTAGCTTGTCTGTTGGTTTTGCTTCTGCCATAACCTCATCAACATCGGCTTCTTTGGCAATTACTTGAGCGGTTAACTGGTTATCTCCCGTAAGCATTACTGTTTTTATTCCCGTAGTGCGAACTTCATTTAGCTTTTCTCTGATGTTCTCCTTTAAATTGTCTTTTAGAGCTACAAGCCCAATAATTTCGTTGTTTATGGATACTGCTAGCGGTGTTCCTCCATCCTTTGAAATTTCTTGTGCTTTCCATTTTAGTTCAGCTTGATTTACATTTGGTCCTGCTAAATCAAGAATTACGTCTACGGCGCCTTTAAGAATCTTTACTTCATTTTTTGTCTGTTCTAACTTCAATAGCATATCATGAACTCGGCTTTTACTTGCAACTTCAATATCTTTTTCAATATCCTCTATTGTTGGATTTATTGTCTGATTCCTACTCTTATCTATAATAGTTCTTGCTACCGATTTGAATTCTTCTTCTTGATCTTTATTCAGGATTGCCTCCTTATTTGAAATGAATTCAATTCCGCCGCATCTAGACTCAGCTGTAAAATCAATAGACCTAGCAGGAATTATTTTTTCCAACAGAGGTGGGATAAATTTTTTTTCTTCAGCGAGATCTACTATTGATTTTCCTTCATGTGTGGTATCATGAATAGATGCTGCAAAGGCTGCTTGTCCTACATCTTTCTCAGTGAATTTATTCATTGGCATGAAAGCAACAGCACTTCTACTGCCTTCTGTAATTGTTCCTGTTTTATCTAATATCAAAACATCACAGTCACCTGCAGCCTCAATTCCTTTACCAGATTTTGCCACTATACTATCTCTTCCTAACCTTGTGATACCAGCAACTCCTATAGCAGGCAGTAATCCACCAATTGTAGTGGGCATCAATGCAACCAACAGAGCTATTAGTGTAGCAATATCTGCTTTATATCCAAGAAAATGTACAAAGAATAATAGAGTTCCAATTACCATTATGAATATTAGCGATAAGCCTGCAAGTAACATCGTTAGTGCGATCTCATTTTGAGTTTTTGGTCTCGTGGCGTTTTGTATTAAGCTAACCATCTGATCTAGAAAACTTCTACCAGCTTCAGAACTAATCTCAACTACTAACTTGTCACTTGCTAGTTTTGTCCCACCTATTACATGATCTCCTTTCTCTTTAAACACAGGGTTGGATTCTCCAGTCATCATTGATTCGTCGACAAATGCTTTACCTACATTAACAAGACCATCTCTTGGAATTATTTCACCGGTATACACTCTTACTTCATCTCCAGGTTTAAGACTAGTTGAGGCTACTGTAATTTCCTTCTCATCATTTACAATCTTGTGCGCCGTTACTTCTTTTTCAAGACTTCTAAGAGAATCTACTCTTGCCCTGGCCTGAGCTTCGGACAGCGATTCTGAAAATGTGGCAAACCAGACAGTCAAAATCAATATTATCGCTGATTCCAAATACAATATGGGATTTTGACTGACAAATTCCCTTGATATATTAGGGAAGAATCCAATAGCCAAGACTACGATGAATGCCATTTCTACTGTAAACATGACTGGATTATTCTTTGCTAAATAGCGCGGATCAAGTTTGGTTATTGAGTCTAGTATTACTTTCTTACTGATTGCTGCTGACAATGTTTTGATTTTATTATTCTTTTTGTTATTCCCAACATTATTGCTATTATTCTGTTTGCTAATCTTGTCCATCTTCATCATTTTCAGAATATTAGTAATCTTAAACACCGCAGTCATCGCCTAAATTGAGAACGGACCTATCACCAAGAATGGGAAGAATGTAAGCGCTGTAAGAAGGAAAGTCACGACAACCAATATCGTGATGAATAACGGTCCCTGTGTTTTGATTGGCTCAATAACTTCTCTCCTATCTTTTACTGTGAATGAACCTGCAATAGCTAACATTAGACCTATTGGAACATACCTACCAAGGAAAATTACTATTGCTGTAGACAAATTCCAAAATGGAGTATTTGCTGAAGTTCCAAAGTAGTCTGAGCCATTGTTAGCTGCTGCAGACGTGTATTCATATAATGTTTGAGTGAACCCCATAGGAGTCACTTTCCCGCCTATGATTGCTTGAGCATCACCTGTTGATAATGCAATTACTGTTGGAATTAGTATTATTGCAGGATGTATCAAAAATATAAATACTGCTAGTTTTATATCTCTGGGACTTATCTTCATACTCATAAATTCAGGTGTCTTGCCTACCATCAATCCAACAACAAACAGCGTCAAAATAACATAGATTATAATTGTCATCATTCCTGTTCCTACAGCACCAGAAATTGACTGAACAAACATGGCGATCAAGAATGATGTTATCGCATTTGGTGACATTCCCAAAAGCGAAGAATTTACAGCTCCAGTGTTTGAAGTAATAGAGATTATGTTAAATAATATGCTACCAAAATCCCCAAACCTAGTTTCTAATAATTTCGGTCCGCTTGCTGCTGTAAAAGCTATTGCGAGCAGGCTACCAAATCCGATAAGCATTGCTATTAGAATTGATATCCCTCTCCATTTACCTATGAGTTTAGCATATGCGATTGGGAATGACAATGGAATTATCAGCATCAAAAACATTTCATACATATTTGAAAGTCCTGTTGGATTCTCAAATGGGTGACCAGAGTTAGCACCAAAGAACCCACCACCATTACTTCCAAGTTGCTTTATAGATAGCAGGGAAGCAACAGGACCCATCTTAATAACCTGTTTGTTTCCTTCTAATGTGTCTACCGTCATAGATGAGTTAAGGGTCTGAGGAACACCCATTATCATAAGAAGTAATGAAGAAACAATCGCTACTGGAAGTAACAGCGTTAGTATTACTCTTATAAAATCCATATAGAAATTGCCTAAGCCAAAGTTCTTTCTGATAAATGATCGAATAAAAGCAAATGCAGCAACGATTCCGGAAGCAGGAGCAACAAACATAGTAAAAGTAATTGCAATCATTTGCGATACATTAGAAAGCTGTTGGTCTCCTGCATAATGCTGCAGATCGGTGTCAGTTACAAATGATACTGCTGTATGGAATGCTAAATCAAGTGGTAATCCATTAACATGCTGTGACGATGGGAAAAAGTTTTGTAAAGTTAATACAAAAATAACAAATACTACCACTATCATATTTGTTAAAAATAACGCAAAGAAATACTGCTTCCATGTCATCTGTTTAGTTGCATCTATTCCAATTACTCTGTAGAATCCGCTCTCTACCTTGGCAAGCGTCTTTTCCAATGGCCTCATTTCAAAGGAAATCATTCTGGTAATGTACATTCCAAAAGGAATTGCCAGACCTAATGTTCCTCCCAAGAGGATAGTAAATTGTATTATTGTGTCCACATAGGTCATTGACTATTTCTGAATATGAGGTCGCAATTTTCCTTCAATAATATAATGGTCAAGATCTCTAATGGATATATCTATTAACACCTTCTGTTGGTCGTATTCTCTAATATAATATGTTGGAATAACATACTCTTGATCTGCATTCTCATGTAATATGGTCATGGATTGACTATCAACAGCTATTACATGTCCAATGTCGATCAATTCACAGGTCTTGATTCTTCTGTTGATCAGCTCATTCCAATTAGATGTTCGTTTGAGCTGAGCTAGAGTTTGAGTTTTTGATTTTACTACATGACTTGACGTTGTTAATTCTTTGCTAACATCTGATTGGTTCTGTTGCGGCCGTTTTATTTCCACTAGCATCTCCACCTGTTCTTCCAATAATTGCATAACGATTTTTCTACTTTTATTGTCTCTCTTGATTGTGATAATTTTCCACCATTTGGCCGATAGCAGTGTTGCACCAAAAGCTAGTGCTATTGCCAAGCTCGAACCTATCATGATAACTGCAAGGCTTATTGTGTCCACATAGGTCACTATTTTTGTCTGTAAAGAAGGACTAGAAGAATTAATAGTTTATCTTTTGTTTTCAAAATGAAAATTACATAAACCTCATATTATCATTACAAATATCATATTGTTTACTACTGTGATCATAAAAAAGTTGAAGGTTTGTTAGATAAATATCAAAACTGAAATAAGAACCGATGATTCTAACATATGATTTGAGATGGATTTGCCTCGCCAATTTGTAAAGTAATTTCGGGACTCATTATTTGTTAAATAAACTCTTATTCTAAACGATAAGCATAGATAATTTATGATAATATTGGATGTTTTTCAAAATATTGTAGTTTCTACACAATGAAAGGAAAAAATGTAAAATCAATTTGATATGTAGACTCAAAACTTCATTTTCTAAAGCCAGACGTTGCGCGGTATAAAATATTTGAGAAATACAGGCTCGTTCATAAAGCTAATAGAAATTATGACATGCAAAAAAAATCAATTAAAATGTTACCAAGAAGC
>Ga0184608_10000431_pt1 | contig 11087 bp, 10 predicted proteins | sample PLM1_30_coex_FD_133010 | JGI IMG/M metagenome (GOLD analysis project Ga0184608, IMG submission 133010) | Groundwater sediment microbial communities from an aquifer in East River, Colorado, USA - PLM1_30_coex | ecosystem: Environmental > Terrestrial > Soil > Riparian zone | place: USA: East...
CGCGAAGGGCGACGTCGATGACCTGTGGGAGTCGCTGGACCCGGCGAACGTCCCGACCCTCAACAACGTGCTCGACAATTTCAAGCGCAAGGACAACAAAGGCATCGCTTGGGGCATGGTTGGCATCGGGCTCATGTACAACACCGAGAACGTTAAGTCCGCGCCGACCTCGTGGCTGGACTTCTGGGACCCGCGCTTCAAAGGCCGGCTCGCGCTCTCGAACGGCAACCATTACCTCTCCGGCCTCGTCACGACCACTCGCGCGAACGGGGGCAAAGAGAGCGACGCCGCCGCGATCGACAAGACCATCAAGCTCATGTCCGACAAGGCCAAGGAGGGGCAGATCCGGCTCTTCTTCCTCTCGAACGATCAGGTGAAGCAGCCGATGATCCGCGGCGAGGTCTGGCTCTCAGGCTGGTTCAATAGCTCCGTCGACATCTGGGCGAACCAGGAGAAGGGTCCGTTCGGCTACGCCGCGCCAAAGGAAGGACAGATCGCGTTCACCCTCTATCACCACGTGGTGAAGGGGTCCACGCCGGCGCAGAAGTACCACGCTGAGAAAATGATCAACATGATGAACGACAAGAAGTGGCTCAGCCGGTATTGCAACCTCACGCACAGCATCCCGGTGGCGAAGGACATCGAGCTTGACAAGGCGCTCGCCGACCAGGAGGCGTTCAAGACGAAGAACATCGAGGGCGCGATCCAGCTCGACTGGCCGACGATCGCGTCAAAGAACGCCGAGTGGAACGAGCGATTCAACAAAGAGGTCGTCGCCTTCGTCAAGTGAGCGATGACGCCGCGCGCGCGAGCGATGTCATTGAGCTGCGCGACGTCACCCGCACGTTCGGCGAGGTCGTCGCCGTCGACCATGTCTCGTTAGGGATCCGGCAGGGCGAGTTCTTCGCCCTGCTCGGTCCCTCGGGTTGCGGCAAAACGACGACGCTTCGAATCATGGCCGGCTTTGAGCGGCCGTCGAGCGGAGACGTATATCTACGCGGCCGGCGGGTGAACGACGTCCCACCATACCGACGCGAAACGAACCTCGTGTTCCAGCAGCTCGCGCTCTTCCCTCACATGGATGTCTACGACAACATCGCGTTCGGACTGCGGGTGAAGCGACGGCCCGCGGCGGAGATCGCGGGCAGTGTCGGGAGCGTGCTTCAGCTCGTTGATCTCGCGGGCTACGAGCGTCGGCGGATGCACGAGCTGTCCGGTGGGCAGCAGCAGCGCGTCGCCATCGCCCGCGCGCTCGTCAATGAACCGGCCGTCCTTCTGCTCGACGAGCCACTTGGATCCCTTGATTTGAAGCTCCGCCTGCAGATGCAGCGCGAGCTCAAGGCGATGCAACGCCGCTCGGGAACGACCTTTGTCTATGTCACGCACGATCAAGGCGAGGCTTTGGCAATGGCTGATCGGGTCGCGGTGATGCAGCTCGGCAAGATCGCGCAGCTAGGCGAGCCAGAGCACATCTACTCGAAGCCCGCGACCCGGTTCGTCGCCCATTTCATCGGCGATACGAACATCATCCCCGTGACGATTCGCGAGCGCGGAGCGGACGGCACCGCGGTCGTCGAGGCCAATGGGGTGCGGTTCGCGGCGACGGACACAGATGCACGCACCGGCGAGACGCGCCACGTGTCGCTTCGACCCGAGAAGATTCGCATCGCCGCGGCGCATGCGGCTCGTCCGGATGGTCACGGCGGTACGGTCACCGATGTGACGTTCCTCGGTCCGCTCACCCGGTACGAGGTCTCCGTGGCGGATGGTCTGCGCCTCGTAGTGCAGACGCAGACCGACTCAGAGGAACACTTCCGCAAGGACGACCGCGTGTCCCTCAGCTGGCCGCGGAGCGCGACTGTCGTGCTCAAGGACTGAGCGCCATGAGCGCGGTGTTCGCATTCGTCGCGCGGCGCCGAGCGTCGCTTCAGCTTCTCCCGGCCTTCGCCCTTACGGCAGGAATCTTCGGGTCGGCAATGCTGCTTCTCTTCTCGTACAGCGCGTACACGTTCCGCGGCGGGCAGCTCACCGAGGAAGTGAGCTTCCTTGCGTGGCAGAAGTTCTTCGTCGACCCCTTCTATTTCGGTGTGGTTGCGAAGACCCTGCAGCTGGCGCTAGTCGTGACCGGCGCCGCGCTCGCCATCGGCTACCCGACTGCGTATGCACTGACGAAAGTACGCAGCTCGAAACTCCTGGTTGCGGCATACATCGTCATCTTCTCGCCGCTCCTCGTGAGCCTTGTCGTCCGCGTCTACGGGTGGCTGCTCCTGCTCTCCGACAACGGGGTCATCAACCAGGCGCTCTTGGCAATCGGAGTGATCGCGGAGCCCGTCCGTTTGATCTACAACGAGATCGGCGTCGTCATCGCGCTCGTTCACATCCTGTTGCCGTTCATGGTCTTCCCGATCCTCAGCGTGCTCCTCCAGTTCGATCACGCGCTGCGTGAGGCGGCGAACGACCTCGGCGCGAACCGGGTGCAGACGTTCCTCCGGGTGGTCTTCCCGATGAGCCTGCCGGGCGTCGTGGCCGGCTGTCAGATCGTGTTCACCCTCGCAATCAGCGCGTTCGTCACGCCGGAGCTGCTCGGCGGCGGCAAGGTGCAGGTCCTGTCTCGAGCGATCTGGTTCAACGTCGTGGACGTCAACTGGCCGCTCGCGGCGGTCGAGGCGATCGTGCTGCTTGCTCTGGCTCTTGCCGCGCTCGCCGTCTTTGACCTCGCTGCCCGTTCGCTTCGCGCGATGCGGCCGACCGGATCGCCCCGACCGCGACACGATTCGCCCGGCGGTTTTATCGACGGCTTCCTGCGGATCGTGCTGTTCGCCGTGCTTGTGTTCGTTCTGTCGCCGCTCGTTTTTGTGGTGATCAACTCGTTCAATGGCTCGGCGTTCAATAGCTTTCCACCGCAGGGCTTCTCGCTGCAGTGGTACCAGTTCGTGCTTGGTTACGCGCCGTTCCGCGAGGGGATGGTCAACTCGCTCATCATCGCTGCGGGCTCGACCCTCCTGGCACTAGCTGCTGGAATGTTGGCGGCGCTCGCGTTGACTCGTGGCGGAATCCGGGGGCGCGGGATCCTGAACGCCTTCTTTCTTTCCCCTCTGGTCATACCGCGTGTGGCCATCGGCATTGCCGTGTTCATCCTGCTCATCCGGCTGCGGCTCTTCGGCACCACGGGCAGCCTCATCCTGGTCCACGCGATGCTGTCGCTGCCGTTCGCGCTCGTGCTCCTCACGGCGAGCTTGGTCAATGTGAACCGCACGCTGGAGGAAGCCGCGATGGACCTCGGGGCCGGGCCGCTCCGGACGTTCTGGAGCGTGACGTTGCCGCAGATCCGCGCGGGCCTCGTGGTGGCCGCCGTGTTCGCGTTCATCACGTCGTTCGACGAGACCGAGGCCTCGATCTTTCTTGTGCGCCCCTCGAACACGACCCTGCCGATCCAGATGTTCCTGTACCTCGAGCAGTACCAGAATCCGACGCTCGCGGCGCTGTCCACGCTTCTCATCGCCGCGACCATCGTTCTGGTCGTAATCGCGCTGCGCTTCGTTCGAGGTGCCGAGCTCGCGCGTCTGGTCGCACGACGGTAGGTTTAGAGAAGTGCCTGCTTAGTCTCTTCCGAGCACCCTGTCTGCGATCGACGTGGGAGGGAGAGCGGCGACATCATCTGCGGGGCGACGTGCCGCTCGTGCTCGTTGCATCCGCGCGACGATCCGGCGCGTGAGCGCGTCCATCGCCGCGTAGCCCGCGCCGATTCCGGTCGGCGGGTTGCCGGCAGGAAGCATCAGGACCGGAAGCACCGGCGACCAGGTCCAGATCCCAAGGCCGGTCCCGTAGAGCTCGAGTGCGGTCGTCATCACGAAGCTCACCGCGTAGAGGAGCGGGTAACGCCCGCGAACGATAAAGCGGAGAAAGATCGCCCAGGTCACGAACCCGAGGAGATCCGGCAGCGGACGCCCGATGAGTCCGTAGAGCATCCAGGCGGTCGCGCCCGTCGTCACCACGATCACGATGGCGCGAGCGTGACGCTTCAAAGCCGGCAGCGATGCGGCACGCAACGCGGAGAGGTAGAAGAGCCCGTGACCCGCGGGCACGTAGAGCGGCAGGTTCTCTAGCCGATACGTGTATGCGCCCCAGAGGAGCGAGCCGACGCACTCGAGGATCGTCGCAATCACGACGAGGGCGATGACCTGAACCCGAATCGCGGGCGGCTGGAGCACGAGCGCGATTCCGAGGAACGCCCAGGCGAGAAGCGAGAGCGCGAATTGCTGGACGGCCGTACTCGACCGATCGAGCGGCAGCGCGATCGCGACGAACGCGATGAACGAGAGAACGAGTGCGAGCGAGCCACGCGTCGTCAAGGTCATGGGTGCCCGAGCGGCATGGGCCAGAGATCGTGTCCCCGCGTGTAGAGGCCCAACGCTCCGAGGAGCTCCGCCTCGAAGGAGTCGTCGAATGTGCGTCGATCGCCAGCTCCGAGGTCGATGAGGTGGCAACCCATCTCCATAACGCCGTGGAGAACTCGCGCGCTGTGCGCATAGAAGGAGAGCTCGTGGCGAGCTCCAGAGTCGAGCGCGCAGAAGACCGTCCCGTTCTCTTCGAAAGGGCGAAGTGATCGGAGGTGCTCGTAGAGATGTGAGGCGACCGCGGCGTCGTTCACGGTGCGGTCGAGCGGCGGGAACTCGCTTCCCGCGAGGATGCTGAAGCGATGGATCGAGAACGAGTCGACGCTCGGGCTGCATCCGGTCAGCACGACGGCGATCGCGAGCGCGGCCGCGACGCGGATCATTCGATCTTGATGGTCTTGATCTTGTCGCCGATCTTGATGCCCTGGACGACGTCCACACCCGAGGTGAGAAGACCGAAGTTCGCGTACATGCCATCGAGATGATGAGAGTCGATCTTCACGATGAAGAACTGAGAGTCGTTCATCTGAGCGGGATTGCTCGCGCGCGCGATACCCACGGCCCCGGCCACGAACGGGAGATCGTTGTACTCGCTCGCGACCTGGTTTCCGCCTGACCCGGACCCGGTCGGGTCGCCGCCCTGGACGACCCAGTTTTCGACGCGGTGGAAGCTGAGTCCATCGTAGAAGCCGCTCCGCGCCTTCTGCGCGAAACGCGCGACGGTCTGTGGTGCCTTGTCCGGCCGCAGCGTAAACGCGAACGCGCCGCCCTTGGCGAGCTCGACGGTCGCCTTGCTCGCTGTCACCGGGGTCGCCGCCGTCGCCGGAGCCGCTGATCTCGATGGGGATGGCGACGCCGCGGTCGAGCCGCAGGCAGCGGCGACCGCACTCGCCGCGGCGGCGAGAAGAAGGCGACGGCGGTCCATGGCCGTCATTCGATGCGGATCGTCTTGATCTTGTCGCCGATCTTGACGCCTTCGACGACGTCGTTGCCGGACGCGAGCTGGCCGAAGTTCGTGTACTGCTTGTTCAGGAAATCCGAATCGCGTTTGACCACGAAGAACTGCGAATCGTTGTTGAACGCGGCGTCCTGGCCGCGGGCGATGCCGAACGCACCAGTCTTGAAGGCGAGGTCGTTGTATTCGCTCGGCACGCGTTCGCCGCCTGTCCCGGTGCCTTTGGGGTCACCGCCTTGTACGACCCAATCTTCGACGCGATGGAAAGTGAGGCCGTCGTAGAAGCCGCTCCGCGCTTTCGCGACGAAGCGCTCCACGGTGTTCGGTGCCTTGTCCGGCCGCAAGGTGAAAGAGAAAGATCCGCCGTTCGCGAGCTCGACGGTGGCCTTCGTTGGTTCGGTCGTGGTCGTTCCTCCAGCCGCCGCGGTGACGCGACGATATTGTTCGCCTTCGACGATAACGGCTTATCGTCAGCCTCCCGATGGCTACTTTTCAGGCCCCGCGCGGAATGCGGGACCTGCTCCCCGAAGAAGCGGCCGCCTTCGACGCGTTGCAGGCTGTGATCGAAGCGCGCGCGTTGCGCTACGGGTACCCGCGGATCGTCACGCCGGTCGTCGAGGATCGCGGTGTCTTCGTGAAGGGCGTCGGCGAGGCGAGCGACATCGTTGGACACGAGATGTACGACGTCTCCCTGCACGGCCAGGGCGGGCTGGCGCTCCGTCCCGAGGGAACGGCCGCCGTGACCCGCGCGTTCCTCGAACACGGATTGCATCGCGCGCCGCGACCGGTCCGGTTCTTCTACTCCGACCCGATGTTCCGCGGGCAGCGTCCGCAGCTTCTTCGCTACCGCCAGTTCTGGCAGTGGGGCCTAGAGTGTTTCGGACCCGAGGAGCCGGCGGCCGACGTGGAAATCATCGACTTCACCGCGCGCCTCTTTGGGGAGCTCGGGTTGCGAAGCTATCGGCTCGAGGTCAACACCGTCGGCGACGCCAAATGCCGGCCCAAGATCGCCGAGACGCTGACCGCGTACTTCACGGCGAACCGCGACGCGCTCTCGGAGGAATCGCGGAAGCGCCTCGAGACCAACCCGCTGCGCATCCTCGACTCGAAGGATCAGAAGGACCGCGCCCTCGTTGCCGCGGCCCCGCCACTCCACGAGCTCCTTTGCACCGAGGACCGCGAGCACTTCGACCAGGTCACCGCGTCGCTCGAGCGGCTCGGTCACGAATTCAAGGTGAATCAGACCCTCGTCCGCGGCCTCGACTACTACACGCGAACGGTGATGGAATGCATCCTGACCGATCCGGAATTCACGAAGAGCGGCGACATCGCGGTCGCCGCGGGCGGCCGGTACAACGACCTCGTGGAGAAGCTCGGTGGTCCGGCGGTGCAGGGGGTCGGCATCGCGGGAGGCGTCGACGTGTTGCATGCTGCGTTGAAGAAGGAAGGAGTGCCGATGGGATACGAGACGACGCCCGATGTCTATGTCCTGTCGGCCGAGAAAGGCGACGGCGCCGATCGTCTGCAGATCGCCGACCCGCTGCGGCAGGCGGGCTTCAACGTGGCGATCGATTACTCCGACCGCCCCCTCGACAAACAGCTCGAGAGCGCCGTGAAACACGGCGCGAAGGTCGCGGTCATCCGCGGCACGCCCGAGGCGCGCGGCGGAAACGTCATCGTGCGCGACCTCGTCAAGAAGGAGCAGCGCACCACTCGGCTCGCCGCGGTGGTGACCGAGGTGGGTCGACATGTGCCCAAGCACTCAACACCTCCGCTTTTCGAAGGGCCGCCGCCAAACCCCGACGAGCACGAGCCGGGTGCGGCGGGCGAAGCTCCCTACCTCAAGGACGATCGGGACTAGGGGATGTTGAGGACGCATACGTGCGGGGAAGCGCGCGCTGCGCTCGCGGGCAAGGAAGTGACGCTCGCCGGTTGGGTGCACACACGTCGCGATCACGGCGAGCTCACGTTCATCGACCTGCGCGACCGCTACGGCATCACACAGGTCGTCGCCCACGCGAAGGAGAACCCCGCCGCGCACAAGGCGCTGGGGAAGGCTCGCAACGAATGGGTGCTGCGCGTCCGCGGCACCGTGCGCCCGCGGCCCGAGGGGACGAAGAACCCGAAGCTCCCGACGGGTGACGTCGAAGTCGCCGCGAGCGAGATCGAGGTCTTGAACGAGTCGAAGACCCCTCCCTTCTATGTGAACGAGGAGACGGAGGTCGACGAGAACCTCCGTTGGAAATACCGGTACGTCGATCTTCGGCGCGAACGATCGCGCGAGCTCATGCATCTGCGGCACGAGGTCGTCGATTTCATACGCAACTTCATGGTCGAGCGCGGGTTCTGGGAGATCGAGACGACTTATCTCATCCGCTCCGACCCGACGGGCGCGCGCGACCTCGTCGTGCCCTCGCGCTACTACCCGGGGAAATTCTGGGCGCTGCCGCAGTCGCCGCAGCAGCTGAAACAGATCCTCATGGTCGGCGGGATCGACCGCTACTTCCAGATCGCGCGCAACTTCCGCGATGAGGATCCGCGCGCCGACCGCACGCTCGAGCACACGCAGCTCGATCTCGAGATGAGCTTCGTCGAGAAAGAGGACGTGATGGCCCTCGGCGAGGAGCTCTACACCGCGATCTTCAAGAAATACGGACGCAAACCGCTGAAGCAGGTGCCCTGGCCGCGCATGACGTTCGACGAGGCCATGCGCCGCTTCGGGATCGACCGGCCGGACCTCCGCTTCGGGATGGAGATCGTCGATCTCACCGACGTCTTCCGCTCAAGCGGATTCAAGGTCTTCCGCGAGACGGTCGACCAGAAGGGCGTCGTGCGCGCGATCGTCGTGCCGGGAAAGGCGAAGGCGACGCGCAAGGAAATCGATGACCTCACCGCGATCGCCAAGCGAAAAGGTGCGAAGGGCCTCGCGCAGTTCGCGCTGGCCGGGGAGACGATCGAGTCGCAGGTCGCGAAGTTCCTGTCGCCGGAGGAGCTGGCGGGCATCCGTCGGGCGACCGGCGCGAAGAGCGGCGATCTCGTGCTCGCGGTCGCCGACACGTACGACGTCGCGAGCGAGTCGCTCGGTGTACTCAGGGAGCACCTCGGTCGGGCACTCGAGCTCGCCGACACGAGCGCGCACTACGCGCTCTGGGTCCACGAGTTCCCGCTCGTCCAGCGGACGCCGGAAGGTGGCTGGACGTTCGCGCACAACCCCTTCTGCGGGCCGCTGACGCCGCACGACCTCGAGCTCCTCGACACCGAACCGGAAAAAGCGAAGAGCAAGCAGTACGACCTGACGATGGATGGTCGCGAGCTCGGCGGCGGCAGCATCCGCAACCACACCCGGGCCGCGCAGGAGCGGATCTTCGCGCAGATGGGTGTCTCGAAGGAGGAAGCGCAGGAGCGCTTTGGCGCGCTGCTCGATGCGCTGGACTACGGAGCGCCGCCGCACGGCGGCATCGCGCCGGGCATCGACCGGCTCGTCATGACCCTCGCGGGGACCGAGAACATCCGCGAGGTGCAGGCGTTTCCGAAGACGCAGACGGGATACGACCCTCTGCTCGACGCGCCCGCCGCGGCCGACCCAAAGTTGCTCGAAGAGCTCGGCTTGCGCGTGGTCCAGAAGCCACGCGATCGCGACTAGTCCTAGCGAACTTCCAGGCCGAGGGCGCGCGCAGCCCTGGCCTGATCGCTGTCGCGGGTGACGAAGACCAGTTCTTCACCACCTGCGAGGTCGGGGCAGTCTTCCATGCACACGGCAAGATGGATCGCGTCAATTGGCCGCAAACGATGCTCGAGAATGAACCGGTAGGCGGTGGCCAAGATCGGGTCCGCGCGAAAATCGATAGGGCTGATCGCACCGTCTTCCGCGAGGTCGCCCTCGATTCGTCCGAGGAGGTCGCTCGATCGTGCGACCCGACCGGCCGAATAGGCCGCACGAACCGCGCTCGCGAGCTCGAGGCGCGTGATCTCGCTGGTGACCACTGGCTCGTGCTCTCCCAGGAGCAGGTTCCGCAGCTCGAGGTGGTCGTCTTCATCGGCGAAGTAAGCGCGAAGCAACGCGCTGCTATCGGCGTACAGGAGACTCACTGGCGGCGGCGATCGTCAGCAAGTGCCTCACTCGCGGCCTTGCCCATCCCGCGCGTCGTGGCGATCGCCGCGTCGTGGGAGACGAGCCTCCGCGGACGTGGCACGTACGCAAGACGGCCCAGAGCACGTAGACGGGCGCGTACTAACTGGCGCTCGTCTTGGCTCTCGACCGCGCTGCGGAGGAGTTCGCTGACCATCGCGTTGACTGATCGCCCCTGGGATGCGGCGCGTTTCTTCAGCCGACGGTGAAGGTCCTCGTCGATCCGTGTGATGAGCTGGCGCAAGGGGTCAATGATAGCAGGCTCGAATGTAGTGCTATCACTCAGTGGGTCGCGCCTACGGGCCGGGGTTGGTGATCGTTAGGTTCGCGTGGTCCCCAATTCTCCAGGTGATCGGGCGCCTGTCCACGCCGACCAGCGCAACGAGGCGATCGTTCTGCCACGGTATGTAGGTCGAAAGACCGGGTGGTCCGCCCGCGCCCGGGGGTCCGCCCGGTGCCCCGAACGATCCCTCGAGATAACACACGGCAACCGGCTCATCCGGCGGATGCGCGCGCCAGGACGAGCCAACCACGTGTGGACCGTCCGGTCTCTCGGGCGTTTCCTGCCAAACTGCGACAGACTTCGCACTGCTCGCGAACGATGCGAGGACCGTGCTGGTGGTAGCGCTCAGGCGCAGCGCGCCGCAGATCTCCGTCGCCGTCGGTCGCGGTAACGACTCCACCGGCCGTAGCGACTTCGCCACTTCGACGAGGGTATCCACTTGAGTCTCATCCCCTCGCAGGTCGAGCTCGACGTAAACGCCACGCGTGATGGCGTCGAGCATGGTCGTCCCGTTCTCCAAAACCGACCACGTCCAGGTCTCGCCTCCGATCTCTCGCGCACCTAATCGCAGCGCCTCGACGGCACCTGCCTTCACCGGCTTCGCGCCTCTCCTCTCGTAGACATGGAGATCGCGCCCATCGAGAAGCTGGATGACGTCGTCGTAACCGCTGTCGTAGGCCGACCCGCCCGAGGTCGCATTACGGAGGCACAAGAGAATAGGCCCGGTCGGGACCAGTGGGGGCAGCCCCGCGTGATCGAGCTCCGACTGGGGACGTGCTCCGTTCGGACACGCGGCCATGAGGACTGGGCGGGCTATCGCGGTCGCGCCACCCGCGAGGACCCCAGAGTCGGCGTGGGTTCCGCACCCAACCGCGAGACCAGCCATCAGGACGAGCGCGGCGAATCTCATGGCGACAGCATGGATTCGGCGGCCGGGAACGCAACGTACCTAAGGATGAACGCACAGCCAGACGAGCCTCGGGGCCTAGACTTTCATTGATGGACCGCGTCTATCTAGACCATGCTGCCACCACCCCCGTGGACCCCGAGGTCGCCGAGGCAATGGCCCGCGTCTTACACGAAACGCACGGTAATCCCTCGAGCATCTACGCCGAGGGAAGGGCCGCGCGCGCCGCCGTGGACCGCGCTCGCGACGAGGTCGCCGCCGCGATCAACGCAGAGCCGAGCGAGATCGTATTCACGAGCGGCGGCACCGAAGCCGACAACCTCGCGCTCAGGGGCGCCTTGAAAGCGCGTCGCGACGAGCGCGACGGCCTGATCACGAGCGCGATCGAGCATCACGCGGTGATCGACACCGCGCGC
>Ga0184608_10000432_pt1 | contig 11087 bp, 8 predicted proteins | sample PLM1_30_coex_FD_133010 | JGI IMG/M metagenome (GOLD analysis project Ga0184608, IMG submission 133010) | Groundwater sediment microbial communities from an aquifer in East River, Colorado, USA - PLM1_30_coex | ecosystem: Environmental > Terrestrial > Soil > Riparian zone | place: USA: East...
CAGGGCCCGAGGTCGATTTGCCGCGGCCTGAAGCCCTTGCCGGTCATGGTCGCGTACTTGCTGCCGCGGCTCGACAGGCGCGAGACGAAGTACACGCCGACGGTCGTGATCACAAGCAAGGTCATCCCGTACGCGGAGGCGAGGCCGATCTGGCTGGGATAGCGGTGCACGGCCTGGTAGATCGCGGAGGTGAACACATGGATCCCGACCGGGAGCCCGAGGAGCGCGGGCACCTCGAAGGACTCGATCGCGCGCACGAAGAGCATCAGCAGCGTCGCGAGGATCGCCGGCCAGGTGAGCTTCAAGGTCACTCGGTACGCGACCTGAAAGATGTTCGCCCCGCTCATGGTCGCGGACTCTTCGAGCGCGGGATCCATCGCGCGGAAAGCTGCGGTCATCAGGAGAAAGGCCATCGGCGAGTAGTGCAGGCCGTCGACCCAGATCATCCCCCACAGCGAATAGACGTTGAACAAGGGCCGTTCCAGCCCGAACCAGTATTGCAGCGCGAGGTTGATGATGCCGATCTTGGGGCTGCCGAGCAGGATCCACGCGACCGTGAACAGGATGCCCGGGATGATGAGCGGGATGAGCGACAGCGCGAAGAACAGCGTCTTGAACGGCGTATTGGTGCGCTCGTTCATCCACGCGAGCGCCGTCCCCAGGACGAAAGCGAAGAGCGACGCCCCTACCGCGAACTGGACCGAGTTCCAGAAGAGCCGCAGCGTCTCGCTCGAGCCGTAGGCCGAGGTGTAGTTGCCCAGCGTGAACTTGGCGGCCTTCGCCGCGGTCTGCGGCGTGAAGAAGCTCTGCCACAGGAGGAACGCGAGCGGGACCACTGCGATGTAGATCGTGAAAACCACGCACAGCCCGATCACGACCCATTTCCAGTCGAACGAGCGCCGCAGCGCGAAAGGGGCTGCAGCGTTCATCGCGGGATAGCCCGCCGCCTGCATTTTTTTCCTCCTCCTCGTCGGTACGCCGCCGCCCGTACGTCCCCCTGCCCGGCGGTCATTGCTCGCGCGTTCCGTTATGTGGAACTCCGGTCCTGCCCGAGCAATGCGGCGCAATCTATCAACCGCGCCCCGTCGTGTCAACGAAGAATCGGGGACAGACCACTATTTCCACGGGCCATGCATTTACTTTTCGTTCGATTCGAATGAAATGGTGGTCTGTCCCCGGTTTTGCCGCTAGCGCAGTTGAAGCTCGATGTCGCGCAGTACGGCGTCCTCGGCGCGCGCGATCTCGTTTTCGATGAGCGCGCCGCACCCTGGGCAGTAGAACTGGCGGAACACCGGCCGGTCGTCGATGTAACGGCGGTAATCGCCGATGTTGGGGTTCGCCGCTCTCACGTCCGATTCGAGCCGCACGCAGTGGTCCTTGTAATTGTCGCGCACGGGCCCCAGGTCTGCCGTGCACTTCGCGCAGCACAGGTACAAGCCGTCTTTCTCGCGGCGCAGGTCGAGATTGTCGGTGATGCGCGCGAGCTGCTCTCCCTCGAGCCGCTTCACTTCGCCGTCCTTCCGGCGATGGGTCTCGCGCCGCTCCGCGCGCAAGTCCCGGGTAGCTGCCCGATCGAGCAGGCCGTCGGCGATCACGACACCGTAGAGCTTGCGCGCCGCCTCGACCGACACGGAGCGCTGCTCGATCACGTCGTCGCGCACTTTTTCAGGGTCGCGCTCCAGCGGATCGCCGAAGCCGCCCGCCGCAGACCACATCACGGCGTAGACGTCGTCGGGCTTCTGGAGGAAGTTTTCCTGGCGGAGTGCCAGCGTCACCTCCTCGCCCTTCAGCTCCGCGATGTCGCCGGGCATCCGGCGCTGCTCCAGGCGTTCGAAAATATCGGTCGCCCGCTTGAACTTGTATACGTTCACCGAGCCGGGGTAGCCCGCCATCATGCCCGGCGAAGTCGGAATCGCGTTGCCCGAGGACAGCGTGTCCTGCGTGATCGCGTCGGTGCGATGCGGAATGAAGCAGGACTCCGCCGAGAGCCCGCCGCGGAATTTTCCGGCGCCGCCGGAATCGATCACTTCCTTGCGGTAGAGGAACAGCAGCGGAAAGGTCTGCTCGGTATGCTCGACGTTGGGCAGCTTGCAGATCGGCGTCCTCGACTGCCCCCCCGTGGAGATGCCGTCGCCGGTGGCAAAGGCGCCGATCGCGCCGCCGATGGGATCGACGAGGATGTAACCGTAGCGCTCGCCCCACTGGTCGGTGCCGCGGAAAATCGTCGCCGGCCACTGGCTCGTTCCGCCGATGCACATGATGTCCTTTCGCATCTCGGGGTCGGCATGAATCATCTTCGAGAGCACGTTGTACGCGGGGTAGAGCGAGATCTCCATGGCCTGGATCGGCGCGGTCGAGACCGAGGCCGGAAAATTGGCGCAATTGAAAGTCCCCGGGGTCGGATCGAATTCGACGTGGCGCAGCGCCCCACCGATCGAGAAATACTGGTCCCAGCATAGCAGCTGGTTGAACGCCACCATGATCGCCCCTCTCCAGCCCGAGTAGGTCGCGTTCATCGCGCCGTCCTGCGGCGCCGTGCCTTCGTTCTCGAAAACGAGCTTCGCGCCTTCCTTGCGCAGCGTCAGGATCACCTGGTGCGTGCGCCGGTCGCCGGGACGGCAGCATTCGACGTAGCTGCGCTCGCGCCACACGCCGTCGGGCAGGCGTTTGAGCTTTTCGAGAAAGGCGCGCTCGCCGTTGTCGAGGATCCTGCGCATGACGCCCTTCACCACCTCGGCACCGTAACGCCCGATGAGCGCCAGCACCCGGTCGCGCGCAGTGAAGTTGCCGGCGAGCTGCGCGCGGAAGTCGAGCGCCACCGCCTCGGGCTTGCGCGAGGCCCTCAGGTACAGCTCCTCGATGTCGCGGCGGATCTCGTTGCCTTCGACGATCTTCACCGGCGGGATGCAGATGCCTTCCTCGAATGCGTTCTCCGCCGAGCCGCAGAACGAAGACGGCGTGATGCCGCCGAGGTCGTACTGGTGCAGGCAATTCGTCACCCAGCAGAACAGCTCCCCCTTCCAGAACACCGGGCAGATCAGCATCACGTCCTGCTGGTGCGCCGCGCCCACCCAGGGATCGTTGGCGAGGAACATGTCGCCGTCCGCGATGCCGGGATTGTCGCTGCGGTATTCGAGCACCCATTTCACCTGCGTGTCGGTGACGCCCGACATGTACTGCATGTAAGGCCCGAAGTACACGAACTCGCCGTCCTCGGTGAGGATGGAAGGGTTGAGATCGAGCGCGTACATCGCCACCGGCGACCCGGAGAGGCGCTGGATGGTCGCGCCGTGCTCCTCGTTCACGTGCCAAAGGCTGTGACGGATCACCTCGTAGGTGATCGGGTCGATGCTTTTCGCGCCTTTTCGATGCAGCTTGAGCCTGGGCGAGATGGAAAGCTTCTTCGGCGGCACGTAGCCCATGTTCCTGCCGTCGAAGATGGTGTCCTTCATCTCGCTAATTTTCATCTTGCCCCCGTTGTCACCTAACTTTTCCCGAAATTGATTTCGAAGTTGCCGTAGGCGTCCACCTTGAGCGAGCGCCCGGGATGCACGACGACGGTGGTGTCGGTCGTCTCGATGACGGCCGGACCTTTGATCGCGTTCCCCGGAACAAGGAAGGCACCGTCGTAAATCGGCGTCGCAACGGTCTTCTTGAGATCCGCCCAGTAGATGTCGCGCTTGCCGCGCGCTGCCTTCCTGTCGATCTTCGTGCTCATTTTCTTCGTCGTCGAGAGTTTGGGCCGCGGCGTCGCGGCGCTCGCGCGCAGGCGCAGAGTCACGATCTCCAGGCGCGCCTCGCCGTAGGACGAGCCGCTCCCGTACAGCTGCTCGTAGCGCGCATAGAAGCGCTGATGCAGCCGCCCCCAGAGGGAGCCGCCGACGCGTTTCTCGGGCAGCATCACCTCGACCTCGTTGATCTGGCCCTTGTGGCGCATGTCGAGCGAGAACTGGTAGTGCCGCCGCGGCCCGGCGATGCCGTCGCGGTCCATCTGTTCGCTCGCCCTCTTCTCCAGGGACTCGAGCGAGGCGTTCACGCGCGCCGCCTCGAACGGGCTCGCCTGGATGTCGACCTGCTCGTAGACGTGCAGGATATCGGCCGAGGCCGCGCCGAAGGCGCACCAGGTCGAGGCGATCTCTTTCTGCGGGACGATCACTTTTTGCACCCCGAGCTCGCGGGCGAACACGCCCGCGTGCGCCGGGCCTGCGCCGCCGAAGGCGAAGAGAACGAAGTCGCGCGGATCGAAGCCCTTCTCCACGGTCGTCTTGCGGATGATGTCGGCCATCTTGAACTCGGCGATCCTGGCGATGCCGCTCGCGGCCTCGTTAAGCGAAAGGCCGAGCGCCGAGGCGATGCGCTGCACCGAATCCACCGCCTTCTTCCTGTCGAGCTTGATGCGTCCGCCGAGAAAGTTGTCCGGGTTGATGGTTCCGAGCACGACGTCCGCGTCGGTGACGGTCGCGATCGTGCCGCCCTTGCCGTAGCAGACAGGACCAGGGTCCGCCCCTGCAGATTCGGGGCCGACCGCGAGCGTCTTCGCGGCCGCATCGACGCGGGCGAGCGACCCGCCGCCCGAGCCGATCGCCTGGATGTCGACCTTGGGCAGGAAATATTCGTACTGCGCGACGTTGGAGACGAACGAGTAGGCGGGCTGCCCGCCGTAGATGATTCCGACGTCGAATGAGGTTCCGCCCATGTCGGTGGTGATGATGTTCGGGATCTCCATGACCTTGCCGAGGTACAGCGAGCCGGTGACGCCGGACACGGGGCCGGAGTCGAGCGTGAGGAGCGGCGACTCGATCGCCCGGTCCACCGAGACCGAGCCACCGCCGCACTGCGTGATCTGCAGCGGCTGCCGGTAGCCCGATTTCTTCAGCTGCCCGTCCAGGTTGCCCAGGTACTTCGCCATCACCGGCCCGATATAGGCGTTCAGCGCGGTCGCGGTGACGCGCTCGTATTCGCCCCACTTGGGCGCGATATCGGTCGAGCAGGAAACGAACAGATTCGGCGCGATCTTCCGGATCATTTCCTTCACGCGCTGCTCGTGCCGCGGATACTTGAACGACCAGAGAAAACACACGCCGATCGCCTCGGCGCCGGCTTCGACCAGGCGCTCGATCGCGGTCTCGGCTTCGGACTCGTTCAACGGCACCACCACTTCGCCGAAGCAGTCGACGCGCTCCGACACCCCTTCGATCAGGCGCTTGGGAACGATGGGCACCGGCTTCTGGCTCGAGGGAAAGTGGACCACCCTCGCGATGTCGCGCGAGGAAACGCCGCGCGAGCCGCGCATGATGTGGATCGCGTCCTCGTGGCCCCGCGTCGTGATCAGGCCGACGCGCGCGCCCTTTCTCTGGATCAGCGCGTTCGTACCGACGGTAGTGCCGTGGGTGAGCACCGCGATCTCGCTGCAGAACTGTTCGAAGGAAAGCCCGAGTCGCTCGGCCGCCACGCGCATCGCGGCGAGCATGCCTTCGGCGAAATTGCCCGGCGTCGAGGGCGCCTTGGTCGCGGTGATGCGGCCCGAGCGGTCGAGCGCCACGCAGTCGGTGAAGGTGCCGCCGATGTCGACGCCGACCAGAAGCCCTGCCACTTTGCCCCATACCCCTTGGTGTGAGGGCGGGATGGTAGCGTATTTTTGCGAGTCGCCCGGAGCCGGCGTAAACTGGCCAATCTACCCATTATTCGCAATCAATGGAGGGCACCCATGTCGAGCGTCGTGGCGGAGATCGAAGCGAAGGTCCGGACGCTGAGCCGCGAAGACAAGGCGGAATTGATCCGCGCGCTCATAGCGGAGCTCGATGGTCCCGCCGACCCCAATGTCGAGCGTGCCTGGTTCGAAGAAGCGAAGCGACGTCACCGCGAGATCGCCGAAGGAAACGTGAAATCCGTCCCCGCCGAACGTGTTTTTGAGAACCTCCGCACGCGCTTGAAGCGATGAAAGTTGAGTTCCACCCGGAAGCGGAGCTGGAACTCATCGAAGCCGCAAGTTACTACGAACTCCAGGTACCCGGCTTGGGTGAAGACTTCGAAGTGGAGGTTCGCCGCGCCACGGACCTTCTACGGCAACATCCTGAACTCGGACCCCATCTTGACGACGAACTCCGCAGGTTCGTTCTCATCCGCTTTCCATATACGCTGATATACAGCGTTTCTTCCACGGTGTTGCACGTCTTGGTGGTCGCCCATCAGAACCGCCGCCCCGGATACTGGCGATCGAGAGTGAGTGGATAGTGGGTTTGTCACCGGATCAACGGGCGAAGAGGGACGAGATGGCACAGCACACGGTGGGAATGGTGGGCTTGGGAATTATGGGCTCGGCGATGTCCTTCAATCTCGGCCGCGCAGGTTTCCGCGTGGTCGGCTACGACGTCATGCCCAAACAGCGCGCCGCGCACGCGCGCGCAGGCGGCATCGCGGCGGGAAGCCCGCGCGCGGTCGCAAAACGATCGGGCATCATCGTCACGTCGCTGCCCTCGGCCCGTGCCTTGGCCGAGGTCGCCAGTGAAATCGCCGCATCCGCCAAACGCGGCACGATCGTGATAGAGACGAGCACGCTGCCGATCGCGGTGAAGGAAGCGGCGCGCGAGTTGCTCGCGAAGCGCGGTGTGATCCTGCTCGACTGCCCCTTGAGCGGCACGGGCGCACAGGCGCGCGTCAAGGACCTGCTTATCTACGTGAGCGGGGATCGCACGGCGTACCGCAAGATCGTCCCGGTGCTGCAGGGCTTCACCAGCGCGAACTACTACGTCGGGCCCTTCGGCAACGGCTCGAAGATGAAATTCGTCGCGAACCTCCTGGTCGCCATCCACAACGTCGCCGCGGCCGAAGCAATGGTGCTCGGCATGAAGGCGGGCCTCGATCCCGCGCTGATCCTGAAAGTCGTCGCGGGCGGCGCCGGCGGCTCGCGCATGTTCCAGGTGCGCGGGCCGATGATGGTGAAAGGCGATTACTCCGAGGCCACGATGAAAAACGAAGTCTGGCAGAAGGACATGACCATCATCGGCGACTTCGCCCGCGAGCTCGAATGCCCGACCCCGCTTTTCGCGGCGAGCGCGCCGATCTACAACGCCGCGATGGCGATGGGCCTCGGCAAGCAGGACACGGGTGCGGTGTGCGCGGTGCTGGAGGAAATGGCGGGAAGGCCGAGGCGTAGGAAGAAGCGCTAATCGTCCCTACTCCACCTTGATTCCCGCCTCCTTGATGAGCTTCGCGTACTTCGCCGTTTCGGATTTCATGAACGCGATGAACTGCTCGGGAGTGCTGTAAACGGCCTCGACTCCCAGGTCGGCGAATTTCTTCTTGACTTCCGCGTCCTGCATCGTCTTGACGAGGTCCGCGTGGAACTTATCGGTGATTGCCTTGGGCGTTCCCGCGGGCATGAACACGCCCCACCAGTTGACTGCGACCAATCCCGGAACCGATTCCGCGCAAGGAGGAAGCTCGGCCATGATCGGGCTGCGCTCAGGCCCGGTGACGCAAAGGGCGCGCGCCCTTCCCGCCTTGATGAACTGCATCGCCGGCAGCGAATCGGAAAAGATGTACTGGATGTGCCCCGCGACGAGATCCTGCACGCCGAGTATCCCACCTTTGTAGGGAACTTCGGTTGCTTTCACGCCGGTGAGGTTCGTATACATCGCGCCGGCTAGATGCGAGATGCTCCCCGGCCCGCTGGTTCCGTAATTGAGCTTGCCGGAGCTCGACTTGGCGTAGTCGGTCAGCTCGCGCAGAGACTTCGCGGGCACATCGGGATGCACGATGAGGATGTTGGGGCCGGTCGAAATCAGCGATATGGCGACGAAATCACGCTGAATGTCGTAGGGCACCCTGGAGAGCAGCGGGTTCACCGCGGCCGGTCCGATGTTGCCGACGACGAAGCTGTAGCCGTCGGGCGGCTGCTTGGCCGCAAAATCCATTCCGATCGAGCCGGCCGCGCCGGGCTTGCTCTCGATGATGACGGTCTGCCCCCACACTTCGCCGAGCTTCTGGCCGAAGACCCGCGCCATCAGGTCCGAGCTGCCGCCCGGGGGATAGGTCACGATCAGTTTCACCGGCTTCGCTGGATACGGCTGCGCCAGAGCGCCGACGGCAACGAGCGTCGCGCAGGCAGAAAACGCGACAGCCAGCAGGTTGCGCATGGGTTTCTCTCCTCTAGTCGGCCGAGCCTGCGGTGCGGCTCGCATTTGACTGCCGAGTGTACCCGATTTATCGGGTGCGTTTCCCGGCGCGGGAGGCGGTACCATGTTCACGCGGTGCGCGCGAGCACGCGCCCAGGCCGTGCGCCGGTCGGTTTCCCCTCGCGCCAGACCACGGCGCCATTGACGATCACCGTGTCGATGCCTTTCGCGCGCTGAATGGGCTTCGCGAAGGTCGCCGCCTCGTCGATTTCATTTTCATCGAACACGACGATATCCGCGGCGAAACCCCGCTTCAGGACGCCCCGGTCCGCAAGCCCGAAGGTCCTCGCCGTGAGGCCGGTCATCTTGTGCACCGCGGTCTCGAGCGGGAACAGGTTCAAGCCTCTGGAGTAATGTCCCAGCACCCGCGGAAACGTTCCCCACAGCCGCGGATGCGGGGCGGCGTCGTGCGGCAGTCCGTCGGAGCCGATCATGGTGTGCTCGAAGCCGAGAATGCGCTGCACGTCCCGCTCGTCCATCGAGAAGTAGATCGCTCCGGCGGGCAGCAGTTTTTCAACGGCAGCGGGAATCGATAGCCGGAGCTCCGAAGCGATTTCCGTCAATTCCATTCCCGAGAATTCCGGATGCGGCTTCGACCAGGTCACCAGCACCTTAGACGCGGGCCCGACGCGGCTCACGGAGAGGATCGTGGACGAGGCGCAGTAGGGATAGCAGTCGAGGCCGATCTTCTGCGAGCGCATGGCCTTCTCGATGATCGGCAGCGTCTCGGCCGAGCGGCCGTGGTTCGGCCTGCCGGCCAGCTTGTGGTGCGAGATCACCACCGGCACGCCGAGCTCGCGCCCGATGCGGAAGGTCTCCTCGAGCGAATCGACGATGCGGTCGCCCTCGTCGCGCATGTGCGTGCAGTAGATGCCTTTCCTCGCCGCAAGCGGCCGGCACACCTCGATCACTTCCTCGGTCGGCGCGGCGCGCGCCGGCTCGTAGTACAGGCCGGTCGAGAAGCCGATCGCGCCCGCGGCGAGCGCTTCGTCCACCATGTTTCTCATCGAAGATATTTCGCGGGGAGATGCGGGCTTCCCGACATCGTCCATCGTCTGCAGGCGCAGCATGGTGTGGCCGACGAGCAGCGCGCAGTTGGTGGCCGGCGGCTGCGCCCGCAGCGCCTCGACATATTCCTTGAACGATCTGAAACGAAACCACGTCCCTTCGCTGTCCATCAGGTCGAGCGGCGGCGTCACCGGCTGAGGCATGCCGCGCGGCGCCGGCGCGAGCGACACGCCGCAGTTCCCCGCCACCACCGTGGTGACGCCCTGGCTCACCTTCGGCGCCATGTCGGGCGCCGAGAGCATCAGCCGGTCGTCGTGCGTGTGCGCGTCGATGAAGCCGGGCGCGGCGATCTTGCCGGAGGCATCGATCTCGATCTCGCCTTTCTCCTTCAATTTCCCGATCGAAGAAATTCTTCCTGAAGAAACCCCTATATCGGCTTCGAAGCGCGGCGCGCGCGTGCCGTCGATCACCGTCGCATTCCGGATCAGAAGCTCGAATTTCATCTAATCGACTTTCGCGCCCGAGCGCCGGATCACCTCGGCCCACTTCGGCGTCTCGCGCCGCACCAGCTCGAGGAACGCCTCCGGCCCGCCGCCGTCGGGCTCGGCGTCGAGCTGCCGGTAGCGCTCGGCCACCGCGGGGGCTGCCAGGGCTTTTCTGATCTCTGCATGCAATCTCGAGATAACTTCTCTGGAAAGACGCGCGGGCCCGATCACCCCGCCCCAGGAATTCGTCTCGTAGCCCGGCACGCCCGCCTCCGCGATCGTCGGCAGGTCCGGGAACTGCGCCGCGCGCTTCGGCGCCGACACCGCGAGGCCGCGCACGCGGCCAGACTTCACGTGCGGCCCGATGGAGGGCACGTTGTCGAACATCACCTCGATATTGCCCGAGATGAGATCGTTGATCGCCTGCGCGCTGCCTTTGTACGGCACGTGCACCATCTGCGTCCCGGTCATCGCCTTGAACAGCTCGCCGCCCAGGTGCCCCGTCGTGCCGTTCCCCGACGAGCCGTTCGAGAGCTTCCCCGGGTGCTTCTTCGCGTAGTCGATCAGCTCCGCCACCGTGCGCACCGGCAGGCCGTTGCTCACCGCGAGCATGTTGAACACCTGCACGCAGTTCGACACCAGCGTGAGGTCCTTCTCCACGTCGTACGGCAGCGCGGGCAGCAGCGTGCGGTTGACCGCCAGCGACACGATGTTCCCGTAGCCGAGCGTGTACCCGTCCGGCGTCGCCTTCACGATGTCCATCGTCCCCGGCACGAACGACGCGCCGGGCTTGTTCTCCACCACGAACGCCACGCCCATCTGCGCGGAGAGCTGCTGCGTGAGGATCCGCATCAGCACATCCACCGAGCCGCCGGAAGCGGACGGAACGACGAAGCGGATGGGCTTTTCCGGGTAGGCGGCCTGCGCCGGCGCCGCGAATGCGGCAAGCAGGACAACGGCCAGGATCCGCCGCGCTCTCATGTCTTATCCTAACGCCTCCCCCGATAGAACGTCCAGGCGGTACCATTGCGCCTTTGCTTTCACCTCGAACCAAGACCTCAAAATGGCTCAGCCGCTTCCCGGAATGAAGCCCCGTCCCGACCAGACGCTCGCTCTCAACATGAAGCTCGTCTCGCACCACGAGCTGCAGGGTTTCGGCGGCATCGGCGAGGGCATGGGCATGCAGCTCGCGCGCGACGGGCGGAGAATATTGTGGCTCGCGCACGAGTCCGCGCCCAAAAATTTCACGGCGGTGGACGTCACCGATCCGAAGAATCCCCGCGTGGTGGTGCAGACCGAGCTTCCGCATGCGAAAGTTCGGTCCAATTCTCTGGACGTGGTCGGCGACATCATGGCGGTCGCATATCAGACGAGCGCCGTGAACGCCAAACCCGCGGGCTTCGACCTCTTCGACATC
>Ga0184608_10000434_pt1 | contig 11076 bp, 10 predicted proteins | sample PLM1_30_coex_FD_133010 | JGI IMG/M metagenome (GOLD analysis project Ga0184608, IMG submission 133010) | Groundwater sediment microbial communities from an aquifer in East River, Colorado, USA - PLM1_30_coex | ecosystem: Environmental > Terrestrial > Soil > Riparian zone | place: USA: East...
CTCATCGGGGCGGACCCGCGAGGGCCATAAGGGCCAACCCGGATCTGGTCGGCCGGCGGTCGAACGCTCGGTCGCGCGCGTCCGAGATCAGCTCGCGCAAGCGGCGGGGTAGCGGCGGCGTGCGACGATAGCCGTGTCCGACCGCACGAGCCGAGGCCGTCAAATGAGGGGAATGAGCGACCGCAGGGCTCGCCAGGTGGCCATCGTCGCAGCCGTCGCCGTGATTGTTGCGAGCGTCGCCTACGCGAATGCAGCGGGCGTGTCCACCGGTGGAATCGCCAGCATGCTGCTGGTCGCCGGATCCTTCCTGATCACGGGCTTCCTGGCATGGGCACAGCGTCCGGCAAACCGTATGGGGCGCCTGATGGTCGGGCTGGCGTTCTGTCTCCTGCTGACGGCCTTTGCCCAACCGGTCTGGCCCATCGTCGTTCCATTCGGACTGCTCAGCTTCAGCCTGGCGAACGTGCTGCTCGGCTACCTGATCCTTGCCTATCCGTCCGGGGAGCTGCGCTCGAACGCCAACCGGGCGCTCATCGTGCTGACCTTCGTCCTCGGTGGAGGACCCAGGTTCGTCCGGTTGCTCACCCAGGATCCGAGAGCCATGGGTCTGGGTTTCGACAACCCCTACCTGCTGTTCCACGACCCGGCGTTCGCCGCGACGATGGCGACGCTCCCATACGTCCTGGACATCGTCCTGCTCATGGCGTTCGTCGGTTTCGTCGTGGCCCGCTGGGTCCACGCCTCGGGGCCGACGCGACGGACCCTGTCGCCGGTCCTGATCCCCACGTTGGTATTGCTGCTCATCCTGCTCGGCGACGCGATCACGATCGTGATCGAGGTGCCGGCCAACGTCAGGGAGTTCTTCGACAACGCGCAGCTCCTGGCTCGGACAGCCATACCCATCGGGTTCCTGCTCGGGATCCTGCGGACGCAGATCGCGCGGTCCGCGATTGCCGCCCTCGTCGTCGAGCTTGGCGCCACACCCACGCCGGGCAAGCTGCGCGACGCGCTCGCCCATGCGCTCGTGGACCCGACGCTCACGGTCGCCTACCGGGCGCCGGGAGGGGCGACCTTCATCGACGCGGAGGGGCGGCCGGTCAACCTGCCCGGCGAGGATTCAGGACGCGCCGTGACGATGCTCGAGCGAGATGGGACGCCTCTGGCGGCGATCATCCACGACCCCGCCCTTCTCGTCGATCCGGGACTTGTCGCTGCGGTCGCGAGCGCCCTTCGGCTGGCCGTCGAGAACGAGCGTCTCCAGGTCCAAGTCGAGTCGCAGCTCGATGAAGTCCGCGCTTCTCGCGCGCGGATCGTGGCCGCGGGCGACATCGAGCGAAAGCGCGTTGAGCGAGACCTCCACGACGGCGCGCAGCAGCGTCTCGTCTCGCTGACCCTTGCCCTGCGTCTGGTCCGTACGAAGATGGGCGACGATGGCGATGCGGGCATCAGGCTCAGCCTCGAGCAGGCCTCCGATGAGGCGAAGGCCGCCCTCTCCGAGCTGCGCGAGCTGGCGCGCGGGATCCACCCCCAGATCCTCACCGAGGCCGGCCTGGCCGCTGCGATCGATTCCCTCGCCGACCGAGCCCCGGTCGACGTCTCGGTCAAGGTCGGTCCGGGTCGATACTCGGCTGCCGTCGAGGGTGCGGCTTACTTCGCCGTCTCCGAGGCGTTGGCCAACGTCGCAAAGTACGCTCAGGCGAACCACGTGCTCGTTCAGGCCCAGTGGGCCGATGGCGCGCTGTCGATCGAGGTGTCGGACGATGGCGTCGGGGGCGCCGACCCGGGCTCGGGTAGCGGCTTGCGCGGTCTCTCCGACCGGCTCGCGGCGATCGACGGGACGATCGAGGTCATCAGCCCGAACGGTGGCGGGACCCGCGTCATGGCTCACATTCCGACCGTGGCTCCGGTGCTGCAGCCGGCATAGCAGAGAACGCCGACTCCAAATGAGGAGTCGGCGTTTTTCGGATCGGATTCTCGCGCGTCGCGAGCGGGGGGTTGATCCTCAGGCGACGGCCGCCTCCAGTTCGGCGCTCGCCGATCGGCGCCCTGGAAGGACCGCCGCTCGCTTGGCGCTTTCGAGCAGCAGCCAGACGAAGGGGAGCATGAAGACGACCTTGAGGTTCGCCACTTCGATGCCGGTGAGAAGGCCGATGAAGAGCGCTGCCTGGAGACCGATGACGGCTGGGACGATCACCCACCCGACATACCGCGTCCTGCCGCGGCTGGCGCGAAGGAGCAGAGCGGCGAACCAGAAGAGGATGCCGATCGGCAGCAGGAGCTCGGGCGCCTGGCCGAGGATCTTGAAGGCGATGAAGTCGAGCGAGTCGTTGAGGCTCAGGCTCAGCGCCTGGAGCAGGAAGATCGCGCCAAAGGCGGCGGCGGATGCCGCGCCGATCACGTTGACCCAACGCGGGAGCGGGAAGTCGAACACGGCGACTGCGAGCGCCAGCATGCTCGCGCCGAGGAACACGTGGATCACGATCACCGGCGCCCATGCGCCGAGAGCCTGCGAAGCGAGTGTTGCGGGAATCGCGAGCAGCATGAAGGCGGCGGATGCGATGCCTCGGGTGGATGTCATGGAGGTGTCCTTTCTGTACCGGTTGCGGGTTCGTGGTTGGTTGCTCGGATCAGGATCGCCGCCGTGGGGAGCTCGAACGTCGGGGACGCCCCCTGTTCGGTCACAGGGTTAGCCCTCGAGAATCGGAGAGCCGGACGGGGCGCCTGGCGCTCCGTCCGACTCTGAGGCGACGTCGGTCAGACTTCCTGGCGATCGAAGACGAGCTTCGCTCCGACCGCGATGACGACCATAGACACGAGCCAACCCACGAGCGTCAGCGGCGAGGCCGGCTGGCCCTTCGCCACGGCCAGCGCCCAGTTGCCGATCGAGGTCGGCGACAGCTCGTTGACGATCGGCAGGATGCCGCCGAGGATCTGCGGCACGAACATCACGGCGAAGGCCGCACCGGCGACGCCGGCGGTCGACTTGATCGCGGTTCCGAAGCCGATCGTCACGGCGACGAAGAACGCCGGCAGCATGAGGTACAGGCCCGCATACGTACCGACGATCGCGAAGTTCGGGAGGCCGCCGTAGGCCACGGTTGCGACACCGCTCGACACGACGAGCGGGAGGACGATGGCCGTGACCGTGATCACGAGCATCGCGGCGATGTACTTGGCGGCGATGATGCTGGTCGGCGAGACCGGGTTTGTCAGGCTCCAGGCAAGTGTTCCGCGATCTCGCTCGCTCGAGAGGAGAGCCATCGTCGCCACGACGACGATGAAGGCGATGGTTTGACCAGCAAAGACCAGCAGGACGTTGGCGGTCGGGTCCATCGACGTCATGCCGGCGGCCTCGGTCTCGCCCGACGCTTTCGCGATGAACGGGATGAGGGTCATGAACACGGCACCGAGAGCTGAGATCCCGGCGATGATCAGGACCCTCGGGCCCCGCGTCCACTCGGTGAGCTCCTTGCGGAGCGAATTCCCGAAACCGAGGAACATGCCGCCCCGGCCCGGGCTCGCGGTGATCGGCCCGATGGCCACGGACTGGGCGGTCATGCCGCCACCTCCTTCTGGTCGATGAGTCGCAGGAAGACGGTCTCGAGATCGAGCGTCTCCTCCGAGTTGCCGATGAGGGTCAGGCCCGCCTCGACGGCGAACCGGGTGATTGAGCGCTGGACGTCCGAAGATGCGCCCGGCTTGGTCGTGACGTCGAATGTCGTGTCAGCGCCCGTCCGGGAGACGACAGTGACGGTCGCGACGCCGGGGAGCCCGCGGATGCCGGCCTCTGTCGTCTCGATGGCTCCACCGAGGACTACGCGCAGGGTGTTCTTCGTGAACGAGCCGAGGAGGACGTGGGTCGGAGCGGCCTTGACGAGCCGGCCGTGGTCGAGGATCGCGACGTGGTCGCTCACCCGCTCGACGTCGTCGAGGATGTGGGTTGAGTAGAAGACGGTCGTCTCGCCCTTGAGCTCGCGCATCAGGTCGAGTACGTCCTTGCGGCCGATCGGGTCGAGGGCCGAGACGGGCTCGTCGAGGAGGACGACGGCCGGGCGGCCGACGAGGGCCTGGGCGATGCCGAGCCGCTGGCGCATGCCACCGGAGTAGGTCGACGTCCGGCGGTCGGCTGCCTCGGCAATGCCGACGCGATCGAGCAGGGACGCGATCCACGGCTCGCGATTCTTGTCGACGCCCCGAAAGCGCGCGACGTGGCGAAGGGTCTCGCGGCCGGTCATCCAGCCGTAGAAGCGGGGGTCCTGAGCGAGGTAACCGAGCTGGCGACGATGCTCCCCGGCAGCGGAGACCGGCACGCCAGCGACGGTGGCGCCGCCGGCGGTCGCCCGGGCGAGGCCGGCGAGGACCTTGAGGGCGGTCGTCTTGCCTGCGCCGTTCGGGCCCAGGAAGCCGAAGACGGTCCCGGCGGGCACGTCAAGGGTCAGGTCGGTGAGTGCGTCGACACCCTTGTAGTGCTTCGTGAGACCGGTTATGGAGATGGCGGTTGTCATGTGCTGCTCCTATGGCTGAGGGTTTGACTGGTAGGGCCATCGTGGGTCGCGGCGTCGGGACCGCCATCCGTGTCGTCCCGGCAATCCCGGCAGGGTCAGCCCGGTGACGCTGGCCGAGCCGGCGGAATCGAAAGCGACGTCCGGGGAGAGAACGGACGTCGCTTGTTCTGAGGAGCCGGATCGCGCCACGAGCCGGCGCGCCGCGGTGGTGCGTCAGGCCGCTCCGTCGAGGAGTTCGTCGGCGGCCGAAGCCGGGAGGGACCACATGGGGTCTGCCGCGATCACGCGGTCGGCGGTTTCTCCGCGGAGGCTGGCGACGCTGGCGAAGTAGGCCGTCCGACGGGTGGAGACGATCCTCGCATCCTTGCACGTGCATCCGTCGACCAGGCACGCCCGCCGGACCGGCGAGCTGCCGACAGTTGCCGTTTCGGGACCGTTCATATCGTTGCTCCCTCCTCGTCCGCGGTGGTGCGGGCGGTTCGTGGCTGAAGCATCGACGGCCGGCCGACGATCTTCATCGGGGCGATCCCGCGTGGCGGGGCGGGGTTCGCCCGGCTTCGCCTAAGGGTTGCCCCGGGATCCACCGAATCGCCGACCGACGCCGGCCCCGGTGGATCGCGAAAGGTCAGACGATCGGGATCTCTGCGACCAGGCGGGTCCCCTGCCCGATCGGGCTCTCGATGGTGAATCGTCCGCCGATGGCGGCTACCCGGTCCTGGAGGCCGCGGATGCCGGAACCGCGGGAGGCATCGGCGCCCCCGACGCCATCGTCGCCGACCTCGACGTGAAGGGTCGAACCGCGGCACTCCGCACCCACGGTCGCGTGGGTCGCCGACGCGTACTTCGCCAGGTTGGCCAGCGCTTCCGAGATCACGAAGTAGGCAGTCGCCTCGATCGCCGGCGAGAGCCGCCGGTCGGGCAGCGCGTCCACGGTCGCGGGCACCGTCGATCTCTCCGCCAGCGCGGTGATGGCGGCGCCGAGGCCCGCCTCGGTCAGGATCGCGGGGTGAATCCCGCGGGCCAGCTCGCGGAGCTCCTGCAGCGCGACCTTGAGCTCGGCCGCAGCGTCGTCCGTGGCGGCGATCGCTTCCGCGTTGTCGCCTCCCCCGGCGTCGAGGCGAGACCTCAGCAGACGCAGCGCGAGGGACAGCGAAACGAGACGCTGCTGGGCGCCGTCGTGAAGGTCGCGTTCGAGGCGCCGTCGCTCGGCGTCGGTTGCCTCCACGATTCGCGCGCGCGAGCGGCGGATCTCCGCTTCGGCTGCGCGCTGATCGGTGAAATCGCGGACGATCGCCGTCACCTCGTCTGGTCCGCTCGGCGCGACGCGCGCCTCGAAGTTGCGCCCGCCGGCCGGTAGATCGAGCGAAAAGTCGTAGGCCTGCAGCTCCCCTGTCTCGAGCGCGCGGTCTGCCGCTGCGAGGCCGGCCTCGGACGCTGCTGCGAACATGAGCTCGTGCAATCGGTGTCCGACTGGGACGTCAGGCTCAACGGCCTCGTCACCGTCCTCCTCACCGTCGCCCGATCCGACGAAACGGCCGTCGCGGGCGAATCGGAACATCCAGTCCGGGATCGCATCCACGAGTGCCTGCAATCTCCGCTCGCTCTGGCGGTAGAACCCGACGAGCAGGGCGATCGGGATGGCGGCCGGGGCGAGGTCCCTGACCGCGAGCAGGATCGCTTCGATGCCCTCAGGCAACTCGGCGATCCGGCGAATGATGTTGATCACGAGGCCCGCGACGAAGACCAGGCCGGCCACGAGGACCGGCGACAGTTCCCGCCGGGAGCGCCGTGGCGCGATCAGCCAGCGCCGGATCACGACGACCGCGGTCAGGGTGGCGAGCGCCAGGCCCCCGTACAAGCCGCTGCTCTTGTCGGCGATCAACGGCAGGCTCGTCGAGTAGAGGACGTTGAGGGCCGTGGCGCCGATCGCCAGGATCGCGACGGCGACCCGGTCGACGGTCGTCTCCAGCCGGCCGCTCGGGTAGGCCAGCACGAGGGCAAGCAGGATGACCGTGGGCGTGTCCTCGAGGGCGAGAGCGACCTCGTTGAGGATCGGAATCCCGGACTCGTCCAGCGTCCCGATGAACCAGGTCAGACCGACGAGCGTCATCAACCGACCCGTCCGGTTCTCCGGTTCGTGGCCCCAGATCGCGAGGCCGCCGTATAGGTAGGTCAGGCCGATGGCGAGATTCAGCAGGCCGAAGCTCGCGGACCGCCCGACGCTCATCGCGATCGCCTCGCCCGCGACCGCCCAGAGGGTCCCGAGGAGCCCGATTGCCAGCCGAGTGGAACGTCCGCTCACCGGCAGACTCTGACACGGGCCGGCCGGGCGCGGAGCAGGGCTAACCCTGACTCAATGGCAGGGTCAGGCCGGAGGTGAACCGGGCGCGATCAGGGCACAGTGCGGGCTAACCCTGTAGGTCGGGGCAGTCCTCTGTGCCACGATGGGTCCATGAACACGATCCTCATCATCGATGATCACACCGGCTTCCGCGTCCAGGCGCGCGCCATCCTCGAGGCCGATGGTTTCACCGTCGTCGGCGAGGCGGACGACGGCGTCTCCGGCCTGGCCGCCGCCCGCTCCATCCGTCCGGATCTCGTCCTGCTCGACATCGGCCTGCCCGACATCGAGGGCTTCGACGTCGCCCGTGAGCTGGCCGCGGACGGTCCGCCGCCACACGTCGTGCTGACCTCGAGCCGCGAGGCCAGCTCGTACGGTCCGCGCCTGGAGAGCAGCCGCGCACTCGGGTTCATCCCGAAGGACGAGTTGTCCGGCGCAGCAATCCGTGCGCTCATCGACGGCGCCCGCAACGGCACATGACCCTCCGGCTCGTCCTCGCCGACGACTCGCTCCTCCTCCGGGAGGGAATCGCCCGCTTGCTCGTCGAAGCCGGCTTCGACGTCGTCGCCCAGGCCGGCGACGCTGAGTCGCTCCTCGCAGCCATCCGCGAGCACGGCCCGGATGTCGCGATCGTCGACATCCGGATGCCACCGACCCACACCGACGAAGGCCTCCGGGCAGCCGAGGCCATCCGCGCCGAGCACGGCACGAAGGTTGGTGTCCTCGTCCTGTCGCAGTACGTCGAGACGACCTTCGCCCTGCGGCTCGTGGCCGACGGCGCGGGTGGCGTGGGCTACCTGCTGAAGGACCGGGTCGACGATCTCGAGGACTTCTCCGACGCGATCAAGCGGATCGCGCGAGGTGGCTCGGTCATCGACCCGGAGGTCGTCGCCCAGCTGGTGGGACGGCGGCGGGCGAAGGTTCCGCTAGACGACCTGACGGAGCGGGAACGCGAAGTCCTCGCCCTGATCGCGGAGGGCCGCTCGAACCAGGCGATCTGCGACGCCCTTTTCCTCGCACCGAAGACAGTCGAAGCGCACATCGCCAACATTTTCTCGAAGCTCGAGCTGCTGCCGGCACCCGACGATCATCGCCGGGTGCTCGCGGTTCTCGCCCACCTCCGAGGCTGATACAGGACGCTAAACCGCCGACCCTAGGTGTCCCTGGTCGGCGGTCCGCTTATTCGGTTGTGGAGCGGCGCCTTCAGTTGGAGGAGCGGCGACTCGTCCGCGGAGCCGAGGCAACGACGTTCATCGTCAGGAGCACCGCGAGTGCGAGGATCAGCATCGTGATCGGGTCCATCTCTGTTCGTCCTCTGGCTCGCTTCCGATGTGCGGAGTCTCACCCGCGGGGTGACGCCGGCCATCGGGGGAGCCACCGAAACCGAACCGAGGGTTAGCCCGGCCCGGGGCTGGGGGCTGCCCGGTGGGCCCGCACGAGGGCAACTGACAGACTCACGGCATCGAACGTCCAGTCGATCGCGCGAGGAATCCGATGACAGCAGCCATGACCCCGACGTCGCCGGCGAACGGACTCAGCACGCTCGAGGTCGAAGCCCGCCGGACCGCCGGCAATGGCAACGACTACCGGTCGCCGACGAGCCGGACGTATTTCGAGATCCTCAGGGACAACAGCTACCCGTTCATCAACGGGCCGCTGCTCATCGTTGCGGGCGCGCTCGTCAGCTTCGGCGCCTTCACGGAGGCGCTCATGACCGGCGTGCCCGTCATCGGCAACATCGCCATCGGCGTGGTCCAAGGCTCGCGCGCGAAGCGCCAGCTCGATCGGGTTGCCTTGCTGAGCGAGGCTCCTGCGACGGTCGTCCGCGACGGCGTGGAGCAGAGCATCAGCCCGAGCGCGGTCGTCCTCGGCGACATCGTCCTCGCCAATCGCGGCGACGAGATCCAGCTCGACGGTCGCGTGGTCGGCGCCGGAACGGCATCCATCGACGAATCGGCTCTCACCGGCGAATCGCATGCCATCGACAAGTCGATCGGCGACACGGTGATGTCCGGGAGCGCCGTGCTGAGTGGGACGGCCCGCTACGAGGTCGAAGCGGTCGGTGCCGCGACCTTCGCCAATCGAATCCTCGCCCAGGCGAAGGGCCACCGGGACGTCCGAACGCCGCTCCAGAGCGACATCGCCAGGGCGTTCGTCGCCGTCGCCGTCCTCATCGTCCTGTCGGGCCTGATCGTGGTCCTCTCGTTCCAGGCGAGTGCCGCCGACGCCGGCCACGAGACGGTCTTCGCCGCGGCAGTCCTCGTCACGCTGGTGCCACAGGGCCTCGCCCTGATGCTGACCGTGACGTACGCCGCCGCCGCGGTCCGGATCTCGCGCCTCGGCGCTCTGGCCCAACGCCAGAGCGCGATCGAGGCGATGAGCAGGATCGACACCTTCTGCAGTGACAAGACCGGCACGCTGACCACCCAGCGGATCGAATTCGGGGCGGTCGAATCGATCGACGGGGTCGACGTCGATCCGGCCATCGACCACCTGATCGGGGCCATGGCCGCCAGCACCGCGGCACCGAACAACACGACCGCCGCGCTCAGGGTCGCGTTCACCGGAACTGCCCTCAACGTCACTGAGGAGGTGGCCTTCTCCTCGTCCCTTCGATGGTCAGCGATTCGGTTCGCCCCGGGCGATGGCGCCCACGCGGCCCACGACGGGACCTACGTCCTTGGTGCTCCGGCCGTCCTCGCGCGGTCGATGAACGGCACTGGCGAGGCCGTCCTCAGCCGGGCGATCGCGCTCGCCTCGGTCGGCCACCGCGTCCTCGTCTTTGCTCGCGGCTCATCGGTCGCGTCGTTCGGCGACGGTGACACGCCATCCATCCCGGGACCCCTCGAACCGCTCGCCCTGCTGACCTTCAATGAAGAGCTGCGGCCCGAGGCCCAGGCAACGATCGACGGCCTCCGCGAGCGCGGCATCGACGTCAAGATCGTGTCGGGCGACGACCCGAACACGGTCGAAGCCATCGGCCGCCGGCTCGGCTTGGCGACGCCCGGCGGAACCGCGTCGGGCCTGGACCTCGCCGGGCTCGACGATGATGCCCTCGGCGAGGTGGCCGAACGTACGACGATCTTCGGCCGCGTCGATCCGCACCTGAAAGCCCGGCTCGTGACGGTCCTGAAGGCCCGCGGCCGCTACGTCGCGATGACCGGTGACGGCGTCAACGACATCCTCCCCGTCCGGACGGCCGACGTCGGCGTCGCGATGCAGAGCGGCAGCCCGGCGACGCGCGGAGTCGCGGACCTCGTCCTCGTTCGAGACGATTTCTCGATCCTGCCCGAGGCCATCCGCGACGGCCAGCGCATCGTTGCCGCCATGGCGGCCACCCTGACCGTCCTCCTCGCTCGGACGTTCTACGTCCTGATGATCATCGTCGGGTCGGCGCTCATCCAGCTGCCCTTCCCGTTCACCCCGCGCCAGAACTCGATTCTCGCGTTCGTCACGGTCGGCGTGCCGATTCTCGTCCTCGCCCTCTGGGTCAGGCCCGGCCCGTCACGATCCGGCTTGCTCGGCCAGACGCTGCGCATCTCCATTCCGCTGTCGCTTGGCGTCGTCGCCGTGGCCCTCCCGGTCTACGCGGTCGCCCTGCTGAACGGCGCGAGCCCGGATGTTGCCCGGACGATGCTGACGACCATCGCAACCTTCATGGGCATCGGTGCCCTCATCCTCATCCCGGTTGCGGCGGACGACGAGGGTCGAGTCCGAATGCCGGCCTGGATGCGGACCGTGGTCCGGTCGGCGCGCTGACCATCGCATACGTGGTCATCCTCTCCACAGGTCAAGGACGAGCGTTCTTCCAGCTCTCGCCACTGCCCGTCGAGATTGTTGCCACCCTCGGCGTCATCGCTGGTGCCTGGACATGGGCCGTGCTCCACATCCACCGCACCCGCGTCGTCCAGCGCGGGATCGACCAGCTCATCGCCGGCTGGCGAATCATCCGGCCGCTGGGGCCATCGGTCGGGGTCTGACCTTCGCGCAACGCGCCGACCTCGAGGCGCCGACTCATCGCGCGTCGACACGCACAAGTCGATCGAGTCCACACGACGCGCGGCGAGCTCATGGCAATCCTTCGCCGATCGCGCGCATGACGGGCCCGGCACGGGAGCTCGAACCGCGGACCTCGTTCCTGCGTGGAACAGATCCCAGGGCTGGCGAGTTCTTCCCGAATCCAGATCCGGTCGCTGGCTATCGCAACATCTTCGCCAGCTGCGTTCGCGA
>Ga0184608_10000440_pt1 | contig 11021 bp, 12 predicted proteins | sample PLM1_30_coex_FD_133010 | JGI IMG/M metagenome (GOLD analysis project Ga0184608, IMG submission 133010) | Groundwater sediment microbial communities from an aquifer in East River, Colorado, USA - PLM1_30_coex | ecosystem: Environmental > Terrestrial > Soil > Riparian zone | place: USA: East...
CACGACGCAGCCGGCCGCGGCGTGCGCGGGTCTCATCGGCCCGAACGGCGCGGTCAACTTGCTCCGCACCACGACATTCGCCGGGTACCACAACGGTGTCGAGCACTACGTCACCTCGTTCCAGTTCGCTGGTGGCTCGGGGCAGTTCGGCTCTTTGATTCCGCTACCGGGTGTTCCGGCCAAGGTCGCAAAGGGCGGCGCCTGGACACTCCAGCGATTGATCCGCGAGACCACTCCGGTTCGTCGCGACTTCAGCTTGCTTGCGGCGTCGGGTGCCCCCGCCGCCGACAAAGCCATCGTCCTCATGGAAGTGAAAATCGACGCACTCGATATCACGATCCTCAGTGGTGGCGGCGCTGCGGTAGGCCAGTGGGCCACCGAGCACGGCTTCCGTCTTCCCCCGGCCGCACCCGAAGTCCTCGACTTCTACGCGAATCGCAGCCCGATCTTCCTCGCCGCGGTCTTCGATGCCGACGCGGCTAAGGCCCGCGGCCAGCAGATCGGCGACGGAACCCCGGTCCACGTGACGATCCCCACCGCGAATCCGTGGGTCCCGCTTCGCATCCTCGGTCTCGGCAAGAGCGCCGACGACCGCATCGACGCGGACGTGTATCTGCTCACCGATCAGCGCCCGGCGCTGCTCCCCTTCCCGTTCGCGAACGGGATGCGTCTCGACCACAGCGCCGTCGCGTCGCCCTCGCTCCTCGATGACCTTCGGTCGGACAAGGGCATGGACTGGGTCCCGCAGTCGGGATGGCTGACGAAGATCGCGATCGACGCCTCCGCGAGCCAGCTCACGTACGACCTCGCCGTCGACGCGAAGGGCACGAGCCCGTCGCGCGTCGCGGCCGGGCTTCAAGCGCCCGCGAGCCAGACCGGCTCCTCCGGTCAGCCCTCGAGCGATCAGATCGCGCTCATCGGTATCGCGCTCGCCGCGTTCGGCGCGATCTTCCTTCTCCGCAAGTCGCAGCCGGTGATCGGGTGATCATCCGCACCCTCGTGGCATTGGCGCTCGCCGCACTCGCGGCGAGCGCCTGCACGACCGCAAGCGCGGCGCAGCTCACGACGCACGTCGGCATCCGCATCCACTACTCGCACTTCGACCAGACGAAGGTCGAGGTCCCGATGGGTGTGCCGATCACGTTCACCCTGGTCAACGACGATCCCATCGACCACGAATGGCTCATCGGCGACGAGGCATTCCACGCGCGTCACCGCGCGGGCACCGAGGCCGTGCACGGCGACCGTCCGAACGAGGTCTCGCTCCCGCCCTTCAGCGTGAAGACCACCACACTCACGTTCGACAAGCCCGGACCGCTCACGTTCATCTGCCACTTCCCGCAGCACGAGGCCTACGGGATGGTCGGCGTCGTGGTGGTCAAGCCCTAGGCGCGTAGGACTTCCTCGAGACAACTCAGATGCGCGCGGGGATCCGCCAAGCGATGCTCTCGCGATGCGGGCGCTCATCGTCGCCGCTGCATTCGGGATCATCGCGAGCGCGTGCGTCGCGATGCCCGGCTCGAGTGCCGCGTCGCCGGCGCCCTCACGCTCGACGATCACCCGGCCGATGCCCGGCCAGCACGGCGACCCCCCGGTCCTCCTGCACGCGTTGCCGGAAGCCGGGACCTTCGTCACGACCTTCCTCCCAGTCTGGAGTTACGACGGCCACAAGAGAGCGCTCGAGTTCCCACCGAGCCCTCGCGTCTCGCTCGAGCATCCCGCGCCGCTCGGGGACCGCATCGCGATCGAGCAACAGAGCCTGACGCCCGGCGGGTACCTCATCTCGAAGGAGCTCACGGTCCGCGATCGCCCGGGTGGCCTGGAGCGAACGCTCTACAGCGCTCCCGCGATGTTCTATTGGTCGGGCTGGTCGCCGGACGGTCGCTACGCGACCCTGTGGGAGGTCGACTTCTTCAGCGGCTCCGTCGACCTCGACGGACGCCCGCTCGTCGTGATCGACGTGACGAGCGGAAAGCGCGTCGACCTCGGCCGGACGCTGCTTCATGGCACAACGGCCTGGACCCCGCCGCACGCGCTGGCGTTCGTGGCCGGGCGCGGTCGGGACGTGTGGCAGGAGAAAACGCTGCGTCTTTGGACACCCGAGACCGGATCGCGCGATGTGTCACCGATCGGCAGCGCCGCCTTCGCCCCCGTCTGGAGTGCCGACGGCCGATCGCTCTACTTCTCGAGCGGGCCGGACGGACAGTACGACCCCATTCCATATTTCGCGGGCCGCCAGGTCGGAGACAGGACCCTAAACGTGTACGACCTCACGAGCGGCACCATCCGTTCGCTACCGCACGAGCCTGGCTACGTCGAGGAAGGCGCGCGGCCGTCGCGCGACGGCACGCGGCTGCTCGTACTGCGCCGAAAGACGATCGAGGCGACGGACTTGCGCTCGATCCCCGATGCGCCGCTCGAGGTCTGGCTGACCAACGCCGAGGGTGAGCGGGGCAGCGCACTCGTTCGCATCTCGAAGGCCGGCCCCGGCTATTACGGTTGGTATCCGAGCCCGAGCGAGTGGGACTGGTCGGAGTGACCTAGCTTCGCGAGTCCTCGGGCGCGGTTTCGCGCGGGCGGCCAACCCCAATGAGCCTGAGATCCGTAAGGGTGACCGGCTCGACCGCTTCCCACTCGTGGTCCGAACGCGCCCCCGCGGGGCAGTAGGCCCACGCGGCGTCGTGGATCGTGACGGGGCTTCCAACCGCCACCATCGCGTTCCGGCGGACGTCTATGTGCGTCTTTGTGCGACACACGAAACGCACCAGATTGCTGTTCATCCCCACGCCCCCAACCCCCGAAGTCATGCTTGCTCGTTGAGCATACGCCCAGACGCCTTGAAGACAATTAGTCCGAGCGAAACCAAAAGACGGCGCGGCTCTCGCCGCGCCGCCTCCTGCTCGAGCGCTTAGCTCTGCTCTTTGAATTCGCCTTCGATCGTGTCGCCGTCCCGTTTTGCGCCGGCCCCGGCCGGCTCGCCCTCGGGCTGCTCGGCGCCGGGCTGACCGGGCTGGCCGGGTTGACCCGGCTGCTCCGCCTGCTGCTTGGCCTGCTCCTGCTGGTACATGATCTCGCCGATCTTCGTCGAGGATGTCCGCAGGGCTTCCGTCGCGGACTTGATCCGCTCGACGTCGTCGGTCTTGAGGGCATCGCGTAGCGCTGCAATTTTCTCTTCGACGTCCTTTTTGGTATCGGCAGGGACCTTGTCGCCGAGATCCTGGAGCGTTTTCTCGATGGAGTAGGCCATCGTGTCGCCCTGGTTCCGGGCTTCGATCTTCTCGCGGTTGCGGCGGTCTTCCTCGGCGTGCATCTCGGCGTCCTTGACCAGACGCGAGACCTCGTCCTTGGAAAGGCCGCTCGACGCCGTGATCGTGACGTGCTGCTCACGGCCCGTGGCCTTGTCGCGCGCCTTCACGTTGACGATGCCGTTCGCATCGATGTCGAAGGACACCTCGATCTGCGGGATCCCGCGTGGTGCCGGTGCGATCCCATCGAGGATGAAGCGCGCCAGGCTCTTGTTGTCCCCTGCGAGCTCGCGCTCGCCCTGCGTCACGTGGATCTCCACCTGGGTCTGCGCGTCAGACGCCGTAGTGAAGACCTGCGACTTCGATGTCGGAATGGTGGTGTTCCGCTCGATGAGCTTGGTGGCGACGCCACCGAGCGTCTCGATGCCGAGCGAGAGCGGCGTGACGTCGAGGAGAAGGACGTCCTTCACCTCGCCCTTGAGCACGCCCGCCTGGATCGCGGCGCCAACCGCCACGACCTCGTCCGGGTTCACGCTCTGGTTCGGCTGCTTGCCATTGAAGAGCTTCTTGACGGTCTCGACCACCAGCGGCATACGCGTCTGACCGCCCACGAGGACGACCTCGTTGACCTGATCCGGGGTGACCCCGGCATCCTTCAGCGCTTGCCGCACGGGCCCGGTCGTCTTCTCGACCAGATCGCCGACGAGCTGCTCGAGCTTGGACCGCGTGAGCGTGATGACGAGGTGCTTCGGACCGGACTGGTCCGCCGTGACGAACGGGAGGTTGATCTCCGTCTGCTGCGTCGAGCTGAGCTCGATCTTGGCTTTCTCCGCCGCCTCCTTGAGACGCTGGAGGGCCATACGGTCGTTCTTCAGATCGATTCCCTGATCCTTTTTGAACTCCTCGACGAGCCAATCCATGATCCGCTGGTCGAAGTCGTCTCCACCGAGGTGCGTGTCACCGTTCGTGGCCTTCACCTCGAAGACGCCTTCGCCGAGCTGCAGGACCGAGATGTCGAACGTACCGCCGCCGAGGTCGTAAACCGCGACGAGCTCGTCCTTCTTCTTGTCGAGACCGTACGCGAGCGCCGCGGCAGTGGGCTCGTTGATGATCCTGAGGACTTCCAGACCGGCGATCTGCCCGGCGTCCTTGGTGGCCTGCCGCTGCTGGTCGTCGAAGTACGCCGGGACCGTGATCACGGCCTGCGTGACCTTCTCACCGAGATATGCCTCGGAGTCGGTCTTGAGCTTCTGAAGGATCATCGCCGAGACCTCGGGCGGCGTGAGCTTCTGGCCGTTGCCGAGGACGATGAGCACGCCGCCGTTCGGGGCGGGCTCGATCTTGTACGAGACCATCTTCATGGTCCGCTGGACCTCGGGATCGGTGAATCGCCGACCCATGAGGCGCTTGACCGAGTAGATGGTGTTCTCGGGGTTTGTGATCGCCTGCCGCTTCGCGACCTGGCCGACCAGCCGCTCCCCGTTCTTGGTGAACGCGACGACCGACGGCGTGATCCGCCCGCCCTCCGCGTTCGGGATGATCGTCGGCTCGCCGCCTTCCATGTAAGCGACGGCCGAGTTCGTTGTTCCCAGGTCGATGCCGATGACTTTTGCCATTTCAGTTCTTCTCCTTGCCTTCGCTCCCACTCGAAACGGTGACGAGCGCTGGACGAATTAGCTTGTCGTGTAGGCGGTATGCCTTCTGATGCTCCGCGATGACTGTCCCCTCCGGCTGGTCCGAAGGAACGTGCGCGACGGCTTCGTGCTGGTAGGGATCAAACTGCGCACCGATCGAGTCGACTGGCTTCAGGCCCTCCGCTTCGAGGATTCCGCGCAGCTTTCGCTCGAGGAGCCACATCCCCTCGACCCACGCCGTCCCCTTGAGCTCCTCCGGGATAGTCGCGAGGGCGCGATCGAACCCGTCGAGCACGTCGAGGATCCTCGAGATGAGATCCGATTTCGCGAATTTCGCGAACTCCGTCCGCTCCGCTTCGTTGCGCTTGCGGTAGTTGGCGAAGTCCGCCGCCATTCGCTTCAGATCGTTGGTGAGCTGTTCCGCTCTCTGGTCCTCCGGGCTCGCGGCCGTTTGGTCTTGAGCCGGGGTGCCCTCGGTCTCGACGTTCGCGTGGCCATTCCCACCGCGCTCGCGTGCGCGCTGCTCGAGCAGCTCTTCCGCTCGGCGAATTTTGTCGTCCATCAGCGTCCCTCCATGACTCGAACGAGATCGCTCATGAGCGATCCCACGTAGCGGACCGCGCCGATCGACCGCGCGTAGTCCATCCGGGTCGGTCCGACGACACCCACAAAGCCGACGACGTCGCCGCTCGCGCCGTACCGGCCGATGACGAGGCTGCAGTCCCGAAGCGACTCATGCCGGTGCTCGCGACCGATCGTGATGTGGACCTCGCCGTCCCCGAGGTCGAGCGGCAGGATCTCCGAGAGCCGCGTGTGGTCTTCGAAGAGGCTCAGCATCGCCCGGCTTCGGTCGCTCTCGGCGAACTCAGGCTTGGCCAGGATGTTCTGGAAGCCGTCCACATAGACCTCGCGCGCGCGAACCGTGTCGTACTCGTCGAGGATCCGCGCCAGGGCTCCGGTGATATCCGCGTCCGCGCCCTTCTCGGCCGTGACTGTCTCGTGGACCTTCGTGGCCGTCGCGCCGCTCAGCGAAGCCGTCAGTCGGGCGGAAAGCGTCCGCAGCTGCTCGGCCGTCGTTGGCGTTCCGAGCTCGAGGATCTGCTGCCGCACGGCGCCGCCGTCGACGACCGCGACCAGCAGCACGCGCCGCTCGTGGACCGGGACGACCTCGACGTGCCGCAACATCGTGCGCTTGCTCGCGGGGGTCGTGACGATCGAGGCTTCCGCCGTGAGGCGCGCGAGGCTCGATGCGGCGACGCGCAGCCAGGCCGCGGTGTCCTGCAGCGCCTGCTGGAACTGGTGCGAGACCGTGACCTGCTCCTCGGGCCGAAGCGAGGGGCTCGGCATCAACGTCTCGATGAAATACCGGTAGCCCAGGTCGGTCGGCACCCGGCCCGCTGAGGTGTGCGGGTGCATGAGCAGCCCCGCCTCCTCTAGAGCGGCGAGCTCGTTCCGTACCGTCGCCGGCGAAACGTCGAGCTTGTACCCGCGGACGAGCTGGGTCGACGCGACCGGCTCCGCGGTCGCGATGTACTCGCGCACGACCGCGCCGAGCACCTGTCGGGCGCGCAGATCGAGCTCTGGAAATTCGGTGGAATCGGGCTTGTTGGTCAATTAGCACTCTCCTATCGAGAGTGCTAAGAGCCTACCAAGGGTGGGCGTTCGTCGTCAAGGACGTAACGCTCGCCGACTCGCCCGTATCCCTGGCACCCAGCGTGCTGCTGTTTCGGGCGACGTTGGGGTGGAGGTTCCAGGCATGATGTCCGAATTCAAGGAGTGGCTGCTCAAGGCGAATGTCCTCGCGCTGGCTCTCGCGTTCATCATCGGCGTTGCGCTCGCGGCCGTCGTCAACTCGCTGGTCAAGGACATCATCATGCCGCCGGTCGGGCTGCTCCTCGGTGGGGTCGATTTCAACAACCTCTTCATCGACCTCTCGGGCAAGCACCCCGCGAGCCTCAAGGCCGCGCAGGACGCGGGCCTGGCGACGATCAACTACGGCGTGTTCATCATCACGGTGATCGCGTTCATCATCGTCGCGTTCGTCGTCTTCCTGATCGCGCGGTCGATGATCCCGAAGGCCGCACCGACCAAGTTCTGCCCGTTCTGCGGCGAGGAGATCCTCGCCTCCGCTCAGCGTTGCCGCTACTGCACGAGCCAGTTGACGGCGGGTGCGCGCGCGTAACTAAGCGGCGGTCGGCGAGAGGAGCGCGCGGACGCGAGAGATGAGGTCGTCGAGCTCGAAGGGCTTGGTGACGTAGTCGGCCGCGCCCAACTCCGTCGCGTAGAGGCGCTCGGACATGCCAAAGATGGCGGTCACCACGATCACCGGAAGGTGCGAGATACGGCCGTCCGCGCGGAGCTCGCGGAGGACGGAGAATCCGTCGCGCTTGGGCATCATGAGGTCGAGCACCATGACCGCCGGCGAGAGATCGTCGACGTCGCGCATCGCCTCGTCGCCGTCGTGGGCGAGCTTCGCGTCGAGGCCGTCATCCTTGAGCGCGGTCAGCATCACGTCGCCGAGCGCCGGGTCGTCCTCGACCACGAGGACGAGCGGACGCTTGCGCGGCGTTGCCACCTAGAAGCGGACCTCCTTCGCGAGACGGTCGGCGTCCTTGATCGCGATGCGTCGACGGCGGATCGAGATGATCTCGCGGCGCTCAAGGTCGCCAAGCACGCGATTCACCGACACTCGTGACGCCCCAATGAACGCAGCCAGCTCGTCCTGCGTTAGGGTCAGCTCGTTCCCGTCGCCGCCACTCGAGCGCACGAGGTCGAGCAGGTACTTGGCGACCCGGCTCGGGACGTCCAGAAAGATGAGGTCCTCGACCCGGTCGGAGAGTCGGCGGATGGTGCGTGCAAGCGTCTCCAGAACAACGCGAAACGATGCCGGGTGTGATTCCAGGTACGCGAGGAAGTCGTCGCCCGCCAGCAGCGCCGCGCGGGTGTCCTCGAGCGCGGTGGCGCTGGCCGATCGGGGACTCCGATCGAAGAGTGCGAGCTCTCCGAAGAACTCACCGGGCCGCATGATCGCGACGAGGGCCTCCTGGCCGAACTCGCCGGGGAGCGCGATCTTTACTCCACCCTCGAGCACCATATAGAGGTGCGTCCCCGGGTCGTCCTTACGGAAGATCATCTCGCCGCGCTTGAAGCTCTTCGTCCGGACGCGGTCTGCGAGCTCGGCGAGCTCGGTGTCGGGGAGCCGCGAGAAGAGCGGAAGGCGACGGAGGTACTCCGACACGCGCTGCTCGGGCATCGGCCGGATTCTACGTGCGCAACTTGACGCCCCGGGCATCATGAGCGGCCCATGGACGAAGGAAGGGACAAGACACCGGTCGCGGTCGGCGAGGCGTACATCTCGGGTGCGCTGACCGCGCTCGACGATGCCCCGCGAACTAAGCTCTTCTATGAGGTCCTGGCCGAGATCGCCGAGGCCACGGGCCTGCGGGCCTACCTGCCGCATCGCGTCAGCGATCCGGTCGCGGCCGCGCACCTCGACCCGCGCGCGGTGTACGAGATCGATCGCGCGCACGTGACGAGCGCCGCGGTCGTCATCGCGTACGCCGGGATCCCGTCGTTCGGGGTCGGCATCGAGGTCGAGCTCGCCCGCGAGCATTCCGTGCCGGTGATCATCGTCGCCGAGCGCGACCGCCCGATCTCGCGGCTCCTGCTCGGAAATCCGGCGGTCGTCGAGGTCGTGAAGTTCGCCGACCTCGACGGTCTGCGCCGAGCTCTCGCGGCCGCGCTTGCGGCGGTCGCGTCGGGGACGCGCGAAGGCGCCCGACCGATGGTGGCCGACGAGGTCGTGGTGCAGCGGTTCATCGCCAGCCTCGAGCACGCGCGCCGTCTCCCGCCAGGTGAGGTCACGGCGCTCCTGCGGGTCGGCGAGCTCGACGGCGATACGGCGATCGCGATCGGGGACGCGGTCCAGGGCGGCCGGTTGTTCGCGGCGGGGCTTCGCGATCTCGTCGGCCGGTACGCGCTGCGCGGTGCGGATCTCGGCGCCTTCGTGCTGCGCGACGTGCTTGAGCGCTCCCTGGCCGAGACCGCAGGCACGCTTGGCATCGAGCCGCGTATGGTCCGGCGTCACGTCGCGACCGCGCGCGTCCGTGTTGGACTGCCGGAGGACGCGGAGCCCGATTCGGTCGCACAATGGCTCGTGACCGAGCTCATCGCGCCACCGTCGCGCGCGCTGCAGCTTCATCTTTTCGGCGTGACGAACCCTCGCCACTAACGTGGCGGACGCCCGCCTCTCCGCGATAGGTAGATAGGTAGGTACGGAATGGGCAAAGGACAAAAGAAACAAAAGACCAGCGGGAAGCTGGGCTGGCGAAGCAAGAAGGCCAATCACGGGCGAAAGCCCGGGATGGGGCGCGGAAAGCGCAACTAGAGAGGGCACGCCACACGGCGTGCCCTCCCTCTTTCAGTCCCCGGCCTGACTTAGCGGCGCTTCTTGCGTGTCGCGGAGCTGCGGCGCGTCGTGCGCTTCGCCGTCGAGCGCCCGGCGGTCTTGCGGCGAGCCGTGGTCTTGCGGCGAGCCGTGGTCTTGCGGCCGCCGCGCTTCGCGGTCTTGCGCTTCGCCGTGCTGCGCTTGGCGGTGCTGCGCTTCGCCGTGCTGCGCTTCGCGGTCGCCTTGCGTCGGGTCGTGGAGCGCTTCGCGGTGGTCTTCCGTCCAGCGCTCGTCGTCGCCTTGCGACGAGTGGTCTTGCGACCGCCGCCGCTGGACGATGAGCCGCTCATCGGCGAGGGCGGAGGTGGCGTGGGGCTCGCTGGCAACGGCGTGGGCCAGACCGAGCCGGGCTCCTTCTGTGCGGACCAATCGGTGCCTTGGTCTTCCTGCATGGTTCCTCCCCAAATATCAGTGGAGCGTTCGCGTGATGCATATCGAATTCCGCTTTGCATAGCAAGCGCGAGAATCGCCGTTCGTCGGGATGATGCGTTACGGAAGAAGTCGGACGAAGACTTCACTCGCCAACAAGCGGCCCCGTGCGGTAAGGCGCGCGTAACGATCGGTCATCCGGATGAGGTGTGCCGGCTCGACCTCGCGTAAAGCACTCCTCACACGCGCGGCCTCCGTGGCTCCGAAGCGTGCGGCGTAGCGCTGGAGGTCGAGGCCTGAATCGAGTCGCAGCGCCAGCATGGCGTTCTCGCTCGATGGATCGGAGTCCGCGTCGATCGCCCGCGCGCTCCCCGCCTCGACACCTTCGATGTACGCGCGCAGGTCGACCGGGTTCGCCGAGCGCGCGCCCGCCAGATGCGTGTGCGCCCCGGCGCCCACACCGAGCCATTCGCGGTCGCGCCAGTACCCGAGGTTGTGGAGCGAGCGCTTCCCCGGCAGCGCCCAGTTCGCGATCTCGTAATGGCGATAGCCGGCGCGCCCCAGCGAACGCTCTGCGACCCGGTACATCCGGGCGATACCGGCATCGTCGGGCTGCGCCGCGGCCGCCGCCTGGCGCCAGCGCTCGAGCACCGGCCACCCGCCACCGGGCCAGTTCGGGACGGACCCCTCGGGGTCGAGCCGCAGCTCGAGCGGGTAGCAGGAGACGTGATCGGGGCTTAGGGCAGCCGCGACCTCGAGATCGCGCTCCCACGCCCGGGTCGTCTGCCCCGGCCAGCCGAAGATGAGATCGAGGTTGACGTCGAGCCGCGCCGCGCGAGCCACGGCGACGGCGGCCGCGCTGTCCTCCGGCTGGTGGGTGCGGCCGAGCGCGCGCAGCCCGGCGGCGTCGAAGCTCTGCGCGCCGAGCGAAAGGCGCGTCAGACCGAGCGCGAGCCACGCCTCGAGGCGGGCGCGGTCGAGGGTCGCCGGGTTCGCCTCGAGCGTCACCTCCCGTGGGCGGCGCGCGAACGCGCGTCGAAGTTCGCTCCCAAGGCGCTCGATCTCGGCGGGCTCGAGGAGGCTCGGTGTGCCGCCACCAAAAAAGAGGGTGCGCACCCTGGGACGGCCCAGCAGCTCGCCCTCGCGGGCGATTTCGCGCGCGAGGGCGTCGAGGTAGCGGCTCCGCAGGGCGGTCGTCGCCGGAGCCGTCGCGAAGTCGCAGTACGGGCAGCGCGACGCGCAGAACGGGATGTGGACGTACAGGCCGATCCCGCGCGTCACCGGGTCACCCCGAGCGGGTTGGGCAGCTCCGCCTCGGAGGAGAGA
>Ga0184608_10000443_pt1 | contig 11008 bp, 12 predicted proteins | sample PLM1_30_coex_FD_133010 | JGI IMG/M metagenome (GOLD analysis project Ga0184608, IMG submission 133010) | Groundwater sediment microbial communities from an aquifer in East River, Colorado, USA - PLM1_30_coex | ecosystem: Environmental > Terrestrial > Soil > Riparian zone | place: USA: East...
CGTAGCTGCGGATGAGAAGCGTGCCGTCCCGGTCGGTGAGGCCGAGAGTCAGCCCCGGTATTCGCCCGCGCTCCATTCTGACCCGGACCGCGTCGTCGATGGTCTCGAGACGAGCGTCATCGATCACGCGAGCATCGTAGTGACGTCTGCAGCCACATTTCCGGCGCAGTCCTGTGTCGCAGCCGTCACATTTTGGGGTCTGACCCTAACGGGTGCCCGTTTCGGCCGGGGAATTCGTGCCTGATGTGTAACGATTGATCGCCGTCCGCCGGCTTGTTCAAGCTATCCTGCACCCATCGACAGAGAGGAAGGGCGCATTGGGCTCTAAAAGACAGACGACGATGGCGAAGCTGACGCGCGAGCGCAAGGTGAAGGAGAAGCGCGAGCTGAAGGAAGAGAAGAGGGCGGCGGCCGCAGCGGCCAAGGCCGCAGGCACCTACTCGTACGACGGTGAGCCGGTCGAGGCTCCCGACGTGATCACAACCGACGCGACTGACGCAGCACCTGCCGACGACTGACGTCGCAAACGCCCGATGAAGCTTGGCGGCGAGCTTCAGAGGCGCCGCCCGGAGCGGGTGAAGCTACAAGATCAAAACTCGTCGGAGAAGTCCCACGCCCTGACGTCGCCCGGCTCGAGCCGGATCAGAAGGTCGTCGCCGCCGGCCTCGGCGTAGGCGCCGCCGTCCTGCTCGCCGAGATAGCGCACTGCGATCCGTCGCACCGCGGCCTGCACGTCGTCAGTGACCAGGCGCGGTTCGCACCGGACATCCACGCCACGGTACGGTGGCGAATGCTCGGCGACGACGATGCCGGCGCGGGGATCGCGACGGAGGTGTCGTGCCTTCACCCCGCCGCGGCCTGTGACGACGTTGAAGCCCTCGTCCCGCCACTCGTGCCACACGGGGGAGAGCAGGGCCGTCCCATCTCGCCTGTAGGTCGCGAGCACCGCAAGCAGGGGCAGCTCGACCAGATCACCGAGATCGGCGATCGTGAGATTCCTTCGCATCAGACGGAGACTAATCCAGCGAAAGCGTGATCCACACATCGGCCCCGCCGCCGTTCGCGTTCGCGGCCCGCGCGTAGCCTTCGTGGGCGTCGGCGATCGTCTGCACGATTGCGAGCCCGAGGCCGGTCCCGTCCGCCTGGGGCTTCTGGCCCCTACTGAATCGCTCGAACGCACGGTCGAGGAAGTCGGCCGGAAACCCCGTGCCGTCGTCGAGCACGTGCAGCTCTGCCGAGCCGTTGCGCTGTTCGGACATGAGGGTAACGCGGCCCGCGCCGTGCGTGAACGCGTTGTCGACCATATTCGCGAGCGCCTGTTCCAGAAGCACGCGGTCGGCCGAGACGACGAGCGGATCGTCGTCCGTTGTCACCGATAGATCGCGTCGCTCTGATTGGGCGCGAGGCTGGAAGCGCCCCGCCACGGTCTCGAGGACGTCCGAGACGTCGACGGGCTCGCGACGCAGCGGCACCCGCCCTTGCTCTGCCCTGGCGAGCAGCAAGAGGTCGTCCGCGATGCGGGAGAGCCGCTCCGTGTCTTCAGCGGCACTGCGAATTGCCGCCTCGAGCTCGTCGGTCGAGCGGGCACGTCTGAGCGCCAGCTCGAGCTCCGTCTTCAGCAACGCGAGCGGCGTCCTCAACTCGTGACTCGCATCCGCGACGAACCGCCGCTCACGGGCGAGACCATCGCTGATGCGGGTCAGCATCTCGTTGAGCGTCTCTCCCAGCCGCGACACTTCGTCACTGCTCGCCGGAACGGGCAACCGGTCGTCCAGCGACGACGCCGAGATGTCCGCCGCTCGTCGCCGCATCGCTTCGATCGGGCGCAAGGCTGCACCCGCCAGCCCGTAGCCGGCGAGTGAGGCAAGGATCAGCGCAAGCGGGCCGCCGATCAGGAAGGCGTCGCGCAGGCTGAGAAGTGTTTCCGTCCTATTCGCTCGCGTTGCGCCGACGACCAGTACCAGTCGGCTCTGCCCGCGTTGGACGGGCAGCGCGAGCATGCGCGCAGACTCGTCGACCCCGGGAACGGAGTTCCGGTCGATGAAGACGGGGCCGCGGAGTGCGCGCGCGAATTCGCGAGGAGGGAGGAGGGATGTCTGGCCGACCGTGTTCGTCGCATCGACGACCGAGCCACTCATGTTCAGCAGCTCCGCAAACGTCTCGCCGCGCTCGATGAGGGTGCCGCGCGTTGACTTGAGGGAGCCGTCGCGCCGCACGAGCGCCGAGACGTCCTGCGCGCGCGAGCGCAGCTGCTCGTCGAGCGCATTGTCGAGGTCGGTCGAGACACGCGCGTAGACGAGCCAACCCGCAAGCAAGAGGACGACTGCCATGGTCAGCGCGAAGACGAGCGTCAGCCGCAGCCTGATCGGGAGCCGGTTCACTCCTCGTTATCCTCGCGCAACCGGTAGCCGACTCCGCGCACGGTCTCGATCGACTCGGTCCCGAAAGGCCGGTCGACCTTCTCGCGGATGTACCGCACGTAGACGTCGATCACGTTCGACCGGTTCTCGTATGCGAAGTCCCAGGCATGCTCGAGCAGCTGCAACCGCGAAAGGACCTGTCCGGGGCGGCGCATGAACGCCTCCAGCAGTGCGAACTCCTTGGGAGAGAGACTGATCTCCGTCCGACCGCGCCACGCTCGTCGCGCGGCGGGATCGAGGCGGAGCGTTCCAACAACCAGCTCCGTCGGCCGCTCCCCACCGCCGCGCCGGACGAGGGCGCGCAACCGAGCAAGGAGCTCGGCGAAAGAGAACGGCTTCGTCAGATAGTCGTCGGCCCCGACATCGAGCCCGGCGACCCGGTCCTCGACTCCGTCGCGCGCCGTCAGCATGAGAACCGGGGCCCACACGCCGGCGTTTCGGAGCTGCCGGCACGTCTCGAAACCGCTCAGCCCAGGGAGCATGACGTCGAGCACGATCGCCTGGTACGGATGCGCTTGCGCCATCCACACGGCCTCCTCCCCCGTTGGGGCGACGTCCGCAGCATGTCCCTCTTCGACCAGGCCCCGGCGGAGAAGGCTCGCCATCTTCAACTCGTCCTCGACGATCAAGACACGCATCGGTTGAAGTCTGCCCACGGTCCATGAGAGTGGGATGAGAGGGAGGGCTCCTCGGAGCTCTCATCTCCGCTCAGATGCCAGGTCTACGTTGAAATCGTGAAACGGGTCTTGATCCTGCTGCCTCTCTGCCTGCTCGCCGCCGCCTGCGGCAGCTCGAAGAGCGCCGCGCCGACCACCTCGGCGGCCGCACAGCCAAAACCGGCGGCCACCACGACCGCCGCGCAGTCTCCGAACGCGCTGCAGGGGGAGGCGAAGGCCGCCGCGACCGGAGTCATTCCAGACAACCAGGTCTACGTGGTCTTCAGCGATCCTCGAGCCGGCTACTCGATCAAGTACGCCGAAGGTTGGGCACAGAGCGGGTCCGGCAACCGCGTCACGGCAAGCGAGCCGACGTCCTCCTGCCAGTGGTCATGGAACGCGGTCCAGCGGCGCAACCCGAGTGCGGTCTCGAGCATTGGCGCAATTTTATTGGCGCAATTTTCCCTAACAAGACCTCAGTAGGCTGCCGCCCATCCGTAGGCTCCTCTCCATCGGTGTCGGTGCCGCGGCCCTGCTGGCGGTTGCCGGCTGTGGCGGATCCGACAAGTCGTCGTCTCCCCAGGGCGGCTACTCCTTGCCCTCGCCGACCCCGACGACGACCACCACGGGTGGGATCGACCCGCTCGAGGGCGCGGCCACGACCCCTGTCGTCGCTGCCCCGACCGGCAGCGAGACCGGGCTCCTCGATCGCGTTGCGGTCGGCCGGCACGAGGGTTACGACCGTGTCGTCTTCCAGTTCCAGAACAGCCTGCCCGGCTATCGAATCGAGTACGTCCAGCCGCCGTTGAAGGAAGACGGGTCCGGCAACCCGGTGAGCGTGCAGGGGAGCGCGATCGTGCTCGTGCGCATGGAGCCGGCCTCGGGCTTCGACCTGAACACGGCCGAGGGCGTCATGACGTACAAGGGGCCGAAGCGGATCGACGGCGCGGGGGCGGGTACGTCCGTCGTGCAGGAGCTCGTCCGCACCGGCGATTTCGAAGCGGTGCTGAGCTGGGCGATCGGGCTCTCGGACAAGGTTGACTTTCGTGTCCGAACGGCGACGTCGCCGAGCCGGCTGATCGTCGACTTCCGGAATCACTGACGGCTATTCGGGCGTGACGTAGGCGGCCGTGAGGCCGCCGTCGACGAGGAACGTCGCCCCGTTCACGTAGGACGACTCGTCACTCGCCAGGAACAGGGCCGCGTTCACGATCTCGCGCGGCTTCGCGAGCCTGCCCATTGGCAGATGAGCGCGCCGCCGCTCATACGCTGCCGGGTCGTCGCCGAAGATCCGAAGGAGCAGCGGCGTCTCGACGGGCCCGGGGCAGAGCGCATTGACCCGGATCCCCTGCCGCGCGAACTGAACCGCGAGCTCGCGGCTCAGGGACAGAACCGCTCCCTTCGATGCTGTGTAGGAGATCTGCGACGTCGCCGCGCCTACAAGGGCGACGAACGACGCGACGTTGATGATCGAGCCGCCACCGCGTTCGAGCAGATGGGGGATGCCGTGCTTGCAGCACAGATAGACGCCCTTCGTGTTGACGTCCTGGACGCGCTGCCACGCATCGGGCTCGGTCACGAGGATGGAGTCGTCATCCGGCGGCGAGATCCCGGCGTTGTTGTAGAGGATGTCGATGCCGCCAAAGCGCGCGGCCGTTTGCTCGTACATCTCGCGCACGCTGTCGGAATCGGCTACGTCGACTGTGATCGCGAACGCGTCGCCGGCTTCAGCGGCGGTCTTCTCCGCAGCATCGGCGTCGACGTCTGCAACGCACACCTGGGCACCCTCTTCGCAGAAGAGCAGTGCTGCCTCACGGCCCATCCCACCGCCGGCGCCGGTGATCACCGCGACCTTTCCGTCGAGCCGTCCCATCACGTCGCCATGAAGACGTTCTTGACTTCGGAGTAGCCGTCCAGCGCGTGCATCCCGAGCTCGCGGCCGAAACCGGATTGCTTGAAGCCCCCGAACGGCGTCGACGGGCGCACCGAGCTGTTGGAGTTGATCGAGAGCACGCCGGTCTCGAGGGCGCGCGCCACCCGCAATGCACGGGCGCCGTTCTCCGTCCAGATCGAACCGGAGAGCCCGTACGGCGTGTCGTTGGCGATTCGAACGGCTTCGTCCTCGTCGGCGAACGGGATCAGCGCGGCGACCGGGCCGAAGACCTCCTCGCGCGCGACCCGATCGTCGTTGGTGGCTTCGACGAGCGTGCACGGGAACCAGAAGCCGCGTCCAGCGGGGGCATCGCCGCTGAAGAGCGGGTCGCCGTCGACGAACGACGCGACGGTCTCCCGGTGCTGCGCGGAGATCAACGGCCCCATCTCCGTCGCCTCGTCCTCCGGATCGCCGACGTTGACGTTGCGGGTCGCCTCGATGAGCAAGTCCACGAACCTGTCGTAGGCGGAGCGCTGGACAAGGATGCGCGATCGCGCACAGCAGTCCTGGCCGGCGTTGTCGAAGACGGCGTACGGGGCAGCGGCGGCAGCCTTCTCGAGGTCGGCATCCGCGAAGACCACGTTCGCGGACTTGCCGCCGAGCTCGAGCGTGACGCGCTTGATCGTCTCGGCGGCGCCTTGCATGACGGTGCGTCCGACCTCCGTCGAACCGGTGAAGCCGATCTTGGCGACGGCGGGATGCTCGACGAGGCGTTGGCCGACGATGCGGCCGGGCCCGACGACGACGTTGACGACGCCTTCCGGGATGCCCGCCTCCAGAATCAACTCGGCGAGCCTGAGCGCGGACAAAGGCGTCAGCTCCGCCGGCTTGAGGACAACCGTGTTTCCACAAGCGAGCGCGGGCCCGAGCTTCCAGCTCGAGATGTTGAGCGGGAAGTTCCAGGGGACGATCAGGCCGACGACTCCGAGCGGCTCCCGGAACGTCAGGTCGACGCCGCCGGCTACGGGGATCGTCTCGCCGTGGTGCTTGTCGACGGCGCCCGCATAGAAGTGGAAGACCTGCGCGACCATGGCGACCTCGGCGCGTGCGCCGCCGATCGGCTTGCCGACATTCTGCGATTCGATCCGCGCGAGTTCTTCCATGTGTTCTTCGACGAGCGTCGCGAGGCGGCGGAGCAAGCGGGCGCGATCGGTCGGAGCGATGGCGCGCCACTCCGGGAAGGCGGCGTTCGCCCGCGCAACTGCGGCGTCCGTCTCCTCGACGCCGGCTGCTTCGAGCTGGGCGATCGGCTCCTCCGTTGCAGGGTTGATCACGGCGAAGCTCATCGGGTGCATTTGAACACGTCGAGCGTGCCTGCGGCTACGAAGGCGCGGTAGGCCGCGTGTGCTTTGGCAGGACGCCTCCCGAACAGCCCCAGGAGTTCGCCGAGGGCGAGCAGGTCCGGGGCCAGGTCGAGTCCCGCGCAGGCGCGATAGCTGCTCCAGGGCCATTCCTCCGGTCTCTTGCAGATCCCCGCTCGAACTGGATTCAGGACGATGTAACGGATCGCTTCGTGCAGATGAGCTTCGCTTTCGACGGATCGCCACGAATAGTGGTTTCGGAACAGGTGTCCCGTACGTTGGTGCTTGCGGTTCATCCGTCGTGCGTGGCCACAGTTGAGCAGCTGCATTCCCCGCGCGAACCCAGTTTCGGCTGGGCGGACGAGGAGGTGGTAGTGGTTCGTCATCAGGCAGTAGGTGACGACGCACCACTTCTCCTCGACGACGATGCGCGAGAGCCAGCGCAGGAAATCAAGGCAGTCGAGGTCGTCGTGGACGATCGCTTCACCGTTGTTCCCACGAGAGGTCAGGTGGTAGTAGGCACCAGGCTCGAAGATTCGCAACCTGCGACCCATCTGCTGAACCTAGCGGCGCCGCTCCACTCAGATGGGCTGCGTGGAAACTCCGTCACCGTTTCCGCACGGTGTCCGACACCGGGCCGTGGAAGAAGTAGCTCCGACCCAAAAGGACCGCTCTTGGGGCTTTGCAGCGCGGCAGGCGCTCGAGCACATGCTCGGTTCCGTCTCCGGCGTCACATTTCCGGCACGGTGTCCGACACCTGGCCGTGGCTTGGGAGGCGTCCGCCTCTGGAGACGGGTGTCAGCCGCCTCGGGCCGAGCGGTACTCGTTGGCTTCGCGGACGAGCTCCTGGAAGAGCTTCATGTCCTCGCCCGCTTCGGGATGCCACAGGACGCCCACCGCGAAGCGGTGCGAGGGATCCTCGACGGCTTCGACAGTTCCGTCCTCCGCGTGCGCGGACACGCGGAGGCCTGCACCGACTCGGCCGAAGCCTTGATGGTGATGCGATTTGACCGGCGCCCGCTGACCGAGCAAGTTCGAGAGTCGCGTGCCCTCCGCGACTTCCACCTCATGGTCGGCAAACGTTCCCGGGGTGTGCTTGTGCCGTTCGTCGCCGACGACGTCCGGCAGATGCTGAACGAGGTCGCCGCCACGAGCGACATTGAGAACCTGCGACCCACGGCAGATCGCGAGCACCGGCATGTCACGCTCGAGCGCGGCCCGGAGGAGGGCGAGCTCCGCCCGGTCGCGCTCCGTCGCGATCCCGAACGTCTCCGCATGCGCCTCCTGGCCGTAGAGTTCCGGATCGAGGTCAGAGCCACCCGAGAAAACCAGGGCGTCCACAGCGTCCAGAGTCTCCTCGATTCCGTCTGCGGAAGGAGGCACCAGCAGGGCGCGACCGCCGGCCTGCTCCACCGCGTGGACGTAGTCGACCGGAATTAGTGCCGCTTCGAGCTCCCAGTAGCTCCACTTCGCAGGAACGACATAGGTCGTGATCCCGACGACCGGCCTCGCCATTGATGTGACGTTATAGGTTTGCCGAGTGGCGAACATCCTGGCGATCGACCAGGGGACGTCGTCGACCAAAGCGCTCGTCGTCGCGGACGCGGGCGAGGTGCTTGGCGAGGGCAGTGCGTCTGTGCATCCCGAGGCGAAGAGCGGCGGTGCGGTTGAGCAGGATCCGCAGGAGCTCCTCGAGTCGATCGTCGCTGCGGGCCGCGCAGCACTTGCGACGGCCGGCGTCGCGGTCGAGGCGGTCGGGATCGCCAACCAGGGCGAAACGGTCCTGCGCTGGGATCGTGAGAGCGGCAAGCCGTTCGGCCCGGCGTTGAGCTGGCAGGATCGGCGAGCGGCTCCCATTGCGCGCGAGCTCGAGAGCCATGCCGACCGGCTCACGGAAATCACCGGCCTACCGCTCGATCCGTACTTCGCTGCTCCGAAGATGACGTGGTTGCGTCGCGAGACGGGCGACGAAGGCGTGATCACGATGATCGACGCCTGGCTCAACCAGCAGCTCGCAGGCGCCTTCGTCACGGACGCAGCGACAGCGTCGCGGACGTTGCTGCTGGATCTCGAGAGCACGACGTGGTCGGACGAAGCCTGCGCGCTGTTCGAGATCGATCCGGCGACGCAGCCCGAAATCGCGGACTGCGCAGCGTCCGTCGGCGAGACGACCGTGTTTGGCGATCCGCTTCCGGTCACGGGACTCGTCGTCGACCAGCAGGGGGCGCTGTTCGCCGAGTCCTGCTTCGCGCCGGGGGAGGCCAAGTGCACGTACGGCACCGGAGCATTCATCCTGGCGACTGCCGGCGACCAGGCGCTGCACTCGAAGGCGCGGCTGGCCGCGTGTGTCGCGTGGCGCCTCGACGGGCAGTCGACCTACTGCCTCGACGGCCAGGTGTACAGCGCCGGTTCGGCTGTTTCGTGGCTCGAGGAGCTGGCCTTGATCAAGGAGGCGGCCGATCTCGACCGCCTCAGCTCGGACGAGGGGGAAGAGGCGCTCTTCGTTCCCTCGCTTGCCGGGCTCGGCGCGCCGTTCTGGGCGCCCGACGCTCGCGGCGGCTGGCTCGGTCTGTCTCTCGCGACGAGCCGCGACGACCTCGTGCGCGCGGTGATCTGGGGAATAGCCGCGCAGGTTGCCTCTCTTGCCCGTGCAATGGGCGACGACATGGGCCGCCCGCTCGAGCGGCTCCGCGTCGACGGCGGTCTCACGCGATCGAAGGTGCTGATGCAGGCACAGGCAGACCTCCTGCAGGCGCCGGTCGAGCGTTATCCCTCGGCCGACGCGACGGCGCTGGGCGCCGGCGCGCTCGCGCGGCTTGGAAGCGGCGCAGCTTCCACGCCGCAAGAGGCTGTCGGCGACTGGACTCCGGCGGAGGTATTCGAGCCGCGTATAACGGCGGCGGAGGCACAAGAGCGGCTTGCGCGCTGGGAATCGGCGGCAGCCGCGCTCGCCGATCTCTCGCGCAACGCCAACTGAACCGCGACGTCGTCATCGTGGGTGCGGGTGTCGTGGGTGCGGCGGTCGCGCGCGAGTTGTCGCGCTTCGACCTGAGCTGCACGCTGCTCGACGCGGGCCCTGACATCGGCGCAGGAACGAGCAAGGCGAACACGGCTCTGTTGCACACGGGCTTCGACGCCACGCCGGGCACGCTCGAGGCACGGCTCGTGCGGCGCGGACACGAGCTGCTCTCCGCGTATGCAGCGCAGGTCGGTATTCCGCTCGCACGCATCGGCGCGCTTCTCGTCGCCTGGACTCCGGAGCAGCGCGCGGCCTTCCCCGGAATCGTCGAGCGTGCACACGCGAACGGCGACGCCGCCACCCGGGAGGTGGGAGTCGAAGAGCTCTACCGGCGCGAGCCTCACCTCGGTCCGGGCGCCCACGGAGCGCTCGACATTCCAGACGAGGGCATCGTCTGTCCGTTCACCACGCCGCTGGCGTACGCCACCGAAGCGGTGCTGAACGGCTGCGAGCTCCGGCGTGGCGTACGTGTCACCGGAGTCGAGCGACGCAGCGACGGTGGCTTCGAACTGCAGACGACCAGGGGTTCGATCGGCACGCGCTTCTTCGTCAACGCCGCCGGCCTTTACAGCGACGAGCTCGATCGTCACGCCGGTCACGACGGCTTCACGATCACGCCGCGGCGTGGCGAGCTGATCGTCTACGACAAGCTCGCGCGCCCTCTGCTGAACCACATCGTCCTTGCCGTACCGACCGGTACGACGAAGGGGGTACTCGTGGCACCGACGGTCTTCGGAAACCTCCTCGTCGGTCCGACCGCGCAAGACATCCAGCGAAAGGATGACACCTCCTCGACGGCCGAAGGCCTCGCTTACCTGCGCGCAGAGGGCAAGCGCATCCTGCCTCAGCTGGGGCAACACGAGGTGACCGCCGTCTACGTCGGCCTACGCGCTGCGACCGAGCACACCGACTACCAGCTCACGATCCATGCGGCCGAGGGCTACGCCTGCATCGGCGGCATCCGCTCGACAGGGCTCAGCGCCTCACTCGCGATCGCCGAGCACGTCCGAACGGAGCTCGGTGCTGCAGGGCTGGAGCTTCACCCGAAGGAGCGCACGGCGACCGTCCGCATGCCGAACATCGGCGAGCTCTCGCGGCGTCCTTACGAACAGACCGGCCGCATCGTCTGCTTCTGCGAACGCGTCACGCTCGGCGAGATCGAGGCTGCGCTAAGCAGCACGATTCCGCCCGTGGATCTCGACGGCCTGCGCCGCCGCACACGTGTGCTGATGGGACGGTGCCAGGGCTTCTACTGCGGCGCGCGCGTTGCAGCTCTGCTGCGCGAGGGCACCGCGTGACGGACGTGATCGTCGTCGGCGGCGGTCCCGCGGGTCTTGCGTGCGCGGTCGAGCTCCGGCAACGACGCGTGTCGGACGTCGTCGTGCTCGACCGCGAGGAACGGGCCGGTGGGATCCCACGCCACTGCGCGCACCTGGGCTTCGGCGTCCGCGACCTTCGCCGCGCACTTTCGGGACCGACCTATGCGCAGCGATACGTCCAGCTCGCGGAGCGTGCGGGAGTAGACATCCGCGCCGCGACGATGGTCACGGGCTGGTCGCCGGACGGATCTCTCGAGGTAACAACTCCCGAGAGTCGCGAGTCGCTGCAAGCGTCCGCGATCGTTCTCGCGACGGGCTGCCGTGAGCGCCCGCGGCCCGCACGGCTGGTCCCCGGCTCAC
>Ga0184608_10000444_pt1 | contig 11007 bp, 12 predicted proteins | sample PLM1_30_coex_FD_133010 | JGI IMG/M metagenome (GOLD analysis project Ga0184608, IMG submission 133010) | Groundwater sediment microbial communities from an aquifer in East River, Colorado, USA - PLM1_30_coex | ecosystem: Environmental > Terrestrial > Soil > Riparian zone | place: USA: East...
CTCGGACTGGCCGATCGCGACGATCCTGTCGCGCATGGTGGTCTTGCTGGAGAGCGAAACGAGATGCTCCTCAGGGCCCAGGCGCAGGTTGCGCCGCGTCGTGACGCGGTAGGTGCACGAATCGAGGAAGAACTCCGGCCACTGCTGGAGCCTGCCGTTGTCCAGGCATTCGGCGTAGCGCGAGTAGAACTCCTGCACGTCGAGCCGCAGCTCGGCGGTCAATACGGCTTTTTCCGTGACGGGCATGGGCTCTCCGATTCTTTCGATTTGAGCGATTGCCAGGCGATCGGGCATGGGTCGATTCAGGCGTAAGCGGGCGCGATCCGGATGTCGCTCTCGCCCACGCCTTCGACGTACGCCTGCAGCAGGTCGCCCGGCTTCACCGGCGAGACGCCGGCGGGCGTTCCGGTCATGATGATGTCCCCGGGATGCAGCGTGTACATGGCCGAGGCGAACTCGATCAGCCGCTCGACGTTGTAGACGAGATGCTTGGTGTTCGAATTCTGCCGCAGCTCGCCGTTCACCTTGATCGAGAGATCGAGGTCGTTGGGATCGCCGATCTCGTCGGCGGTCACGAGCCAGGGCCCGAGCACGCTGTAGGTATCGATCGACTTGCGGAAGCACTGCAGCTCCGGCCCGCGCACGGTCATGTCCAGGCCGATCGAATAGGCGCACACGTACTGGAGCGCTTTTTCCCTGGGGATCCTGCTGCCGCGCCTGCCGATCACGAGCGCGAGCTCGACCTCGTGGTCGTTGCGCCGGTCGGGCCAGCGCAGGCGAATCTCCTCGCCGAAGCCGATCAGCGAGGAATTGGCCTTGAGGAACAGGCCCCAGTCGCCGATGCCCTTCTGGATGTTGGTGCGCCCGTGCGCGATGCCCGGGTCCTTGATCGACTCGGCGATGTGGTCGTTGTAGTTGATCGGCGCGCCGATGATCTTTCCGGGATTGGGAACGGGAGCGCGGAGCCTCACTTTCGCGAGCGGCTTGCTCTTCGCCCTCGGCGCGAGTTTCCTCGCAGCAGCGAGAACGCGCTTGAAATTCAGGATCAGGGGATCGCCTTGCGGAATCGGCCAGCCCGGCTGCGGAATGACCGACAAGGCCTTGCTGACGTCCAGGACCTCGTCGCCTTCCACGATTCCGAGTCGGTTGTTGTCGTAGCGGCAGATTTTCATTTTCTTACAGCGTGGGGTTGTTGATTTCGCCGCCGAGGGCGGCGAAGCCCCAGCTCGACGCCTGCGCGTCGAAGCTGAAGCTGATGTGGCCGGCGAGCGAGTGCGCGTCGCGGAAAATGCGCTCGAGCGGAGCGGCCTCGTAGATGCCGTTGGCGCCGGCCATCGCGTGCAGCGCGTCCACCGCCTCGGTGCACAGGTTCACCGCGTAGGCGAGATTGCGCTTGAAGCGCAGCTTCGTCTGGACGTCGGCGATCTGCCTGCGGTTCGCGATTTCCTGCGCGGCCAGGCAGTCGTTGCGCAGGATGAGGCGCGCGGCGTCGATCCTCGCTCCCGCAGCGCCGACGCGCAGCTGCACCGCCTGGAAGTCGCGCATCTTCGCGCCGGTGTAGTTGGTGCTGCGCTCCTTGACCGAGGCGATCGTCGATTCGAGCGCGGCCTGGGCGTTGCCGACCGCGCAGGCGCCGATTCCGTGCCCGCCGAGCGCCGAGAGCGGCACGCAATAGGCCGGGTTCGGGTTGGTCTTCGCGCCGGGGAATTTGTCGCCGCCGCGCGCATCCAGCATGCCGAGCGCCTTGTACTCGGGAACGAAAACGTCCTTGGCGAGGACGGTCATGCTGCCCGTCGCGCGCATCCCCAGCACCTGCCAGTCGTCGATGACCTCGTACTGCGATTTGTGCAGCAGGCACATGCGGTAGTCGACCGCGCGCTCGCCGTCCCTCACCGTGACCGCGAGCATGTTCCATTCGGCGATGTTGGAGCAGCTCGAGAAGTTCCACTTTCCGCCGATGACGTAGCCGCCCTCGACCTTTTTCCCGCGCCCCTGCGGAAAGGCGATGCCGGAGGCGATCAGCGCTTCGGGATCCGCACCCCATACTTCCTCCTGCGCGCGCTCCTCGTACATCGCGAGCATCCAGTGGTGCACCTGGAGATTGCCGAAGTTCCAGGCGGTCGAAGGGCAGCCGCGCGCGAGCTCGTAGCAGAAATCGACGTAGGCGACGAAATCGAACTCCATGCCGCCCCAGCGCCTGGGCTGCATCGAGCGAAGGATGCCGCTCGCGTGCAGCTCGGCGATCGTCTCGGGCGGCATCACGCGGGCTTTCTCGGCTCGCGCGGCGCGCTCGCGCAGCGCGGGGACGAGGGCCCGCGCGCGCTCGATCGCCTCCTCGTAGGAGACGCCGGCGAAGCTGCGCGCGCCCTTGTCGGGAGCGTTCATTACGCCGCGACCCTGGCCTTCGTCGTTTTTTTCTTCGACGCATCTTTCGACTGAGCGCGCGGCATCTTCGAGTAGTCCTCGCCGCCCCACTCGGGCGCTTTCGTGATGCCGAAGAAGTTGAGCTCGATGGTGAGTCCGTCCGGGTCCTTGATGAACAGCTGGTAGAGCTGCGACTCGGGGAAATTGCGCGGGCGGCAGGGAACGCCGACCGCTTTCAAGTGCTTCACGAATTTTTCAGGGTCGGTGGCGAGAAACGCGATGTGGTCGATCACGCCGGAGTTGTCCTTCGCGGCGTTTTTCGGGCTGCCGAGGTAATAGAGCTCGGAGTTCGGCACGCCGCCTTGAGCCATGTGCACCTGGATCTTGCCGTTGATTCCCAGCCAGTAGCCGGGAAACGGGAAATCCGGCCGCGGCATGACCTCGAACCCGAGCACCTTGCAGTAGAAATCCTTGGTGCGCTCGAGCTTGTTCGCGCGGATGAGAAAGTGGTTGAGTTCGGTGACGGGCATGGCGTGCTCCTGTAGCTTGTTCTGGCCGTACGGCGACATTATGCCAAAGAACGAAGTACACTTTGCGCTTCACAAAAAACACGAGAGGAGACACGAACGTGGGCAAGATGATCGAGCTGAGCGCCTCTGACGGCCACAAACTCGCGGCCTACCGCGCCGAGCCGAAGGGCAAGCCGCGCGGCGGGCTGATCGTGGTGCAGGAGATCTTCGGAGTCAACAGCCACATCAAGAGCATCGCCGACGGCTATGCCGCAGACGGCTATCTCGCCGTCGCGCCGGCGTTCTTCGACCGCGCGCAGCGCGGCGTGGACCTCGGCTACTCGCAGGCGGACATCGAAGTCGGCCGCACCTACATTCCCAAAATGCAATGGGACAAGGTGATGCTGGACGCGGGCGCGGGGAGGGACAACGTGAAATCCTCGGGCAAGGTCGGCATCGTCGGCTACTGCTGGGGTGGGACGGCGTCGTGGATGGCGGCGGCGCGCCTCGAGGGCCTCGCGTGCGCCGCGTGCTACTACGGCGGCGGAATCCCGAACAACGCCGGCGAAAAGCCGAAGTGCCCGGTGATGTTCCATTGGGGCGAGACCGATCAGTCGATCCCGATCGACTCCGCGAAGAAGGCCGCGGCGCAGCACCCGGGCGCGCAGTCCTTCGTCTACCCGGCCGGCCACGGCTTCAACTGCGACCAGCGCGGCTCCTACCACGCCGAGAGCGCGAAGCTCGCGCGCTCGCGCACGCTCGAGTTCCTGCGAAAGCACATCGGGTAGACTTCACCGCAACGGAGGAAACACCATGCCATCGATCCAGGTCAAGATGCTCGCGGAGGGTCTCGGCGCCGAGGTGAGCGGCGTCGATCTGTCCCGGTCTCTCGCCGCCGGAACCTTCGCCGAAATCCGCAAGGCCTGGCTCGATCACCTGGTGCTGCGCTTCCGCGGGCAAACGCTCTCCGATCCTCAGCTGATGGCGTTCAGCAAGCTCTTCGGCGAGCTCGATCCGCCCGGGCCGAACCCCTACGGCAAGCCCTTCTTGGCCGAGCATCCCGAAATGAACGTGATCTCCAATATCAAGATGGAGGGCGCGCCGATCGGCGGGCTGGGCGACGGCGAGGCGATCTGGCACGCCGACATGACTTACGTCGACTCGCCGCCGATGGCCGCGATCCTGCACGCGCTGGAGGTTCCCCCCTCGGGCGGCGACACCTACTGGGCGAACATGTATTCTGCGTACCAGAAGCTCCCCGCGAATCTGAAAAAGCGCATCGAGGGCCGCAAGGCGGTGCACGACGCCACCTACAACAGCGCCGGTGTCATGCGCAAGGGCTACCAGGAGGTCACCGATCCGCGGAAGGCGCCGGGCGCGCAGCACGCGCTCATCCGCACGCATCCCGAGACCGGGCGTCCCTGCCTCTTTCTCGGGCGCCGGCGCAACAGCTACATCGTCGGCATGGAACTGCACGAAAGCGACGCGTTGCTCGACGAGTTGTGGGCGCACGCGACGCAACCGCAATTCACTTTTCGCCAGCAATGGCAAGTGGGCGACGTGCTGATCTGGGACAACCGCTGCACGCTGCACCGGCGCGACTCTTTCGACCCGAACGCGCGCCGTCTGATGCACCGCACCCAGATCAAGGCCGATCGGCCGCGCGTCTGAATTCCCGTATGAGCGCGCAAGTCGCCCCGCGCCGGATTTCTGAAACCCGGCCGAAGCTGGGGATCGAGCGAGTCGAAGTATTCGGCGTCGCCGTGCCGCTCGCGGGCGGCGGGTTCAAGAACGCCTACGTGACCAAGACCGTGCAAAAAAGCGCCGTCGTGCGCGTGACCGCGGGCGGCGGCGCGCTCGGGCTCGGCAACATCGATCCCTCGCCGGGCTATTCGACCGAGACCATCGAGGAATCGCTTGCGGCACTGCGCGGCAAGCTCGCCCCCGGCGTGATCGGGGCGGATGCCGCGAACATCCACGTTCTCAACGCGCGGCTGGACGCGGCGGCGCCCGGTTTTCTCGACGCCAAGGCGGCGATCGAAATGGCCTGCGTGGACCTCACCGCGCGCGCTCTCGGCGTGCCGGTATACACCTATCTCGGCGGCGCGGTGAAGGAACGCCTGAGCTTCAACGCGTGGATCGGCATTTTGCCGCCCGAAGAAGCGGCGGCCGAGGCGCGCAAGTGGTTCGAGCGCGGCTTCCGCTCGGCGAAGATCAAGGTCGGCGGCGGCATCGAGGCCGACCGCGACCGCGTCAAAGCGGTGCGCGAGGCGGTCGGCGGCACGATGGCGCTGCGCATCGACGCGAACGCAGGCTACGACGCGGACACGGCGATACGCCTTGCGCGCCTGGTGCAAGCCTTCGACCTGCAGCTCTTCGAGCAGCCGGTCGCCGCCGGCGATCTCGCCGGGATGGCGCGCGTGCGCCGCGAAGCGGGTGGCGTTCCCATCATGGCGGACGAATCGATCCTCGATCACGCGAGTTTGATCGCAGTGATCAGGGCGGGCGCAGCCGACATCGTCAAGCTCAAGGTGATGAAGCAAGGCGGATTCCACCGCACCGCCGCCATGCTCGCTACCGCCGAGGCCGCGGGTATCCGCTGCGTGATAGGCCACGGCTTCGGACTCGGCGTAAACACCATGGCGGAGATCATGCTCGCCGCCACCAGCGTGAACGTGATCGACGGGCTGGAATGCGTCGGGCCGCTCAAGACCGTGGACGACATCACCACCGAAAAGCTCGACCTCGGCGCGGGCGTCCTCGCGCTTCCGTCCGGCCCGGGACTCGGCGTCGCGCTCGACGAGGCGAAGCTCGCGCGCTACCGCTTCGGGTAGAAGCGGGACTCCGATGGCTCGCCGCTTCCGGCATGCCTTCGCCGCCTTTTTCTGCATGCTCGCCGCCGTGCCGGCGTTCGCCCAAGGGTATCCAGCGCGGCCGGTGAGACTGCTCGTCCCGTTTTCCGCGGGCGGCACCGTGGACATCGTGGCGCGCCTTCTCGGCGCGAAGCTTTCCGCGGACCTCGGCCAGCCGTTCGTCGTCGAGAACAAGGCCGGCGCGGGCGGAACGATCGCCGCCGCCCAGCTCGCGAAATCGCCGGGCGACGGCTACACGTTGATGCTGATGCACCAAGGACTCGCCTTCAACGCAAGCCTGTACTCCGACCTTCCCTACGACACGCTGCGCGACCTGGCGCCGGTCGCCTACGTGGGCGCGACGCCGAACGCGCTGGTCGTCACCCATTCGCTGCCGGTGAATACGGTGCAGGAGTTTCTCGACTACGCGCGCGCCAGCCCGGGCCGCATCGCCTATGGCTCGGGGGGAATCGGCAGCGCGGGACATCTGTCGGTCGAGCTGTTGCAGTCACTCACCGGGATCAGGCTCACGCACGTGCCCTACAAGGGCTCGGGCCCAGCGCTCGCCGATCTCATGAGCGGACAGATCCAGGCGATGCTGCTCACCATGCCGGCGGTGATGCCTTACCTGAAGGGCGGCAAAGTGCGCGCCATCGCCACTTCCGGTGCGCGCCGCTCGCCGGCGCTGCCGGAGCTGCCGACCATCGCCGACGCGGGCGTGCCCGGCTACGAATACACACCCTGGTATGGGATGTTCGGCCCGGGCACGCTGCCCGGGGGGCTGATCGCGCGGCTCAACACCGCCGTCAACAAAGCGCTCGGCGATGCCGAGCTGGGAGGGAAGCTCGCGCAGCAAGGCCTGGAAGTGCACGCGATGGCGAGCGGTCAATTCGGCGAGATCGTGCACGGCGACGTGGCCCGGTGGGGAAAAATCATCCGCGAGCTCGGCGTGCGCGGAGAATGAAGCGCCGCGGCGCAGCCGCTAATCGAGCTTCGCGCCGGAAAGCTTGACCAGCCGCGCGTACTTTTCGTATTCGGCGCGCATCAGCGCGTCGAACTGCTCGGGCGTGCTCGTGCCGATACGCACGCCGAAGCCGGCGATCTTCTCGTGGACCTCGGGCGATGCGACTGCGGCGACGACGCCGGCGTTGAGCTTCTCGATGATCGCGCGAGGTGTTCCGGCAGGCACCAGCGCACCCAGCATGGAAGCCATATCGAAACCCGGAATGCCGAGCTCGGCGATCGTCGGGATGTCCGGCAGCGCGGGCGTGCGCTTGCCGTCGGCGCTCGCGAGGATGCGCACCTTTCCCGCCCTGGCGTACTGCGCCATCGCGGTATAGCTGGAGAACGCGACCTGCACGTCGCCCGCGATCAGGGCCGGCCCGGCCTGTCCCATTCCCTTGTAGGGCACGTGCACCATCTCGATTCCGGCGAGAGATTTGAACAGCTCGGTCGTGATGTGATGGATCGAGCCGTTGCCCGCCGAAGCGTAGGCGAGCTTCCCGGGATTCTTTTTCGCGTAGGCGATGAACTCCGCGTAAGTCGTCGCCGGGACCGACGGATGAATCGTGAGGAAGGTCGGCAGCGTGGAGATCGTGCTGATTCCGGCGAAATCCTCGAGCGGCCGGTAAGGCACTTTCGCGTACAGCTGCGGGTTGATCGCCCAGATCGCGCTGTCGCAGACGTAGGCGGTGTAGCCGTCGGGCGCGGACTTGGAGACCATTTCCGCCGCGATGTTCCCGTTCGCGCCGATGCGGTTCTCGACCACCACCGCGCCCCAGGACTCGCTCATCTTCTGCGCGATCAGGCGCGCGAACACGTCGGGCGAGCCCCCCGGCGAGGTGCCGACGACGATCCTGACGGTCTTCGACGGATAGGCTTGGGCGGCGGCGGGGAGCGGCGCGAGCGAACCGATCGCCAGAGCGAGAAGGAGAGTGCGCATGGCTTCCATGTCAGGCCGGGGCGAGACGCGCGGCACGCTTCAACATCGGCATCACCTCGTTGGCGAAGAGGCCGATCGAGCGCAGCGTCTCCTCCAGGCTGAGATTGCCGAACGCGAATTGCCCGACGAAATAGTTCGCGCCCGATTCCGCGAGTTGCCTGCGCACGTATTCGGCCGTCTCCTCCGGCGTCCCCGCAAACGCGCGCCCGTCCTCGGCGATCGCGTCGAATTCCGGCGGGCGCGAATGCCGGTGGCCGAATCCCATGCGCGAGGAGAGATAGGTGAAGCTCTCGTGCCAGCTGCGGTACGCCCTGCGCGCAAGCGAGCGCGCCTCGTTTGCATTTTTTCCGACGACGATGAACCGCCCCAGCCCCATCCTGGGCAATGGAGCGTCGCCGCGCGCCTCTTTCCAGACCGCGCGAAACCGCGCGAACGCCGGCTTGAGCTCCGCGACGGTGTCGAGGCCGACCACGTTCATTCCGCGCAGCGCGGCGCGCTCGGCGGCCTCCGGCGAATGCACGCCGTACCACAGCGGCGGATGCGGCTTCTGCAAGGGCGGAATGGCGAGCGGCAGGCGCCGCTTTCCGCTCTCGGCGGTGACCGTGACTTCGCCTTCGCTCAAGGCCCCGAGGATGAAACCGAGCGCTTCCTGGTGCGCCTTCTCGGTCTGCGCCGGATCGACGTCGAAGAAGCGGACCTCGGCGGGCAGGGCGCCGCGGCCGAATGCGATTTCCAGCCGGCCGCCGCTCATCTGGTCGAGCATGCAGATCTCTTCGAGCAGCCTCAAGGGGTGATAGAGGGGCGCGACGTATACCATGGGCCCGAAGCGCAGTCGCTTCGTGCGCTGCGCCACCGCCGCGAGGAACACCGAGGGCGAAGGCGCCATGCCGAGGGGCGTGAGATGGTGCTCGGCGACATGATAGGAATGGAAGCCCGCGCGTTCGTAGGCCTCCACGATCTCCAGGCGCTCGCGATAGAACTGCTCGTGCGGACGGCCGCCGAGGTCGAGGTGATCGAAGACGCCGAATTCCATCGTGCTGTTCCTTGTCATTTCCCCTCCTCTTCGAGGAGGGGTGCCACCGAAGGTGGCGGGGTGGTAAGCGGCAAACATCGAACCACCCCGGCGCTTCGCGCCACCCCTCCTTGTCCAAGGAGGGGAAATCTTACCGCGCCGATCTTACCGCGCCGTTCTCCGTTGCTGCGGCATCGCGCCCGCGGCCTCGATCTCGCGCATCGATTCGCTCGTGAACTCGGCGCTCGGCGCGTTGCCGCCGATCACGAACATCAGGATCGAAGGCTTGTTCTTCGGGCCCTTGGTCACGTTCATGAAGCGGCGCGAAGCGCCGGGCGGGAACGAGATCAGGTCGAGCGGCTTCAGGTCCACGTGCTCGAGTCTGCCCCGTTCGTTCTCCCAGCTCGCGCGCCAGGTGCCGGTCATGGCGATGAAAGTCTCGTTGGTGTCGTGGTTGTGCAGCATCGGGCCCTTGCCTGGCAGCGCGCGGCAATAGCCCAGGTTGAAACCTTCTGAGATCTTGATCGCCGCGAGGCGCGCGGCAATGTCCCCTACCGGTGACTGCTTGCCGTCCTTCTCCACCCTGGGCGGCTGGAAGCCGATGACGTTGTAGAGGATGCGCTCGCAGCCGGGCATCTTCGAATCTGGCAGCCCGCCGTCCGTGCCTTTCAATTTCTTGAAGCGCGCGACGCGCTTCATCATCGCCTTGCGCGAAATGCCGCGGCGCGGCAGCGTCTCTTTGTATTCCATGATCGCCTCCTACCTGATGTTGCATAATAACTCCTGGAGGAGGAGGCATGAAAGCGCCGCGATTTGCCTACGCGCGACCCGCGTCGCTCGCCGAAGCGCTCGCGCTGCTCGCCGAGTACAAGGACGACGCGCGCGTGCTCGCAGGCGGCCAGAGCCTCGTTCCCATGATGAACTTCCGCGTCGCGGCGCCGAAAGTTCTCGTCGACATCAATCGCATCGCAGGGCTCTCCGGAATCAAGGTCGCGAAGAATCACCTCCGCATCGGCGCGCTCACGCGCCACGTCGAGATCGAGCGCTCGGCCGAGATTGCGCACCATCTGCCGCTTATCGCGGCTGCGATGCCGCACATCGCGCACCCGGCGATCCGCAACCGCGGCACCTTCGGCGGGAGCTGCGCGCTCGGAGATCCCGCCGCGGAGCTGCCGGCCTGCGCGCTCGCGCTCGGAGCGACCTTCATCGCCGCGGGAAAGAAGGGCGAGCGCCGCATCGCCGCCCGGGATTTCTTCACGGGCCTCTACGCTACCGCTCTCAAGGCGGGCGAGCTCCTGGTCGCCGCCGAATTCCCGCTCAAGAAACCCGGCTACGCCTCGGCGTTCGGCGAGCTCGCTCGCCGCCACGGGGACTACGCCATGGTCGGGGTCGCCGCGCACGGCTCGACCCAGGGTGGAAAACTTTCCGACATGCGCGTCGTGTTCTTCGGCGTCGAGGACCGCCCTGAGCGCACCGCGCGGCTCGAGCGCGCTCTCGACGGTCAGCCAGCGACGCAGAAGACGGTTGAAAGCGCGATCGCCGGATTGGACGCGGATCTCTCGCCGCGCGCCGACCTCCACGGCTCGGCCGCTACCAAGCTGCATCTCGCCAAGGTGCTCGCCGCGCGCGTCCTCAAGACGATGGAAGGCGTCGCCGCATGAACGCCCCCATGGAAACGATCGAAATCTCGCTCGACGTCAACGGCGAGCGAGTGAAGCGCAGCGTGCCCGCGCGGCTCAACCTCGCCGATTTCCTCAGGAACGAGCTCGAGCTCACCGGCACCCACGTCGGCTGCGAGCACGGCGTGTGCGGCGCGTGCACGGGGCGCGTCGACGGCGAAATCGTGCGCTCGTGCCTCATGTTCGCGGCGCAGGCGGACGGCTGCAAGGTGGACACGATCGAGGGCTTGTCCGATTCGCGCGAGATCGAGGAACTGCAGAGCGCTTTCGTGCTCACCAACGCGCTGCAATGCGGCTTCTGCACCCCCGGGGTCCTCATGGCGGCGCAGTCGCTCTTGCGCGACGAGCCGAACCCGTCGCGCGAACGCATCCGCGAGTACCTCTCCGGCAACTACTGCCGCTGCACCGGCTACCAGGCGATCGTCGACGCGATCGAGGCCGTGGCCAGGGCACGAGCGGGGAGATCGAAATGAGCGAGTTCGACGAAACGGCGAAGACGCTCGATTTCGACGCGCCGAACAGCTACGTCGGGCGCTCGGTGACGCGACCGAACGCGCGGCGTCTCACGCAAGGCCGCGGCCAATACGTCGACGACATCGTGCTGCCGCGCATGCTGCACGTCGCCTACCTGCGTTCTCCGCATGCGCAC
>Ga0184608_10000447_pt1 | contig 10996 bp, 11 predicted proteins | sample PLM1_30_coex_FD_133010 | JGI IMG/M metagenome (GOLD analysis project Ga0184608, IMG submission 133010) | Groundwater sediment microbial communities from an aquifer in East River, Colorado, USA - PLM1_30_coex | ecosystem: Environmental > Terrestrial > Soil > Riparian zone | place: USA: East...
ACCTCCGGAGTTACGCCTGAATGGCGAGTCTGCCTGAGCGGCTCCGCACCGCGATGAACGAAGCCAGAAAACAACGCGATCAGGCGCGCACCCTGCTTCTTTCGACCATCCTCTCCGACATCCAGAACCGAGAAATCGAGCTCAAGCACCCCGCTTCGGACGATGAAGTGGCGGAAGTGCTGCGTCGTGGCGTGAAACGGCGCCGCGAGTCGGTCGAGGCGTACGAAAAGGGCAAGCGCGAGGATCTGGCGGCGCGCGAACGGACCGAAGTGAAGATGCTGGAGGAGTTTCTTCCGGCGGCCGTCTCCCCCGACGAGATCCGCGCCGCGGTGCGCGCGGCGATGGCGGGCGGCGCGCAGGAGATGGGACCGCTGATGGCGAAGATCATGCCGCAGTTCAAGGGCCGTGCCGACGGCAAGGTCGTCAACCAGATTGTGCGCGAGGAGTTGGCGGGATCGCCTCCCTAGCCTCAGTCCTGGAGACGCTCGAGTTCCCCGCCGCGCTCGGGCGGGTGGCGGCGCACGCCGCGGGGCCGCTCGGCGCGGCGCGCGTCATGAGCCGCACTCCCTCCACGGACGCCACCACGATCCGAGCCGTGCTCGAGCAGGTCGCCGAGCTCGCCGCGCTGCTTCTCCACGATGATGGCATTCGCGCCGAGCCGGTGGCCGACATCGCGCCGACCCTGGAGCTGCTCGGAGTCCCGGGGAGCGCGCTCGAGGGGCTCGCCCTGAGCGAGCTGACCGTGGCGCTCGCCGCGGCGCGCGTCACCGCCGGCGACCTGAAGCGGCTCTCGGACGGCGCGCCGCGCACCGCGCTGCTCCGCGTCGACCCGCCGGCGAAAGAGCTCGAGACTCGCTTGGGGAAGGCGATCGGCCCCGACGGCGCCGTGCTCGACGGCGCCTCGAAGGACCTGGCCCGCGCCCGCGCGCAGGTGCGCGAAGCACGCCAGCGCCTCGTCAAGAAGCTCGAGACCATGCTTGGCTCCCTCGATCCAACGGAGCGGGCTCCCGATGCCGCGGTCACCGTGCGCGGCGGCCGCTACGTCATCCCGATCCGCAGCACCGCGCGCAGCCACGTCGGCGGCATCGTGCACGACGAGTCGGCGACGCGGGCGACGCTCTTCGTCGAGCCGCCCGAAGTGATCGAGCTGGGAAACGAGCTGCGCGCGGCCGAGTCGGCGGAGCAGCGCGAAGTGCTGCGGGTGTTGCGCGAGCTGACTGATCTCTTGCGGCCGCACCGGGATGCGATCGCCGCGGCATGGGAAATGTGCATCGCGTTCGATGACCTCTGCGCCCGCGCCCGCTACGCGGTCGAAGTGAACGGGTTCGTACCGGAAATCGGGGGGCACCTCCAAATACGCGGGGGACGACATCCGTTGTTATTGGGGGAGGGGCGCAGCATGCTGCGCCCCTACTCCTCAGACCTCGTTATGCCGTTCGATCTCGAGCTACATCCCGACGAATTCACCGTGCTCGTCTCCGGTCCCAACACCGGCGGCAAGACGGTCCTGATCAAAGCCGTCGGACTGCTTTGCCTGTTGGCGCAAAGCGGGGTGATCCCACCAATCGGGCCGCAGTCGGCGCTCCCGGTGTTCACCGAGGTGTTCGCCGACATCGGCGACCGCCAGTCGATCGCCGCGAGCCTCTCGACCTTCTCGGCGCACGTCGCGGTGTTGCGCACGATCCTCGAGCGCGCCGGCGCCGGCTCGCTGGTGCTGCTCGACGAGATCGGGAGCGGGACCGATCCGGCCGAAGGGGCGGCCCTGGCCGCCGCGGCCCTCAAGGCGCTGACGCGCCGCCACGCCGTCACGCTGGCGACGACGCACCTCGGAGCCTTGAAACAGTTGGCGGCGGAAACCGTCGGCGTCGTCAACGCGTCGCTGCAGTTCGACGCCGAGACCCTGACGCCCACGTATCGCCTGCTCAAGGGCGTGCCGGGCCGCTCCTACGGGTTGGCGATCGCGCGGCGGCTCGGCGTCCCGGCGGACGTGCTCGCCGAGGCGGAGCGCGCCGTGCCCGACGCCGAGCGGGCCCTCGACCGGTTGCTCGCCGCCGTCGAGGCCCGCGCGCGCGACCTCGAAACCCGCGCGCAGATGCTGGACGGGCGCGCGGCTGAGCTGGATCTGGCACGGCTGGCGGTCGCTGATCTCGAGCTGCGCGCCGCCGATCTCCTCGTTCGCGAGAAGCGTCTTGATGCCGACGCCCGTGAGCGGGCGCGCGGCTATCTGCTCGAGGCGCGGAAGACCGTCGAAGCGGCGCTGGCCCAGGCGCGCGCCGCGGTGGACGAGGCGACGGCGAAAGAGGCGCGGCGGCTGGTGGAGGAGGCGATCGAGAAGACGGGCGGACGGACGGATGGGCGGATGGGCGGCGAAACCGATCTCAAGATCGGCGACCACGTGCGCACGGGGCAGGGGAAGGTCGGTGTGGTGGCGGAGGTTCGGTCCGACGGTCGTGTGGTTGTTGAAGTGGGTGCCGTGCGTCTAGTGATCGCTCCCGATCTGCTCGAGCGCGTTGACGGCCCGTCCGCCCGTCCGCCCGTCCGCCCGTCATGATCCCCGACGACGTCATCGAGCAAGTGCGCGAGTCCGCCGACTTGATCGGCATTATCGGCGAGTACGTCGAGCTCAAGCGCACCGGGTCGGATTATCGCGGCCCGTGTCCCTTTCATGGCGGGACGCATCGCAACTTCGCCGTCATCCCCAAAAAGGGCATGTTCTACTGTTTCGTCTGCCACGAGGCGGGCGACGTCTTCACCTTCTTTATGAAGAAGCTCGGGATGGACTACCCCACCGCCGTACGCGAGGCGGCGCGTCGAGCGGGCATCACCATCCCCGAGCGCACCGGCCCGACGGGTCCCGACCCACGCGAGCCCCTGTATCAGGCGGTGGCGACCGCCGCGGACTGGTTCGGCCGCCAGCTGCACGACAGCCCTGAGGCCGACGCGGCCCGGCAATACCTTGGCTCCCGGGACGTCACGCTCGAGCAAGCGCAGGTGCAGGGGCTCGGCTACGCGCCCCGCGGAACGGCGTTCCTCGACGCGATGAAAGGGATGGGCCTGCGTCAGGAAGTGTTGCTCGAGGCGGGCCTGATCGTTAAACGGGAGGATGGCACGCTCGTCCCCCGCTTCCGCGGTCGCCTGCTGTTTCCGATCCACGATCTCCGCGCGCGGGTCGTGGCCTTCAGCGGTCGCATTCTCGGTCCCGGAGAGCCCAAGTACTTGAACTCTCCGGAAACGCCGATCTTCCACAAGGGCAAGCTGCTCTACAACCTGCACGCCGCGAAGCATGGGATGCGGAAGGCGGAGCGGGCGATTCTCGTCGAGGGTCAATTCGACGTCTTCCGGCTCACGCTGGCGGGTTTCGAAGAAGTCGTCGCGCCACTTGGGACCGGCCTCTCCGACGATCAGGCCGCCCTGCTGCAGCGCCACACGCCACACGTCATTCTGCTGTACGACTCGGACGATGCCGGGCTGCGCGCCACCTTCCGTGCCGGCGACGCCCTGCTGCGGCACAAGCTGCGGGTCAGTGTCGCGACCCTCCCCGAGGGCGAGGATCCCGACACGCTGGTGCGCCAGGGCGGCGCCGCGGCGCTGGAGGGGATCCTGAAGCACGCGATCGACGTGCTGGAGCGAAAGATCCAGATCCTGGAGCGCAAAGGCTTCTTCGGCTCGCTGCCGGGGCGCAGGCGAGCCCTTGATCGGTTACTCCCGACGATCCGCGCGGCCGGCGATCCGATCACGCGCGACTTGTATATGTCGCGCGTCGCCGAAGTTGCCGGTGTGCGCAAGGACGTCTTAGAGCGGGAAGTAGATCCCAAACAGCAACCCACCGCCCCTTACCGCCCCTTAGCGCCCATTCCCGCCCTGCCTTCGAGCATCGAGAAGTCCCTCCTCCTCGTGATGCTTTTGGGCGAGCCGTGGAAGTCGCGGGTCGTCCAAACGATCGATCCCGAAGAAATCGAGTTTCCCGCGTACCGCGCCGTCTTCGAGGCGCTCGCCGACGATGCGCCCGATCGGCTCGACGAGACCGCGGCGCGGGCGTACGAGGGCCTGCAGGCCGAAGGGTTGGGGCAGAGCACACCCGACGCGTTGTTCGAGCAAGCCGTCAACTGGCTCGAGGCGCGCCGGCTGGATCGAGCGATCGAGCGGATCAACCGAGAGATCCCGCTCGCCACCGAGGACGAGAAAGCGCGATTGGCCAATGAAAAGAAGCGACTCGCCGCCGAGCGAAACGCGAAGCGACCCACTTATGGAATCATTGAGACTGCAAGGAGGAAGGGTGCACCCGGAACTTGAATCGTTGTTGGTGTTACAAGACCGCGACATCGCCGTGGCGCAATGCGATGCGCAGCTGGCGGGGCTGACACCCGAGGTGCAAGTACTAGATGACCGGATCGTCGTCGCCGAGCACGCGCTGGACCAGGCCCGCGCCGCCATCCAGGCCGCCCTCGGCCGGAAGGGTGAGCTGGAAGGGAAGATCGCGAGCTACCGCACGATGCAGGACCAGCGGCGCCAGAAGCTCGAGTGGGTGCGGGGCGCGAAAGAGGCCTCGACGCTGATGGCGGAGCTCGACCTGGCGCGCTCCGTGCTCGCGAAAGAAGAAGCGGAGTTCATGCGCTCGGGGGACGCCGTCGGCGACGCCGAGCGCAAAGCGGCGGACGCGGAGCGCGCGCTGGAGCAGATGCGCGAAGCGCAGGCGGCCGAGCGCGAGTCGCTGGCCGGGCGGCGCGACGCCATCGCCGCCGAGCGCGAACGGGCGGTGCGCGCCCGCGATACGGCGGCCGCCGCGGTGAGCGCCGCGATCCTGGCGCGCTACGAGCGCATCCGCCGCGGCAAAGCACCGCTGGCGCTCTTCGCGCTGCACGGCGGCTCCTGCGGCAACTGCTTCACGGCGGTCCCGACGCAGCGCCGCGCCCTGATCTCGCGCGGTGCCACGATCGAGGCGTGTGAAGCGTGCGGCGTCCTCTTGTACTCCAAGGAATGATTCCCGCGCGCTGGGCCGTTACCGCGCCCGCCGATCCCGGGGCCACGCGCGCCCTCGCCGCCGAGCTGCACATCCCCGAGCCGCTCGCCGCGATCCTGGTGCAGCGCGGCCTCGGGTCCCCGGCCCTCGCCAAGGCATTCCTCCGTCCCGACCTCGAGAGCCTCTCCGATCCGCTGCGCTGGGCCGACATGGGCGTGGCGGTGGAAATCTTGACCCGTGCCGTTCGCGACGCACGGCCGATTCTCGTGCACGGCGACTACGATGTGGACGGGCAGTGCGCCGCCGCGCTACTGACGCGCATCCTGCGTGAAGCCGGCGCCACGGTGCACGCCTTCGTGCCGCACCGGTTGCGGGACGGCTATGACTTCGGCCCCGCCGGCCTCGCCGAGGCGCAGCGCGTCGGCGCCGGCGTGATCGTCACCTGCGACTGCGGCATCACGGCGCTCGAGAGCGTGGCGGCGGCGCGTGCGGCAGGGATCGAAGTCATCGTCACCGACCACCACCTCCCCGGCGACGCGCTTCCCGCCGCCAGCGCGGTGCTCGATCCGCGCCGGTCCGATTGTCCCTCCGAGGACAAAGACCTGTGCGGCACTGGCGTCGCCTTCAAGCTCGCCCAAGCACTGGTGCGCGCCCTCGGCCTGTCGGAGAACCTGCCGCTGCATTTCCTCGACTACGTCGCGCTCGCGACCGTCGCCGACGTCGTCCCGTTGACGGGCGAGAACCGCATCCTCGTGCGCCACGGGCTGAAGATGCTCGCCGAGTCGCGCTGGGTGGGGCTGCGCGCGCTGGTCGAGACGGCGGGGCTCGGCGGCAAGCCGCTGCGCGCCGGCCACGTCGGCTTCATTCTGGCGCCGCGGCTCAACGCCGCGGGCCGCATCGCCGACGCCAAGGACGGTTTGCGCCTGCTCCTCACCGAAGACCCGAAGGAAGCCGCGGCGCTGGCCCGCGAGCTCGAGACCCTCAACGCGCGCCGCCAGGAGCTCGACCAGAAGATCTTGGACGAGGCGATCGACCTGGCCGACAAGACGCTGCGCGAGGATGATCGTGCGCTCGTCCTCGCCGCCGACGACTGGCACCCGGGCGTGATCGGGATCGTGGCCTCGCGGCTGGTCGAACGCTACGGCCGGCCGACGTTCATGATTGCCTGGGAGAAAGAGGGGGACGTGGGGCGTGGCTCCGGGCGCAGCATCGCCGGGTTCGATCTGCACGAAGCGCTGCATCGCTGCGCGCCGCACCTCGAGAAGTACGGCGGCCACACGATGGCCGCCGGGTTGACCGTCCGCCGCGACCGCTACGAGGCCTTCCGTGTTGCGTTTCTGGAGGTCGCGGGCCAGCTTCTCACCCCCGATGATCTGGCGCCGAGCCAGCGCGTGGACTTGGAGCTTCCCCTCGGTCTCGTGAACGGCGACCTCGAGCGATTGATTCGCCATCTCGAGCCGTGCGGGGCGGGGAATCCGGCGCCGGTGTTCGGCGTGCGCGGCGCGCGAGCGGTCGGGGCGCGGCGGGTCGGCACGAACCACCTGCGCTTCACGCTCGACGACGGATCGGGCGTCCTGCCGGCCATTGGCTTCCGCTGGGCCGACGACGTGCCCGACAGCTGGCTCGCGGCGCCGCTCGACGTGGCGTTCAAGCTGGAGCGCGACGAGTGGCAGGGACGCACGACGCTGCAGGCGCGCGTGGCGGCGCTGGCGCCTACGAAATGACGGTTCGCATCATCGCGGGCGAGTTCGGGGGACGGCGCATCAAGACGCCGGACTCGGTCAGGGTCCGTCCAACCGCCGATCGGGTTCGCGAGGCGTGGTTCAGCATCTTGCAAGGATCGATCCCAGGAGCGCGAGTCCTCGACCTCTTCGCCGGCTCCGGCGCACTCGGCTTCGAGGCACTTTCTCGGGGCGCGGTGTCGGTCGATTTCGTCGAGAAGCACGCCGCATCGGTCACAGCGATTCATGCCAATGCGGCCACCCTCAACGTGGCGGACCAGGTGACGATCCATCGGACGGACGCGATTCGCTTCGCGGAACGGTTGCAGCCGGGCGCGTACGATGTCGCGTTCGCCGATCCACCCTACGCCGGCGACGACGTCGCTCGGCTGGTGGAACTGTTCCGTACGACGCCCTTTGCTCGCCTGTTCTCGATCGAGCACGCGAGCGATCGGATCATCGAGGGCGGCGATACGCGCCCTTACGGCGACACCGCGCTGACGTTCCTGGAATCGCCCCTACCGCCCCCTACCGCCCCCTACCGCCCTCTACCGCCTCCTCTATGAACCGCACCGCGGTCTATCCCGGCTCGTTCGACCCGATCACCAAGGGTCACGAGGATCTGATCCACCGTTCGCTCGGCTTCGTGGACCGCATGGTCGTCGCCGTGGCGGTCAACGTCGCGAAGCAGCCGCTGTTTTCGTTCGAAGAGCGCGTGGCGTTGATCCGCGAGTGCGTCCCCGACAAGCGCGTCGAGGTGCAGTCGTTCGACGGCTTGCTCGTGGACTTCGCCAAGAAGATCGGCGCGACCGTAATCGTGCGCGGCCTGCGCGCGGTGAGCGATTTCGAGTATGAGTTCCAAATGGCCCTGATGAACCGCAACCTCGGGCCCCACATCGAGACGGTCTTCCTCGTGCCCGCCTTCGATCTCACCTACCTGAGCTCCAGCCTGGTGCGCGAGGTGGCGCGCTTCGGCGGCGACGTCTCGGCGCTCGTCCACCCGGCGGTGCAACAGGCCCTGAAGCGCAAGTTCGCCCAGTGAGCTTTCTGGGGCGCGTCTACAAGATGGCGCGGACCGCGAAGCTGAGGGTTGTGCTGCCGGAGGTCGACGACATTCGCGTTCGCGATGCGGCGACGCGGATTGAACGCGCGGGGCTCGCGCGCGTGCAACCGATGGATCGCAGTCGCTTGCCCGACTGCGTTCGCCTCCTCCGCAACCGCAAGCCCGACAAGTTTCCAACCGACGACGCCGCCGCTGACGCACTGCAGCATCCCCTCACATTCGGCGCTTGTCTCGTTGGAATCGGTGCTGCCGATCTGATGGTCGGGGGTGCCAGCTATCCAACGGCAGATACGATCCGCGCTGCGCTGTGGGCGGTCGGGACCGCGCCCGGCATCGCGACGGTAAGCGGCGCCTTCTACATGATGGATCCGTACTCCGACCGTGTCCTCACCTTCGCCGATTGCGCCGTCGTCCCCGAGCCGACGCCGGCGCAGCTGGCGGACATCGCCCTCGCCACGGCGCGCGACCGGCGCCGCATCGTGGGCGACGAGCCGGTGGTCGCGTTCCTGTCGTACAGCACGAAGGGGAGCGCGGCCGGACCGCGCATCGATCGGGTCCAGGCGGCGCTCGCCGACCTGCGCCGCCGGACGCCGCCCCCCGATTTTGCGTTCGACGGCGAGCTGCAAGGCGACGCGGCGCTCGTAACGGAGGTCGCAGCCAGAAAGGCGCCTGGATCGCCGGCGGGTGGCCGCGCCAACGTACTGATCTTCCCCGATCTGGACGCCGGCAACATCGGCTACAAGCTGGTGCAGCGGCTGGGCGGCTGGACCGCGCTGGGTCCCATCCTCCAAGGCACGGCGCGACCCATTTCCGATCTTTCGCGGGGCGCCACCGCCGACGATATTGTGAACACTGCCGCTATCGCCGTCCTGCAGGCCCTCGAGGAGGCCCGATGAGTTTCAGTGTCAAGAAGGATAAGAGCGGAGTCGTGGTGGTCGGTGTCGACGGCCAACTGATCGTCGGCAATCGCCAGGAGCTGAAGCAGAAGGTGCTCGATGCGCTCGAGGGCGGCGGCCGGAAGTTCGTCGTCGACTTTACCAAGACCGGCTACATCGACTCCTCCGGGCTCGGCGTGCTCGTGTCGCTTTCCAAGAAGATCCGCGAACAGGGGGGCGAGCTGCGCCTCGCCGGCCTGAACGAGGATCTGCAGACGTTGTTCGAGCTGACCAAGCTCGATACGCTGTTCGCGATTACCAAGACGCCCGAGGAGGCGCTGGCCGCGTTCTAATGCCCTTGCGCCTGCACGCCACCGCGCTCGAAATGCGGCTCGACGTCCCCAGCGATCTCGGGGTGGTCGGCGATGCCGTCGAGCTGGTCGCGAGCCGTCTGCCCGCGGGCACCCTCTCGCCGCGCCGCCTCAACTTCAACTTCCGCACCGCACTCGCCGAAGCGCTCGGCAACGCGATCCGCTACGGCACCGGGGAAGACCCGACGCGGGTCGTCCGCGTCCGCGTCCAGCTGGGCCGCGATGCGGTACGGATTCACGTCACCGACGACGGGAGCGGCTTCGACCGCACCCACCTGCCGGACCCGACCCGTCCCGAGAACCTCGAGCGTGAGGACGGGCGCGGGCTGTTCGTGATCCGCCACCTGGTGGACGACGTGGCGTTCAACGCGAAGGGGAACGGCATTTGCCTGACGCTCCGAGCGGGGTGACGCGCCTCGAGCGCCTGCTCCCGGCGCTTGCCGCGCTCTCCGGCACCACCCTCCGCGTCTGGCGCTCCGACGGACACCAGCTGCGGCCGCTGGTGGACGAGGCGGCCCCGCCTCCCGCCCCGGCGATCGACACGCTCGTACCGATCCCCGACCTCGAAGGCACGTGGCTCCAGGTCGCGGGCGGGAAGGGGAACGGGTCCAAAGCGCTGGCCGACGTGATCGGCGCGGTGCTCGGCGCGGAAAAAGAAGCCGTCCAGGTCGCCGCCGAGCTCTCCGAGCGCTACGAAGAAATCGACCTCATCTACACGATCAGTGAGATCCTGGGCCACACCATCCGGCTCGATGAGGCGGCGCACCGCATCCTCAAGGAGGTGGCGACTGTGGTCCGGGCGCGGCGTGCCACCCTGCTGGTGCACGACCCGCAGGCCAACGTGCTGCGGCTCGTGGCGTCGCGTGGCGTCGAGCTCGGCGAGGTGGATCCGGTCGAGGTGGACGATCCCTGCTCGATCGCCGCGCGCGTCTTCCGGGAAATGAAGATCTTCAGCTACGACCCCTCCGATCCCGGGCTCGCCGATCCCGGATGCGGTGTGGACCGCGGCTACCGCGGCCGCGCGTTCATCTCGGTCCCCGTCGTGTACGCCGCGCCCGGGGGCTCGCCCAAGCCCATCGGCGTCATCAATCTCACCGATCGGCTGGGCGCCGACGCCTTCACCGCCGGCGACCGCAAGCTCGTCGCGGCGATCGCGAACCAGATCGGGGCGGCGGTCGAGAATGCGCGACTCGTCGAGCTCGATCAGGGCCAACAGCGGGTGCGGCGCGAGATGGAGCTGGCGCACGACCTGCAGCTCAAGCTCCTGCCCTCGCCGCTCGTGGTGGCGGCGAAAGCCGACGTCGCCGCCCGTTGCCGGTCCGCGGATTCGGTGGGTGGGGACTTCTACAATCTGCTGAGTCTCCATGGCGACCGCATCGGCGTGATGATCGGCGACGTCTCGAGCCACGGCTTCGGCGCCGCGTTGATCATGGCGCTGGCGATGGCGGCGTCCGGGATCCACGCGGAGACCGCGGAGTCGCCGAGCGAGGCTCTGCGGCAGATGGAAGGCTCCCTCGCCGAGGAGTTGGCACACACCGAGATGTTCCTGAGTCTGTTCTACGCGGTGATCGATCCCGCGGCGGGCCGGATCGCGTTTGCCAACGCGGGCCACCCCCACGCCTTCCTCGTGGACGGGACGTCGGGGAGCGCGCAGCGGCTCGAGGCCACCCGTCCCCCGTTGGGCCTGGGCGTGGGTGGCGAGGAGCAGAGCAAGCCGTGGCGCCGCCGCGAGGCGATTCTCGCGCTCTTCACCGACGGCCTCGTCGACGCCCGCAACGCGCTGGGCGAGCGCTTCGGCGAGGAGCGCGTGCTGAGTCACGTCCGCAACCTCCGCACCCACCCGGCCCGCGAGATCCTCGAGGCCGTGTTCACCGACATCGCCGCCTTCACCGGCGGCGCCCCCGCCTCCGACGACCGCACCCTCGTCCTGCTCAAGGCTTGAGGCCGAACAAGCGCCTCGGCCAGCATTTCCTGTCCGACCCCGGCATTCTGGGCCGCATCGCCGA
>Ga0184608_10000450_pt1 | contig 10975 bp, 9 predicted proteins | sample PLM1_30_coex_FD_133010 | JGI IMG/M metagenome (GOLD analysis project Ga0184608, IMG submission 133010) | Groundwater sediment microbial communities from an aquifer in East River, Colorado, USA - PLM1_30_coex | ecosystem: Environmental > Terrestrial > Soil > Riparian zone | place: USA: East...
CCCGTCGTCTTCATGCGCGCGCGAAAACCGTGCACTCGCGCGCGGCGACGTGTCTTCGGCTGATACGTGCGCTTCACGAACTGTCCCTTCTCCCCCGAAAAAAATGGACGAATGAAACATCAATGGATATTCGCTGTGTGTACGAGAAGTCTATCAGTGTGCCTGTGCTACTGTTCCGTGGCTTCCAGCGGGCGGATCTTTCCTTATCTCCGCGTTCGGTGTGGCGGCATCTCGCGTGATCGTGTTGTGGGGGCGACGTATGTTCGAGCGCAGAGAAGGGGAGCCGTTGAACCTCAAGCAGCTCTGGCATGCGGCGCTCGGCGAGCTGCAGCTCGGACTCACCAAGGCCAACTACGACACATGGTTCAAAGACACCGCGGTAGTCTCCGAAGAGGACGATGTGTACTGCGTCGGCGTTCCCAACGCCTTCGCTCGCGAATGGCTCGAGAACAAGTACCGCCAACAGGTGCGTGACGCCCTGCGGCACCTCGTGGGGCGCACCGTCGACGTCCGTTTCGTAACGTTGACGGCCGCATCGGTCCGCTCGGACCGTCCGGTGGCGGCCGCCGGAGGCGCCGGGAGTGCGTCGTCCGCCCCGGCCGGGACGGCGCCGACGCAGGAGCGTCGCGACGCCACCGCGGCGGCGTTGCTCAATCCGCGCTACACGTTCTCGAACTTCGTTGTCGGGTCGAACAACCGCTTGGCGCATGCCGCAGCGCTTTCCGTCGCCGAGCGCCCCGGCCACAGCTACAACCCGCTCTTCATCTACGGCGGCTCGGGCCTCGGAAAGACCCACCTCATGCACGCGATCGGTCATGCGGTGATCTCCCGCCATCCCAAGAAGCGCGTCGCCTACGCGACGAGCGAAAAGTTCACCAATGAGTTCATCAACTCGATCCGCGGTCAGAAGAGCGAGGAGTTCCGCGAGCGATACCGCCGCATCGACGTGCTCCTCATCGACGACATCCAGTTCCTCACCGGCAAAGAGGGAACGCAGGAAGAATTCTTCCACACGTTCAACGCCATCCATGAAGAGGGAAAGCAGATCGTCCTGTCGAGCGACCGGCCGCCGAAGGCCATCGAGCGGCTCGAGGATCGTCTGCGTTCGAGATTCGAGTGGGGACTCATCGCGGACATCTCGACACCGGACCTCGAGACGCGCATCGCGATCCTGCGCGCGAAGGCCGAGGCGCAGTCGGTCGCGGTGCCGCCACCGGTCATCGACTTCCTTGCACAGCGGATCGTTTCGAATATCCGCGAGCTCGAGGGGGCGCTGACCCGGATCGTCGCCTACGCGACCCTCAGTGCGGTCCCCGTCACGACGCAGCTCGCCCAGGAGATGCTCCAGAACATCCTCTACAACCCGCGTCAGAAGACGCTCTCACCTGACCGGATCGTCGAGACCGTCGCGAAGTACTACGGCGTGCCGTCCGACCAGCTGCGGGGAAAGGCCCGCGACAAGCAGGTGGTGCTGCCCCGCCAGATCGCGATGTACCTGATGCGCGAGGAGACGGAGGCGCCCCTGATGCGGATCGGCGAGGCGCTCGGCGGCCGCGACCACTCCACCGTCCTGCACGGCTGCGAGAAGATCGAGCGCGAGATGGCTGAGAACGACGACTTCCGAAGAGACGTTGGGGCGCTCCGGGAGATGCTCTACACCGAGTAATCGCGCAGCTGCGCTGTGCTCATCTGCTTGGCGTTTGCGCTTCGGGCACGCCGCAGTAACCAGCAGCCGCAAAATCCGGCGAAATTCCTGCGGTTTCGCGCAGGAGTCCTGGTGTGGATAAGCCCACACAATGTGTGGATAAGCGCACCCATTTGTGGACATGTCCCTAAAGTGCTTGTGCGGAGAGCCGACGACCGTCGGATAGCGCAACATTCGGCCCCGAGAGCCAGGCCAGCGTCCCCAGACGCTCCTATCCCCGTCCACACCTCGGATCGACGGGCGTACGTGCGCTGGAGCCACGCCGGTGTGGCCGCGGGGCGACAACAGCATGTCGGAACGGTCATAGTCCACACCACTACTGCTAGTACCAGCGTCTGTATAGATCTTTGGGGAACGGTACGGGAGGGACCTCGTGAAGGTCACTTGTCTACAAGAGAACCTCGCGCGTGGGCTTCAGATCGCGGGACGTGCGGTCTCGACGCGAGGCAGCTTGCCGATCCTTGGCAATGTTCTTCTGCGCACCGAGGGCGGCCGCCTGAAGCTCACCGCCACGAATCTCGAGGTCGGGATCAACTGCTGGGTGCCCGCGAAGGTCGACGATGAAGGTGCGATCACCGTGCCGGCGAAGCTCTTCACCGATTTCGTCAACTCGCTCCCGCCTGGTCCTACGGAGTTGTCGCTCAACGTTCGGACGAAGACCGTGCATCTGCGTCGCGATCCGTACGAGGCGAACTTCAAAGGCATGGATGCCGAGGAGTTCCCGATCATTCCAGCCGCGCCAGACAAGCCGACGACCCGCGTCAGTAAATCGACACTTCGCCGCATGATCGGTGAGGTCGCATTTGTCGCAACGACCGACGACAGCCGGCCGGTCCTAACCGGTGTGCTGACCACACTCGAGGACGACCGGATCACGATGGCCGCGGCCGATCCGTACCGCCTCTCGGTGCGGAACGCGAAGCTCATGGACAAGATCGAAGGAAAGCTCGAGGTCATCATTCCCGCGCGGAGCCTGCAGGAAGTACAGCGGATCATCGACGACAGCGACGACCCGGTCGACATCTTCGTCACGCCGAACGGCAGCCAGGTGATCTTCCACACGCCTGAAGCAGATCTTGTCTCGCGCGTCATCGAGGGTCAGTTCCCGAACTACCGTCAGGTGATCCCACAGGGTAAGCCGGCGACGAGGATCGTGGTGCAGCGAGAAGAGCTCCTCCAGGCAACGCGCCTCGCGTCACTCTTCGCGCGCGACTCGGCGAACATGCTCCGTTTCCAGGTGAATCCTGCGGATCACCCGCCACTCGTCATCAGCGCGAACGCGGCCGAGGTCGGAGATCAGACGGCGAAGGTCGACGCGTCGGTGGAGGGCCAGAACACGACCATCGCGTTCAACTCGCGGTTCATTGCCGACGCGCTTGGCAGCCTGACGGCGCCCGAGGTCGCACTCGAGCTTGGCGGGCCGCTTGCGCCGGGAGTCGTGAAGATCGTCGGCGACCCGGACTACCTGCACGTGGTGATGCCGCTCCGCATCCCGGCCTAGTCGTGCGCGTCACCAAACTCGCGCTGGAGAACTTCCGCAGCTACGCGCAGGTCGAGCTGTCGCTCGCGCGCGGCGCCGTCGCCTTCATCGGACCCAACGGCGCGGGCAAGACGAATCTGCTGGAGGCGATCCATCTCATCGCGCGTGGTGACTCGCCTCGTGCGCACGACGACACCGAGATGGTCCGCTGGGGCGCAACGACCGCGCGCGTCGGCACCGAGGTCGATCGTGCCGAAGACCATCGCCGCGTCGAGACGCTGCTGTTCGCGCCTCCTGAAGGCGAACGCCGTCGGCCGCGGCGCTACCTGCTGGACGGGGCCGGGAAGCGATCGGAAGACATCGCCGGCGAGCTCGTCGTCGTCGCGTTCTTCCCCGAGGATGTCGAGCTTCTGGCGGCCGCACCGAGCGGACGGCGGCGATTCCTCGACGCGATGCTCGGACAGATAGATCGCGCGCATCGGCGCGAGATGCGAGAGCTTCAGCGCGTGCTCGAGCAGCGCAACGCACTTCTGCGCGTGGCCCGCGAGGAGCTCGAGCTCCCCGAGGAGGAGATGGCGTTCTGGGATCGCGAGCTGGTGCGTCTGGCCGCCGCGATCTCGCTGCGACGATCGCGTCTCGTGGCCGACCTCGCCGTGCCTTTCGTGAGAGCGACGGAGCTGTTCACCGGCGCCGAGGGCCTCGCGCTCGCGTACGCGGGACAGGTGGAGGGCGACACGCTTGAGGAGCGCGCGATCGAGTACCAGCGTGTCCTGCGCGAGAAGCGCGATCGCGAGCGGTGGCAGGGTGCGTCGCTTGTCGGGCCGCAGCGCGACGACCTCGCCGTGACGTCCGCCGGCCGGATGCTGCCTGCATTCGCGTCGCGCGGAGAGCATCGGAGCGCGGTGCTCTCGCTGAAGATCGCGGAGGCGGCGTGGCTGGCGTCGCGCGTGGGCGAGCAACCGGTCTTCCTCCTCGACGACGTGCTCTCGGAGCTCGATCCGACTCGGCGCGAGGCGCTCGCGCGCGCCATCCCCGAGGACGCGCAGGTGCTGCTCACAGCGGCGATCCCGACGGCCCTGCCAGACATGCTGCGCGAGCGGGCCACAGTGGTGCCGGTGCAGCGCGGCGAGGTCGGATGAGACCGATCGCGCGCGCGATACAGAGCGCGCTCAGAACGTTCGGGCTCGACCAGGGCGTCGCGCGCGCGGACGCAGTGCGCGCGTGGCAAGGTGCCGCGACGGCCGTCCTGGGTGCGGACGCCGCGAGCACGCGCGCGGTGCGCGCCGATGGCGACACGCTCGTCGTCCTGGTCCCGACCGCCCAGTGGGCCGGCGAGATCCGGCTGCGCGAGCGCGACCTGCTCCAGGCCCTCGCCGATCGCGCGCCCGCGAGTCGGATCGCGCGTGTGCGATGCGTGCCCTCGCCGTGAACCAACAGGTCTGGGAGACTCCCAAGAGATGCCGCAGCTGAGCTTCGTCACGACGGTCGGTAGCACGGCGGACGTTCGAGCAAGCCGGGCCGACGTGATCCTCGTCAGCGAGCCGGAGACGGGCGCGACCCTTCGCACGAAGGGGCGGCTCTACCTGTTGTTCGAGTCGTCGCCGCCCGGCCCCGCGGAGAAGATCGCCCGCGAGATCGCCGAGCTCACGCGTCAGGAGTACTACTACGACCTTTCGGCGGGCATCGAGGTCTCTCTGCGGCGGGCGCTGCGCCAGGCCAACCGCCGCGCGACGCAGCGACTGCGCGAGAACCGCGGATCGATCACGTTGCAGTGCGCGTGCGCGGTCGTCGTGAACAACGAGCTCTATACATCGCGCGTCGGCGGCGCGCAGGTCTTCCTGGTGCGCCGCGCGCGGCTCTTCCTGCCGGGCGATGAGCCCGGCGAGCTCGCCGACTTCGTCCATCGGACGACGACGCGTGAAGCCGCATCACTCGGCGTCGACGCCGACGTCCTGCCGAAGGTGTGGCGGCAATCGATCGAGGCGGGCGACACCGTCATCCTCGCGAGCGCGGCGCTCGTCGACGGCCTTGGGGCGGAGACCCTCAAGAACGCGGCCGTGACGCTCCACCCGAGGTCGGCCGCCGAGCACATCCACAACCGCGCGATAGCGGACGGTGTCACCGGCAGCGACGCGGTCATCTTCATCGAGGTGGCGCAGTCCACGAGCGCGGCCGCTCGCCTCGCGCCCGAGGCACCGCCGATCCTGCGGCCGGAGGACGTCGCGACGGCCGACCGCATCCGGTCGCGCCTTGACGGACTGGGCGGCATCCGCGAGAACGTCGCGCGACTGCTGCGCGGCGCGGCGACACCCGTGACGTCCGCCGCGACCAAAGGCGTCGCGGTCGGGCTCGAGCTCATGCCGCGGCGAGGGGCGGCGCTCCCGCGACATCCCGACACGGCGCGCTCTCGCTCGAAACGGCAACGCCGTGCGATGACCACGCTCGCGGTATTGCTCCTCGTCGCGGCCACCGGCGTCGGCGCGCTCGCCTATCGCGACTACGAGTCGAACAGCGCGGTCCGCGACTACCGGCTCGCGGTCGTGAATGCGGAGGAGTTCATTGCGTCGGCCCATCGTCTGGTCGAACGGACGACGCCGGATCCCGATGCCGCGCGCGACAGGCTCGCACAGGCGACCGCGAAGCTCGACGAAGCCGGCAAGTCATCCCTCGCCGACAAGGAGAAGATCGCGACGCTGCGCGCGGACATAGCGGCGCTGAGCGACCGCATGGACGGCGTGATCCTCGACCTCTCGCGTTTCGCGACGGGCACGAAGCTCGCGCAGGTCGTTGGGAACGTGAACGGGCTCTACGTCACCGATCCCGGGTCCGGACGGCTCTGGCGCGTGTTCGGCGATCCGATCCAGCAGGGCCCGGTGCTCCAGCGCGGGGTCAAGGGCGTCGGCTCGCCGGTACAGATCGCACTGCAGGACTTCGCGGTCTACTCGCTCGACGACGCCGGCAAGCTCTGGCGGGCCGAGGGCGATCAGGTCGTCGACGTCACGCCCGCCGACCGGGAGAAATGGAAGACGCCCGCGGCGATCGCGGTCTTCACGAGCAACCTCTACGTCCTTGATAGCGAGACCGGCCAGCTGTGGAAGCACGAGTCGAACGACGGCGCCGAGTTCCGTCAGGCGATCGGGTATCTCTCCACACCGCTCGCGCCGAACACCGCGCGGGCGCTGGCCGTCGACGGAGACGTATGGATCGTGACTTCGGCCGGCGATGTTCAGCGCTACCGCCGGAGCCCGCTCGTCACGACGGCCGCGCGCATCGACTTCGTCCCTCGCTGGGAAGGGACGGCGCCGCGCGCGAGTGCGATCCAGGCCGTCGACGCGCAGCGCTCGATCTACGTGCTCGACTCCGGCGGGAAGCTCGTCGTCCAGCTCACGCGTGACGGCCGCGAGCTCGCGCGGTTCGCGCTGCCGCCCGGGCTGCCGCCCGCCGCGAGCTTCTACGTGTCCGAATCGCTGCAGGTCGCCTACACACTTCACGGGACGAAGATCGTCGCGACGAGCATCGCGCGTTGATCCCGCTACGGGACGCAAATCCCGTACGCGGCGCCCCGATCGTCAACCGGCTCCTGCTCGCGATCAACCTCGTGGCTTGGATCTACGTCGTGTATCTCACGCGACAGCCCGGAGCGCTCGAGGCGTTCTTCGACCGCTACTCGTTCGACTGGGTGGAGTTCACCGGCCGCATCGCGGCGGGCGATCTCGGCCTCGACACGTTCGTGCCACTCATCTCGCACATGTTCCTGCACGGCGGCTGGCTGCACGTGCTCGGGAACATGCTCTATCTCTGGATCTTCGGCGACAACATCGAGGACCGCTTCGGCAGCGCCCAGTACCTCGTCTTCTACCTGCTCTGCGGGATCGTCGCCGCGATCGGCCAGGGCCTCCTCTCACCCTCGCCGATGGTCGGCGCGTCGGGGGCGATCGCGGGAGTGCTCGCTGCCTATCTGGTCATGTACCCGACCGCACGCATCTCGACACTCGTATTCCTTGGGCTGTTCATCACCATCATCGAGCTACCAGCGCTCATCGTGATCGGGATGTTCATCGTTCTCCAGTTGATCGAAGGGATCGCCGAGCTGCGGCTGAGCGGGCACGCGGCCACTCAGCAGATCGCGTATTTCGCGCACATCTGGGGCTTCGTCGCCGGTCTGCTGCTGCTCGTGTTCTTCCGCCGCACCGATGCGGCACGCCGTGTGCGCTTCGGCTGACCGACGCAGGCGACCGCGGTCCCAGTGGAGGTAGCCTAGGGCGATGCTCGTCCCATGCACGGTCGAGTCGGTGCGGGTGCATGTCCTCACGGGTCAGCACGTTGTCCTGCTGCAGGCGAAGGAGACCAATCGTCTTCTTCCGATCTGGATCGGCGCGGACCAGGCGCACAGCATCGCGACGCGCATCGCCGGCATCGCGAGCGAACGCCCGCTCACCCACGATCTGATGATGGATGTGCTCACAAAGCTGGGTGTCGAGATCACACGCATCGTCGTGAAGGATCTCGTCGCCGATGACAACGGTGGCGGCGTCTTCCACGGCAGCCTGTTCCTGCAGTTGGGCGAGCGCGAGGTCGAGATCGACTGCAGGCCGTCCGATGCGATCGCGCTCGCGGTCCGCTGCGAGGCGCACATCCTCGTATCGGACACGGTCCTCGACCGCTCGGCGATCTCAGCCGAGAACGAGGACGACGACAACATCGCGGTGTTCAAGGAGTTCATCCAGTCGCTGCCCGACGAGCCGCCGGGACCGGGGTCGAGCTAGAGGGGTTCAGCGCTTCGAGCGTGCACCGAACCTCAGGCGCAAGACGCCGCGCAGGTCGTCGATCGCCGTGCGCAGGATCGCGACCCGCGAGTCAGGGTCGTCGGTCCAATCCACGGGAACCTCGTGGACGCGCAGGCCGGCGCGCTGCGCGAGGATGAGGAGCTCAGTGTCGAAGAACCAGGACTCGTCTCTGACGTGCGGCAGCAGTTGCTTCGCAACAGCGGTGCGCAGAGCCTTGAAGCCGCACTGCGCGTCGCTGAAGTGGGCTCCGAGGGCAAGGCGAAGCACCAGCATGTAGCCGCGCGAGATGATCTCGCGCTTTGGACCACGGGTGACGCGCGCCCCGCGTGCGAGCCGGCTACCGATGGCGAGGTCGCTGTGCCCAGATAGGAGCGGCGCGACGAGGGGAAGCAGGGCATTGAGGTCCGTCGAGAGATCCACGTCCATATACGCGACGATCGGCGCATCGCTCTTTAGCCAGGCCGCGCGCAGCGCGCGTCCGCGGCCCTTGGCGTCGAGGTGGACCACGCGAACGCGCGTGAGCTCTTTCGCGAGACCCTGGGCGACAGCGAGGGTTCCGTCCCTGCTTGCGTTATCGGCGATCGTGATCGCGGCGGGGAACGGGAAGCGCGAACCGAGGTAGTCGTGCAGCCGCCGCACGCTCGGACCAAGGTCGCGTTCCTCGTTGTAGACGGGGATGACGATGTCGATGAGAGGGTCTGGTCGGTCGGCCGAAGTCTCCGGAGGACCCGATGAGATAACAGGATCCTGCTTCATGCTCCGAGTCGTGCGGCCAACGCAGCGCAAGGTTAGCGTGTTGCGTCGGGATGACCTGGAGCGACCGCAGGATCGCGATCCTCCTCGCGGCCGCAGGTGCCGCGGTGTACCTCGTGGCGGGGCTCGGCCTCCTCACCGACTACGACTACTACGGACGCCTTGCCCAGGCGCTCCTGCAGGGGCGGTCGTGGCTTAGCGAGGCACCGCCGTGGCTCAACGAGCTCGTGCCCTGCGGAGCGGAGCGCTGGTGCGTTGTCTACCCGCCACTGCCGGCGATCCTCGCCATCCCGTTCGCCGCGCTGCTGCCGACAGCGCTTGCGCAGGTGCTCGTTTCGCGGACGCTTGGCGGTGTCTCGACGGGGATCCTCTACCTGGCGCTACGGGCGTTCGGCGCACCCCGCGCCGTCGCGATCACCGGCGCGATCCTCTCGGCGTTCGGGACCACGCTGTTCTTCTCGAGCGTCGACGGACGCGCGTGGTACGCGGCGCATGCCGTCGCGATGCCGTTCCTATCGGCCGCCTTCCTTTTCGCGGCGCGCGGCGAGCGCGCGTGGCTGGTCGGCGCGTGCATCGGCCTTGCCGCGCTGGCCCGTCTTCCCGTCGCTGCCGCCACTCCCGCGCTCGCGTTGCTGCTTGCACGTCGGGCCGGGACGCCGTACCTCCGTGCGCTCGCGGGTGTCGTGCTCGGCGGCGTGCCCTTCGCACTCGTCTACGTCGGCTACGACCTGCTGCGATGGGGCTCCCTCTTCGACGTCGGCTACGTGCAGCTCACGCAGGGCGACATCTTCTTCACGCGCGGCCTCTTCTCGCCGTTCTATCTGCCGCGCCACTTCTACGCGATCTTCCTCGAGCCACCGGATCTGGTGGAGGGAACGCCGTTCTTCCTGCGACCGCGGGGCATCGGCATGGCGCTGTTCCTGACGACGCCCGCCTTCCTGTGGTTGTTCGGAGGCCTGCGTGCGCTGCGGCGTGATATCGGCATCGCCGCGGTGGGGCTGGCCGCGCTGCTCGCGCTCGTGCCGGACATCTTCCATGGGACGGTCGGCTTCCAGCAGTTCGGCTATCGCTTTTCCATCGACGCGCAGCCGTTCCTCATCGCGCTCGCGCTCGTGGGTGATGCGCGCACCGGTTCCACTTGGCGCTCGCGCCCATCCTGGCTCTTCGTGACGGTCGTCATCCTGTCCATCGCGATCAATCTCTACGCGACGATCGCGATCACGCGCTTCGACTACTGGCAGTGACGCGGCGATCCATCGCAGGGGGAGAACCCCCTGCAACGCCCCTGCGGGCCGACCGCCGCGCGCACCTCGCGATCGCCGGTCTGATCACCTTGGGCGTGGCGGTGCGCCTGCTGACGCTGCGCTCGCCGGGTTTCGTCACCGACGTGGGCACCTTTCAAGCGTGGGCCGAGCACATGGTCCAGGTCGGCCCGGGCGCGTTCTATTCGCCTGACTACTTCAGCGATTACCCGCCGGCGTATCTCTACGTCCTCTGGTTCCTCGGCGCTGTCTTCGACGGCGAGTTCCTCCGCCTGGCGGTGAAGGCAGCGAGCATCCCGGCCGACGTCGCCATCGCGATCGGAGCCGCCATGCTGGCCTGGCGTCATGCGGGACGCGGCAGCGCGATCTTGGCCGCGGGTATGTGGTCGCTGTCACCCGGTGCGATCTTCGCTGGTCCCTACTGGGGGCAGATCGACTCTGTCGGATCCCTTCCGCTGTTCGCCGCGCTGGTCGCGGCGGGGCGTGGCCGCTGGGCGACGGCCGGCGCGCTTGCGGCCGTCGCTGCGATGATCAAGCCGCAGTTCGGCATCGGCGCCATCGTGATCGGCGCCGCCGTGATCTTCGAGCTGATCCGCCTCCGACGCTGGGAGCCGCTCGTCCGCGTCGGCGTCGCGGGCGTCATGACCGCACTCGTGCTTGGCGCGCCCTTCCGCGCCGGTCCAACGGAGCTGTTCGATCTCGTACGTAAGGCAGCCGAGACCTATCAGTACACGTCGCTGTACGCGTTCAACGTGTGGTCGATCGTCGGAGACTTCTGGAAGCCAGACGAGGCCTACTTCGGTCCTGGCGTGGTCCTGCTGGTCGCAGGCCTGCTCGTTGCCTGCGTGCCGCTGTGGCAGCGCCGCGACACCGCCGCATTCCTCGCGGCGGGCGCGATCGCGGCGTGCGCCTTCTACTTCCTGCCGACCCGCGCGCATGAGCGGTACCTCTTCCCGGCGTTCGTGCTCCTGCTTCCGCTCGCGGCCAC
>Ga0184608_10000452_pt1 | contig 10958 bp, 11 predicted proteins | sample PLM1_30_coex_FD_133010 | JGI IMG/M metagenome (GOLD analysis project Ga0184608, IMG submission 133010) | Groundwater sediment microbial communities from an aquifer in East River, Colorado, USA - PLM1_30_coex | ecosystem: Environmental > Terrestrial > Soil > Riparian zone | place: USA: East...
CCGGGCGCCTCACCGTGCTTTCCCCCAAGGAGTACAAGACCGGGGATCTGAAGGCGCCTTATCACGAAAACAAGAAATAACGATTGAACTGCGCCGGCGGGGAAACCCGCCGGTGCCGTTTTCAGCGCATGGAAGTCTCGTGGGCGTTGCTCGCCAACGCAGTCATCGCCGGACTGCTGCTCGGCGGTTTCTACGCCGCGATGAGCGTCGGCATCTCGATCTCGTTCGGGATGCTCGACGTGGTCAACATCGCGCACCCGGCGTTCATCATCCTCGGCTCCTACATCGCCTACATCGTCAACGACCGCTTCGGCTTCGATCCGATCGTCGTTTCGGTGGCGGTGTCGCCGCTGTTCTTCCTTCTGGGGATGGTTCTGTACCGGATCTACTACATCTGTTTCGAGCGCCGCGGACAGGAGTCGCTGCGCGGTCTCGCGTTCTTCTTCGGCATCCTCTTCATCACCGAGGTCGCGCTCGTCCTGATCTTCGGCGTGGACTACCGGATGGTGAGCACACGCTACGGCGACGTGACCTGGCGGCTCGGCCCGGTCGATTTTCCGATGCGCCTGGTCGTGCCCTTCCTCGTGGCCATGGTCATGGTCATCGGCGTTCAGCTCTTTCTCACGCATACCTTCTTCGGCCGGGCGGTGCTCGCGGTGGCGCAGGACCAGCTCGCGCTGCGCCTGATGGGCGTGAATCCCGTGCGCGTCAAGGAGCGCGCCTTCGCCCTCTCGATCGCGACCGCGGGCGTCGCCGGCGCGTTTCTCATCGTGATCCAGCCGGTGCAGCCGGCGATCGGGCGCGAATTCATCGGCCTGGTGTTTGCCGTGTGCGTGCTGGGGGGCATGGGCTCGATCTGGGGCACCCTGCTCGGCGCGTTCGTGCTCGGGCTCGCCGAGTCCTTCACCTCGACGTTTTTCGGGCCTTCGTGGGCACCGGCCGTTTCCTTCGGCCTGCTGCTCGCGACGCTCGCGTTCCGGCCGTCGGGACTCCTGGGCAGATGAGGGGCCGATGAGCAACAAGGTCTTCGCCGTCGTCGCCCTCGCCGTGGCGCTTGCGCTCGCCGCTGTGACGCAGCTCATCCCGAACGACTATTTCTTCACTGCCGCCTACACCGTGCTTCTATTCGTGATCCTCGCTACCGCGTGGAACATCCTCGGCGGCTACACCGGCTACGTGAATTTCGGCTCGGCCGCGTTCTTCGCGATCGGCGCCTACACCACGGTCTTCTTCTACAATGCTTTCAAGGCGCCGCTGCCGGTGGGGATCGTCGCAGGGACGCTGGTGGCCGGCCTTGCGGGGCTGGGCCTGGGCTATCTCACGCTGCGCCTGCGCGGCGTTTTCTTCGCGATCGCGTCGCTGGCGCTCGCCGTGGTGCTCTACATCTTCATCGTGAACTGGGACTACGTCGGCGGAGCGCGCGGCGCCTACGTGCTGCAGCCCCGCGAGATCCCCTTCGGGCTGCCGCGCTACATCCACCTGATCTACGCGGTGCAGCTCGTGATGGCGGCGTTCGCGCTCGTCGTTGCCCGCGCCATCGAGCATTCGACCCTCGGCCGCGGCCTCGCCGCGATCCGCGACGACGAGCTCGCCGCCGAATGCTCGGGCGTGCCCACGCTCAAGCTCAAGATTTTCTCGACCATGGTGAGCTGCGCGCTGATGGGCATGGCGGGGACCACCTTTCCCTACTACCTTTCCTACATCGAGCCGAGCTCGGCATTCAGCCTCTCCTATGCCGTGAACAGCATCGCCATGCCGCTCATCGGCGGCATGATGAGCTGGATGGGGCCGCTCATCGGCGCCGTCCTCCTGGGCAGCGTGCAGCAGCTGGTGCAGGTGACGGTTTCGTCGGCGTGGAACCTGCTCATCGTGGGCGTGCTGCTGGTGCTCTTCGTCACGCTCGCCCCGAACGGCATCATGGGCTGGGTCGACGCCTGGCGGCGGCGCAGGGGGCGATGATGGCCGAAGCGCTTCTCGAAGTCGAAGGCGTCACGAAGAGATTCGGCGGCTTCACGGCGCTGGATAGCGTCGACTTCGTCGTGCATCCGGGCGAGAGGGTCGGCCTCATCGGGCCGAACGGCTCGGGCAAGAGCACGCTCGTCAACTGCATCGCCGGGACGCTGAGGAACGAGGAAGGCAGCATCCGCTTCGAGGGCGAGGACATCTGCCGGCATGCCGCGCACAGGCGCATCCGCATGGGCCTCGCGCGCAGCTTCCAGATCCCCAGGCCCTTCGCCAGCATGACGGTGCTCGACAATCTGTGCGTTCCGCTCGTCTACGCCGCGCGCAAGCACGAGAAGCTCGCGCCCGGCCGGATCGTCGAGGAGGCGATGCGCATCCTCGGGCAGGTGGGCCTCGCCGGACGGGCGCACGCGATGTCGGGCGGCCTCACCCAGGTGGACATGAGAAAGCTCGAGCTCGCGCGCGCCATGGCGGCGAAGCCGAAGCTGCTCATTTCCGACGAGGCCATGGCCGGGCTCTCCGCCTCCGAGGTGGACGACATCCTCGTGCTCCTCTTCGGCCTGAAGGAGCAGGGCGTCGCAGTCATCATGATCGAGCACGTGATGCGCGCGGTGATGAAATTCTCCGAGCGCATCGCGGTGCTCGTCGCGGGGCGCAAGATCGCCGACGGCGACCCTCGAGCCGTGGTCGGCAACGCCGAAGTCGTGAAGGCCTACCTTGGAGAATAGCCTGCGCGTCGAAGGCCTTTGCGCCGGCTACGGCGCGGTGCAGGTGCTCGACCGCATTTCGCTCGCGGTGAAAGACGGCGAGACGGTGACCCTCCTCGGCACCAACGGCAACGGCAAGAGCACGCTCATGAAATGCATCATGGGCATCGTTGCGCCGAGCGCCGGGCGCATCAGCGCGATCGTCGACGGCGTCGAACACGACCTCGCGGGCCGCGCGACCGAGGAGATCGTCGACCTCGGAATCGCGCTCGTGCCCGAGGGGCGGCGGCTTTTTCCGCGGCTCACGGTGGAGGAGAATCTCCTGCTCGGCGCCTACCGCAGGAGCGCGCGCGCGGCGATCGCGAGAAACCTCGAGTTCTGCTTCGCGACTTTTCCGCGCCTTGCCGAGCGGCGCAGGCAGCTCGCCGGCAGCATGAGCGGCGGCGAGCAGCAGATGCTGACGCTCGCCCGCGCCCTGATGACCGCGCCGAAGATTCTCCTGATCGACGAGCCTTCGGTCGGCCTCGCGCCCATACTCGTGATCCATACGATCGACAAGATCCGGGAACTGAAAGTAGGCTACGGGCTCACGGTGCTGATGGCGGAGCAGAACTTCAACCAGGCGATCCGCATCGCCGACCGCGGCTACGTGATCGTGCACGGCAGGATCGAGTACGAGGGCGCTTCGCGCGAGGATCTCGCCAACAACGAGCTGATCCACAAGCTCTACATGGGGTTATGATTCCGGGCCATGCCCGACATACCGGAACTGGGCTTCCTGACGCACTCCGCCAGCCTGCCGTGGCTGCTCGGCGCGGCGGCGCTTCTATCGCTGGGCGCGATCCTCGTGCTCGCCGGCCTCACCGCGCTCTTCGGCCTGCACCCCTTGCGCTTCGTGACGCGGACGCTCCTGGGGCTGCTGCTCATTTCGCTGGGGCTCCTCGAGGGCACGATCACCGTGGGCATCCAGGGTTATCGCTCGCTCGCGCGCGAGGAGCTCGCCGCGCGCATCGCGGTGCGTCCCTACGGCCCGCAGCAATTCGCGGCAACGCTGCGCTTTCCCGACGGGCGGATGGCGACTTACCCGATCTCCGGGGACGAGATCTACGTGGACGCGCGCATCCTCAAGTGGCACGCGCTCGCGAACCTGCTCGGCCTGAACACCGCCTACGAGCTCGACCGCGTCGGGGGACGGTTTCGGGCGATCGAGCAGGAGCGTTCCAGCGCGCGCACGCTGCACCCGCTCGGTCGGGAAAAGCCCCTGGATCTGTTCGATCTGCGCAAGCGCTACACCTTCCTCGCGCCCTTCCTCGACGCCGAATACGGCTCGGCCGCCTTCGTCCCGGTGAACGAGCCCGCTGAGCTCGAGCTGCGGGTTTCGACGACCGGCCTTCTCATCCGCCCGGCGGCTCCTTCGAAGACCGTCGAGAAATGGCTCAACTAGGGAAGGTCCAAAACCTGAATGGCATCAATCGGAGCCATCACGCACTAGGGAAGGTCCAAAACCTGAATGGCATCAATCGGAGCCATCACGCACTAGGGAAGGTCTAAAACCTGAATGGCATCAATCGGAGCCATCACGCACTAGGGAAGGTCTAAAACCTGAATAGCATCAATCAGAGCCATCACGCGCTAGTCGTCGACCTCGAAGCGCTTCCACTCTCCCTTCGGCCGGCTCTTTCCGTCCCAGCCGATGCGGTCCATGTCGCTGAAGAACTGCAGGCGGTTCCCTTCCGGATCGTCGAAGTCGAAGGTGTAATCGTTGCCCGGCCCTTCGTGCTTGATCTTGCCGCGCAGGTTCACGCCCTGCGGAAGGAGGGTTTTCCGGATGCGCTTCAGCGCATCGAGGCTGGCTACCTCCATCGCGATCTGCTGGAGGAGCGTCGCGCCCGCGCCTTTTTTCTGCTCTTCGGCGGACATCGGGGCCAGCACGAAACTGTGGTGGTCGCCGCCGAAGCGCAGGAACGTCATCCCTTTTTCGTTGACGTCGGAGACCTTGAAGCCGAGCACTCGCGTGTAGAAATCGACCATTTTCGCGAGATCGCGGCAGTAAAGGCCGACGTGGCCGATCTTGCGTATGCGGATGGGGTGGGCGGTGTCGGTCATGGTGTGTTGCTCTCGCGGTGAAGGATGGTGTTCCGCTTGGAAGAACGAGGGTTCCGGCCGGTTTGACAGCGCCGTTAATGTACACCGTAATATCGGCAATTTGTCGAGCGCCGCGATTCCACTTCGTCCCCTCATGAAGCGTTCGCCCTGCCTCGCCGCCGCGCTCGCCTGCCTCGCAGCGGCCGCCTTCGCGCAGACTCCTTCCAGCCGGGACATCTACACGTACCAGGGCGCCGACCGCGAGGCGCGGCTCATCGAGGGTGCGAAGAAGGAACGGCAGGTCGTGCTCTACAGCACCATGACGGTCGCCGACGGCAAGGCACTCGCCGCCGCGTTCGAGCAGAAGTACGGAGTCCGGGTCAACCATTGGCGCGGCTCGGCCGAGAAGATCGTCAGCCGCGCCGTGGCCGAAGCCCGCGCCCGGCGCCACGAGGCCGACGTGTTCGAGACCAGCTCGCACCGCATCGAGGCGCTCTACCGCGAGCGCCTGCTCGAGGATTTCCACACGCCGGTGCTGCGCGACATCGTGCCGGAGGCCTTCCCCCGCGGCCACAGGCAGTACGTCGCCGACCGCTTCGCGTTCTTCGTGATGGGCTACAACACCAATCTCGTCAAGGGCGAGGAGCTGCCTGCGACCTACGAGGACTTGCTGCAGCCGCGATGGAAAGGAAGGATCACGATCGAGGGGACCGACGTGCTCTGGTTTGCGGCAGTGGCCAAGGCGATGGGCGAGGAGAAGGGCATCGCCTATTTCAGGAAGCTCGCGGCGATGAAGCCGGAGATTCGCCACGGCCACATCCACACTGCGCAGCTCGTCGCCTCGGGCGAAGTCGCGTTCTTCCTCACCGCGTACAACAACAACATCGAGACCTTGAAGTCGAAGGGCGCCCCGGTCGAGTGGAAGCCGCTGCAGCCGGCGTTCGGGCAGGCGGCGGCGGTCGGCCTGTCGCGCTACGCGCCGCACCCGCACGCGGCGCTGCTGTTCACCGAGTTCGTGCTCTCGAAAGAGGGCCAGGAAATCCTCAAAAGCGGAAATCGCGTCCCGACGAGCAGACTGGTCGACAGCCCGCTCAACAAGTTCAAGTACGAGATCGTCGATCCGCAGCTCGCCCTCGACGAAGGCGACAAGTGGGACGCGCTCTTCTCGAACCTCTTTCTCGGCGGCCGCGCCGTGAAGGAGGGCGACTGATGGACGCGCGCATCCAGCCGCCCGCCCGGGACAAGGACATGCCCCGGGCGGTGGCCGCGCTCAAGAACGAGCTCGGGCGGCGCGGCATGGACCTCGAGTATTGCGCGGACGGCGCGTCCGCCCTCGCCTTTCTGCTCTCGCGCATCCCGGCCGGCGCGACGGTGATGAACGGCGGCTCGACGACGCTCGAGCAGATCGGCTTTCTCGACGCGTTGAAGGACGGGCCTTACGACTGGCTGCGCCCGCGCGTGAAGGCGGTGGACGATCCCGAAGAGCGCGTGCGTGCGCGCCGCCGCGCCACGATCGCCGACTATTTCGTCGGCGGCATCAACGCCATCACCGAAGCCGGCGAGATCGTCAACGCGGACGGCAGCGGCAACCGCATCGCCGCGTACGCCTTCGGCGCGGGGAGGCTCCTCCTCGTGGCCGGCGTCAACAAGATCGTTCCCGACATCGCCGCCGCGTTCGAGCGGCTGAGGAACGTCGCCGCGGTGCAGGAGTGCCGCCACCTCGGCATGAGCACGCCCTGCGCCCTCACCGGGCGCTGCGACAACGCCGCCTGCCGCGGCCCGGACCGCCAGTGCGGCAAGGTCCTCGTGATCGAGAACGAGAGGATCGCCGGGCGGATCTGCGTGGTGATGATAGGCGCGGCTCTCGGCTACTAGGAAGACGCCGTGCGGTGCATTGCCAAGTTGGTGTCCGAGCTAGTAACCTGTTCCGGGAGATTCTAACAACGCGACACAGGAGGACGAAAATGGATGCGAACCTCAAGAAACTGGAGCTTTTGTACGATCACACGAAGTTTCACATCGGGCTTTGTCTCATCCTCACCTCGGCTTACATCACCCTCGCCACGTCGAAAATCACCAGAAAGGACGTCTTACCCGTACTGCAGCCGACGCTCGCCTGGGCCGCCGTGGCTCTCTTCATGGTGTCCGGAATCGCGGCCGGAGTGGTCGCCAGCAGCATCACCCAATCCAGGAGCAACGGCGCCGACGATTTTCTCAGGGCAAAAATCGGTCCCTGGGACAGCGCGCTCCTCCCCGCGAGGGTCTGGGTCCACATCGAGCACACCTCGCTCTGGCTCGCTGTGATCTGCGCGGTGCTGTCTTTTGTGTTTTCGAAGTGAGTTCAGACGGCGATCAGTTCACCGGCCTGAATTTCTGCGCGCGCTTGCCGCTGCCGACCTCGGACGTATACAGATTGCCCTTCGAATCGATGCCGATGTTGTGCAGCACCAGGAACTGTCCGGCGTAGCGGCCGGGCCGGCCGAAGGAGGAGAGCACCCTGCCCGACTCGCGCTCGACCGTGAGCACCTGGTCGTTGGTGCCGTCGGCGAGGTAGAAATATTTCTGCTGCGCGTCGTTCGAGAACACCAGGTCGAACGAGGAGCCCGAGCCGAGGGACTTCTCCTCGAACGTGAACTGCTTGACGAAGGTTCCGTCCTTGCGGAAAACCTGCACGCGGTTGTTGGCGCGGTCGCAGACGTAGACCAGGCCGTCGTTCGACAGGCGCACGCAATGCACCGGGTTCGCGAACTGCGGCGACTGCGGGTTGTATAGGGGAAGTTTCTCGTCGCTCGGCGCCTTGCCGTAGGCGCCCCAGTGACGCTTGTACACGCCGCTCCCCGCATCGAGCACGATCACGCGCTTGTTGCCGTAGCCGTCGGCGATGTAGAGCTCGTTCGTCGGCGCGTCGATCTCCATGTGCGCGGGGCGGCCGAGCAGGGTGGGCGAATTGCTGCCTCCCGTCTGCCCGGCGCGCCCGACCTGCATCAGGAATTTTCCGTCGGGCGTGAACTTGATGAGCTGGTGGTCCTTGGGATCGTTGCCGCCGACCCAGACATTGCCCTGCCGGTCGACGTAGATGCCGTGCTCGTTCTCGAACCATTCGTAGCCCTGACCCGGCCCGCCCCAGGCGCGCAGCAGATTGCCTTCGCCGTCGAACTCGATCACCGGCGGCGCCGCCACGCAGCATTTCGCGCGGGGCGGTGAGAGCGCGGCGCCCTTTTCCTCGTCGATCAGCGTTTTCGGTCGGTGGATCAGCCACACGTGGTCGCGCGCATCGACCGCGATTCCGGCGACCTGGCCCAGGGTCCAGTTGTTCGGCAAGGGCTTGGGCCACGCGGCGTCGACCGCGTAGCCTGCTCCGGCGCCGCCTTCGCGCGTGGGTGATTGCGCGCAGCCGATCGCGACGAGCGTCGCGGCGATAGCCAAGCCGAGTGCTTCTTGTCGCATGAGAGTCTCCTTTTCGGAATGTGCTTATGTTTTTCCGAGTGCGCGCAGCACGACTTCCGGCGTGATCGGCTGGCTCGTGACCTTGGCCCCGAGCGGGCGCAGCGCGTCGTTCACCGCGTTCATGATCGCTGCGGGCGCGCCGCCCGTGCCCGCTTCGCCCGCGCCCTTGGCGCCGAGCATGGAAGTTTTCGTCGGCGTCTCAACGTGCGCGCACTCGATGTCCGGCATTTCCGCAGCCATCGGCACGAGGTAGTCGGCCATGGTCGCGTTCATGAGCTGCCCGCGCTCGTCGTACAGGCACTGTTCGTAGAGCGCACCGCCGATTCCCTGCACGATGCCGCCGCGCGCCTGCTCCTCTACCAGCTTCGGGTTGATGACGCGGCCGCAGTCGTCGACGCACCACATCTTGAGGAGCTTCACGAAGCCGGTGTCGGTGTCCACTTCGAGAGAGCACCCTTGTGCGCCGTTGCTGAAAACGAAAGCGTAGTCCTTGACCCGGTAGTGGCGCGTGACGACGAGCTCCGGCTGGAAGTCGGCCGGGAGCTCGTTGCCGCGGTAGTAGCAGATGCGCGCGAGCTCGGCGAGGGTGATGCCCTGCTCGGTTCCTTTCTTCACCACTCTGCCGTCGACGATGTCGAGGTCTTGAGCGTTCGCTTTCAGGATCACGGCGCCGGCCTCGAGAATGTTGCGCTTCAAGGCGAGCCCGGCCTGGAGCACGGCTTCCCCGCCGATGCCCGCAGCGCGCGAGGCCCAGGTGCCGCCGCCGTAAGGCACCTTGTCGGTGTCGCCGGTGAGCACTTTCACGCAGCTCATCTCGACGCCGAGCGCGGTCGCGGCGATCTGCGCCATGATCGTCTCGGTTCCCTGCCCCTGCTCGGTGACGCCGGTTGCGGCGACGATGGCACCGCCCGCGTCCAGCTTGATGGTGCAGCCGTCCTGCGCGGCGATCCTCGCGCCGCCCACGCCGTAGAACATCGGGCTCGGGTTGGTGACTTCGATGAAGGAAGAGAGCCCGATGCCGCGGTAGATTCCTTTTTTTCTGAGATCGGCTTGTTCCTTGCGCAGCTCGCCGTAGTTCATCAGCGCGAGCAGCTTGTCCAGGCACTGGTGGTGCGACAGCGCCTCGAAGCGCATGCCCGAGGCCGACTTGCACGGGTAGGCGTCGTCGGCAATGAGGTTTCTCTTCCTCATTTCGGCCGGATCGATGCCGAGCGCAGCCGCCGCCTGGTCGACCATGTGCTCGGCGACCGCGACAGCGATGGGATGACCCACGGCGCGGTACTGGCACATCATGTTCTTGTTCTGGAACACCACCGTCCCCTTGGCGCGGTATTGCGGGTGCTTGTAGGGTCCTCCGGTCAGATTCAGCACCTGGTTGCACTCGACCCCGGACGATCTCGGGAACATCGAGTACGGTCCGATGCCGGTGAGGTCGTCGATCTCGAGCGCGAGCATGTTGCCTTCGCGGTCCACTGCGAGCTTCGCGTTCACGCGGTGATCGCGCGCATGGATGTCGGCGAGGAAGGATTCGAGGCGATCGGCGGCGAACTTCACCGGGCGCCCGAGCATGAGCGACAGCGCGCACGCGGCGATCTCGTCGCCGTAAGTGTGGATCTTGATGCCGAAGGAGCCGCCGACGTCGCGCGCGACGATGCGCACGCGGTGCTCATCCAGCGACAGCCGGCTCGCGATGATCCCCTGCATCATGTGCGGCGACTGGCCGCAGTGATACACGGTCATGCTCTCCTCGGCGCGGTTGTAGTCGGCGAGGATCGCGCGCGGCTCCATGGTGACGCCGGTGTGGCGCCCGAAGCGGATGGTGTCCTCAACGACCAGGTGCGCGGATTTCATCGCGGCGTCGACGCCGCCCGTGTCCACGATTCTCTGGAAGCACAGGTTGCTGTCGAACTCCTTGTGGATCTTCGGCTCGGACGGGTCGAGGGCGCGCTCCGCGTCGAGCGCGGCGGGCAGTTCCTCGTACGCGACCTCGATGCCTTCCGCCGCGTCCTCGGCTTCGGCGCGCGACTGCGCGACCACCGCGACGACCGGTTCGCCCTGCCAGCGCGCGACCTCCATCGCGAGCGGGTACTGCGGCGGCGAGCGCATTCCCTGCAAGTGAGTGAGCACTCCGACGTACGGCTTGCACACCAGGGCGATCTCGGCACCGGTGACGATGCGCACCACGCCTGGCATCGCCGCGGCCTTCTTGCTCGCGATCTCTACGATCCGTGCGTGCGCATGCGGAGAACGCAGGTAGGCGACGTGCAGCATGCGCGGCAGCACGATGTCGTCGACGTACTGGCCGCGGCCTTGCGTGAGACGCCGCGCGTTCGGTCGCGTCACCGAGCGCCCGACGTAGCTGTTGGGCGCGTCGAAATCGAGGGTCTTCGCCGTTTCGTCGAATTCGCTCATTTCGATCTCCCCGCTCGTGCCCTGGCCACGGCCTCGATCGCATCGACGATCGCCTGGTAGCCGGTGCAGCGGCAGTAGTTGCCGGAGAGGTACTCGCGGATGCGTTCGCGCGACGGGTTCGGCTCGTCGCGCAAGAGCGACTGCGCCGCCATGAGGACGCCGGGGGTGCAGAAGCCGCATTGCAGCGCGTTGGTGAGCACGAAAGCGCTTTGCAGTTCCTCGATCTCGCGCGAATCGGACAAGCCCTCGATCGTGTCCACCTTGCAGCCGTCCGCCTGCGCCGCGAACATGAGGCACGAGCGCACGATTTCGCCGTCGACGCGCACCGTGCACGCGCCGCACACG
>Ga0184608_10000453_pt1 | contig 10950 bp, 8 predicted proteins | sample PLM1_30_coex_FD_133010 | JGI IMG/M metagenome (GOLD analysis project Ga0184608, IMG submission 133010) | Groundwater sediment microbial communities from an aquifer in East River, Colorado, USA - PLM1_30_coex | ecosystem: Environmental > Terrestrial > Soil > Riparian zone | place: USA: East...
AGAGTTCGGCTACTCGAGCGTGATGCACGACGTCGGCAAGATCCACACGCCGGACCACATCCTCCAGAGCGAGCACCACCTCTCGACCGAGGAGTTCGAGGTCATCAAGCAGCACTGCATCGATGGCGAGGTGATGCTCGGCGAGGCGCGATTCTTCGAGACGGCTCGCGCGATCGCGCGCGAACATCACGAGCGCTGGGACGGACGGGGCTACCCCGACGGCAAGAAGGGCGACAAGATCTCGCTCGCGGCGCGCATCGTGTCGGTCGCGGATGTGTTCGATGCTCTGACGTCAAAGCGGCCGTACAAGACCGCCTGGACGATCGAAGAAGGAATGGCCGCCGTCATCGCCGGGTCCGGCGCACAGTTCGACCCCGAGGTCGTCGCGATCTTCCAGGCGCTCCAGGCCGACGGCAGCATCGAGCGTGTCAGGCGGGAGGTCGCGACCGCGCAGCTCGATTGATCCTGCGACCGGTCCACGCGATCGCCCCGCCACCCATGGCGCTCCCCGCGCACGAGAGGACGACGAAGATCGCGAGCGCCACCGGGACGAACCATTCCGGCACCGACGCATAGCGCACGACGAGGTCGGTGATCGCTCCACTGATGATGAAGGCGCGCAGGGCGCCCCCCACGAGACCTGCGAGCGCGCCCGTGACGACACCAGTGCGAAGCGCGCGGCGGTCGTCGGCCGCAAGGTAGCCGAGCACCAGGTAGATGACCGCGCTCGCGAGCAGTCCCGCAGCGGTGAGCATCACGCCAGCGCTCTCGAGACGTAGCCGTCCGACAGACTCCGGGAGCTGCTGCGCGCTGACGCGCGCCTCGATCGCGCCGATCACGATGAGCAGCGCCGTCGCGATCGGTGTCGCTGCCTTCGTCATCGCAGCTCCTCTTCGCCGCGCATGAATGCGGTCCCGAGGAGGGCGACGGCCGAGACCAGGCCGACGAACAGCCAGGCGGCCCAGAACCCGTACGTCTGCACCGCGTAGCCCATCGCGGGCGCGCCGATCATCACACCGGCGGTGCCCCCGATCGCCGCCAGCCCTTGCGCCGCGCCGGGCGCGGTGGGGAGCGAGGCGGCGGCGGTGTTGAACACCGCGGAGTAGGGAAGCCCGACACCGATGCCCACCAGTACCGCACCGCCGAGCGCGATCGCGAGCGGACGATCTGGGATCGCGAGCAACACGACGCCGGCGACGATCAGAAGATCGCCGATGCGCATCACACGGCGCGTCGGCATGCGCTCCCGCGCGAGGAGGAGGCCGCCGATCGGCCGCGCGAGCACCGCGAGCACGAGCAACAGCGAGCCGAGCAGACCAGAGAGCTCGAGCGGGAGATGGAACTCGCGTAGGAGATACACCGTGATCCAGGTGCCCGATGCGATGGCCATCCCGAAGCCGGCGGCGTGCTGCAGGCTCGTCCACCAGCAGTTCGGGCAGCGGAGCGCGTCGCGGATGCTCCCGGGGCGCGCGACCCGCGGCACCCATGGCGCGCGCCACCAGAGCGCGGCCGCCGCGCTGATGAATGCCGCTTCCGCCCAGAACGCGCCACGCCAACCACCGAGAGCGGAGGCGAGCGGCGGCATCGCGAGCAGCGCGAGCGCGCTGCCGAGCGGGAACCCGCCGCCATACAGGCCGAGCGCGAAGTGATTACGGCGGTCTCCGTACAGGCCCGCGAGGTAGCGCGTGGCAGCGACGAACGCGAGTGCCGACCCGACGCCCTGGATCGCCTTCGCTGTAAGCGCCACCGCGTACGTCGGCGCCGCTGCGAATGCGATGGTGCCCACGGCCGATACCGCCAGACCCGCGCCGACCATGCGCTTCGGTCCAAGTCGCTCCGCCAGTCCGGTCGTGATGAGCGTCGTGAACATGTAGGAGGTGAAGAGCGCGGTCGATAGAAGCCCCGCGCCGAGGTCGTCGAGCCGAAAGTCGGCCGAGACCAAGGGGATGAGCGGAGCGTGGTCGGAATAGGTGAAACCGAACGCGACCGCGCTGAGCGTGAGCAGAGCGACGGCGACGCGCACGTGCCGACCCTACGGGAATGTCGTCCGCGACCTATTGCGCTCCGGTTAGGAGTGTGATTACATCGATTACAGAACGACGGAGGGCTGAAATGACAGCAAATGACGAGCTGAAGGGCTGGTTCGCCGGCCGTATCCCGAAGGACTGGTTCGGAGGCGCGCCTGAAGTGCGTGCTGACCGCGACGAGATCTGGGTCATTGGAACCCTAGCCGACGTCGCGCTGCCCGGCGATGCCGGTCCGGAGGCGGCGAACGCCGCACGCTCAGGCCGCATCAAGCAGCATCGCGAGGACACCCGCGAGTTGCGTATGCAGATCTCCGAGGAAGCCGAGAAGCGCTTCGGACGCAGGGTCTCGTGGGGTGCGCGTTGCGGCGACGCGCGCGAGATGTTCACGCATCTAGCGGTCCCAGCGATGACACGTCTGCGGCTTCCCGAACGTGAGGTGCTTGACGCGCTGGTCGACTCGGGCGTCGCACGCAGCCGCGCGCACGCGCTCGCATGGTGCGTGCGACTTGTTCAGCAGAACCAAAGCGAGTGGCTCAAGGAGCTCTCTGCGGCGATCGAGCGGGTCGGTGCAGTCAGGCAGCAGGGCCCGCTGAACTGAGCATGGCGACCGAGATCAGGCGACTGGCCAACGCGGACTCCGATCCCGCGAGCGCGCTCCTCGATGCGTACTCGCAGGCGGTGATCCGCGTCGTGGAGCGGGTGACCCCCGCGGTCGCACACGTGCGTCGCGGTCAGGGGGGTGGGAGCGGTCTTGTCATCGCGCCGGATGGCTACGTGCTCACGAACGCACACGTGGTCGAGGGCGCGACCGAGGTCGAGGTCGCATTCGCCGAGGGGGCAACGTATCGGGCCCCCGTCGTCGGCAGCGACGCAGCCACTGACCTCGCGCTCGTGCGCGTGCTTGGCCCTTCTCTCCCCGCGGCCGAGCTTGGCGATTCGGACGCGCTGCGTGTTGGACAGCTGGTCATCGCGATCGGAGATCCACTCGGCCTGCAGTCGACCGTGACAACAGGAGTGGTGAGTGCGCTCGGACGTTCACTCCGCGCGAAGGACGGACGGATCATCGAGAACGTGATCCAGACCGACGCGGCGCTCAACCCCGGTAACTCGGGCGGCCCGTTGGTCGACACGCACGGCAAGGTCGTTGGCGTGAATACCGCGATCAACGCGATGGCCCAGGGCATCGCGTTCGCGATCCCCGCGGCGACCGCGCGGCTTGTCGCGATGGCTCTCATCCGCGACGGCCGTGTTCGTCGCGCGTATCTCGGCATCTCCGGGGCGGCGACTCCGATCGGCCGGCACCTATCGAACTCGCTTGGACTCGGCGCGTTGTCGGGCATCCGCGTCCTCGAGGTCACCCCGAGCTCGCCGGCGCGGCACGCCGGCATCCGCGAGGGCGACATCCTCGTCGCGCTCGACGGTGCCGGTCTCGCAACGTTGTCCGATCTGCAGCGCGCCCTCGGGGCCGAACGCGTTGGTGCGCCGACCCTGATCACCGTGGTCCGCCGCGGCGAGCGCGTCGTTCTCACGATCACGCCCGAAGAGGCGCGTTAGCCGATCGCGTCCTTTAAGAACTGGGTCCAGCCGGGGATCCGCGTGTAACCCATCTGCTCATTCAAGTGAAGGATCGGCGCGTTCTCGCCGTCGTTCTCGGTCCGCACGCTCTTCACGCCTAGCGCGATCGCCTGCATCACCGTCTCGAGCTTGAGCGCGCGCGCGACACCACCGCCGCGGACCTTACGCGCGGTGCCTGTCCAGTCGGTCCAGACATTTCCGCGCGTTGGTGGATACGCCAGCACCGAGATGCCGACGATGTCGTCACCCGCGCGCGCGATCCACATCCGGTCCAGCCGGACCGTCGGCGCGTCGAACCAGCGGACGAAGACCTCGAACGCTTGGCGGACATGCGGGATCGTGGTCGGAACGTCGGACGCCGCCTCTTCACTCATCTCGTGGATCTTGTGGAATTTCTCGGTGTCGTTATCGCGATCGATCGTCTGGATGGTGATGCCCGCCGCCCGCATCTTGGCGCGGCTCTCAGCGGCCATCTCCTCGAGCTTGCGCCGCTGCGCGACCAGGTCGAGCTCCCACGCCTTGCTCCGCCGTTCCTCCCGATAGCCACGGGCCGCGAGCCAGCGGGCGAGCCATTCGTCATCTTCACGCGCGTACGCGGCGAAGATGCGTGTGCCCGAGGCCTGGGCGCGTTCCTCCATCGCATCGAACACCGTCCCGAGCTGCGGATCGGTGCGCTCCGCGGGAAGGAGGTCGAAGCCGATGCGCCCGTACCGCTTCTTCATCTGATCCCAGGGCGCATGGTTGTGTCGCGCATAGCCGATCGGCGTGTCGTTGCGCAGCACGATGAATCGTTCGTTCGTCCAGGTTGGGTCGTCGGTCGACCACCAGTGGCGCCACGATGCGGGATCCTCGGGCTCCTCCGGGTGCGTCGCAGTGGCGACGTCCGCCGCGAAGGCGGCGTCGTCGAGCGTCGCACGGCGGAACAGGAGGCCGCCGCGGCGCAACGTGACCGACGGGTCGGTGGTCGTGGGCATGCCGGCAGTGTATGGCCGGAACATGCCAGTCGCGATGCGTGTTGTGTGAAGATGGATACAGTCCGACGTGGAGGGACGAGATGACGCTTGACCGTGCGCGCTGGGATAAGGGCATCACGTACGAGGCTTTCAAAGCGGCCATGACGCGAAACCAGGAGCGCTTTGCGGAGAACGAAAGTCGGGTCGCTCTCGACCCGGAGACCGTGCGGACCTTCAAGTCACAGCCGAAGCCGCTTCGGATACTCGCCCTCGCGGAGGACTGGTGCGGGGACGTCGTGGCCAATCTGCCCATCCTCGGCCGGCTCGCCAAAGAGGTGCCGACGCTCGACGTGCGGATCTTCCTCCGCGACCAGAACCTGGACCTAATGGAGCGCTGGCTGAATCAGGGGAAGTACCAATCCATCCCGGTGTTCGTGTTCTTTGACGAGAACTTCCGCGAGCTTGGTCACTGGATCGAGCGGCCCGCTTCGGTCACCGAGCGACGTGCAGCGGAGCGCAAGAAGATCTTTGCCGCGCACCCAGAATTCGGATCACCCGACGCGCCGGTCGACCAGCTGCCCGAAGACGTGCGCACGCGGCTTCAGGCCGAGCTTCAGAAGATGCGGGAAGGCATGGTCTCGTTCGCCAACGCGGAAGTGCAGCGCGAGCTGCGCGAGCTCGTGAACAAGGTGGCCGTGTGAGCGGCAAACCGGTCAAGGTGAAGATCACGTACTGCGCCGAATGCGGTTACGAGCCACAGACCCTCGATCTCACCAAGGCCCTGATGTACGAGTTCGGTACGAAGCTTTCTGCCATCGAGATCATTCCGTGGGAGTCCGGAACGTTCGACGTCTCCGTCGACGGTGAGATCGTCCACTCGATGAAGCGCCATGGTGGCTTTCCCGAGCTTGCGACCGTCAAGTCGGCCGTGCGTTCACGACTTGCGAGCCCGCGCGGCGTTTAACCGCCACTAAACCCGCGCACGCGACTGACTTTCGCCGTACCTCCCCGTACACTTCGCGCGGGCTGGCCAAGGGGCCGACCGCACTACAGGGAGGGGACCCAAACGCATGACCGCACACCGCATGCGCACGCGTCTTGCCCGCGTCGCGAGTCTCAGTCTTACCTCACTAGTTGCCATCTCACTCGTCCTGTCCGCAAGCTTCACCGCGGACGCCGCAAAGTCCGAGAAAGCGAAGAGCGGTAAGTTCGGCCTACACGATCGAGAGCTGCTCGCGGCTGCGCGGACAAATGGTGAGAGCAGCGTCACGCTGTTGATCGCCGCATCATCCGGGCAGAACCGCAGCGTTGCGAGCGCGATCGAGGGCCTTGGCGGAATCGTTCGCTACCGTGAGGACAGCCTCGACTACCTCCGCGCGCGTATCGCGATCGACAAGGCGGAGCAGGTCGCTGACCTGAAGGGCGTCGATGCCGTCGACGTCGATGAGATCATCCCACTCGAGCTGCCCAGCCCCGAGGGCATCGCGCCGATCATCGCGCAGACGGCGCCCGACGCGAGCACCCCGAACGACAACCCGTACATGCCGACGCGCGATACAGGAGCCGCGCAGTTCCTCGCCGCACACCCCACGTGGGATGGCCGCGGCGTCACGATCGGTCAAGTGGACACGGGGGTGAGTCTCGATCACCCGAGCCTTCTGACGACCAGCACGGGCGAGCGCAAGATCGTCGATTGGGTCACCGGGACCGATCCGTTCGACGACAACGATCCAACGTGGATCAACATGACTACGCAGGTCTCCGGCGCGACCTTCACCGTTGGCACGCCAGCCGTGACGTACACGGCACCAGCCGCGGGCTCATACCGCTTCGGGATCTTCAACGAGCGCGACACGCGTTTCGGTGGCGAGCTCGGACGCGACGCGAACCGTGACGGCAACCCAGCCGGAAGTAGCGGATTGTTCGCGATCCTCTGGAACACCAGCAGCAATCAGGTCTGGGTCGACACCGACCAGGACCAGAGCTTCGCGGATCAGACCGCGATGACCGACTACAAAGTCAACTACGACGTCGGTTGGTTCGGGACGGACGACCCAGCAACACCGGTCCAGGACCGGCTGCCGTTCGTCGTCCAGACCGACGGCAAGAACAAGTTCGTGAACATCGGCGTCGCCTCGGGCGCGCACGCATCACATGTCGCCGGCATCCTGGCCGGCAACAGCCTCTTCGGAGGCGCCATGACGGGCGCGGCCCCCGGAGCGAAGATCGTCTCCAGCCGGGCGTGTCTCTTTATCGCCGGCTGCACCGGCCACGCCCTCCTCGAGGGCATGATCTATGTCGCGAAGCAGGCCAACGTCGATGTCATCAACATGTCGATCGGCGTCCTGCCGGCGCTCAATGACGGGAACAACACCCGTGCCACCGTCTACAACCGCCTCATCGCGCAGTCCAATGTGCAGATGTTCATCTCTGCCGGCAACGACGGACCCGGCATCAACACGATCGGCGATCCATCGGTCGCCACCGACGTGATGAGCGTTGGCGCGTCGATCACGCGCGAAACGTACTTGAAGGACTACGGCACCGACCCGATCTTCGCCGACAACCTCCTGTACTTCACCTCCCGCGGGCCTCGAGAGGATGGCGGCTTCAAGCCGAACATCGTCGCGCCGGGCGCAGCGATCTCGACCACTCCGATGTGGCAACTCGGGTCTGGGCTCCCATACGTACTCCCGCCCGGGTACTCGCTCTTCAATGGGACCTCGATGGCCTCGCCCATGGCCGCCGGCAGCGCTGCCCTTCTCATCAGCGCCGCCAAGGTCAGCGGCGTCCAATATCAGCCGGCGCAGCTGCGCCAAGCGATCAACTCGACCGCACGATTCCTAGACTCGAGCCGGTACCAGGCATACGACCAGGGCAACGGCCTCATGAACGTCGGTGCGGCCTGGGACGTTCTCAAAACGAACGTCAAGACAGTTGACATCTCGTCGTCCGTTCCGGTGAACACTGTGCTGAGCGGATTCCTCGCGACTCCGGGCATCGGCGTGGGCATCCACGACCGCGAGGGCGTCACTGTCGGCAGCACGTACACGCGGACGTACACGTTCCGCCGCACCAGCGGCGATGGTGGTGCGAGGACATACAGCCTTAGCTGGGTCGGTAACGACGGAACGTTCTCGAGCGCCAGCTCGATCTCGCTCGCAAGGGGTGCCGCGGCAAGCCTTGCTGTGACCATCAACCCAGCGACAGCAGGCGCGCACGCCGCCATCCTCAACGTCGACGATCCGTCAACGGCAGGGATCGATTACCAGACGATGAACCTCGTGATCGCGCCGTTGGAGTTCACCGCAGCCGGCAACTACAGCCAGACGATCGGCGGCACGATCGGCGCCGCACAGCAGCGCCACTACTTCTTCAAGGTCCCGACCGGCACACCGGCCTTGAAGGTCGAATTCTCGGGACCGAACAGCACCACGGGCACCGGGCAGGCGCGTTTCCTTCGCTGGCACCCGTACGGTCTACCGATCGACAGCAATGCGGTGAGTAATTGCTACACGCCGCCCGCGGCGGCCGGTTGCTCGACCGGAAGCCCAAACACTCGGACCGGCTCCAACCCGCTCGCCGGTGTCTGGGAGGTCAGTGTTGACGCACGGCGTTCCTCAGACGCCCCGAGCGCTCCCTTCACGCTGACCACCTCGATCCTCGGCGCCATCGTCTCGCCGAACCCGGACGTGATCGCCAGCGCGACGATCGGAGTGCCGATTGCGCGCTCGTACACGATCAGCAACCAATTCGGAGCCTTCACCGGAAGGGCCGTCGGCACGACGCTCGGTAGTGCCCGCCGTGGCACCTTCACGATCGCGAACCTCGAGCAACAGTTCTACGACGTCACCGTGACGGCTGGAACCACGTCACTCCGCGCGACCATCGGCTCACCGTCCGACCCCGGCGCGGACCTCGATCTGTTCGTCCTGAACTGCACCACTGGCACCTGCGTGACCGTGGGACAGAGTGCAGATGGCGACTCCGAGGAGTCGGTGACCATCACCAACCCGGCCGTGGGTCTGTGGCGCATCTTCGTGGACGGTTTCGCCGTCCCGGCAGGCACCACTACGTACAGCTACATCGACGTATTCGCGAACCCGACGTTTGGCTCGATCTCGGTCACGGACGCTAACGCGCTTCGTCCAAGCGGCGCCTCATGGACGGTTCCCGCAAGCGTGACCGCGAACGACGCTCCAGCATCCGGCCGGGTGCTGTTCGGCAACGTTCAGGTCCGTACGGACACGAACATCCTCGTGGGCTCTGGCGACGTCGTCATCAACAGCGTTACGCCCTAACCTCGGCACGCCTCGCGATCTCGAGAGCCCCCGCCGAAAGGCGGGGGCTCTCATGTTTCCCTTTGCGGGATCGAGACCGTTTAGTCGCCCCGTTGTACTGGCGACCGATGACTTGAGGTCTGCCGGTTACTACACTGCGCCGTGGTCCGGCCGGGCCGTGCCAAATGGGCAGGGAGGGGATCCAACTGATGGCGGCTCATCCTCTACGCGCGCGCCTCGCGACACTTGTGATCGCGCTTTCACTCATCGCCGCGGGCTTCCCCGCGAACGCGGATGACCTCGTCCCCGGTCTGATCAACGCAGCGGACGACGAGACCGCATCAGCGTGGTTCGTGGAGCTCACGACACCACCGACATCCGATGGCGTCAGCGCGACGCTCGTAGCCGAATCGAAGAACATGTTCCGCAAGAGCGCGAAGTCAAAGGGCCTCGACCTGGCGGAGCGCTTCGCGTACGGCGATCTCTTCAACGGCGTTTCTGTCCGCGCGACGAGCGCCGAGATCAACGCGATCCAGCGGCTGCCCGGTGTAAGGGCTATCTGGCCCGTCGTGACCGAGGCTCTCCCGAAGCCGAGCGCTGGCGGAGGCGAGACGATCGATCTGGCGACCGCGATCCAGATGACTGGTGCCGACTACGTGCAGGACACGCTCGGCTTCACCGGCAAGGGGGTCAAGGTCGCGGTCATGGATACCGGCATCGACTACGACAACCCTGACCTTGGCGGGTGCTTCGGTGCGACGTGCCGCGTCTTCACCGGCTGGGACTTCGTCGGTGACGCGTATAACGCCGACAGCAGCTCGCTTCTCTATAGCCCCACGCCGATTCCCGATGCGAATCCCGATGACTGCAACGGTCACGGCACGCACGTATCCGGCATCGTCGGTGCGAACGGAGTCGTAAAGGGCGTCGCGCCCGATGTGCTCTTCGGCGCATATCGCGTCTTCGGGTGCAACGGCTCTACAGAGGCCGACATCATGTTGGCCGCGATGGAGCGCGCGCTCGCGGACCACATGGACGTGCTCAACATGAGCATCGGTTCCGCGTTCACCTGGCCGCAGTACCCCACGGCAATCGCCGCCGACCGTCTCGTGCAGAAGCACGGGATCGTCGTCGTCGCGTCGATCGGAAACAGCGGCGCGAACGGCCTCTACTCGGCCGGCGCCCCGGGCGTCGGTGAGAAAGTCATCGGAGTCTCCGCATTCGACAACACCGCTGTGACACTGCCGTACTTCACGATCAGCAACGACGCGACGAAGATCGGCTACATCCAAGCAACTGGCTCGCCGGCCGCGCCAAGCGCTGGCAGCGCACCTCTGGCACGGACCGGGACCGTAGCGAGCCCTGCGGACGGCTGCAGCGCTCCGGCTGGGACGCCGCCTGCGCCGGGCAGCCTCACGGGCAAGGTCGCGCTCATCCGGCGCGGCACCTGCACTTTCAATGAGAAAGCGCACAACGCCGAAGCGGCCGGCGCGATCGGTGTCGTCCTTTACAACAACGCACCTACGAACATCGGCTATGTGAACGCGACTGTGGTCGGCACGTTCCCGATCGGTATCCCGGTCGTCGGGACAAGCGACACGCTAGGAGCACTGGTCGATGCGCGTCTCGCCGCGGGCCCGGTGACGCTCACGTGGACCGCGGCTATCGATAAGTTCGGAAGCCCAACCGCAGGGCTCATCTCAAGCTTCAGTTCGTACGGCCTTTCGCCGGACCTCGCTCTCAAGCCCGACATCGGGGCCCCGGGAGGGAACATCTACTCGACCCTCCCGCTTGAGCAAGGCGGCCACGGCACCCTCAGCGGCACCTCGATGTCCTCACCCCATGTCGCGGGCGCCGTCGCATTGCTTCTCCAGGCGAGCCCGAAGAACCTACGCGAGCTCGGTGCCGAGGCGGTTCGGGCGAGATTGCAAAACACCGCGACACCGCACGATCGCACGACAGATCCGAGCAACGGTCTCGACAACGTCCACCGCCAGGGTGCGGGGATGCTCAATATCAAGGCGGCCGTTGAGGCGAACGCTCAAGTAACTCCCAGCAAACTGGCCCTCGGCGAGAGCCAATCAGGCCCAGCGACACGCAACCTCGAGGTGCGTA
>Ga0184608_10000454_pt1 | contig 10950 bp, 10 predicted proteins | sample PLM1_30_coex_FD_133010 | JGI IMG/M metagenome (GOLD analysis project Ga0184608, IMG submission 133010) | Groundwater sediment microbial communities from an aquifer in East River, Colorado, USA - PLM1_30_coex | ecosystem: Environmental > Terrestrial > Soil > Riparian zone | place: USA: East...
CCGACACTCGGGCTCATACGACAGGCCGGGGTCCCTCGATGAAATCCAAGCTGCCCCTCACCATCGGTGCGCTCGTCGCGATCCTCATCGGCGTGCTCGTCGCCCTCGGCGCATTCCGCACCGCAGCGCCCGTAGCCTCGCCATCGCCGTCCGCAACAGTCGCGCTGTCCTCGACCCCTATCCCCGCAGTTGTCTCGTCGCCGGCAACAACGCCTGGCTTCAACAACGCAGTGCTCGGCTACAGCATTACCCTCCCGGCTGCGTACCGGCTCCGGACAGCATCGATCAACGCAGGGCAGCCGGAGCAGCTCGGGACCGACGCCTTCAGCGTCCGTACCGTGGCGGAAGAGCGCGCGGATTGCCTCAGCAGCGAGAGCCCGGGCATCGGGAGCGTCCTCAAGCATGAGTTCGTCACCGTTGCAGTCATCGGCAATGTCCGCGGACTCTCTGCGGTGCAATGGGCGACCGCCTCGCCCTACAGCCGGCTGCACACCCTCGAGGCCGTGACTATCGCTGGATACGAAGGAACAAGGCTGGTCCAGGGCGGCATCGCAGACACCTACGTGATCAGCGCGAACAACCGGATGTACGTGTTGTCCCACTCCACTTCGCCATCCTCACAGCGGCTCGCTGACATCGCGGCAAGCTTCCGGGCACTCCCGCCGCTGCCCTTTCCGACCGCCCCGCCGGCGCAGATCGCGCGGGACGCCGCGAGCAACCTTGGCCAGCGCCTCGCCCAGGCGTTTACGACGAAGGACGCGAGTGCGATCGCGGGGCTGATGACCGATTGCCGGATCAGCGCCAGCGAGAACATCGGTGGCTCCCCGATCGGCACCGAAGGGATCAGTCGCTCCTCCGCCGCCTTCATCACGGCCCTCCGCGATCGCTTCGCACAGGGAGATCTCACCGTGACCGTCAACGCAGATGTTCAGGTGCAGGCGGGCACGGGGCAGTTCTTCGTTCGCTCCGAATGGAAGGAGCCAGACCGGACCACACCGATCGATCTCTTACTCCGTGAGGTCGACGGCCGCTGGCAATGGACGAGCGCCATCCACTACTACCCGAGCTTGGTGGGAAGCGGCTGCATCCCGTACCGCAGCCCGTGGACCGCTTCCTCGTGCTGAAGGTGCCCCGCCGTTGGGTCGTCGTTGGCCTCTCGCTCGTGGCGGCGGTGGTCGCGGCGATCTTGGTGGCCTCCACCGCCGTTCGGCCCCTCGAGACCACGGTTGTGGTCGTCAGCCCGACGCCGACACCGCTTACCGCGAGCCCGTCATCGACTCCGAACGCGACGTTGCCGCAGACCGGAAATGCCGAGTACTTCTTTCAGCCTGGTGTGATCCGCTGGTGTGGCACGTTCGGGTCATACCGCGCGCCATCCACGACCGCGTCAGGGGAGCTCAAGATCGGTACCACCACTTTTCTGCCGACGGCGGTGGGCTTCGGGGCTCCGTTCACGCAACGGGTCGCGGCCGATCTTCGACCGGGTAGCTGGGCCTGCATGACCGGCACCGTGATCCGGTCCGATACTGCGCCAAACCAACTCACAGACCTCGCGGTGGATAGCGCTTCAGCCGGCTTGATGCTGCCCGGGCCCATCCGTGCGACGCCCTGCGGCCCGGTCAGCGAGTTCTTCGTATCGGACATTCCGTCCGGTGGATACGTTTCCCTCGCCGGAACGAAGTTCCTTATCGGCGGCGCGCGTCCGGCGAGCGAGGCAGTGGAGCTTCCGCCTCCCGGCGACCTCAGGATCGGTGTGCGAGTCTGCATGACCGGCACGAGTCTCACGCCCATCGACGCTGGCACGTTCATCGCTACGAGTGGCCGCGTGATGGTCGATCGCTAGCGAGTGACCGAGCACCACGTGCGACTTCGCAGATCCGTGTTCATTGACGTGCGGCCTGCCCGCCGCACTCAAGACTATTCATCGGTTACACCATGGTGTTTTCGGTCTGAATTTCGGTATCAGTCGAGAGTTCCGAGCAATTTCGCGAATCGCGTCGTGCGTGATTCTTCAGACCATTGCTCTACCAACTGAGCTACCTCGGCGGGACCCTCATTCTATTGGACATTCGCTGTGCCGGAACGGCGCGAATTGGCCCCATGGTCTAGGAGACTAAGTTCGCGTCCTGCGCGATGGTCTGAGCTATTGAGCACAAGGTCAAGGAAACCATTGCTCCGAATCGCAGCATCAAAGCTCGGGGACCATGGTGTGTCCTACACCATGTGCCCTGGCCCCGCCGGCAACTGAACTGAGAGGACGTGGTCCGTCAGATCATCGTTGTTTGGCTGTGACGTTCTGAGTTTGGGATCCTCGACACGGACCGCCGCAACCGTGCCTACCTCGGATCAATTGAGACGCGCGCCGAGGCTTGCTTCGACAGCGGCTCCGCGATCTCCCATCGCAACGTGCCCTCACCCACCCCATCCGCGGGCGCGACAATCTCCATCGCGAGCTCGACAGAGGCGCCGGCGTCGAGTCGGGATATGGCGCTGCAATTCAGCGAGAACGCGGCCTTCGACTGGCCTGCGTACCTCGCGGTGCCGACGTAGTGCTCGGCCTTGTACGCAGGTAGCCCGGAGGGTGGAGGGTCCGTCGGAAGCGGTCCGCCGACGAGCCATTCGGAGTACCACGGGCACGGGTCGAAGCCGACCACATGACCGCTCGTGTTCGTGAGCGTCACGACGAAGCGAAGAACCTCGCCTGCGCGGACGCGCGATGGGGCAGCCAGCGTCGGGACGAGCGGCGCGGGCGTCGGCGGTGGCGTGATCTCTGCCGTGAAGGGCCATGCGGATAAGCGGCCGCGAGATGCCGGCAGCGTGGGGCGGTCAGCGGAATATGCGTCGCAGGCACCGCCGCCCCACATCGCGCGATCGAAGTGCGCGCGGGACACGACGCCCTCATACGTGATCTCCACAGCAGTGGCCGGACGTTCGGCGTCGCACCAGAACGCGTCCCACTGAATGCGCGCCCGACCCGCGACAGCCCAGCCGGGGAAACCAGGACCTCCGGATGCATCGCCCACGGCGGCCTCGATGACGACAACGCCCCGCGCATCCACGAAACGAAGCGCGAAGCCCCCGGACACGATGCACGGCGCCTTGTCGTTCACGAGATACACGGACCCGACAATCGCGCCCATCGCCCCCTGGAAGACGCCGGCATCAGCACGCAATGCGCGTGGATCGCAACGCGGAACGCCGAGCGGAATCGGCGGCACAGTCGGTGGTGCATACGATGCGAAGACCGGGGGTGCGCTCGTCCATGGAATCGGAGTCGCAGCCGTCGACCTGACCGACGGCGTTGCCGTGTGACCTGCGGCCGCGTTGCCGACGTGGTCGCCACACCCGGCGAGCGCCACGAATGCGAACAGGAGCACGATCCGCACCTCGTCAGCATCGAGCCGGCGACGGCACGCACGCGACTGATTACCCGGAACGTTCTTCTACGGGCAGCGTAAGAGTTCGGCGACAAACGGCGCGACGCGACTTTCGTTTCGCGGGATGTGCATCAGGCGCTAAGCACCTACGACCAACACGCGGGGTAACTCACCGCACGTCGATGGCGAATGCGGTCACGAAGCCGAACGGCCGCGGCATTGCGGGTTCCGGTTCAAGACCGACGAGCCAGTCCCCGCGGATGTCGGCGGGCAGCTCGATCACCTGCGTCGGGGCAGCCTGCGCCGGTCCGTTAGAGCGCACCTCGCCGACCCGCACACTGATCGTCAGGCGACGCGCGGCCTCGTCCACCGAGATCCGCGTGATCTCAAAGCGATCGCTATCCCTCTCCCTACCGATCGAAACGAGGATGCGCCGCGCGCCGGCACTGGCTGCCAGGCTTGGACAGTCCGCGGTCCCATCGACCAGCTGCACGCGAGCGAAGTCGATCGTGGTGCAGGAGCCCTCAGCGACCTTGTTGATGGGGATCTCGTACTCGCGTCCGTACGCAGCTTCGCGTCGCAGCACCCCTGCTCCGCCATTGCCGAGCGGCACGACGATGATGCCGTTCTCAAGGCTGACGTAAAGCGGTAGGGCCGGCAGGAGTGGGCCAGTTGACGCGTCACGCGCATCGAGCACCTGCAGAGGACTCTGACCCTGCAAAAACGTGACGGACCGGTTCGTGAACACCGGAAGCCAATCGAACGAGCTGATGACGCGGCCGCTCCCGACGTCAACCAACTCGCTCTTTGGAAGTCGCCCTAGGTTCCATCCCTCGTACGAAACCAGCATGCGATCAGCGGCGAGTAGAGCGATGTTCTTCGCGCGTTTGAGCTGATCGATCCACGGCAGCGTGATAGGCGCACTCGGATCGAGGGCGAAGAAGTCGAAGGAACGGTCCGGATCGGACGAGCGCACGATGGCGAGGTTCCGATCGGGCAGGACCATCGGGGTCGTGAGCTGCCCGATCTGCACCTGGGCGAACGGTCGCGTGACCGCGAAGGTACGTGGCTCGCGTTCTTCAAAGGCGCCCGGCGGCGGAAGCACCTGAGGCCGATAGGCGTAGCAGTGCTCGCCGACGGCAACGCACTCCGCGTCACTACTCCAGAGCGTGTCGAGTGTCCGCAGGTCGAGTCCGCGCGTGCCGGAACCTTCGGCCACAACTACCCCGGGTTTCTCGAAGATCACGACGTGCGTCGGCGTGAAGGCGTCGTCAGGCTGGCGGGCCGCGATCGCGCCCGAGGCATCAAGTCGCAGGACAGTCCCTTTCGCGGGGATGAAAGGTCCTCCACTCGCGCCGCCTGTACGCGGGAGTCGCCGGCTCGGGGCGCGATCCTGCACGACGACCCAACCGCTTCCGGCGAGGGGCTCGATGTCGAGCAGGACGTTCGCGTAGACGTTCGGGTTGGACGGCATCAACAGCGTCTGCGTGAAGCGCCACACCACTCGCTCGGGGCCACTGGGGACCACCGGCGTCGCGGTTGCCACGACGAGCGGCACCGTGCTTGGGGCGACGGATTCTGGTCTGGCCGCAGGCATGGTGCCTGCACTCGTCGTGCATGAACCCAAGACGACCAGCACCGCCGCGAACGCTAAGGACCTGCGCACATCAGCCTCAACGATGCGGCCGCGTATCTGCTGCGCCTTGGCGACATCGCTCGTCCTCGGGCAGTCATAAGACCTGTATCGCTGGAGCGTCCCTGGATCAGCACACTGACGAGCATCGTCGTCACATCACGCAGTCGATTCTGGCAGCGGGAACTCAAGTCGCCACGGGCCTGGCGCGCGGATGAGCGGCATCTTCAGCGTGATGAATGGACTGTCGCCGGACGGATCGGGCACCTCGATGACGGGCGCCTCGGTTCGGCTCCGGCTCACCGTCATCCCGCGGTCGTTGCTCTCCATGATCCCGGCCATCACGAGTTGCCGCTCGGTATCGCCGTCGAGCGGGACGATGACGACGCGCGTGCACGGGCCGTTCAGGCCCTCGATCGGCGACGATCGCACGTCCGTGCTGTCGCTCGAGCGCGTCACGCGCGACGTTGTGACGCGCGCGCGGCAGCCGCTCATCGCGATCTCGGTCTCCCCCGGCACCGCCACCCTCACCTCGTCGCTTCGCTCGCGGATCCCGACGAACGGAACCTCGAACGAGGCCGAGGTCGCGGCCGCAGGCAAGCTCTCGAAGAGCGCGACCTCGCGCCTCCGCCCACGCCGCGCCTGGTCCTGGACGGGGTGGGGCCGCTCGAGGTGATGCGCACCGGTGCTGTCGCGCAGCATGAGCAGGTCCTGGCCGAGGCCGCGCATGTGCTGGTACGTGCTGACGCCCTCGATCCAGCGTGAGGTCTCGTCGATCGGCATCGTCTCTGGACGGCGGTGGTCGAACGCGTAGAGCTCGATCGCAGTGAGCGTCGCGGTGCGAGCGATGAGCGTCACGCCAATCTCGATGTCGTCAACAATCGCACTCGCATCGGTTGGGATGCCGCGCGGGCCCTGGCGCGTTACCGGTACGACCGGGATGGTCAGGCGCCACTGACCGATGTGGCCGCTCATCTCGAGCTCGACGGATCGCACGTCTGGAGCGAGACGGTCGAAGGTGGCGTAGCGCTGGAACTGCGTCGGCCCCTCCATGAGCCGGTAGTAGTGGCTGTGCATAAGGAAGCGGCTGATCCGCTCCTCGAGCACCCGGCCGTGGTCGTCGGTGAGGCGCAGCGCCGCGACAGCGGGACGCGATTGCCGGAAGTCGAGCTCCACGTCGACACCGGCGATCGTGATCCGCAGATCGGTGCCGTCGCGATCGGAGGTGAGTCCGGCGGTGAGGGTCTCACCACCTCGCTCGACGACGACGTTCTCGGACTGCAGGCCGCCGCGACCGAGCCGGAAGCCTACTTGGGGCACGAAGACGAGCTCATCGCCAGCGGCGTCGTTCATAAGCCTCCTAGCGGTCCCTGGGTTGCGACCTGCCCGCCGCACTCATCCAAGACTATTGGCCGCCGAGACCATTGCTCTTCGGGCCTAAAAGTCGGTATCAGTCGCGAGTTGCGGAGCAATTCGCGAATCGCAGCGCGCGCGATTCTTCAGACCATTGCTCTACCAACTGAGCTACCTCGGCGAGAGCCTGATCTTACTCGGAAACTCGTGCCCGAATCGGACGCCTGGACGAGCAATGGTTTAGAGGACTAAGTGCGCGCCCGCGGGATCGTGTGCGGCTCTTGAACACAAGATCGTCCAGACCATTGCTCCGAATTGCAGTATCAAAGCGAGGAGACCATGGTGGGTCGTACACCATGTGTCCCGACTCGCCCGGCATCCGAACAGAGCGGACACAGTCCATCACACCGTGCGCCAACGAGGGCTGTTTCAGCGGCACTAAGACTTCGCGAAACACAACTCTGACGTACGTACTCGCGCTGGCACGTACGCTTGCGATGATGGCCTTGCGCGCAGTCGTCCTTGTCTTGCTGTTCTCGTTGCTCTCGTGCTCGGTCCAAGGCGATGCCACCTTCTCGTCGGCGAGTACGACACCCGCGGGCACGACTGCGGCCGCCTCGGCGCCTCACAAGCCAACCCCGTCAGCAATGGCTTCGAGCGCGGCGACCACAGCACCGCAGGCAGCTCCCTTGCCGGGTGTCGCGACGAGTCCATTCCCGCTGCGCTCGCCCGAGTTGCCTCCTCAGCCCTTACTACCCGCCGGCGCCACGAGAATCGCGAGCGGCAGTCTGACAGTCCCAGTTGTGGGCGGCGCGTCTCAAGAGTTCGAAGCTCACCGCCTGGTCGCCGGTGCACCGCCGAGCGCTTCGCTCGTGTGGAGCATCGCGTGGCGCTCGACAGACACGCTCACGGCGTCCTGGTATCGGCAGATCGCCGCCGTCGAGCTTGGCCGCGGCCAGTGGGGTACCGCTGAGCTTGGCGGAGCGGGCTTTCGACTCTCCAACGACGGAACGACCCCGGTCTACGTGGAGTTCTCGTTTCTGATCGGCTCGCGGTAGGGCAGGCACCGGCCGGCTCCGAACACTACGTGAATCGCGGTGTGCGCGATTCTCGCTACCACGAGGGCGGTCTGGTTCCGTGGGTTTTCGTGGCAGCGCGAGTCACCTACATCGACCTGTAGAGCCTGAAGAGCTGAGGGACGTCGCCAGTCATCTTCGCTCGCAGCTCCGGGCTCAACTCGCCCAGCAGCTCCCCCGAGACTGAAGCCGTCGCGATGATCGGCTCCATGAGCGCCGCGACGTGCTCCCCGTGCTCGATCAACGCCTGCGAGTCCCGGAACCGCTCGATGACGACGGCCTCCGACTCGTCATCGTTGAAGTAGGTGTCGTACTGCAGCGTGCCGGTGTCTTGCGCGCGCACGATCTCCATCGCCCGAGCCGAGAGCCGCTTGAACTCCTCGACCTTGCCCTCGTGAAACTTGAATCGCACGATCCCGAGAAGCTCACTCATGAGTGGCACGCCGCCCACGCCGATGCCTGCGCCTGCCGTCCTATAGCCCTGCTAGCGGTCCTCTGAGGTTGCGACCTGCCCGCCGCACTCATCCAGGACTATCGATTAGCCGTTACTCCGCAAGTCGATCGTGATCAAGATCGCGAGCAGGATCAGCGGCGCCAGCGCGACAACGCCCAGGACGCGGACCGCCATGGGTAGTCGCCAGCCGTCGAGTTGTGGACCAAGAGAGAACCGGGCCGCCCAGATGATCCCGGCGTAGATCGCGAGGAACCAGATCACAGCGACGACCGCGCGTATCAGGGATAGGTCGTCGAAGAATGAGAGGGCCGTCGCGACCGCCGGGACCAGCGCGACAGCCGCGACGATGCCTCGCAGCCAACGCGGCCAGGTGTGATGTGTCAAGGCGAGTGTCGCGAGGATGATCGTGGGGAACATGCTGGCTCCCGCGGCGACGCCGAGCGGGAGCAGGGCGATGACCGCAACGACTCGCAGCGCCGTCATGGCCGGCCTTGCCAGGTTCGCCCGCCGCCCGAGATAGGCGCCGGACTGAGCCAGCCCGGCGATCCCGAACCCGATGACGATGAAGAGCGTCCCGCTCCAGGTGAACTCCACGTTCGTGGAGATGAACCGCATCCAGAGTCGGGCGATCGTGCCCCACGCGAGGCCTCCTGCTAGTCCACCCATGAGAACGAAGGCCGCAGGCGCACGCCCCCAGACGGTGAGTAGCCAACGCGCCGCCGGAGTGCCTGGGTCAGACACATGCGTGTCGACGCTCTGGATGGCCACAGGTGAACGGTACATCGGGCCGAGCGACCTGGGGCGTGCAGCGGTGAATCAGAAGTTGAGGTGGCTAACAGGAATCGCAGCTCTGCTCACTGAACGAGCACCTCGAAAGCGTGCGACCTGCCCGCCGCACTCTTCCCAAACTATTAGCCGCTTAGACCATGGTGCCATTGCTCTAGCAACTGAGCTACCTCGGCGGAGTCCTCATTTTACTCGGAAACTCGGGCGCGAATCGAACGTCTGCACAAGCACTGGTGTAGCGAACCATGAATGTGTCCATTAGGACCTCTACCTAGGCACGGCCCACGTCACAGAACCGACCACCTCGTAGCGCAGCCGATTGATCCTGCGGCGCGCGAAGACGGCGCGCACCTCGGCGTCGAACGACTCGACCCGGTCGCCGAGCTGCGCGCGCGTCAGCACGCTCGTGCTGTGTAGGAACTCGATGTACTCGTCCACGGACTGCGCGAAGGACATCGGATCGGTACGCTCCTCGCCCTCGATTGTGAATAGAGCAGATGCCCGTACGCCGGCGATCGCATCGGCCGTCTCGGGGTGCTTCGCCACTGCGGCGTAGCGGTCCGTGACGGCCCAGACCTCCTCGCGATAGGGGCCGTGGACATTCGCGTTGCCAACGATCGCGAGATACGCCCCGGGCGCGAGCGCCGCGCGAAAGCGAGGTAGTACGACGGCTAGGTCCATCCAGTGAAGACTCTCGCCGCATGCGATGAGGCCGTAGGGCGGGTCGAGCTCGCTGTCTTCTGCTCGGCCCTCGATCCACCGGATGCGGGGATCTGACCCTCCGGGTAGCTGCTTACCCTCGGCGAGCATCTCCGTCGAGGGCTCCACCGCATCGATGCGTTCGGCGAACGAGGTCATCCTTCGGGCGAGCGCCCCCGTCCCGGCACCCGCATCGAGTACGTGGCGCGGCACGACGAGCCTGCGCGCGAGAGCGGCGAATACGCCCTCCGGATATGGCGGGCGACGCTCATAGAGACGGGCGACCGTAGGATCGGTGAAGACCCTACCGAGACTGACCGGCGACGATGCACTCGTCTCAGCAGCGTCTCGCGTACTTCCCACGAACTCACCGTAGCCAGTGAGGCTCCCCGAAGACAAGGGAGCTCTCCAGGCCGGTCGCACACGGCGTGTCGCCTGAGCGCAGGCCAACGCCGCGACGCCGCGATGCGGAGCAGTGCGGGGCCGTTGGAGGCGGAGCTCCCGCAAGGCCTGGGCGCGCGTATGCCGCCCGAATTCGCAATACATGGTCCGTCAGACCAAGGCCGTTTCACGAAAGAGTTGGGTGTGCTTTCGACACGGTCCTTCGAAATCGATGGGCGCTAGGCCCGATGTCAGCTTCGATTTAGGCGGGCACCTTCGAGGATGAGTGCCTTCAACGCGGACGCGTTGATGGCATCGCCGTCATGGAAATCGATGGCACGTACCGCCTTACTGTCCAGACGTGTGTTGAAGAGCCCCTTCGGATCCTTCAGCTGGGCACCCTTTGGAAACGTCAGCCTCACCGCGTTCTTGAGGGTCTCGCCGATGCAGACGATGCCGTCGTGGGACCACACGGGCACCCCCTCGGGGCGGGAGGGTTTCTTCCACTTCACCTCTTCGATTACGCCCGGGTCGGCGCCCCTGATGAGAGCCCGCAGCTGGCTCAGCCTCTCACCTCTCCAGCCGGCCGTCCTGCGGACAATGGCATCTATCTGTTGGGACGCGGATGCGTCGCTCATGCCGACGCTTTGCTGCGCCTGCTCAACACCCAGCGGACCGAAGGGCTCAGTTCCTTGTCCTTGCGGTGGATGCAGCCAAGCCAACAACACGGCCGCCGCTTCCCCTCCAGCAGCTCGGATTGCAATCGCTGGATGTGCTGGCTCCTCGTTTCTGCTTTCTTCGGCCAGAGCACCCAGCAGAGCCACTCGTTGCGTGCAAGAGGGGTGAGGTCTTCCCACGCCGCGAGAACCTTAGGGTTGGCCATCAGGACGCGTCTCAAATCCACCGGGACCGTATGTACTACTCCGCCGGATATCGCCTGGGACCTCATCGACCGCTCATCCTAGCTCGACAGTTGCAAGCGCCATGGGCGACTCCTTCTGGCGTCAGCCTCTGCGGCTCGCCTCCAAGACTGTCAACGGCAGCGTCGGAACGCCCGGGCGATTGCACGTCCACGATCGTCGGGAGTGAGCGCATGGCGGCGAGCATCTGAGGCATACCGTTGCGGGCTGAAAGCAGCGGCGACTTCAGTCATGCGGCCGGCGTGAGGCGTGATAGGTGTCTTTGGGTGCG